>FTCZ01006910.1_pt1 | contig 34181 bp, 33 predicted proteins | sample 1658871 | NCBI WGS metagenome assembly FTCZ01 (sample SAMEA3914864, study PRJEB12502) | metagenome | biome: forest; material: soil | place: USA | collected 2012-03-12 | depth 0.3 m | reverse complement strand
TCGCTGCAGGGCCAGATGCGCGTGCTGCGCGACGAATTCGACCTGCAGGCGGCGCAGAAGACCAACGACAATCTCTATTTCCTGTCGGTGATGAGCGCGCTGCTGCTGCCGGCGACTTTGGTGACCGGCTTCTTCGGGATGAACACCGGCGGACTGCCCTGGACCGAATGGGGCAACGGCACGCTGATCGCGACGGTGATCGCGCTGGTTGCCTCGGCCGGCACCTGGGCGCTGCTGCGCGCGCGGCGCTGACGCGGTTCACGCGGAGGCGCTGAGGCGGCACACCACTCCTGACCGTCATCCCGGGCTTGTCCCGGGATCCGCATGGCCTCACCGCCCGAACCTCGAGCCTCCTGCTTCACGCCTGCCTCCCGGCGGATTCCGGGACAAGCCCGGGATGACGAAATGAGGGCCTCTTCCCGCCTGCTGGCGGAGCCCCGCCGCCTCGGCTAGGTTGCGGCCATCGACGAGGGGGGGACAGCATGAACCGATCGCGCCTTATCGGCCGCCTGGCATTGGCGGCTGCGTTCGTCACCTTGGCCGGGTGCTCGACACCCGGGGCGCCGCCGCCGACCACGACCGTCATCATCCCGGCGCCGGCACCGACGCCGTCACTGCCGGTCGGCTGGCCCGAACATGCCGGCGGCGACACGCTGTGGAACCTCGTCAACGGCAATCCGGCCAAGGGCATCACCGGCTGCGTGCCCAGCCAGGAAGCGGGCGTATCGCCGCCCAAGCCGTGCGCCGACGTGTCGATCGCCGGAGGCGTCGCGGGCGGTTATGCGGTGCTCAAGGATCGCAAGGGGATCGGCCAGTTCCTGGTGATGCCGACCCAGCTGATCGTCGGGATCGAGGACAGCAAGCTGCGCGCGCCCGGCGCGACCAATTATTTCGACCCGGCCTGGCGCGTCCGCGCGATGTCGATCGACCTGATCGCGAAGCAATATCCCGGCATCGTGCTGACTCGCGACGACATGAGCGTCGCGGTCAATTCGTTCGGCGGGCGGTCGCAGGATTTGCTCCACCTCCATGTCGATTGCCTCGACCTCGGCGTGCGCGACGCGCTGCACGGCCAGCTCGCAACGCTCGGCCGGTCCTGGTCGGCGCAGCCGCTCACCCTGATGGGCCATCCCTATTTCGCGATGCGCGTCGATGGCGACGACAAGGTGAAGGTCGATCCCTTCGTGGTGCTGCGCCAGGGGCTCAACATACCATCGGGCGAGATGGGGTTGTGGACCCTGGTGCTGGCAGGGGCGACCTATCCGGACGGGCCGGGCTTCGTGCTGCTGGCCTCGCGCGCCGATCCCTCGAAGGGCTGGAACGCCTCGGGCGAGGAATTGCAGGGCTGGAAGCACGATTGCGCGCGGCCGGGCTTCACGCCTCCCGCGAGCTGAGCGGCCGCGCCGTCACGGACAGGTCAGGACGACCTCGATCGTGTCCGATCCCGCGAACGCCAGGGCAATCTCGGCAAACAGGAATCCGGGCACGAGATTGAAAGAGCGCTGTCCGGGATCGACCGTGAAGGCGGCCTTGCTGGCCAGCACGAGCGCGCCGCCGGGTTTCGCCACGCGCAATCCGCCGGGCTCGGCCACGATCCTGTCCTCGGGGCGGCAGATGATCGGCAGGATGAGCTGTGCGTCCTTCACCACGCCCGGCGCGATGCGCGCCGTGATCGTGACACGATCGGCGATGAAGGCGTAGCTGAGGTGGAAACTCGGCGCGGCGGCGGCGGCGGTCGTGGCCATGGCCGGGCGCAGCACGCCATTCGCCTCGACGAGGATTCCGTTGTCGGTTGTCTTCGCGGTGACGCGGGCCGCGCCATCGGCGGTGCTGACGAGCGCGGGGGAGCCCGGCATCTCGATCCGCGCGCTGTTCGGCCGATGCGACGCGTCGCGCGGGAGCTGCTGATTGCCGTTCTCGACGACCTGGTAGTTGTTCATGCCCGCCGCGATCAGCGGCCCGAGCTTCCGGTGGTAGAGCAGCGACAGCGCGCCGCCGGTCGCATGGCTGCCGCCGGCCGGTGCCAGATAGTCGAAATCATAGCCGGTGACGGTCGCGCGCCAGTCGTCGGTCGCGACGCGGTGCGTGTCGATCTCCGGCCAGGACCGCAATCCCTGCGGCCGGTCGCACGGCAGGTCGGCCGGCGTCGCCGGACCCGCCGCTCCTGAATCGATCACCGCGGCCAGTGCCGAGGCATGGCTGAGGCTGTGGTGGAGGCAGGCGCGATAGCCGGCGCGGCCATAGTCGAGTCCGCCGGCGAGCAGACCATCCTCGGCGGTCGCCCGGGCCATCAGCGCGAGATTGCGATGCGCCGCCTCGGCAAAGCGCGGGTCGCGGCCGGCGAGCAGGGCAAAGGCGGTCTGGCAGCCGTCGCTGGTCCGGCTACCCCACCAGCTCCATTTGTAGTTGCGCGATCCCCAGCTATTATCCCAGGCGCCGTCGGGCAGCATGAAATCGAGATGCGCGGCCAGGCTCTTGGCGACCGCGTCCTCGATCGTGGTGTCGCCGGTCAGGCGGGCATAGCGGGCCAGCGCGGGGAGCGATTCCTCGACATTGTAGCCGAGGTCGACCGGCCGGCAGCCCTTGGGCGTCAGGCCGCGCTGCGGATGGCCTTCGCCGAACAGCAGGCCGTTGGCGGTGAGATAGTCGAGTGCGCCATGGGCGAAGGCGCGGCCGCGTGCTTCGAGCGCGCTCGAGCCCAGGACGCGCGCCGATAGCGCAGCGGCATAGGCCATCGACACGGGGTAGTTGATGTTGCCGACTTCGAAGGTGATGAAGCCGTCGAGGAAGGCGACGGCGCGGGTGAGGCGGGTCCGCCAGCGCTCGCGCGTGGTGCGATCGAGCAGGTCGCCATGGCGGTGCAATGTTTCGGCCAGCGCGATCGCGCGGAAGACGGTGATGCCTTTCCAGGTGCTGAGCGCAGGGTCGTTGACCCACGAGCCATCGGGCCGCGACGTATGCGCCTCGCACCAGTCATGCGCCGCGCGCGCCGCGGCGACGAGCCGGTCGTCGCCGCTCAGCCGGGCCTGCGCGAGCAGGGGATAGACCGCGTCGCCGCTGCGGCCATGGACCAGCGCGCAGGCCGGGCACAGAAAGCCGCCATTCTCGCCCGCGCGGCGCATGCCGGTGGCCTGGCAGGCGACAAGGCCGCCGATCCAGCGGGCGAGCAACTCGTGATAGAGCGTTCCGCCGGGGCCGGCCGATGCCGCGCCGTCCAGGCCGCTTATGGCGGTGCTCGCGATCGCACCGCCCAGCAAGGTGCGGCGATCGATCGATGGGACCATGCCGTTCACGGCTGCTTCCCGGCGCTTTGCATCGTCGAATCCTCATCATGATGGCGGAGCGAGTGCGACAAGATGTATGACATTCCTGTATCATCCGTACAGCGATTTGGGGCCATACAGGCCTATTTTATCCCGGAAATACGTCGTTCGCCTCATGATTCCGTAAAGTTGTCCTACAACTATTGACAGCACGCGGGGGCGAACTACACCCGGCGCCATCGACGGACAGGACCGATTCCGGACACCGGGATCGGCATCGCCGATGGAGGGGAAGTGGACATGACTGCACGCGAGACGACGCGATCGACTGGCCTGGATTCGCAGCTCCGGTGGCGCCTCATGGCGGGGACGTCCGCCGCATTGATGGCCCTGGTGGCGAGCCCGTGCTTCGCCCAGGCCGCACCCGCGGACCAGGCGGGCAAGGACGGTCCGGATCCGGAAATCGTCGTCACCGGATCGCGCACCGCGACCAATGGCGACCAGGCGCCGACCCCGGTGACCACGGTCGCCACCGAGCAGTTGAGGGCGACCACGCCGAGCAACATCCCCGATGCGCTCAACAAGCTGCCGGTGTTCCAGGGATCGACCAAGCCGCGCAATCCCGGCGACGGCCGTTCCAACGGCGCGACCAACATCCTCAACCTGCGCAATTTCGGTGCGCAGCGCACGCTGATCCTGCTCGACGGCAATCGGGTCGCCCCGTCGAACGCCAATGGCACGGTCGATATCGACACCTTGCCGCAGATGCTGATCAAGCAGGTCGACGTGGTGACCGGCGGTGCCTCGGCGGTCTATGGCTCCGACGCGGTGACCGGCGTGGTCAATTTCGTGCTCGACAAGAAGTTCACCGGGCTCAAGCTCGAGGCGAACAGCGGCATCTCGACCTATGGCGACGGCGGGTCGTACCAGGCCGGGCTGGCGTTCGGCGCCAGATTGTTCGGTGACCGCGGCCATGTCCTGTTCTCGGTCCGGCACCAATATCAGGACCCGGTTGCCAATTTCGATCGCGACTATGGCCGCGGCGTCTATGTGCTGACCGGGTCGGGCACTGCCGCCAATCCGTTCACCGTCACCGCCAATACGCGGCGTGGCGATTCGGCGTTCGGCGGCAAGATCAATTCGTGCGTCGCGCCGTGCACTGCGCTCGGCCAGCAGTTCGTCGCCAATGGCGTGCTCGGGCCGTTCAATCCCGGCACGCTGACCGGCACCGCCAACCAGAATTCAGGCGGCGACGGCGCCTACAGCGTGTTCAGCACCGCCCTGGTCAAGTTTCGCAACGACGAGGCGTTCGCGCGGTTCGACTATGACGTCACGCCCGACATCAATTTCTATGTCCAGGGATCCTATGCGGTCGGCTTCACCAAGGGCGCGCATTTCCCGGCCAAGCTGACCCCGGTCGGCTCGACGACCGCGCCGACCGTCAGCAATTCGACCGCCAGCGTGTTCTTCAAGAACAACCCGTTCCTGTCGCCGTCGGTCCAGGCCGCGCTCGGCAATAACGGCCAGTTCAACAACACCAACACGTTCAGCGTCGGCACCTATATCGTCAATCTCGGCGAGGAAGGGACGGTCGGCGCCGAGAACCTCAATCGCTACGGCCAGGTGATGGCGGGGCTGACCGGCAAGCTCGGCCGCTTCCGCTGGGAGGTCAATTACACCCATGGCGAGAATTTGCTGAAGGTCAGCAACCTCAACAACACCAATTACCAGCGCCAGTTCGCCGCGCTCGACGCGGTGGTGGCGCCCGACGGCTCGATCAAATGCTATGCCGCGCTGCAGGCGGCGACGGCGTCGCGTTATGCCGGCTGCGTGCCGCTCAACGCGTTCGGCCCGACCGCGATCACCTCGGACATGTTCCACTGGTTCACCCAGACCAGCTGGTTCCGGATGAAGAACACGATGGACGATGTCAGTGGCTCGGTGAGCGGCGACATTTTCGAGGGCTGGGCAGGGCCGATCCGCGCCGCCGTCTCGGCGGAATATCGCCGCAACGGCTATTCGGTACGGAGCAACGCCGATCCCAACGCCCTGGTCGACTGCACCGGCCTGCGCATCTGCAATCCCAACCTCGCGCTGTGGGCGCAGCCGGTGCTCGGCCAGGTCGATGCCCATAACAGCGTATGGGAAGTGGCGGGCGAGCTCGAACTGCCGTTGCTGCGCAACTCGCCGATCGCGCGCAGCCTGGTGCTGAACGCCGCCGGCCGCCAGACGCATTACAGCACCTCGGGCGACGTCCAGACCTGGAAAGTCGGCGCGGTGTGGGAAGTGGTGACCGGGTTGCGCTTCCGTGGTGCGATGTCGGTCGATATCCGCGCGCCAACGCTCAACGACCTGTTCCAGCCGACCCAGGCCGCGGTGCAAGGGTTCGTCGACCTCCACACCAGCACCAGCAACACGACCTATTTCGCGACCCAGGGCAATCCCAACCTGGTTCCCGAGCGAGCCAAGACCTACACGGTCGGGGTCACGGCGGAGCCGCGCTTCCTGCCGGGCTTCTCGGCCTCGGTCGATTATTACAGCATCCGGCTCAACAACGCGATCGGCCAGGTCTCGCCCAACACCACCCTGGTCCAGCAGATCTGCGAGGCGTCGAACGGCAGCGATCCCTATTGCCAGCTGATCCAGCGCCCATTGCCGTTCAGCGATCGCACCCCGGCCAACTTCCCGACCCGGGTCTATGCGCTCAATTTGAATACGGCGTTCAACAAGATCGAGGGATGGGATTTCGAGCTTGGCTATACGCGTGGGGCCGTCAGCCTGCGTGGCTTTGCCAATTATCAGCCGACCAACAAATCGGTGGTCATCCCGGGCCAGCCGGTCAGCGTGGCGACGGCGTCGAAGCTGCGCATGTCGGGCTTCGCGACCTATCGCATCGGCGATTTCTCGCTCGGGCTGCAGGATACCTGGCTGAGCGGCTACAGCACGATCGCGACGCCGTCGGTCGCCAATATCCAGGCCACGACGCGCATCCCGCATGTCCGGCCGTTCAACACGCTCGACGCCACCATGTCGTGGGACATCAAGGCATTCGGCGGCAAGGTGACGACCTATTTCAATGTCCAGAACCTGCTCAACGCCAAGCCGCAGATCGTGCCGCCGGCGGGGTCGATCGGCCTCTTGTTCCCGGTGCCGGCAGGCTATGACATCATGGGCCGCTATTTCACGTTCGGGATGAAGGCGAAGTTCTAGACCCTAAGGGGCGGTGGCGGCGTCGGCCGGCTGGATCGCGAGCAGCTCGACGGTGAACAGCAATGTCGCGCCGCCCGGGATCGGGCCGCGGCCGTTCGGGCCATAGGCCAGGTCCTGCGGGATCGCGAACTCGACCTTGTCGCCGACCCCCATCAGCTGGACGCCTTCCTGCCAGCCCTTGATCACGCGGTTGAGCGGGAAGGTCGCCGGCTCGCCGCGCTTGATCGAGCTGTCGAACTCGGTGCCGTCGATGAAGCTGCCGGCATAATGGACGGTGACCTTGTCGGTCGCGCCGGGATGCCGGCCGCTGCCATTGCCTGCGACCCGGCGCCAGCGCAGGCCCGAGGGCGTGACGTTCCAGCCCTGCGCCGGGCCACGCTCGGCAAGCGCGAGCGACTGGCGATTCATCGACGCCACGTCCTGCGGGCGATCGGGCACGGGCTTGTCGGACTGCGCGGCGGCGATGCAGGGGGCGAGCAGGGCGGTGGTCAGGACGAGGAGGCGAAGGTGGCGAGGGCGCAAGGTGGGTCCTTTCGGAATCATCGGGATCGTTGCGGGCGCATGCCGGCATTCGATACACGGCGGATGCGCGGCGGCAAACGGGGGGCTGGCGTTGCCGGTGTTTTCCGGTGAGCTTCGCTCGCGCTCGCGTCACCAAAGCCGAAAAGGCGCCCCGCGCCTTTTCGTGTCTTTGGTGACCCCTACGGGACTCGAACCCGTGTTTTCGCCGTGAGAGGGCGACGTCCTAGACCGCTAGACGAAGGGGCCAGCGCTGACGCGAAGCGGGGCCTCTAGGGGGGTTGCGCGCAGGCGTCAAGGCGCTTGCTGCCTTGGCATGATCCATGCCGCGCGACCCGGCCGTTCCGTAGCGGAAGGAGTCGAGATTGCGGCCGAAACATGCTAGTCTCCGCGCCGGGATGGGACGGCCAGGGCAACAGGGAGAGTTGCGATGGGATATGGCTCGTTCGGCAAGATGATTCTCGTGATCGTGATCGGCGTCCTGATCGGCGTCGGCGGCGCGAGCCTCGCCCTTGCCTCACAGAAGAACACGCTGTCGGCGCGGCCGACGCAGCCGCAGAAATTCACCTGCACCAATGACGGGATGAAATGCACCTGCTCGGGTGCCGAGGATTGCGTCGGCATGAAGAATTCGGGGCAATGCTCGGGCGCGGTCACCGGCAAGGGATCGACCGGCAGCTGCACCTGGATCGGGCCCAAGCCGTCGAACGGCACGCCGCTGACCAAGCCCGGCACCGGCCGCCTGGCGCTCGGCACCGCGCCGCCGCCGCCCAATCCCTATTGGTGCGAGTTCAACAGCAAGGGCGGGCTCAAGGGCTGCGCCTGCACCGACGTCAGCGATTGCATCAAGCTCGACGACAGCAAGATGTGCGGATCCAATCCGATCAAGGACTATAATAGCGGCGGAATCTGCGGAAATCCCTGAGCGGGGTGACGTGCCGGGCCGCGCCGAACCATGCGCGGTCCGGCCGCAACGGAACCCTCAAGCGTAACGAGCGTCTAACTGCCCTGGGGGCGGGATGGATCGGGTCACCCCGTCCTTCCTGCCCGATAACAGGAAGGAAGAGAGATGCTCTGGACCATTGTCGTCGTTTTGCTGATCCTGTGGCTGCTCGGCTTTACCGTGCTGCACATCGGCAGCCTGATTCACCTGCTGCTGGTGATCGCGCTGATCGTCGTGGTCGTCCGCCTGATCCAGGGACGGCGAGTCGTCTAGCGAGGGGAGCCCCTCCCCCTGAAGGGGAGGGGCTGGGACTTGGACGAACGCCGTCATTTCTTCGGTGGCGGCGCGGGCGCCGGCGCCGGGGCGGGGCCGAGGCCCGATGCGATGCTCCGCGCGCCGAGCTGGATGCCGAACAATTTCCAGCGATTGCTCACCCATTCGAACGTGAAGCTGAACAACACCGCGGTTGGCCTGAGCCCGAACCCGCCCTCGAGGTGCAGCATCCTCTTGTCGTCGATCGTCGGCGGCCTGGTATAGGTCGGGGCGAGCAGCAGCGTGTTGGACAGGTCGATATTGGTCGACCGGATGCCGGCGAAGATTTGCGTCAGCCGGCTGGGATCGTTCGCCGCCTGGAAGGACGGCGAGGCGATGTCGCGCAGCACCGAATAATTGCCCGATTCATTGGCCTGCTGGACCGCCACCATGGTTGCCCAGATCAGCCGCGCGCGGGTGAGCTCGTCGGGCAGCGGCAGGCCCGAGACCGGCGCGCTATAGGCCGCGGGTGGTGGTGCGGCAGCCGGGGCAGGGGCCGGCGGTGGCGCGGTCTGCGCTGGCACCGTTCCCGGTACCAGCGCAGCCCCCGCCCCGAAGATGCAGCAGAGCGCAATCGCTCGCCGCATCAGAAAGCCACCGCAAAGCCGCCGCGTGCGCCGACTTCGCCCGAACTGAACCCGGTGCCGACGCCGGCCGAGACATAGGCCTTGGATCCGACCCGGGCGCTGACCGCGATCGTGCCGGCGGCGCGGTTGTTGTAATAGCCGACCCCGCCCGACAGCGCGAAGTTGGAGCCTTCCGGCACCGAGGGCGAATCCATCGCCAGCGCCATCGCGACGCCTTCGTTGGCACGGTTGATCTCTCGCCGGTTGACGGCGTTCGCCGCGAACAGCTGGTTGACCTGGCTGTTCAGCGTCGTGACCTGACCGTTCAGGGTGCTGATCTGGCCGTTGATCGTGCCGAGCTGGCTGTTGATCCCCGCAACCTGGGTGTTGAGCGTGCCGATCGAGGCGGTGTTGCCGGCAACCTGGGTGTTGAGCGTGCCGATCGCCGTGGTGTTGGCGCCGACCTGCGTATTGAGCGTGCTGATCGCCGTGGTGTTCGTGGCGACCTGCCCGGTCAGCGCCGTCACCGACGCGGCCGTGGCGAGCGACGCGACCGACGGCCCGACGCCGAGCGTTCCGCTGGCATCCGCGGTCACCAGGTTGACCGCGCCGGTCTGCGCCGCGGTGCTGGCGGCAAGGTCGCCGACCGTCACCGACTGGCCGGTGCCGCCGATCACGATCTGGTTGTCGCGCGTGGTGGTGGCGCCGGTGCCGATCGCATAGGAATTGGTGTTGGCGGCGACCGCGCCATTGCCAAGTGCCAGCGAATTCTCGCCGCCCGCGCTGGTCGCGGTGCCGATCGCGATCGCATTGTTGCCGGCGGCATTGGCGTTGAAGCCCGCGGCGATCGATCCGGTACCCGCCGCGACGCTCTGCACGCCCAGCGCGGTCGAGCCGACGCCGGTCGCCTGCGCGAGCGAGCCCACCGCCATGGCGAAGTCGGCACTGGCGGCGCTGTTCTGGCCGATCGCGATGCCGGCGAGCCCGGCGGCAGTCGAATTGCCGCCGACCGCGACCCCCAGCAAATTGCTCGCCGAGGCGCCGGGGCCGACCGCGGTGGCATTGTCGCCGGCCGCCGCGCTGTTGAAGCCGACCGACACGGCCGACGCGCCGGCGGCGACGGCGTTGAAGCCCATGGCGGCGCTGTTGTCGCCCGACGCCTGCGCGGTCGAGCCGACCGCGGTCGATTGCGCGCCCGATGCGAACGAGGAGGCGCCGAGCGCGGTCGCCCGCGTGCCCGTTGCGCCCGCCCCGAAGCCGTTTGCCAGCGAATAGTCGCCGGTCGCCTGGGCCTGCACGCCGAACGCCTGCGCGGCATAGCCGCTGGCGACCGAATTGGTGCCGATCGCGCTGCTGAAATCGCCCGTCGCCTGGGCATTGGAGCCGACCGCGGTGGCGACCAGGCCGGAGGCGCCGGAGAAGCTGCCGATCGCGGTGCCGAAATCGCCGGTGGCGCTGGAATTCTGTCCGACCGCGACCGACGACGTGCCGGTCGCCGTGCTCGGCGCACCGCATTCGAGCGCGGTGGTCACGACCGCATTGGCGTTGCATTCGGGGGTATTGTCGGCATGCGCCGGCAGCGGAAACAGGGCAATCGAAAGCGCGGTCAGGCACGAGCCGCCGAACAGAGCATGGATACGCATCAGGGTCTCCCAGTTGTGACGCGCTCCCCCGTCTGCTCACGGCAGGCGTGGAGGCTGGCGATCAAAGCACACTGGCGACCCGTTTTTCGGGTTGGAATCCCGCGGGATTCCAGGGTGACGTAGCGTAACTCGGAAGGGCTGAATAGGAAAAAAGCGGCAGCACAGCTGCCGTAACGGGGGCGTAATGAATAGTGCGGCCGCGTCCGCTGCCGCGTCTACCGGTGTGGAAGGCGGGCGGCGCTGCCGCCGCCCGCCGATTACGCAGCGGCCTTGCGCCGTTCCTTGAGCTCGTCGTTGAGCATCTCGGCCAGCAGGAATGCCATTTCCAGGCTCTGCCCGGCATTGAGCCGCGGATCGCAATGCGTGTGATAGCGATCGGCCAGGCTCTGCTCGGTCACATCGACCGCGCCGCCGGTGCATTCGGTGACGTTCTGCCCGGTCATCTCGGCATGGATGCCGCCGGCGAAGGTGCCCTCGGCGCGATGGACCGCGAAGAACCCGCGCACTTCGGCCAGGATGCGCTCGAACGGCCGCGTCTTGTAGCCATTGGCGGCCTTGATGACGTTGCCGTGCATCGGGTCGCAGCTCCAGATCACCGGATGGCCCTCGCGCTTCACCGCGCGGACCAGCTTCGGCAGCCCGGCCTCGATCTTGTCATGGCCGTAGCGCGTGATCAGCGTCATCCGCCCGGGAACGCGGCCAGGGTTGAGCGTGTCGAGCAGGCGCAGCAGCACGTCGGGCTCGAGGCTCGGGCCGCATTTCAGGCCGATCGGATTGCCGATCCCGCGCAGGAACTCGACATGCGCCGATCCGTCGAAGCGCGTGCGGTCGCCGATCCACAGGAAATGCGCGCTGGTGTCGTACCAGTCGCCGGTCAGCGAATCCTGCCGCGTCATCGCCTGCTCATAGGGGAGCAGCAGCGCCTCATGGCTGGTGTAGAAATGGGTCTGGCCGAGCTGCGGCACGGTATCGGGATTGATCCCGCACGCTTCCATGAACTCGAGCGCCTCGCCGATGCGGTCGGCGGTCTCGGCATATTTCTTGGCCCAGGGGCTCGAACCGAGGAAATCGTGCGTCCAGCGATGGACCTGGTGAAGGTTGGCGTAACCGCCCTGCGCGAAGGCGCGCAGCAGGTTGAGCGTCGCCGCCGATTGCGCATAGCCCTGGATCATGCGCTGCGGGTCGGGCGTGCGGCTTTCCGGCGTGAAGGCGATGTCGTTGACATTGTCGCCGCGGTAGCTGGGCAGCTCGACCCCATCGATGACCTCGGTATCGGCCGAGCGCGGCTTGGCGAACTGGCCCGCCATGCGGCCGAGCTTCACCACCGGCAGCTTCGACGCATAGGTCAGCACCACCGCCATCTGCAGGATCACGCGGAACGTGTCGCGGATGTTGTTGGGATGGAATTCGGCGAAGCTCTCGGCGCAATCGCCGCCCTGGAGCAGGAACGCCTTGCCCTCGACCACGCGCGCCAGATCGGTCGTCAGGTTGCGCGCCTCGCCCGCAAAGACCAGCGGCGGATAGCTGGTCAGCTGCTTGGTCGCGGCGTCGAGCGCCGCGGTGTCGGGATAGGTCGGAAGCTGGCGCGCTTCGTGCGAGGTCCAGCTGTCGGGGGCCCAATTGGCGGCCATGATCGTTACTTCTTTGTGGCTAAAGCGGGCGGTTCCCATGCGCTCAATCGCTCGCAGCCGCAACAAAGGAAAAGTCGATCACGGTGATCGCGATGCTTTCGCATGGGCGCGCGCGGTCTGCTATGCGCGGGGACGATGACGCCCGGGGATCTCGCCATCCTGCTCCACGATCGCCTCGTTGCCGGGCGTGCGGCGGGCTATGCGGCGATGCTCGACAGCGCGACCGCGGCGGATCTGCGCGACGGGCTCTGGGGACGGTTCCTACCGTTCTTCGAGGGGCTGGGGCCGGCAGAGCGCGAGCTGGTGCTCGACCTGATGACGCAGGTGTCCATGGAAACGGTCGCTGCCTTGCTGGCGATGGCCGATGATGGCGACGTCGCGATCGGCAACGAGGGAGAGCTGTGGGCGGCGTTCGCCGATTTGACCGCGTAAGAGACGTTCGATCGCGCAACCAAGCTCCCCTCGTCACCCCGGATCTAATCCGGGGTCCCGCTTTTGCCCCGAAGCGGAGGAAGCGGGACCCCGGCTCACGGCCGGGGTCACGAGTATTTGTTCCGCTTCGCGCAGGCGGATTTGAGTATCAGCCGTTCGCCACCCAATTGCCGTGGAAGCCCGGCGGGACGCGGTGCGGCACGCGGATGCTCGCGACCGGCGCATCGGCGAATTTCGTCGCGTCGATGATCACCAGGTCGGTGGTCTCGTCGGGCAGGTCGACGACCAGTCCGACCATCCAGCCATCGCCTTCGGGGGCATCCTCGGCGCGCGGCACGAACACGAACTCGCCGGGGAAGCGGCCGGGACCGAAATCGTGCACCTCCTTGGTGCCTTCGGCGAGGTCGTGCTTGTAGAGGCGCGTGTCGCTGATCGCGAACTCGTCCGCCGGCAGGCCCATGGTGAAGGCATAGGTGTAGGGCTGGCCGAAGAAGCGCTCGTCGGGGCGCGGGAATTCCTGCGCGGCGCCGTCGATCGTCTGGCGCACGCAGCTCTTCGCGGCCGGATCGAGGATCCAGCGCTCGAGCCCGATCGACCGGCCGTTGGGGCCGCCGGTCATCTCGGCGAACATCGTGTCGTAGACACAGGCATCGAGCACGATCTTGCCGTCGGCCATCTCGTACGCATTGGCGACATGGAAGATGTAGCAGGGATCGACATTGATCCACACGATGTCGGCCTCGCCGCCGCTCCTGGGCAGCAGGCCGACGCGGGCCTGGTGCTCGGGGTTCCAGCGATAGGGGAAGCTGTGCCCGCCGATCAGCGCCTTCATCGAGAAGGTCACCGGCAGGTCGAGGATCAGCACATAGTTTTGCGTGATCGCGCAATCGTGGATCGAGGGGCCGTGCTGGACCTTGATCGGCAGTTCGCGGGTGACCTTGCCTTCGGGCGAGATCACGACGTGGCGGATCTGGTCGGGCTGGGTCGCCTCGTAGCAGATCGCGTGCTGCTCGCCGGTCAGCGGGTCCATATGCGGGTGCGCGGTGAAGCTGCCCTGCAGCGTGTCGTCGAACGGATTGTAGGTCTGCTCGTCGAGCGTGTCCGACAATTCGACCGGATAGCTGCCGGCCTCGACCAGCGCCCAGGTGCGGCCGGCAATGCCGAGCACGTTGGTGTTGACCGTGTCGAACCCGCCATGGCGCGGACCCGGGGCATGCGCCATGCCGGTCTCGGCCTCGACCCGCTTCGAGCGGATCCAGCGATTGCGATACCAGAGCGCCTTGCCGCCCTGGAGCGCGATGCCATGGACCATGCCGTCGCCGGTGAACCAGTGATAGCCCTTGGCCTCGGGCCGCGCGGGATTGGGGCCGATGCGCAGATAGCGGCCGTCGAGCTCGGCGGGAATCGTGCCGGTGACGGGCAGATCCTCGAGCGTCAGTTCGTTGTCCATCGGCTTGTGGATGCCGGTCAGGAAGGGATGATCCTGGTCCTCCGGCATGCGCTTGCGGTTGAACTCGGCGACGGCCTCGATCCCCTTGGTAACGGTGCCGCGGATTGCATTTTCGATGACGCTCGCCATGACTGGTCTCCGACTCGATGTTTATGGCGTTAACATAACAATGATGATAACAGTGTCAACATGAAAGATTCGACCGACCGCCATGCGAGCGCCAAAGCGGGCTATCATCACGGCGACCTGCGCGCGGCGCTGCTCGCCGAAGGGCTGCGCATGCTCGAGGAACGCGAGGATGCCGAGCTCTCGCTGCGCGAGATCGCGCGCGCGGTCGGGGTCAGCGCCACCGCGGTGTATCGTCACTTTCCCGACAAGGAGGCGCTGCGCGAGGCGCTGGCGTCGGCCGCCTATGACCGCATGGGAGAGGCGCAGCGCGCCGCGGCGGCACCGTTCGAGGACGTGCTCGACCAGTTCGAGGCGATGGGCCGGACCTATGTCCGCTTCGCGCTCGACCATCCGGCGCTGTTCCGGCTGATGTCGTCGATGGGCCCGCATGACGATCTGTTCGCGCTCGATGCCGAGGATGACGACATGGCCGGGCGGCTGCTCCGCGACTATGCCTTCAAGCTTGCCGGCAAGGGCGCGAGTGTCGAGACCGCGCGGACGATCGCGATGCGCTCCTGGGCATTGGTGCACGGGCTCGCGGTGCTGATGCTGCAGGGCTATGTGCCGCGCGACGAGGCGCTGATCGATGCGGTGGTCGATACGCGGGCATTGGGGATGGGCGCGCGGCGATGAAGCTCCGGCTGCGGTTGCGCGTGACGACGCCCCGGCCGCTGCACGTGGTTATCGCTGCCGTCGTGGTCGCCATTCTCGTGCCCACCGTCCTGTTGTGCGTCGCGTGGCTGGTGAATTCGGCCCAGGGATATGCGGTGGACAGCCGCGAATTCGGTGAGGTGTGGGTCTTCGCCTTGCATATCGGGGGTCCCGGCGTGATCATCGGCGGGCCGATCGCGGCACTGCTGCGCTGGCTGGCGCGCCATTCGATCGTGGCGAACCTGGCCGGGTTCGCGCTGTTCGCCGCGATCGCGCCGATCTACGAGATCTATGCCTATCCCATCCTGCAGGCCTGGATGTTCGGCGCCGCCGTTTTCGCGGTGTACGGCGCGATCAGCGTGGCGCTCGCCTTGCTGATCGGATGGTTCAGGCGACGACCGGCCGCGCCCGATATCGGCAACCTCGCCGACACGTTCGACTGAACGCAGCGCTTGCCCGCTCGCGCGCGGCCTGCAATCCTCACTTCAAAGGGAGATCGGCATGAAGGCGCAGGCGAACGGGATCGAGATCGAATATGAGACCTTCGGGTCGCCCGACGATCCTGCCGTGCTGCTGATCATGGGACTGGGCGGGCAGCTCACGCGCTGGTCGCCGGCATTTTGCGACCAGCTGGTCGCGCGCGGCTATCATGCGATCCGCTACGACAATCGCGATGTCGGGCTGTCGACCAAGTTCGACGGGGCCAAGGTGCCGGAGTTGCCGATGGTGATCGGCGCGATGATGACCGGGCAGAAGCCCGACGTGCCCTATACGCTCCACGACATGGCCGCCGACGCGGTCGGGCTGCTCGACGCCCTGGGGATCGCCAAAGCGCACGTCATGGGCGCGTCGATGGGCGGGATGATCGCGCAGCTGGTCGCGGCGGACTATCCCGATCGCGTGTTGTCGCTGACCTCGATCATGTCGTCGACCGGCAATCCCATGCTGCCGCCGGCCAGGCCCGAGGCGATGGCGGTGCTGACCAACCGTCCGACCGCGGCCGACGAGGAGACGATGGTCGCGCACGGCGTGCGGTCGGAGAAGATCATCGGCAGCCCCGGCTACCCCGCCGACGAGACCGCGCTCGCCGAGCGGGTGCGCCGCGACTATCGCCGGATGTTCTATCCGGCCGGGCCCGGCCGCCAGCTGGCCGCGGTCGTGGCGACGGGCGATCGCCGGGCGCAGATCGCCAAGATCACCGCGCCGACCATGGTGATCCATGGCGCCGACGACCCTTTGGTGCCGGTCGAGGCAGGGCGCGACACCGCCGCCAATATCGCCGGCGCCGAGATCACCGAAGTGCCGGGGATGGGGCATAACCTGCCCGAGCCGCTGATCCCGGTGATCCTGGACGCCTTCGAGAAAGTCGCCCGGCGCGCAGACGCTACCGTCGCATAAACCTTGCCGTTGGGATGACGCGCCCGTACCGGGCAGCGTCGAATCGGCCGGCTTGTTCCTGGGGGCAGAGTGAAGCGAGCGTTTTGGGAAATAGTGCGCGATCGCGGCGCGCTGGTCATTGCCATCCTGTTGGTCGCGCGGGTCGTCGCGCTGGCAATGGGCCCGGGCATCCTCAACGGCGACGGCATCCTTTACGCCAAGGCGGCGCAGTTCGTCGCGGAGACCGGGCTGGCGCCCCCTGCGAGCTTCCAGTCGCGCACCTATTCGGTGCTGATCGCGCCGCTCGTCGCCTTGCTTGGCGAGGCCGGGCGGGCGCCGATCACTTCGCATGCCAATCACGCGATCGGCAGCATCGTGCATTTGTTCCAGGTGCTGCTCGACCTCGGCGTCATCCTGGTGCTGCTCCACGTCTTCGCGGCGATGCGGCCGCGCAATGTCTGGGCGTATCGCGCCGGGCTCGCCGTCATCGTCCTGCAGCCGATCACCGCGTGCTGGACCAATTTCATGGTGCCCGACACGATCGCGACCGCGAGCTTCGTCGGCGGACTGTGGCTGGTGGTGCGGTCGGCGGGCGAGACGATCGACTGGCGGCGGCTGGCGTTGGGATCGCTGCTGTGCGGAATATCGGGGCTGGTCCGCGTCGACATGGCGTTGCTCGCGGTCGCGGTGCTGGCGGTGTGGCTGCTGGTCGTGTTCTGGCCGCGCGGCGTCGCGGCAACCGCGCGCGGCGTGACGGTGTCGGCTGCCTTGTTCCTCGTCCCCATCGTGGCGATGGGCGCCTATCAATATGCCAGCCAGGGCAGCGTTCGCTATATCGACGCCTCGGCACGCGACAATCCGAGCGTGCGCAAGCCGGGCTATTTCGCCTGGACGCGCGCCTGGGTGGTGACGCCGGGCGACTTCAAGACCTTCGTGCTGGCGGCCGAAAGCGGCCCCGACTGGGCGGGCTATGACGCCGCCGCTTATCCGGGGCGTGCATTCGCGAGCCCGCAGGACCGCGCCGCCGCCGCGCCCGCCTTCGCCGCCTGGAAGGCGCAGGGCTATACGCCCGCGGTCGACGCAGCCCTGGCCAATGCCAGCAGCCGCCTGCGCGGGACCCGTCCGGCGCAACCCTATCTCGCCGCCGCGTTGCGGACGTTCCAGCTCTGGGCCAATCCCGACGGCGCCGCGGCGCTGGTCCAGGGCCTGGGGCTGCAGCCGCCCTGGTCGAAACTGGCGGCAGCGGCGACCACCGCGCTCAAGACCCTGCTCGCTTTGCTGGCGCTGCTTGGCATCTGGCTGACGCTCCGCGCCGTGCGCCGGTCGCCACGTGCCGCGTTCACCGATTATCCGACCGCTTTCGTGACGCTGGCGGTGCTGACCCTGGTGTTCCGCTGGATCGAGATGTTCGTGCTCAACCTGTCGATCGGCGGGGCGGGAATGGAATCGCGCTACGTGATCGAGACCTGGCCGGGACTGATCGCCTTGGCCGGTCTCGGCTGGCGCGCGGTCGCCAACCGCTTTTCGGTGGAAAGCGCGCAAATCCCGGCGCGTGCGGTGGACACCCCGGAGCCTGTTCTCTAGAGGGTCGCGGACTCGTTGGGGGCTCTGATGCCGGTTGCCGAAAATGTGCGTATTGGTGAAGGCGTCCGCATCTTCCAGCCCGATCTCGTCAACCTGTACGGGTGCACGATCGGCGACGAGAGCACCGTCGGGCCCTTTGTCGAGATCCAGCGCGGCGTGACGATCGGCCGGCGCTGCAAGATATCCTCGCACAGCTTCATCTGCGACGGCGTGACGATCGCCGACGAGGTGTTCGTCGGCCATGGCGTGATGTTCACCAACGACCGCCTGCCGCGCGCGACCAACCCCGACGGCTCGCTGCAGACAGCCGAAGACTGGACGCTCGAGCATACCCGGGTCGGCAAGCGCGTCTCGATCGGCAGCGGCGCGACCATCCTGCCCGGCCTGTCGATCGGCGAAGGCGCTCTGGTCGGTGCAGGGTCGGTGGTGACGCGCGACGTGCCCGATTTCGCGATCGTCGCGGGCAACCCGGCCAAGGTCGTCGGCGACGCACGGACGCGCGAAGGCGGAGACGCGGCATGAGCCTGCCCGGCCTGTTCGTCGTCGTCCTGACGGCCCTGCTCGTCGTCATCGGCAATGTGATGCTGCGCGCGGGGCTCAAGCTCAGCGGGGTGGTGCCGTTCGCCAACGGCATGACGGGACTGCCGATGGACGTCATCCGGCTGCTGCTCCAGCCGGTGTTCATCGTCGCCGTCGCGCTTTACGGTTTCTCGATGCTGCTGTGGCTGCGCGTGGTCGCGACCGAGCCGCTCAGCGTCGCCTATCCGACGCTCGCCGCGGTCACGTTCATCACCTTGAGCGTGGTCTCGGTGGTGTTCCTCCACGAGCCGATGACGGTGAAGAAGGCGATCGGCCTCACCGCGATCCTTGTCGGGCTCATTCTGGTTGCAAGGACGAATTGATGATCGGTCTGGGTCTCGTCGGGTACGGCTATTGGGGCCCGAACCTGCTGCGCAATTTCGCGAAGCAGAAGGACTGCACCGTCCGCTATGTCTGCGACCAGAGCGAGGGCCGCCGCGCCGCCGCCGAGGCCGCGCAGCCCGGGGTGAGGACCACGGCCGATTTCGCCGATCTGCTGAACGATCCCGAGGTCCAGGCGATCGCCATCGCCACCCCGACGAGCAGCCATTTCCCGCTCGCGCTCCAGGCATTGCAGGCGGGCAAGCATGTGCTGGTCGAAAAGCCGATGACCGCATCGGTCGCGCAAGGCGAGCAGCTCCTCGCCGAGGCCAAGGCGCGCGGGCTGACGCTGATGGTCGACCACACCTTCATCTACACGCCCGCGGTGCGGCGGATGCGCGAACTGGTGAAGTCGGGCGAGCTCGGCGACGTGCTCTATTACGATTCGACCCGGATCAATCTCGGGCTGTTCCAGCACGATGTCGACGTCTTGTGGGACCTCGCGGTCCATGACCTGTCGATCCTGGCTTACCTGGTCGACGACAAGCCCGTCGCGGTCTCGGCGACCGGCAAGGCGCATGTCGCGGGCAGCCCGGAGAATGTCGCGTTCCTGACCGTCAGCTTCGGCGGCCCGACCATCGCGCACGTCAACGTCAACTGGCTGGCACCGGTCAAGATTCGCCGCACGATCCTGGGCGGCAGCCGCAAGATGGTCGTCTATGACGACCTCGAGCCCAGCGAGAAGATCAAGATCTACGACAAGGGCGTGACCATCGCCGAGACCCCCGAGGAAGCGCAGCGCATGCGTGTCGGCTATCGCATCGGCGACATGCACGCGCCCAATCTCGACAATTTCGAGGCGCTGAGCGTCGAGGCCGCGCATTTCCTCGACTGTATCGCGACCGGAAAGACGCCGGACACCCCGGGCGACATGGGGTTGCAGGTGGTGAGGATCCTCGAAGCCGCGACCCAATCGATGCGCGAAGGCGGCCGTTCGGTCGCCATCGCCTGAACATAGAGAGATTGCGATGATCCCGTTGATGGACCTCAAGGCCCAGTATCAGTCGATCAAGAGCGAGATCGACGCCGCGGTGATCGCGGTGCTCGAAAGCTCGGCCTATATCCTCGGTCCCGAAGTGGCGAAGTTCGAGGAGGAATTCGCCGAGTTCCAGGGCGGCGGCACCTGCGTCGCGATGAATTCGGGGACGAGCGCGCTGCACCTCGCGTTCCTTGCCGCCGGGATCGGCGCTGGCGACGAAGTGATCACGACGGCGATGACCTTCATCGCGACCGCCTCGGCGATCACTTATGCCGGCGCGCGGCCGGTATTCGTCGATATCGATCCCGACACCTGGAACATCGATCCGGCGAAGATCGAAGCGGCGATCACGCCGCGGACCAAGGCGATCGTCCCGGTCCACCTCCATGGCCGCGTCGCCGACATGGATGCGATCATCGCGATCGCCCGGCGGCACAATCTGCTGGTGATCGAGGATGCCGCGCAGGCGCATGGCGCCGAGTATAAGGGCCGCCGCGCGGGCAGCATGGGCGACATCTCGTGCTTCAGTTTCTATGCCGGCAAGAATCTCGGCGCGGCGGGCGAGGGTGGGGCGGCGATCAGCCGCAACCCCGACTATATCAAGACGATGCGGCTGCTGCGCGACTGGGGCGCCGAACAGAAATATGTCCACACGCTGCGCGGCTACAACTACCGGATGGAAGGCATCCAGGGCGCGGTGCTGCGGGTGAAATTGCGGCATCTCGAAAAGTGGACCGAGGCGCGCATCGCGCATGCCGCCGCCTATGATTCGGCGCTCGACGACCTGGGCATCACCCGCCCGGCAAGCACGCCCAAGGGCGACCGCAACGTCTATCACATCTACGCCGTCCGCGTCGCCGACCGCGAGCGCGTGCGCCAGGGGATGGTCGATGCCGGGGTCGGCGTCGGCATGCATTATCCGGTGCCGGTCCATCTCCAGCCGACCTTCGCCGAATTCGGCTACAAAAAGGGCGATTTCCCGATCGCCGAGGCGATGGCCGACGAGACGCTGTCGCTGCCGCTCTATGCCGAGATGACCGCGGAGCAGCGCGACACGGTGTGCGCCGCGCTCGCCGAGCAGGTGCGCGTGCCGGCATGACGCAGCCGCTCCGCGCGCTGGTCACCGGGGTCGGCGGGCGATCGGTCGGCCACCAGATCCTGCAGGCGCTCAGCTTCTCGCCCAACGACTACACCGTCGTGGCGACCGACGCCGATGCCTTCTCGTTCGGCCTCTATCTCGACCTGGTCGAACAGCGGCAGCTGGTGCCGTTCGCGACCTCGCCCGATTATCGCGGCACGATCCTCGACCTCGTGCGGCGGACCGAGCCCGCGGTGCTGCTGCCCGGGACCGAGGCGGAGATCCGCGTGCTGACCGGCATGCGCGAGGAGCTGGCGGCGCTCGGCTGCCACCTCGTCGCCGCGCCGCCCGAAGGGATCGCGCTCTGCAACGACAAGGGCGCGCTCTATCGCTGGCTGGCCGAGGAAGGGATCGGCGTGCCGGTCTCGGCCGGGGTCGACGGCTGGCAGGATCTCGCCACACGGGTCGGCTATCCCTTGGTCGGCAAGCCCGCCGGGCTCAGCGGCGGATCGCGCGACGTCGCGATCCTCGCCGATGCGGCGGAAATCGAACGCTATATCGAGACCTTCCCGGGGCCGCGATCGGACATCGTCTTCCAGGAATATGTCGGCGACGCGACCAGCGAATATACGGTCGGCGTGGTCGTCTCGGCGGCAGGCGAGGCAGTAGATTCGATCGTGCTCCACCGCGTGCTGACCGGCCTGTCGCTCGGGCCGGGGCGGACGATCGACGGGCGGCGCTATACCTTGTCGACCGGCTATTCGCAGGGAATCATCGTCGACGATCCCGAGGTGCGTCGCTTCTGCGAAGACCTCGCGGTCAGGATGAAGCTGACCGGTCCGGTCAACATCCAGCTGCGCAAGCATGACGACGGGTCGATCAAGGTGTTCGAAGTGCATCCGCGCTTTTCGGGGACCAGCTCGATCCGCGCCCAGGCCGGGTTCAACGAACCCGACATGGTGATTGCCGACCAGCTTCGCGGCGAAAAGGTCGGGCGGCAGGCCTATCGAACCGACGTCGCGGCGATCCGCGCGTTCCAGTCAATCCTGGTGCCGGTCGCCGACATGAACAAGCTGCGCGGCGGCTGATCGTGAAGCACGCGCTCGTCACCGGAGCCACCGGGTTCGTCGGGCGGGCACTGGCGGCGCGATTGCTGGCCGAAGGCTGGGCGGTGAGTGCGCTGGTGCGCGATCCGGCGCGGTTGCCGGACGGGGTGGAGGGAATCGCGGGCGATCTTGCCCGGCCGGAGACGCTGACGGTCGATCGCGACTATGACGCGCTGTTCCATCTCGCCGCTCAATTGCCCGCGCCCGATGCCGACTTCCGGACGTGCAATGTCGAGGCGACCCAGGCCCTTCTTTCGGCTGCGGGGCGCGCCGGCGTGGCGCGTTTCGTCTACATGTCGAGCATCTCGGTGATCGGTGCGCCGATTGAGACGCCGGTCGGCGAGGATCACCCGATCGCGCCGAACAATCCCTATTCCGACAGCAAGCTGGCCGCCGAGCAGGCCTGCGTCGCGGCATATGAAGGCGGGCAATCGGCAGTGTCGTTGCGGCTGACCTCGCCTTACGGACCGGGCATGGCCAAAGGCACGGTGCTGCCGATCTTTGTCGGGCGAGCGCTACGCGGCGAGCCGCTGACCTGGCACGGCGCGGGCTCGCGCGCGCAGGATTTCGTCCATGTCGACGATGTCGCGGCCGGCTGCATCGCCGCAGCGGAAGCGACCGCGCCGGGACCGCTCTACAATCTCGCCAGCGGCAATGCGACGACGATGCGCTCGCTCGCCGAGACGATCGCCGTGCAGACCGGTGCCTCCGCTACTGCCTCGGGTCAGCCCGATCCGCAGGATGGCGTGCGCTGGGACATCTCGATCGATCGTGCGCGAGACGAGCTCGGTTACGCGCCGCGCGTCGCGTTCGCCGACGGGCTGGCCGGCTATATCGCGTCGGAACGCGCGGCATGAGGATCGCGCTGCTTTCCGACGTCCATGCCAATCTCGCCGCGTTCGACGCGGTGATCGCCGATCTGCCGCCGGTCGATGCGATCCTCTTCGCCGGCGACGCGGTCGGCTATTACGCCCAGCCCAACCAGGTGTGCGAGCGGCTCCGCGCGCTCGGCGCGCGCTGCGTGCGCGGCAATCACGACAATTACGTCACCGGCCAGGCCGAGCCCAATGCCGAGCGCCGTGCCGCCTATGCGACCGACTGGACGCGCGCGCAGCTGACGCCGGAAAATCTCGACTGGCTCGCGTCGCTGCCTGCCGAGCTGCAGGTGGAGGCGGAAGGCTTTACCGTCACCGTCCGCCACGCCAGCCCGTGGGACGAGGAAAGCTATCTCTATCCCGACAGCGATCGCCTGGGCGAGGTGACGCTCGCCGCCGACCAGATTCTCGTCCTGGGCCACACGCACCACCCGATGACCATCGCGGCGGGCGAGGGGCTGCTGATCAATCCCGGCTCGGTCGGCCAGCCGCGCGACTGGAATCCGCTGGCGGCCTATGCCGTGCTGTCGTTGCCCTCGCGCGAGGTCGAGCTTAGGAGGGCAGCCTATGACGTGGCGGCCGTCCAGGCCGATCTCGAAACGCGAGGATGGGCGAGCGGCGTGATTCAGATCCTGGGGCGGACGCGGTGACGCAGCCGATCCGTATCTTTGGCGCCGGGGTGCGGGGTCAGGTCATCGCCGACCTGATCGCGTGGCATTTCGCCGACCGTTTCCGGCTCGACGGCTTCTACGACGATGGCAAGCCGGCGGGCAGTCCGGGACCGGGCGGCGTGCCGGTGCTCGGCCCGGTCGCGCAGGCGCTGGACGAGCTGCCGGGATCGGGCATTGCCGCGTTCCTCGCGCTCGGCACCTATCGTTCCTGGCGCAATTGCGAGATCTGGGCGGCGCTGCGGTCGAGGCAGGTCGATTTCCCCAGCCTGGTCGCGCCCACCGCGATCGTGTCGCCGTCCGCCAGGATCGGCAGCGGAGCATTCGTGATGGGCGGCTGCTTCGTCGGCGCGCATGCCGAGATCGGCCACCTGTTCGGCGCCAATGCCGGGTCGGTGATCGAGCACCACGCGCGGATCGGCAACAACGTGCTGCTCGGCTCGGCGGTAGCGATCGCGGGATCGGGGCAGGTCGAGGACCATTGCTTCGTCGGGACCAATTCGACCGTGCTGCCCGAAGTACGGATCGGCGCCGGCTCGCTGGTCGGCGCGGGCAGCGTGGTGTCGCGCGACATCGCGCCGGGCAGCGTCGCGATCGGCAGCCCCGCCAGGGTCCGCCGCCCGGTCGGCGAGGAGGACGAAGTCCCCGGACCCGCACGGCTGGCGGCGCTGGCCGGCCTGTTCGACGAGGTGGCGGCATGACGTCGATCGCGCTCGTCATCCCGGTCTATAACGAGTCCGAAGGGATCGAGACGCTGGTGCAGGCGCTGCTCGCCTTCGAGGCGGCGAACCCGGCGCTCAAGGTCCGCGCGGTGTTCGTCGACGATCATTCGAGCGACAATACGCGTGCCCTGCTCAAGGCGGCGCTGCCGCGCTTCGCCAGCGCCAGCTATTTGCGGCTGTCGAAGCGCTCGGGATCGCATGTCGCGATCCTGGCCGGGCTTGCCATCTGCCAGGAGGATTGCGCCGCCTTCCTCAGCGCCGACCTGCAGGACCCGCCATCGCTGCTGCCGCGGATGATCGGGATGATGGAGCAGGGCAACGACGTCGTCTGGGCCGTGCGCGAAGGGCGTGACGGCCAGGGCTTCGGCGAGGCGATGACCTCGACCATCTTCCATTTCCTGATGAAGAAGCTGTCGAATGTCGGCGAACTGCCGTTCCAGTGCAGCTTCGCGCTGTTGAGCAAGCGCGCCTATGTCAATCTCGTGCGCAATTGCGAGAGCTTCCCCAGCCTGCTGGTCGACATCCCGCGGCTCGGCTTCTCGGTCGGCACGGTGCCGTTCAGCAAGCCCGCGCGGCGCTTCGGCAAGTCCAAATGGGGATTGTCGCGCAAGCTGATGCTGCTGTTCGATTCGGTGATCAACGCCAGCTACGCGCCGCTGCGCTACATGGTCTATCTCGGCGTGCTGACCGCGGTGATCGGGCTGGTCTATGCCTTGTTCCTGATCGTCCGCGCGCTGGTCGATACCGGCGCCGCCCCGCCCGAGGGCTGGACCTCGCTGATGGTCGCGGTGGTGTTCATCGGCGGGTTGCAGATGATGATGCTCGGCATCATTGGCGAATATCTGTGGCGCGCCAAGGAAAGCGCGCGCCGCCAGGCGCTCTACATCATCGAGGACGCGGCCGACCGCGCCTCCAGTCAGGTGGATCAATGACTCTTTCCGGCAAGAAGATTCTCGTCACCGGCGGTGCCGGCTTCATCGGCTCCGAACTGTCGCGGCAGGCGGTCGCGGCCGGCGCGCGCGTCACGGTGGTCGACAACCTCGTCAACGGCAAGCAGGAGAACCTTGCCGACATATCGGGCGATCTCGATTTCCAGCGGGTCGATATTCGCGATGTCGAGGCGATGCGCGGGCTGCTGCAGGGCGCCGACATTGTCTACCACCTCGCCTGCCTCGGCGTGCGGCATTCGATCCATTCGCCGCGCGAGAATCACGACGTCAACGCGACCGCGACGCTCGACCTGCTCGCCGCCGCGCGCGGGCTGGGCGTGCCGCGCTTCGTCTATGTCTCGAGCTCGGAAGTCTATGGCACCGCACGCTGGGCGCCGATGACCGAGGAGCATCCGACCTATCCGATGACCGTCTATGGCGGCGGCAAGCTGGCGGGCGAATGCTACACCCGGGCCTATTGGGAGACCTACGACTATCCGGCGGTCGTCATCCGGCCGTTCAACGCCTTTGGCCCGCGCAGCCACCATGAAGGCGATTCGGGCGAAGTGATCCCCAAGTTCGTGCTGCGCGCGATGGCGGGGAAGCCCTTGCTCGTGTTCGGCGACGGCACCCAGACGCGCGACTTCACCTATGTCGGCGATACCGCGCGCGGCATCCTGCTCGGCGGGACCAGCGACAAGGCGGTCGGGCAGACGATCAACATCGGATCGGGGCATGAGATCACGATCAACGCGCTGGCCGAGGCAGTGTCGCAGTTGGTCGCCGACGGCAAGGCGGCGGTCGAATGGCGCGATCCGCGGCCGGGCGACGTGCTGCGGCTCTATTCGGACCCGACGCGCGGGCGCGAGCTGCTCGGCTATCAGTCGATCGTGTCGCTCGATCAGGGCCTGCAGCATCTGATCGACTGGTATCGCTCGCTCGGCGTCACGCCCGAGACCCTGCTCGAGCATGAGCGCGAGCAGAATTGGGTCGCGGCGTGACGACGATGATCCCCGTTGCCAAGCCCATGCTGGGCCGCGAGGAAGCCGATGCCGCGGCCGAGGCGATCCTGTCGGGCTGGGTGACGCAGGGACCGCGCGTCGCCGCGTTCGAGGCGGCGTTCGCGGGCTATGTCGGCGCGCCGCATGCCTGCGCGGTATCGAGCGCGACCACCGCGCTCCATGTTGCCTTGCTGGCGCTTGGCGTGGGGCGTGGCGACGAGGTCATCACGGTCAGCCACTCGTTCATCGCGACCGCCAATGTCGTGCGCTATTGCGACGCGGTGCCGGTGTTCGTCGATGTCGACCCGGTCACCTACAATATCGACCCGCGGCTGATCGCGGCGGCTGTAACGGACAGGACGCGCGCGATCCTGTGCGTCCACCAGATCGGTATGCCGTGCGACATGGGCGAAATCCTCCGGGTCGCGCGCGCGCATGATCTGCCGGTGATCGAGGACGCGGCCTGCGCGATCGGCTCGATGCTATCGGTCGATGGCGGCCCGCTCGAACAGGTCGGTGCCCCGCATGGCGACATCGCCTGCTTCTCCTTCCATCCGCGCAAGGTCATCACCACCGGCGATGGCGGCATGCTGACGACGCGCGACCCCGCGCTCGACGCGAAATTCCGGCTGCTCCGCCAGCACGGGATGAGCGTCAACGACCGCGAGCGCCACGCCTCGGCGCAAGTCATCTTCGAGACCTATGACGAGGTCGGCTATAATTACCGCATGACCGACATCCAGGCCGCGGTCGGGATCGAGCAGTTGAAGCGGCTGCCCGGGCTGATCGCGGAACGGCGGCGGCTGGCGGCGCGCTACGATGCGGCGCTGGCGGCGATTCCGGGGCTGGGGACGCCGCGCGAGCCCAATTGGGCGCGGACCAACTGGCAGACCTACGCGGTGCGGCTGCCCGACGGCAGCGACCAGCGCGGCGTGCTGCAGTCCTTGCTCGACAACGGGATTTCGGCGCGGCGCGGGATCATGTGCGCGCATCGCGAGAAGGCCTATGCCGATCTCGAATTGCGCTTTGTGTTGCCGGAGTCCGAGGCCGCGCAGGACCGGACAATCGCGTTGCCGCTGTATCCGGGGATGAGCGACGAGGACCAGGATCGCGTGGTGGCGGCGTTGAAGAAGGCGTGCGGCTAACGCGTCGATATCCAACGGACCCTCACCCTTCCGCGCCTACGGCGCTCCCTCCCTCTCCCAATGGGAGAGGGAAGGGGCCCGCGAGCCGAAGGCGAGTGGGAAGGGTGAGGGTGACCGGCTAGGCGGTCAGTACCCCAGCTCCAGATCGACCACATTCTCCAGCGGCCGCCCGTTCACGAACGCATGGATATTGCGCAGGAACAAGGCCGCGGCGCGCGGGAACATCCTGGTCTGGCTGCGGCCCGACAAATGCATCGTGATCATGCAATTTGGTGCCGACCAGAGCGGATGATCCTCGGGCAAGGGCTCGGGATGTGTGGGATCGAGAAAAGCGCCGGCGATCTTTCGGCCGTGGAGCGCGTCGAGCAGTGCCGCCTCGTCGATCATGTCGCCGCGCGCGATGTTGATCAGCCAGGCCGAGGGCTTCATCGCCGCGAGTTCACCGGCGCCGATCATCGCCTTGGTCGCGTCGGTCGAGGGCGCGGCGAGCACGACCCAGTCGAACTCGCCGAGCTTCGCCTGCCATTCGTCGGGCTTGAGCGTGCCGTCGCGGCCAGACCGCGTGACGCCCGTCACTTCGACCCCGAACGCGGCGAGCCGCTCGCCGATCAACTTGCCGATCGCGCCCATGCCGACGATCAGTGCCCTGGTCTCGAACAATTCGACCTTGCCCGGCGAATCCCTGGGCCATTCGTGGCGATCGTGCGCGCGAACCACCTCGTCGAAGCGCTTGGCGGCGACCAGCACGCCCATCACCGCATATTCGGCAACCGCGAGCGCGTTGATCCCGACGCCGTTGGTCAATGTCGTGCCGCGCGCCTTGAGCAGATCGAGCGGGAAGGCGTCGAGCCCGGCATAGATGGTCGACACCCATTTGAGCTTCCCGCCATGGCGGATCGCCTCGGCGGTCAGCGCGGTCGGCTGCATGTCGACCCAGGCGATGTCGGCATCGGCGATCATCGCATTGGCGTCGGCAGGGGACGCGAACCACGCGACTTCCAGCCCGGCGGGCAATTGCGGCTCGAGCAACGGACGGGCGAGCGCGGGCAGGACGGCCTTGGTCATTTGCGGCAGATTTCCGCGACCGCGGCGGCGGCGTCGAGGTCGCCTTCGCGCAGGGTCATGTCGCGCGCCTCGTCGCATTTGCCTTCGCGGATCATCTGCGCCGCGGCGCGCGCGATGAAGCTGTGCTCCTTGGCGCGGGTCTCCATATAGGCGCTGTAGGTGCCGCTGCCCGCGGCCGGCTGGCCCGCGGCGTCATATTTGGGCAGTTCCTTGTTGGGCTCGAACGGGCGCGCCGGCTTGCCGGTGGGATCGACGAAGACGACTTTCATCACGCCCTTGGCGAACAGCCGGTTGGCGATCTTGCGCGCGCAGGCGAAGTCGACATCGCGTGCGGTGACGCGGACCGGCGTGCCCGATTTCCACTCGGCCGCGCGCGCGTCGAGATCGGCGTCGGTCATCGTCTTGTCGGCGTAGCGCACCACGCATTTGTCGCGCACGGCGGTGACGACGATGTCGTCGGCCTGTGGTTCGTTATCGGGCGCGGCGGCCGGCGCGGACTGTGCCGCCAGGAGCAGAAGGAAACCGATCACCGCACACCTCTCACTCTAGAACCAGGACTGGTTGCCCTGGACATATTTGCGCTGGAACTCGGCATCGTCGGTCACGAGGTAGATGATGAACTCGATGAACGCGATCAGGCAGATCACCAATGTCGGGATGAACAGCAGGATCCAGCCGAACAGGAACAGGAGCAGCATGGTCAGCCCGGCGCCGGTCTTGCCGAGATAGAATTTGTGGATGCCGAGCCCGCCGAGGAAGAACGCGAGCAAGGCGGCGACGATCTTGTCCTTGTGCCCGGGAACGCCCGGTGCGCTCACGCCCGCCGTGCCCATCACGTAGATGTTCGACGCCTGGTTCATGTCCGCCTGGAAGTCGACCAGCTGCCCGCGCTGCGGCCAATAGCTCTCGCGCCAGTCGGGCCGCTTGAAGGTATAACGGTTGCCGTCGTCCCCGGCGATCTCTCCCTGGCTGATCGAATTGTCCCAGCCGAGCACGTGTCCACGCATTGCCTGCCCCCGATTCTTGTCGGCGCGCAGCTTAGCCGCGCGCGCCCGAGGTTCAAGCGAGCGTCGGACGCCAGTCCCAGCCGAGCGGATCGCCGTCCATCACCTCGACGCCGGCCGCGGCCAGCTCGTCGCGGATCGCGTCTGACCGCGCGAAGTCCTTCGCCGCCCGGGCGTCGCGGCGCTCGGCCAGGCGAGCGGCGATGTGGGTCTCGGTCAGTGTTGCGGCGGCGGGGCGGACGCGCAGGTTGTCGCGGCTCAATGTGGTGAGGTCGAGCCCGAGCACCGCATCGAAATCGGCCAGGGCGGCGAGGCGGTCGGCGGGCGCGATCTTCTTGTCCGCCAGCAGTTCGTCCAGGACCGGCAATGCCCTGGGCGTATTGAGGTCGTCCGACAGCGCCTCGTCGAGCCGCTCGCGATAACCCAATGGCGATCCGGATGACGGCGCGGGCGGGCGGTCGCGGAGCTGCTGCACGGTGATCGCCAGCCGCTTGAGCCGCGTGAGCGCGGCGCCGAGGCTTTCCTCGCTGAACTCGAGTTCCGACCGGTAGTGCGCCTGCAGGCACATCAGCCGGTAAGCGAGCGGATGGACGCCGGCGTCGATCAGTTTGCGCAGCGTGCGGAACTCGCCCGACGATTTCGACATCTTGCCGGCGCGCTCGACGAGGAAGTTGTTGTGCATCCACCAGCGCGCGCCGGTATCGTCGCAGCCACAGAACGCCTGGTTCTGCGCGATCTCGTTGGGGTGGTGGATCTCGCGGTGATCGATGCCCCCGGTGTGGATGTCGAATGGCGAACCGAGATATTTCTCGCTCATCACCGAGCATTCGAGATGCCAGCCCGGTGCGCCGCGGCCCCAGGGCGAATCCCATTCCATCTGGCGGTTCTCGCCGGGCGCCGAGGTCCGCCAGATCGCGAAATCCTGCGGGTGCCGCTTGCCTTCGACCGCGTCGATCCGGCTCTCGCGGACATCGTCCTGTGCGCCGGCCAGCTTGCCGTAATCGGGCACGGTCGAGACGTCGAAATAGAGGCCCGAGTCGAGCTGGTAGCAATGTTTGTCGGCGATCCGCTCGCCGAACGCGATCATCTCCTGGATGTGATCGGTAGCGATCGACCAGCGCGACGGCTCGCGGATGTTGAGGTCCTTGAGGTTCTGCCAGAACGCCTCGGTATAGTGCCTGGCGATGTCCCAGATGCTCTGCGCCGAAGCGCGCGCCGCGGCTTCCATCTTGTCGTCGCCGGCATCGGCGTCCGAGGTCAGGTGCCCGACATCGGTGATGTTGATGACATGGGTAAGGGGGTAGCCTTTCCAGGTCAGCACGCGGCTCAGCGTGTCGGTGAAGACATACGCACGCAGATTGCCGATATGCGCGTAATTATAGACCGTGGGCCCGCACGAATAGACGCGCACGTTGGTCGGATCGATCGGCGCGAAGGGCTGAAGCGACCGGGTCAGGCTGTTGTAGAGGATGAGTGGCGCGCCGTTGGACATGGCGCGCGCTTAGCCTTCCGGGGCGAGACGCGCAAACGGGGCACGGCGCTGTACGCATCGCCGTGCCCCGCCTCGCGCGGTTCGGGGAAGCCCGGGGGCTGACTGGAGCAAATCCTAACGCGCGAGCCCGATAATGGCGGTGCCGGTATAGCCAGCCGAAGCGCTGCCGGTCAGCGTCGGGGTCTGCTGGGCGATCTGGGCACTGCTGTTGTCGCCGAACACATTGTCCGCCGACAGCGAGATGCGAGCGAAATTGGTCGCGCTCGACGGATAGGTCGCGGTGTCGGCATAGACCGTATTGCAGGCGGCCGACGGCATGGCGAGCTGCGAGACCAGGCTAGCATAGCGTCCGCTTGTTGCCGCCGACAGCGACGAGAAGACTTCGAAATGGATGTGCGGCCAGCGCCCGTCATAGCAGCCGGGGAAGATCATGGTGAAGGTCACCTGGCCATTGGCATCGCTGACCTGAACGCCGCGCAGATAGCTTTCGGCCGGCGCCGTGTAGAGCGAGTAGAGGCCCTGGCGGTCGCAGCACCAGATATAGACCGCGAACCCCGCCAGCGGTGCGCAGCTCGCATTGACGTTGACCAGGGTCAGGGTGAGCGTGAGCTGGACGCCGGTTGCGACGGTCGTGCTCGAGCCGAGGAAGCTCGAGCGGATGTCGCTGCGCACGATCCCGGTCGCGGTCAGCGCGTTGCTGGTCGATCCCGACGAGGTGTTGGTGCCGTCGGCGGGATAGGGGCCGTTGGTCTCGGTCGGGTCGGTGATGCAACCGGTCGTGGTGGCGGTCGCGGTCGGCGTCGGCGTGGGGGTCGCGGTGACCGTGGCGGTGGGCGTCGGCGTTGGCGTCGGTGAGGCACTGCCGGTGACGACGGTGACGCCCGAGGACGAACCGCCGCTGCCGCCGCAGGCGGTGACCAATGCGGCGGTACCGGCGCCCGCGAACCATTGCAGTGCGCGGCGGCGGGCGACCAGCGCGTCCATCGCCTTCAGGTCTTCGGCCAGGCCATGGCCATGATCGTTGCGCATCCGGATACTCCCCATTGATGATGACGGGGACCGGATGGCGACCGCGTTTCGCCTGCTTATGTCGCGGCGTCGCGATCGTGTTTCAGGATATTTCAGCGCTCGACGGGCAAGGTCACCGCCGCGCGCGCGCCGCCTTCGGGGCGATTGGCGAGCGTCGCGTCGCCGTCATGCCGCCGCGCGATCGAGCGGACGATCGCGAGACCGAGCCCGCTGCCGCCCGTGGCGCGGTTGCGCGACGGGTCGCCGCGAACGAACGGCTCGAACAGCCGATCGGCCTGCGCCGGGTCGATGCCCGGCCCGGTATCGTCGATATGGACCGAGACGATGCCGTCCATGACGCTCCAGCCGAGATCGGCGCTGTGGCCATAGCGCACGGCATTGTCGATCAGGTTGGCGAAGGCGCGGCGCAGGGCATTGGCGTCGCCGCGCACCACGACGCGCGGGCCCTGATCGATGGCGACGCGCACGCCCGACACGTTCATGTCCTCGACCAGGCTGTCGAGCAGGCTGCCCAGTTCGATCCGCGCATCGGCGCGCATCAGCATCTCGTCGCGGGCATAGCCGATCGCGGCGGCGATCATCGATCGCATCTCGTCGATATCGGCCTCAGCGCGGGCGCGCGCCTGTTCGGGCAATTGCTCGACCCAGAAAGCGAGCCGCGACAAGGGCGTGCCGAGATCGTGCGCGATCGCCGCGAGCATCGCAGTGCGCCCCTCGGCATGATTGGCGAGCCGGCTGTGCATCGCGGCCAGCGCCGCGCCCAGCTCGATCACCTCGCGCGGCGCCTTGGCCGGGAGCCGCGCGAGCGGTGCGCCTGCCCGGGCGCGCGCGGCGGCCGCGGCAAGCTCGCGCAACGGGCGCGAAATGGCGCGGGCGATCAGCCAGCCGAGCGCGGACAGGCCGGCGAGCAATGCCGCCATCGCGATCAGCGTGCTCCAGTGCCAGCGCGTGAGGAACGAGGGCGGAGGCGTAAAGGCGACGTGCCAAATGCCGTTCAGCCTCGCCCCGGCCATGAACGGTGCCGAGATGCCGTCGGGTGGCGCGACGCGATCGAGGTCGCGATAGACGATCGCATCGCTGTCCGGCACGCCGAGCGCGGTGGCAAGTTGCTTCGAGGCCAGGGGGTCGCGCTGCTCGCGCCAATGCGGCCGCGGCGGCGAATCGCTGGTCGCGACATTGAGCTGCCACTCGGCGATCGTGCCGGGTGCCTTGCCGCCCCTGAGCAGATTGGCGATCACCGCAATCGGTTGCGGCGCGGGCCGCTGCGGAGGCCCGCGAAAGGTGACGACGAACAGCGTTATCGTAGCCACTGCCACCGACGCCACGACCAGCGCCAGGATGGGAACGACGATCGAGTGCCGCCGCTTACTTGCGGTCGACATCGGCACCGAACAGATAGCCTTCGTTGCGCACCGTGCGGATCAGTTCTTCCTCGCCCGGCCGCAGCAGCTTGCGGCGCAGGCGGCTGATCTGGACATCGATCGCGCGGTCGAAATGCTCGGCATTCACCCCGCGCGACAGATCGAGCAGCTGGTCGCGCGACAGGACGCGGCGCGGCCGTTCGACCAACGCGAGCAGCAGGCGGAACTCGCCGTCGGACAGGTTGATCAGCACGCCCTCCGGATCGGCGAGTTCGCGGGCGACCGGGTCGAGCTTCCAACCCGCGAATCGGAACAGCGTCCGCCCGTCGCGCGGCCGCTGCTCGACGCCCGGCACGTTGCGGCGCAGGACCGAGCGGACGCGCGCGAGCAATTCGCGGGGGTTGGCCGGCTTGGCCAGATAGTCGTCCGCGCCCATTTCCAGCCCGACCACCTTGTCGATATCGGTGCCGACGACCGAGACGATGATCACTGGCGGCGCGATCGCGGGGTCGAGGTTGCGCAGGATGGTGAGCCCGTCCTCGCCGGGCATCATCACGTCGAGCACGACCAGGGCGTAATCGTTCGCCGCCATCGCCGCGCGCATTTCCTCGCCATTGCCGGCGGTGTCGACGACATAGCCATGCCCGGACAGGAACGCGGCGGTCAGCTCGCGAATGCCGGGATCGTCATCGACGATGAGAAGGCGGGTCTGCAAATCCACTCTGGGCGCGGTCTGAAGCATTCTGTCGGGGTGTGGTCGAAGCGTATCCGCCACATTGCACCGCTGCAACATTGGCGGTTTGACCACGAACTGTGGCGAACGCGCAACAGCGGGCCGCGCTTGCCTTTTCCAACCCGCGCTGATAGTGGCGCCCGCCTGACGTCCGGACTCGTGTCCGCGGCGACCATATCCTTTTGATCGGAGTTGACGGGTTTTATGCAAATCATCGTGCGCGATAACAATGTCGATCAGGCGCTTCGGGCTCTCAAGAAGAAGCTCCAGCGCGAGGGCGTGTAT
>FTCZ01005229.1_pt1 | contig 34604 bp, 32 predicted proteins | sample 1658871 | NCBI WGS metagenome assembly FTCZ01 (sample SAMEA3914864, study PRJEB12502) | metagenome | biome: forest; material: soil | place: USA | collected 2012-03-12 | depth 0.3 m | reverse complement strand
TGGGCTGCCGATATGATCGCCTGGACGCCCGAGCCGCACAAACGGTTGAGGGTCAGCGCCGGGGTCTGGATCGGGATGCCGGCGTCGACCGCGGCAACCCGCGCGAGATAAGCGTCCTTCGATGTGGTCTGGATGACGTTGCCGAGCACGACATGCCCGACGTCGGCGGCTGCGACATGCGCCCGCGCGAGCGCTTCCTCGATCACCAGTTTGCCGAGATCGGCCGGCGAAAAGCCCTGCAGGCTATCGCCGAACGAACCGATGGCCGTTCGGACCCCCGACAGAATATAGACCGGTTGCATCATGTTGGTTCCTCCGTCGCCGAAATGGAATGGTCAGCGCGGCGCCATGCGAATGGCGCCATCCAGGCGGATCGTCTCTCCATTCAGCATGGGATTGGCGATGATGGCACAGACGAGCTCGGCATATTCCTCGGGCTTGCCGAGGCGGCTCGGGAAAGGCACTTGCTTGCCAAGCGACGCCTGAGCCTCTTCGGGAAGTCCGGCCAGCATCGGCGTCCAGAAAATTCCCGGTGCTATCGTGCAGACCCGGATCGCCGCGCCGGCGAATTCGCGAGCGAAAGGCAGCGTCATGCTGTGAATCGCGCCCTTCGAAGCGGCGTAGGCGGCCTGCCCGATCTGCCCTTCGAAAGCCGCGACCGAAGCAGTGTTGATGAACACACCTCGCTCTTCGCCGATCGGATCCAGTCCGAGCAAGCGGGCGGCGACCTGGCTCGCCACGTTGAAGCTCCCCACGACGTTGATCTCGAGGACGCGGCGGAATTGATCGAGCGCATGGGGCTTGCCCTCGCGATCGACTATTCTTGCGGCAACCGCGATCCCCGCGCAATTGACCAGGACGCGCGCCACGCCATGCGCGGCTTCCGCCGCGGCGATGGCCTCGATGACCGCGGCCTCGCTCGTGACATCGACTCTGGCGAACCGTCCGCCAATTGCTTGCGCGTGCGCCATGCCGGCATCGTCATTGAGATCGAAGATGGTAACCTTCGCTCCGGCGGCCGCAAGCGCGGCCGCGGTGGCGCCACCCAGGCCCGAAGCGCCGCCAGTGACGATGGCCGCAATGCCGGAGAGCTTCACGCCCGCTTCTCCGCAAAGCCGAGAATGTGATTCATTGCGGCGTCGAGCGCTTGTTCGGGATCCGCCGGCAGCGCTTTTTCGCGCCATCCCACGATGAGGTCCGGTCGAACCAGGACGGCGCCATGTTCCTCGGTTTCCGCCAGGCTGCGCCAGCGCCCGTAGAAGTCCTCATAATCGAGATAAGGCCCGATCGTGATGACATCGATCTCGACGCCGGTCCTGCCCGAGACAGCCGCCGCGGCGTCGCGCCAGCGATCCCCGCCATGGCCGGTGAACAGCACGAACCGCCCCTTGCCCGCCACGTCCAGCGTCGACACCGGTGCCGAGAGATCGCGCCGGCCCAGCCACACATGCGGCAGGCATGAGCCCGGCCGGGTATCCGGTTCGTAATAGAGCTCGGGGTCGCGCGTCGGCACCTTGGCCGGCGTCCCGTCCGCCACGACCGCACCGGATTCGTAACGCCGCGTCATCTCGACACCGTGCGCATGATATTCATATTTCATGAGGTCGAGTTCCTGCCGGAGCGCCTCGCGCCCTTCGGCAGTTTCGAACACAGCCGCATGCTGGGCGGGGTCATAGGCAGTCATTGTGCCGCCGCCGAGCATGTCCCAGACCTTGTTGTTCTGGACCATGCTCTTGTTCGCCCGGGTAACGATCTGCCGGCCGACCGGCTGGCGCTCGGCGGAGAAGCTGTCGAGCAGACGAGGCGACGCCTTGCCCTGGGTGACCAGCGCCAGCTTCCAGGCCAGGTTGAACGCATCTTGCACGCATGTGTTCGAGCCCAGGCCGTTGGTCGGCGGGTGACGATGTACCGCGTCACCCATGCAGAAGACGCGACCCACCGAATAGTGATCGGCGACGATGTCGTTGACCGTCCACATCGAGGTCGACCGGATTTCGAAGTCGATATCGTCGTCGCCGATCGTTTCGCGGATTCGCTGCTGGAAATCCTCAGGCGTGGGCTCGGGCTTACCGGCGACATGGGGCACGATCAGACCCACGAGCCACTGATCCCAGGCACGTACCATCCGGAAGACGGCGACCGGGGCCCAATAGGAGGAGTTGGGCTGAATGGTCGCGTAGAGCGAGCCATGACGATGGACGACGTAGCGGGACAGGTCGGCATCGACCAACACGTTGAAGACATTGGCGAGACCGTGCTGGCCCTGAAGGGGAATGCCCAGCTGCTCGACAACCCGGCTGCGCGCGCCGTCGGCGCCGACCATATATTTCGCTCTGATGGTCGTCTGCGCCTTGGACAGACGGTCCGTCACGATCGCCGTCACGCCATCTTCATCCTGCGTGAACGACTTGAGCTCCCAGCCGAAGCGCATCTGGACGCCAAGCCGTGTCGCCTCGGTGACAAGGATCGGCTCGAGCACCGTCTGGGGAAGATCACACATGGTGCAGGGGCTGGCCTCGAGATAGTCGCCCGTGCGTTGCGGGTCGTTGCCCCAGGACCAGGTTCGCGCGAGTTCCTCGCCCGCCATGCTGCGCAGCCAGAAACTATGCTCGATATGGCTGCCGGGCGATGCTTGCGACATGCAGCGCTGCTCCAGGCCGGCATCGCGCAGAACTTCCATCGTGCGCTGGTTGGTAATGTGCGCGCGCGGCGTTTCAGCCGTACTATGCTGACGCGAGATCATAAGCGTCCGCACGCCCGCCCGGCCAAGGAAGACGGACGTCGCGGCGCCCGCCGGACCGGCGCCGACCACCAGCACATCCACCTCGACTTCTTCGGACATTTCCCTCTCCAACTGTTTTGCGGACTCGACCGTGTTCAACCGACGGCTCGCGCCGACTTTTCCTTGTTTGTTTTACGTTCGTCAAATTTCATCGCGGCACGCCGATCGAATCGAGCGTCCGGATTGTCGCCGGGCGAACACCACCGCGCCGGCTCCCGAAAACGGGCGGCCGGGCGCGTCAATCGAGCCCAGCTTGGCGGTCGGCACGGCAAGAAAGATGCTCACCCGATTGCCTTCACGATTTCCTCGACCATTTTCTTGGCGTCGGCGAGCAGCATCATGGTGTTGTCCTGATAGAAGACATCGTTGTCGACGCCGGCATAGCCGACGCCGCCCATCGACCGCTTGATGAACAAGACGGTCTTGGCCTTGTTCACGTCGAACACCGGCATGCCGTAGATCGGCGAACTCTTGTCGGTCTTGGCCGCCGGATTGACCACGTCGTTGGCGCCGATGACGAACGCGACGTCGGTCTGGGCGAACTCGGAGTTGATGTCCTCCAACTCGAACACTTCGTCATATGGCACATTGGCTTCGGCGAGCAGCACGTTCATGTGCCCCGGCATGCGCCCCGCAACCGGATGGATCGCGTATTTCACGCGGACGCCCTCTTCCTTGAGCTTGTCCGCCATCTCGCGGAGTACGTGCTGTGCCTGCGCGACCGCCATGCCGTAGCCCGGGATGATGATGACTTGTTCGGCTTGGCTCATCAGGAACGCGGCGTCTTCGGCCGACCCGCGCTTCCACGGGCGCTGTTCCTTGGCCTCCCCGCCACCACCGCCGCTGTCGCCGCCGAACCCGCCAGCGATAACCGAGATGAAGCTGCGGTTCATCGCGCGGCACATGATGTACGACAGGATCGCACCCGACGACCCGACCAGCGCGCCGGTGATGATCATCGCGGTGTTATGGAGCGTGAACCCCATCGCCGCCGCCGCCCAGCCCGAATAACTGTTGAGCATGCTGACCACGACCGGCATGTCCGCGCCGCCGATCGGGATGATCAGCAGGAAGCCGATCGCGAACGACAGGCCAGTGACCGTCCAGAAGATCCACGGCGACTGGTCCTGCGTGAAGTAACCGATCAGCCCGAGGATGCCGGCGAGCACCGCGAGGTTGATGATGTGGCGCCCGGGCAGCATGATCGGCTTGCCGCCCATGTTGCCGTTGAGCTTCAGGAAGGCGATCACCGAGCCCGAGAAGGTGATCGCGCCGATCGCGACGCCAAGACCCATTTCGATCCGGCTCTGGGTGAAGATGACGCCGTCGGCGGCGATCCCGAAGGCGCCCGGATTGAGGAACGCCGCTGCCGCGACCAACACTGCCGCCATGCCGACCAGCGAGTGGAACGCCGCGACGAGCTGCGGCATCGCGGTCATCGCGATGCGGCGCGCGGTGACGACGCCGATGGTGGCGCCTATGCCGATCGCCACGAGGATCTCGGCCAAAGTCGTACCGTCGAGCGGGAAGCCCCCGAGGCACGCCTTTTCGCCAACCTCGCAGGCCAGCGTCCAGCCCGCCGCTTGACCCGGCAGATGCGTGATCAGCGTCGTCACGACCGCGATCGTCATGCCGATCATGCCGAAGCGATTGCCGCGCTGGCTGGAGGTCGGGCTCGACAGCCCCCTGAGCGCGAGAATGAAGCACACCCCGGCGACCAGATAGGCCAAGGCCGCCCACGGATTCTGGGCCAATCCCTCCATCGTCAACGTCCCCCTAGAGTGCGCATCACCGCACCTTCTTCTTGTACATCGCGAGCATCCGCGCGGTGACCGCGAACCCGCCGAAGATGTTGACGCTCGCCAGCACCACCGCGAGTAGCCCGAGCCATTTGGAGGTCGCGCCCGTCGCGCCCAGCCCCGCGGCCGCCGCCGCGATCAGCGCGCCGACGATGATCACCGACGAGATCGCATTGGTCACCGCCATCAGCGGCGTATGCAGCGCCGGGGTGACCGACCAGACGACGTAATAGCCGACGAAACAGGCCATCACGAAGATCGAGAGGATGCCAATGAAGTCCATATTATCGGTCCTTCGAAATCGGCCACGGGCTTTGTGGCCGGTCTGCATCGGATCGTCTCGGATGTGTCGACGGCCTGGAAAGCTCGTCGTGCAGCAACGACCGCAACTGCCGCATCCCCGCCTCGTCATTCCAGGGCGGCGCCTTCGGCGCCGTCCCCAGCAGCATCAACAGCGCAACGGCGAGCAGCAGAATGCCGACGCCGATCAGGATCGCCATCATGACAGCAACCTGGCGTTGACGACCTTGCCGTCCCTGGTCAGCCGCACCGCGTCGCCGATCTCCTCGTCGAGCACCGGGCCACCCGCCTCCTTGTCCCAGAAGGTCGAGAGGAAATTGTAGAGGTTGCGCGAGAACAGCGCGGAGGCGTCGGCGGCCAAGCGGCTCGCGACGTTGCGGTGGCCGACGATCCTGACGCCGTGCCGCTCGACCACTTCGCCGGCGACCGCACCCTCGACATTGCCGCCAGCCTCGACCGCGAGGTCGACGATGACGCTGCCCGGCCTCATCGTCGCGATCTGCGCGTCGCTGATCAGGCGCGGGGCGGGACGGCCGGGGATCAAGGCGGTCGTGATGACGATGTCCTGCTTGGCGATGTGCGACGATACCAGCTCGGCCTGCGCCTTCTGGTATTCTTCGCTCATTTCCGTGGCGTAGCCGCCCGAGCCCTCGCCCTCGATCCCGGCGACGTTCTCGACGAAGATCGGCTTCGCGCCGAGCGACAGGATCTGCTCCCTGGTCGCCGAGCGAACGTCGGTTGCCGACACCTGCGCGCCGAGCCGCCGCGCGGTGGCAATCGCCTGCAAGCCCGCGACGCCCACACCCATCACGAACGCCTTGGCCGCGCTGACCGTGCCCGCCGCGGTCATCATCATCGGAAAAGCGCGGCCATATTCCGCCGCCGCGTCGAGCACCGCCTTGTAGCCGGCGAGGTTCGCCTGGCTCGACAATATGTCCATCGACTGCGCGCGGGTGATGCGCGGCATGAATTCCATCGCCAGCGCTTCGTAGCCCGCGGCGGCATAGCCATCGACGCGCTTGCGTTCGCCGAACGGATTGAGCGCGGCAACCACCCAGGCGCCCTTGGAGACACCCGTCAAGCTGGTCGGTTCCGGGCCTTGGATACCGAGCACGATACCGGCACCCAGCAACGTCTCGGTCCGCGACCCGAGCCTGGCGCCCGCGCCCTCGAATCCGGCATCGTCGAAACTGGCGGCATCGCCAGCGCCTCGCTCGACTGCAACCTGCGCACCGAGCGCGACGAACTTCTTGACCGTTTCCGGGGTCGCCGCAACGCGACGCTCGCCGGGAGCGGTCTCCTTGAGGATGGCCAGCTTCATCTCAGGCGGCCTCGAACTTGGATAGCATCGGGGTGAAAACGGCCGTTGTCTTTGCCGTCACCTCATCTGCCGTCACATCCGGCGCCAGTTCGATCAGCCGGAACGGCGATTGATGATCCGGACGGTGGAACACCGCGAGATCGGTGATGATCATGTCGACCACATTCTTGCCGGTCAGCGGCAGGGTGCAGGCCGGAATGAACTTGGGATCGCCGTTCTTGGAGGTGTGCTCCATCACGACGATGATCTTCTTGACGCCGGCGACCAGATCCATCGCGCCGCCCATTCCCTTGATCATCTTGCCGGGAATCATCCAGTTGGCGATGTCGCCATTCTCGGCGACTTCCATCGCGCCGAGCACGGTCAGGTCGATATGCCCCCCGCGGATCATCGCGAAACTCTGTTCCGACCCGAAATAGACCGATTGCGGCAGCTCGCTGATCGTCTGCTTGCCGGCATTGATCAGATCGGGGTCTTCGTCACCCGCGAACGGGAACGGCCCGATCCCGAGCATGCCGTTTTCCGACTGCAGGGTTACCTCGACCCCCGCCGGGATATGATTGGCGACCAAGGTCGGGATACCGATGCCCAGGTTCACATAATAGCCGTCGCGGAGCTCCTTCGCGGCGCGCGCCGCCATGTCGTCGCGGGTCCAGGCCATCACGCCGCCTCCCGTTCGCGAACGGTACGGAACTCGATCTGCTTGTCGTAGGGCGCCCCCAGGATCAGCCGGTTGACGTAGATGCCCGGCAGATGGATCGCGTCCGAGTCGAGGCTCCCGACCGGCACGATTTCCTCGACCTCGGCAACGCAAATCCTGCCGCAGGTTGCCGCGGGCTGGTTGAAGTTGCGGGCAGTCTTGCGAAACACGAGATTGCCCGTCTCGTCGGCCTTCCACCCCTTCACCACGGCGAGGTCAGCGACGATCGCGCGTTCGAGCACAAAGGTCTCGCCGTCGAACTCCTTGTGCTCCTTACCCTCGGCGACAAGCGTGCCGACGCCCGTCTTCGTATAGAAGCCTGGAATCCCCGCGCCGCCCGCGCGCATCCGCTCGGCGAGCGTTCCCTGCGGCGTGAACTCGACCTCGAGTTCGCCCGAGAGATATTGCCGCTCGAACTCCTTGTTCTCGCCGACATAAGACGAGATCATCTTCTTCACCTGGCGCGTGCGCAGCAGCTTGCCGATGCCCTGATTGTCGATTCCGGCATTGTTCGACGCGAAGACGAGATCGCCAACGCCTGAATCCTGAATGGCATCGAGTAGCCGTTCGGGAATGCCGCACAGCCCGAACCCGCCCGCCGCGATCGTCATGCCATCGACGAGCAATCCCTCGAGCGCCTCGCTGGCACTGGCGAAGATCTTGTTTGCCATCTCTTGGTCGCTCCCCCTTTTTCCGATCAAGGCAACGCGCACACCCGGTTTACCGGGTCAGCGCAGCCAAGGACGTGGTGGCAAGTCGAGCGCCGCGAACAATTGCCGCGCCTTGTCGAGCGCCAGCCCGCTAAACCCTCCGCCGGCATGGATTTGATCGACCTCATCCAAAGGAACGTCGGGCCGCATGGAGTCGGGAAGGTCGTCACCCCAAGCCCAGAGCGTGCCCCGCGCGAGCCTGTGATACCCCGTGGGCTGGTCGGCATCGAGCACGTCGCCATCGGCATAATGCTCCCATTCGTCGCCGACCGGGTCCTTCCAATAGTCGAAGAACTGACTGCCGAGATTGTGGCGTCCGACCCCCCAATGATGCGTCCAGCCTCTGGCCCGCAAATACTGATTCCCCTGGCCCACGCTGTCGATGTCGAAGGTCTCGAACGACACGTGCAGCAGCCCGACACCCGGCCCCCCCATGATCGCGACACTATGATGGTCTGCAGGTTCCGGCCCCCGATTGAGCCGGAAGAAAGCAAGCGCCGGCGAACCGTCTGCGAGAACTTGCACATCGGACGGCAGGATGCCGATGTGGCGCATGTACCATAGCGCGGTCCGATCGAAATCGGGGCGCTGCAGAACGACATGGCCAAGCTTGAAAATTGGTGACGGAATTAGTGGCGGGCGCACCGTCGCGTTGACCCGTGCCTTGCGAAACGGCGTATTGATCGGGCCCAAATCCTTCTCATCGACGGTCGCATCGCGCGGTTCAGCACCATGGACCACATCGACGGCGAGACCGTAGGGATCGGTGAGCCGCACCCGCCGGCCGCCGCCGGGCGTGTCGGCATTTTCAGCGGAGAGACCGGTGGCGGCGGCAAGGGCATCGAGTTCGCTGGCATCCCTTACGCTCACGCCAAATCCGAGAAAGGCATCGTCTGGCCCGGCCTCGATCGAAACCAGAAAGGGGGCCGGCCCCGCGCCACGATAATATTGCACATCGCCGATGCGCTCGACCGGCACGAGCCCGAAATCGCGCAGGAATTCATCCATCCTTTGAGGGTCAGCGCGCCGATAACGGACGAATTCCATACGATCGGCCCGGATGAGCGGATCAACGCGCTCGATCGGCGAAACCTTGGGAGGGGGAGGCGCGTTCGCTCCGACCCATGCTGAACCCGATGATGAATCCGGAACCGACATCAGCCACACCCTCCATTAAGCGGTTATCGCGAGGTGCAAGTCACCTTCCGCCGCCTCGCCGCTACCGAGCGACCGGCGAGAAAAGCCCTTGATCCTTCTTGAACTTTTTACGTCCGTAAAAGTTCTTTATCAAGCAGATTCGATTTCGGTACCGCAGATCGTCGCCAACCTTGGCCTTGCCCGCCTCAACGCATACCGTTCGTAAAATCTTTCTCGCCCTCAGCGAAATTCGGGCTGATCCCACCATGGGAAGAAAGCCGGCATATCCTGAGAGACGCGACCGGGAAATTGCGCGGGCCGTTTTTCGAAAAAGGAGGCGATGCCTTCCTGCGCATCAGCCGATCCGGTGGCGCTTGCGATCGCGCGGCTGTCGACGCGATGCGCGTCCATCGGATGCGCAGCGCCAAGCATTCGCCACATCATGTGGCGAGTGAGCGCGACAGAAACCGGTGCGGCATTGGCGGCGATATCCGATGCAAGCGCGCGCGCGCGCGTCAAAAGGTCGCCAGGTGCAACCACCGAATGGACAAGCCCCGCCGCATGCGCTTCCTCCGCCGACACAAAGCGGCCGGTATAGCACCAGTCGAGCGCATTCTGGATGCCGACCAGACGCGGCAGGAACCAGCTCGAAGCGGCCTCCGGCGTGATTCCCCGTCGCACGAAAACGAACCCGTAACGCGCATTGCTTGCTGCAATTCGAATATCCATCGCGAGCTGCATCGTCGCGCCGATCCCCACCGCGGCACCGTTGACGGCGGCAATAACCGGCTTACTGAAATCGAAGATCCGCAGGGTCAGCCGCCCACCGATGTCGCGCTGCACGCCCGCATCGGCATCTTCGTCGAACCGGAAAGCATCCGCCCCGTCGCTCAAGTCCAGCCCGGCGCAGAAAGCCCGATCGCCGGCTCCTGTCACAATCACCGCGCGTACGTCGTCATCGGCCTCGGCCTGGTCGAACGCCTCGATCAGGTCCGCCATCATCTGGGTGGTGAACGCATTGAGCTGATCCGGCCGATCGAGTGTGATCGTCGCGATATGATCCGAAACTTCATAGCGGATGGTGGTGAAAACCATGGATTATCCCCCGGTCATGCCGGCGAGCCGCCCGGCGATCAGTAATTGCGCCTCGGCCAGCACGCGCGAGATGAGTTCGGCAACGGTCGGAACGTCGTAGATCAGCCCCTGGACTTGCCCGGCCCAGTAGATACCCGAGTCGATGTCGCCGCTTTCCAGAAGCGCCTTGCCGCGAACCCCGCGCACCAGGTCCGCCACATCCGAAAAATCGGTATCCGGCCGCTCGAGGATTGCCACGACTTCGTCCGAAATCGCGTTGGCACCGACCCGCGCGGTATTCCGCAGCTTGCGGAAGATGAGCCGCGTTGCGCGTTCGTCGTTGGCAACGATCCGCTCCTTGACGGCATCATGGATCGGCGCTTCGCGCGTCGCGCAGAAGCGCGTGCCCATGTTGATGCCGTCCGCACCCAACGCAAGCGCCGCTACCAGACCCCGGCCATCGGCATAACCGCCACTGGCCAGAATCGGGATGCTGAGCTTGTCGGCAGCGGCCGGAAGGAGAATGAGTCCCGGGATATCGTCTTCGCCGGGATGGCCCGCGCATTCGAAACCATCGATCGAGACCGCATCGACGCCCATTCGCTCGGCCGAAAGCGCATGCCGCACGGCCGTGCATTTGTGAATGACGCGAACGCCTTGCGCCTTGAAGGCATCGACATGTTCCTGTGGCCGATAGCCGGCGGTCTCGACGATCTTCACGCCGGACTCGATGATCGCTCGGCGATATTCGTCATAGGGTGGCGGATTCACGCTCGGCAGAATGGTGAGATTCACCCCGAACGGCTTATCCGTGAGTGAGCGCGTCCGGGCGATCTCTTTAGTCAGGTCTTCGGGCGTTGGTTGGGTCAGCGCCGACAGGAAACCAAGACCGCCGGCATTGGCGACCGCTGCGACCAATTCGGCGCGCGCGACCCATTGCATGCCGCCTTGCACGATCGGATGCTCGATGCCGAACATCTCGGTGAAACGCGTCTTGAACACGGCCCCTAGAGCCTGTTGTCGGCGAAGCGCGCCGGACGCTGCTCAAAGAAAGCAAGCACGCCTTCGCGCAGGTCGCCGGTTTGACTGCAACGCTGGAAGGCGTCCCGTTCGCGTTCGAGCTGGGCATCCAGCTCGATGCCTTGCGCGGCCTGCATCAACCTCTTGGTTTCGACAAAGGCGCGCAACGGCAACTGGACCAGCCGCGCCGCCAACTCCTGCGTGCGCGCTTCGAACTCTTCCGTGGACGCGAGCTCGGTAACGATGCCAAGACGATGCGCCTCGGCGGCCGGCAAGCGCGACCCGAGAAAGGCCAATTCGATCGCGCGGCGGTAGCCGAGCAGACCCACGAGCGCGCGGCTCAGTCCGCCATCGGGCGAAGCCGCGATCGCGTTATAGGCATAGACGAAGCGAGTATCGTCGGTGGCGATCGCATAGTCGCAGGCGAGCAAAAGGCTCAGTCCCGCGCCGGCGACCGCACCGTGCGCTACCGCCAAGGTCGGTATGGTCAGATTGCTCAGCGCGCGGACGATGGCGTTGAGCTGGTCGATGAGCGCACCCGACCGAGCGAACGCCTCCTCGGGCGTCGAGTCCCTGAGATAAACGAGGTCGCCGCCGGCCATGAAGGCTCGACCGACGCCGCGCACGATGAGCAGCCGGACCTCGGTGTCGGCCGCAACGGTCTCGATAGCACCGAGCAGACTGGTCGCCAGTTCGGGCGTCAGCGCGTTCAGCGCCTTGGGCCGGTTCAGGCTGATCGAGGCGATCGCTCCCTCAAGCGAAAGGACGACAGCAGGCGATGCGTCGGCGTCGTCAGAAGCCGACATTGTCGCCACCCTTGAGGTCGAGGATCTGACGCGCTTCGGCGGGCGTCGCGATTTCCATCGACAGCTGCTCGAGCAGCGACCTGATGATCTGCACTTGCTCGGCGTTCGATTTGGCCAGCCGCCCCTTGCCGGCAAACAGCGAATCCTCGAGGCCGACACGAACGCTCGAGCCGTTGAGCGCGCCCATCGTGATGAAGGGAAGCTGGTGCTTGCCAGCCGCCATCACCGACCAGCGATACTGATCACCGAAAAGCTTGTCGGCGAGCCGCTTGGCCTGAAGCAGATTCTCGAAATCGGCGCCGGTACCGCCGAGAATACCGAAAATGGACTGCACAAAAAGCGGCGGGGTGACGAGCTTGCGGTCGAGGAAATGCGCGAGCGTGTAGAGATGGCCCGTATCGTAGCACTCATATTCGAACTTGGTGCCATGCCCCTTGCCGAGACGCTCCAGGATCGTCTCGATATCCTTGAACGTATTGCGGAAGATCCAGTCGCGCGACGATTCCAGATGCGCCGCTTCCCAGTCCTGCGCGAAGCTCTTGTAGCGATCGAGCATGGGATACATCCCGAAGTTCATCGAGCCCATGTTGAGCGAGCAGAGTTCCGGCGACGCCTTCAGAGGCGCTGCCAGCCGCTCGTCGATCGACATGCCCTGACCCCCGCCGGTCGTGATGTTGATGACGGCATCGGTCGACTGCTTGATGCGCGGCAGGAACTGCATGAACACATCCGGATCTGGCGTCGGCCGGCCCGTCTCCGGATCGCGCGCATGGAGATGCAGCACGCTGGCGCCCGCTTCCGCCGCCTCGATCGCCTGCGTGGCGATCTCGTCCGGTGTTATCGGCAAGTGAGGACTCATCGAGGGGGTATGTACCGCCCCCGTGACGGCACAACTGATGATCACCTTGCTCATACTTGGTCTCCCCTTTGCCGCATGCAGACACACATCTCGCGCGCGCGTCCGCGCAATGCGTAGCGTTCAGGCGGTCGCGGCCGGCAGCCGCATCACGAACTTGCCGTTATTCTCGCCGCTATAGAGGCGCTGCAGCGAACCTGGCGCGTGCTCGATGCCTTCATGCATCTCTTCGCGATAGGCGATCTTGCCCTCCTTGACCCATTGCATGAGCTCGGCTTCCGCTTCGCCAAACCGGTCGACGAAGTCGGCGGTCAGAAACCCCTGCATCCGCGACCGCTTGACCAGGAGATGCCGCTCCGGACGCGGCCCTTGGTTCCATGGATCCCAGCTCGCATAAGAAGCCGTGCCGCAGATCGCGATACGCGCGCCGAGCGCAAGATTGCGCAGCACGGCGTCCGAGATCGGACCCGACGTGCTGTCAAAATAGACGTTCACACCATCGGGACATGCCGCCTTGAGTGCCGCATCGAGGTCGGCGGTGTTCTTGTAGTCGATCGCGGCGTCGAATCCGAACTCTTCAAGGCACTGCCGCACCTTTTCAGGCCCGCCCGCGATGCCGACCGTGCGGCAGCCTTTGATCTTGGCGATTTGCCCGACGCACGAACCGACCGCACCCGCAGCGGTCGACACGACGACCGTATCACCCGGCTTGGGTTCGCCCACCTCGAGCAGACCGAAATATGCGGTAAAACCGTTGATGCCGAGCACGCCCAGAGACAAGGAAAGCGGCAGATCGCTCTTGATGCGCAGGTTGACATGCTTTTCGGTCGCAGCGGCATATTCCTGCCAGCCGAAAAGCCCCATGAGCTTTTCGCCGACCGCATAGTCCGGGTGCTTGCTCTCGATGACCTCGCCGACGGTGAACGCCCGCATCGTGTCGCCGACCTCGATGCGCGGCCAATAGTTGCTCGCGTCGGAGATCCAGCCCCGCGCAGCAGGATCGGACGAGAGGAAATGGTTGCGGATCAGGAACTCGCCATCGGCGATCTGCGGCACATCGCCGTCGCGGATGGCAAAATTCTCCGCTTGCGGGATGCCCTGCGGCCGCGATGTCAGCCAGACTTGTTGGTTGCCACCCATTGCTCTCTCCTACAGCAAAGCGACATGCCATCAGCAGGACTGCCGCGATCGAAGTTTTTTACGATTGGAAAACTTTTATACGAATCATCGCCAGTCGAGTCAACTGTACGAACGTAAAACATCGGCAGGAGAGACGCTTTCGCCGTCTTGCCTAGTATGTTAGCCCTTCCCGCCATGGCTCGAACCAAAGTTTCATCCGACCCCGCTTCCGCCGCTCCAACCCCCGCCAAGCGAAAGCCGCGTGGGCGCGACCCCGTGAAGCGTCAGCAACAGCGCAGCATCGACAGGCGGCTGACGATTATTCGTGCCGCGCTCGCCGAATTTGCCGAAAAGGGGTTCGAGGGCGCCAGCACACGAGCGATCGGCGAGCGGGCCGAGATGCACCATCCGCTCATCACCTATCATTTCCAGACCAAGGAAGACCTCTGGCGAGCGGTTGCGGAGCATGTCTGGACGACGATCGCCGACCACTGGGCCGAGAATGTGCCGGACGATTCGTCGCTTACGCCGCGCGAGCGCGTGAGAGAGGAAATGCGGCAGCTCTTCTACATGCAGATCGAATATCCCGAGTTCCACCATTTCATGCTGCGTGAAAGCCGGCCCAACAACCCCCGGCTGGAATGGCTCGCCGAGACCTTCCAGAAGCCATTGTACGACCGCATCGTCGGTCAGATCAGAGCCGCCCAGGCCGTCGGCGATCTTCCCCAGGCGGATCCTGTACTGGTCAACTATCTGCTGGTCGGCATGGCTTCGGTGCTCGCGACGCTGGGAGCTGAGATCAAGGTCTTGAGCGGCATCGACACGACCTGTCGAGAGGTCATCGACTCCTATTGGTCGCTAATCGAGCGGGTCATGTTCCCGACGCCCTTCGGCCGCTAGCTGCCGAACCCGACAATTGCCTTCCGGCGAGCCGGAAAACCTCTCTTTCCAGGAACGCCCGCGGTGTCCCGATGCTTTGTCAGAGAAGCGTGACGGCCTTCGGAAATACCGACGAGGAAGCCGCTCCATCCTCGCTCTGCTCGACCCTGAGCCAGCCGTCGGCGGCAAGCACGGAACTCAGGACATGCGAGCGCTGGTCGAGACCTTCCGTCGTCCAGCGCGAATCGATCCGCTGCCCCTTGAGAAAGAGCGTCATGCCGGCACGAGCGGCGGCGTCAGTCTCGACGGGCACGCCGGCCTCCCTGCCGAGGCCGAGCATGCGCCGGATGGCCGTAGCGACGAAGAAGCGAAACCCCACGAGCGCCGACACGGGGTTGCCGGGCAGGCCGAAGAACGGCCGGCCATCGGGCAGAAGCGCAAACAAGAGCGGCTTGCCGGGGCGCATATTCATACCATGGAACAACACCTTGCCGCCGCGCTCCTCAAGCGCGGAACGCACGAAATCGTAGTCGCCTGCGGAGATGCCGCCGGTCGTGACCAGGATGTCACCGATAGGGCTCGACATGGCCTGCGTGAACAAGGCCGTCGCCTCCGTCAGGTCGTCGCGCACGCGTCCCATGAAATGGCAAGGTATGCGGGCCTCGGCGCAGGCTGCCTCGATCATCGGCCGGTTGCTGTCGATCGTGCCCGGCTCGAACGCGCCGCCGTCCTCGCCTACCAGCTCGGATCCGGTGCTCCAGAGGGCGATCGACGGCATCGACCTCACGACCACATCGCGGATGCCGCATGCGGCGAGTGCGCCGATCGCCTCAGCGGTGAGCATTGATCCGCGCGCAAGCAGCAAGCTTCCGGTACGAAAGTCCTCGCCTCTGATACGTACATTCGCGCCGGCATCGACCGCCTCCGACAGGACGAGCGCTCCGTCCGCGACCTTCGCGCGCTCCTTTACCAGCACGGCGTCGGCCCCCGATGGAACGACTGCGCCAGTGCTGATCGGCGCGGCCTCGCCAGGGAGAAGAAGCCTGGGACCCGATCCTGCCGGGATCGGCGGCGCGAGCCTCAGTCCGATCGCAAGGTCTGCGCTCGCGTTCCAAACGTCGGCGCTGCGAAGCGCGAAGCCGTCCATCGCCGATACGTCCGCCGGAGGGACGTCGCGGCGGACGTGAACGTCGGCGGCGGTGAGGCACCCGATGGCGCCCGCACCGACCGGCACGATCTCGCTCCGTTCCAGTGGTCGGACCGAGGCTTCGATCAAGGCGAGCGCGGCTTGGACCGAAACCCGTCCATTGTCAGCCATAGCCCAGCTCCAGCAAGGCCAGGTCGTCCGACGTGTTTACGTTCACAATGTCCCAGGAGCCGCCGATCGCGGTTGCGCCGATGTATTGGGCAAAGCCTCGCACCGATCGGTCGCGCGAGCTCAGCAAATAGTCGTCGAGCAGCGGGCCGACCGAGGCCGGCCAAAGCCCGATAACGGGACAGACGTCGAGGAAGGTGGCGGTGGTGCGCCCGAGAGCCCGTAACATGTCGTCCGACAGGATGGGCACGTCGCACGGCGCCGTCAGCACCGCTTCGTATCCCTGGCGCGCCGCATGATCGAGCGCCGCCGACATTGCGCCGAGGGGGCCGACGCCAGGAGGGCGATCCGTCAGCGCGACATGTGCTCCGAAGGCGCGACCGCAGATCGCGATGGCATTGACGTGGGCAGTCAACGCATCGACCACATGTTCTATCAGCGGTCGTCCCTGCAACAGGGCGAGCGCTTTATCGCTGCCGAACCGCGACGACCGTCCGCCGGCCAGTACCGCGCCGAGGACGATCATGGCATCGGCGCCAGCATCGAATCGGACCGGGCCAGCACGCGCAGCGGCAGACCCGCCTGCGCCGCTCGCCTCAGCGCGAGCGCGGTGGGCGCCGAGATGGTGACGAGGGCGGGACAGTCTGCGAGCACCGCCTTCTCGACCAGTTCGTAGGAGCATCGCGAGGTCAGGAGCGCAAAGCCTCTGTCCCATGTCATGCCTTGGCGCAGCATTGCGCCGATGAGCTTGTCGAACGCATTGTGCCGGCCGACATCCTCCCGGACCAGCCGGATCTCGCCGTCGGCGCGGCACGCGGCAGCTGCATGGACGGCCCCGGTCGCCCTGTTCAGGGCCTGGTGCGAGCGAATCCCGTTCAGCGCACCGAACACCGCGGATGCTTCGGGCGGATTGGGAAAAGGGATCGGCCGAAGCGGTCGCAGCGCCTGTTCGATGCTTTCGATCCCGCATATCCCGCAAGAGGATTCCGACACGCGATGCCGGACGCGTTCAAGGACCTTGTGCGCGGCGTCATCGGTCAGCCCGATCCGGACGAGCGTCCCGTCAGCGACGATATGAGGCTCGACATAGCGGACCTGGGCAACGTTCTCGATCAGCCGCTCCGAGCGCAGGAAACCATAGGCCAAGTCCTCGAGTTCGCGGGGCGTGGCCATGAGGACCGCGTAGCCTATCCCGTTGATTTCCATGGCGACCGGCTGCTCCTCGGGCACGGCCCGTAGCAAAGCGTCGCCGCCGCCTCCGGCATCGATTCGAACGAAACTCTCGTCGACCGCGGCGCTCGGTTGCGAGTCCGGACCGTCAAGCGTCGCCTGCGAGGGGCGCTCGGATGCCATCGCCCCGCTCAGGCCGCCGGCGCTCGATCAAGGCACTCAAGAGAGCAGCAAAAGCGACATGGAGCGATGACTGCCGGCATCCAAGCGTCCGATCGCATCACCGCTGCGCGTGCTGCGGCTGGCGGTCGAAAGCGAGCGCGTCGGCATCCGCTTGCTTCGCGCAGCGCAGCGTGGTCGGCAAGGGACCCGCATCGTGCTGCGCGGGGCCTTCGAGGTCCGTACGCGCGGCCCGGAGATATCCGAGCACGACGAAGGTCGCGCCGCCGAGAATGTTGCCGACCGTGACCAGCGCCAGGTTGCGCAGGGCGCCGCTCACGTCGATCGACGCCGAAGGGACGAGGAGCCCAAGCGACAGGGCCGTCATATTGGCGACCGAGTGCTCGAAGCCCGCCGCCACGAACGCCATCAGGGTCCAGGCGAGGACGATGCACTTGGCCGCGTCCCCGGTGGTGCGTGTAGCGGTCCATATCCCGAGACAGACAAGCCAGTTGCAGAGCGCGGCGCGGGCGAGCAGGGCGAGCGCGTCGGCCTCCACCTTGTGGGCGACATAGGTGTGGAGAACGTCAGCCCCGCCTGCGAAGACCACGCCACCGCCCCCGGCGGCGAACACGCCAGCGAGAATGATTGCCCCGATCGCGTTGCCGATCCAGACGGTCACCAGCATCGTCAGGGCTTGGGACCAAGTGATCGAGCCCCGCGCAATGCCGAAGCCGGCGTACATTACATAACCGGTGAAGAGTTCGGCGCCGGCGAACACGGTGAGGATCAGCCCTACGCCGAACACACTCCCCATGGCGAGCGGTCTGACGCCGGCCGGGAGTCCGGCGGCAACGCTCAGCGCCAGGATCATGGCGATGCCGATATAGGCGCCGCCCATCATCGACGCGACGCCAAAGCCCGTTGGGGACCGACGCATGGCCGAAGCCTTGTCGCGGGCGACCTCGGCGAAGTGAACGATCGTGGGTTCAAACATGTCGGTTTCTCCAAACGCTCCGGTGCGTCGTCAGGCAGCGCGCCGCACGCGCACGGGAACGGACTTGTAGGACGGCGTGAGGCTCTCGGGATCGACGTGATCGAGCGCGACCAGCGCTTGGCTTTCGGGATAATAGGCGCCGCAACAGCCTTCGGGCAGGTCGTACTGCACCACGGTCAGCCTCCGCACGACGCGGTCCTCGCGCTCGAACGCGAGCGCCGTCGCCACATCGACGATATCGCCTTCCGCAAGCTCCATCCGCGCCATGTCGCGTTCGTTGAGGAAGAGGATGTCGCGACGCCCGAAGACACCGCGATAACGGTCGTCGAGGCTATAGATCGTGGTGTTGTATTGATCATGCGCCCGCATCGTCGCCAGACGCAGCACGTCCGGATCGTCGGTCTCGATATCCTCCTCGAGATGCGGAAAGATCAGGAAATTGGCCTTGCCGGAGGCGGTGTTCCAGCGCCGCTCGCCTGCAGAATTGGGCAGATGGAAGCCTCCGGGCTGGCGGATCCGTTCGTTGAAGTCGCGAAAGTCCGGAAACACCGCCTCGATCTTGTCGCGTATGCGCGAATAGTCGTCGACGAGAGCCTCCCAGTCCACAGGCGGCGAGTCACCGAGCGCGGCCCGCGCCATGCCGGCGATGATCCAGGGCTCGGAGCGCAACGTGTCGCCGGCCGGCTTCAGGAAGCCTCGCGACGCATGGACCATCGACATCGAATCCTCGACCGTGATCGACTGCGGGCCGCTTGCCTGCACGTCGATCTCGGTGCGCCCGAGCACCGGCAATATGTAGGTCGTCTTCGCGATCAGAAGATGCGTGCGGTTGAGCTTGGTCGCCAGCGACACGGCGAGATCGAGGTTGCGGAAGGCTTCGAAGCACGCCGTGGGATCGGGTGCGGCGATCGCGAGGTTCCCGCCCAAGCAAATCATCACCTTCGATTTGCCCTCGACCATCGCGGCGATGCTCTCGACGACCGAGTGGCCGTGCTCGCGGGGCATGGGGAAGCCGAACACGGCTTCCATGCGGTCGAGAAAGGCTGGCGTCGGGCGCTCGGTGATGCCGACTGTCCGATCGCCCTGAACGTTCGAATGCCCCCGCAGCGGGCAGATGCCCGCGCCCGGTCTGCCCATGTTGCCCCTGAGAAGGAGCAAGTTGGCGATTTGCTGGACGTTCTGCGTGCCGGTCCGATGCTGGGTGACCCCCATGCCGTAGCAGACGATCGTGGCCTTGGCCGCGGCGTAGGTCGCGGCGACCTGGCGGAGATTCTCTTCGGAGAGACCGCTGGCGGCCGCGATATCGGGCCAGCGCGTCTGCCTCAGGTCCATCTCGAAATCGGCGAAGCCGCTGGTATGCTCGGCGATGAAGTCGTGGTCGAGAACGTCACCCGACGCGTCGTCCAGCTCCAGCAGGGCCTTGCAGATGCCCTTCAGCGCGGCCGCGTCGCCGCCGATGCGCACCTGGAAATATCGCGTCGCGATCGGCGTCGACGAAAAGGTCGCCATCTCCACCGGCTTCTGCGGCGCCTGGAAGCGTTCGAGTGCGCGCTCCTTGAGCGGATTGAACACGAGGATGGTCGCGCCACGCCGCGCTGCGTCGTGCAGCGACGTCATCATCCGCGGATGGTTGGTGCCGGGGTTGTGGCCAATGGAAATGATGAGGTCGGCCTCGTCGAAATCCTCGAGCGAGACGGTGCCCTTGCCGATGCCGATCGACTTGGGAAGCCCGACGGACGTCGCCTCGTGGCACATGTTCGAGCAGTCGGGAAAGTTGTTGGTGCCATAGGCGCGCGCGAACAACTGGAACAGGAAGGCCGCCTCGTTCGAGGCCCGGCCTGAGGTGTAGAATTCGACGGTGTCGGGGTTGGCCTGCGCCCGTAGCTGCGCGCCGATATCCGCGAACGCGTCCTCCCACTCGACCGTCTCGTAATGGTCGGTGGCGGAATTGTAGCGCATCGGGTGAGTGAGCCGGCCCGCCCCCTCGAGTTCGTTGTCGGAAAGCTGCCAGAGTTCCGACACGCTGTTCTGGAGGAAGAAGTCCGGGTCGACGCGCTTCGCCGTCGATTCCCAGGTGACCGCTTTCGCGCCGTTCTCGCAGAATTCGAAGGCTGAAGTGTGTTTGGGATCGGGCCACGCGCAACCCGGGCAGTCGAACCCTTCCGGTTGGTTGGCCTTAAGCAACGCGGCGGCGCCGCTCGCGATGACCTGCTCGCGCTTCAGCGCTTCGGCAACTGCCTTTAGCGCTCCCCAGCCGCCTGCGGGGTGGTCGTAGCGCTCAATACCGGTCGGACGCTTGCTCATGATTACACTCTCCGTTGCCGGCAGCGGCCGTCGCTCCGGCACTGGCATTTTGACGTAGACATCAATTGCGGCGCCCTGCCGATTATACTCTCGTATAGCGGTTCGCTGAGCGTCGCTGGCGGACGTGTGCACCGGTCGCTTGGGCGGGCCGATCGGCGAGCAATCCAGGTCGGGCGCGCAATCACAGGCGGGTACGCATCGGCAACACTATTCTCCGTCCTTCGGCTCCTGCCTCTGATGGCTGTGCGCAGGCTAGCCTCCCCGCAGCTTCGCGAAGCAGGCGCGGAGTTCGTTGACGAAAATCCCGGGCTGCTCGAACGCGGCGAAATGCCCGCCCTTCGCGACTTCGTTCCAGTAGAAGAGCCGTGAATAGGTCTTTTCACCCCATATCTTCAGCGGCCGATAGAGTTCGGCCGGAAAGACGCTCACGCCCACCGGCAAATCGAGCTGTTGCCGTGAAAAATCGGTGGCATAGCTTTCGAAGTAAAGGCGCGCCGAAGAGGCGCCCGTATTGGTGAACCAGTACAACGAGATGTTGTCGAGTATCTCGTCGTGCGACAGTTCGGCTTCCGAGTCATTGGCGGAGTCGCTCCATTGCGCCAGTTTCTCGTAGATCCAGGCGGCCTGCCCCACCGGCGAGTCGGCAAGGCTGTAGCCGATCGTCTGCGGCCTGGTGGACTGCTCCTTGGAATAGCCGGTTCCGTTGTCTCCGAACGAAATGAGCTTGGCGAGGGCTTCCTTCTCCGCCGGGCTCGGCTCGCCCTCGATGGGCGGCGGGAACAGGATCGGAAGGTTAAGGTGGATCGCTTTCAACCCCTCGACATGCTGCTTCGCCATCCAGGTGGTAACGCCTGCGCCCCAGTCTCCGCCCTGGCCGACCCAATCGGTGTAGCCGAGGCGCTTCATCAGCGCGGCCCAGGCCCTGGCGATGCGCGGCAGGCCCCAGCCGCGCCCGGCCGGCTTGTCGGAAAAACCGTAGCCCGGCAGCGACGGAATAACGACATGGAAGGCGTCCTCGGGCTTGCCGCCGAACGCCGTGGGATTGGTCAGCGGCTCGATGACGTTGAGGAATTCCAGGACGGAACCCGGCCATCCGTGCGTCATGATGATCGGCAGCGCATTCTCGTGCTTCGACCGCACGTGAATGAAGTGGATGCCCAGCCCGTCAATCTCGGTCCGGTATTGCGGAACGGCGTTGAGCCGTCGCTCGATGCGGCGCATATCGTAGCCCGTCCGCCAATATGCCACGAGCGACTTCATCTTCGCCAGCGGCACGCCCTGGGACCAGTCGCTGCCGGTTTCCTTCTCGGGCCACCGCGCCAGGGAAAGCCGCGTCCGCAGATCCTTGAATGCCGCGGGCGGAATCGACACGCGAAATTCCGTCACCGCCTCGGACGCTGCAGGCAATCCAACATCAATGGCCGTCGCTCCCGCTTCCGGCGGAGCAGCCAATGCCGCCCCAAGCCCTACCGCTCCGATCCCGGCTGCCGTGAGAAGGACGGCGCGGCGTGAGGTTGCTTCAGACGAGTCCGGAGTATCTGGCAGCGGATGTGTCAGGTTGCCCCCCGTTTGACGTTGGAAAAGTGAACTGGCTTCACAGCGGTCGCGCCATAGCGATTACTCATACAGCAAGCAGACCGGGAGCATCTGGCCGTGGCCGCAACGGCAACTTCAACGAGCCCCGGCTGCGGACACGTTTAACTGCGCAAAAGGTATGGACAAACCGATCAGGTTGCAAAACGGCATAACTGCAATTCATCGTTGCGTATTTGTCGGCAGCGAGGTCGTATTGACCTCGTGGCGCAGCCAGGTTCGAACGCGGTTAGTACGCGTTTTTGGGAGGATCGGCATCCGGATGACGGGGCGTGGTGCAGACTATCCCCAAAAAAGGGGCCCGCTCTATTCGTAGCGACGGATCGACCAGACTGGTTTCGACAGGCGCGCGGTCAGAAAGTCAGCGAGCACCTCGGTTTTGGCCGGCCGCGCGCGCGCGGACGGAGTCACAAAATAGAGCGCCCCTCGTGGCAAGGTCCAGTCGGACAGAAGCAGCTCCATCCGGCCATCGGCAAGATATTCCTCGGCAATGAACTCGGGCAATTCGCCGATACCCAGTCCTGCCAGAATGGTCGGGATCAGGGCATCGACATTGGTGACACGCAGCGGACCAGCGGGCGTCACGCTCTCCTCGGCGCCCGCAGCATTGCTGAATTGCCAGACGTCTCGCCGCTGGCGATAGGCATAGCCCAGACAGTGATGGCTATCGAGTTCAGCAGGATGGCTGGGACGACCGTGCCGGGCAAGATAGCCGGGAGATGCGACGATGCGCGGAGCGACCGGGCAAAGTTTCTTCGCGATCAAAGAGGAATCGGGCAGCACGGCGATCCGCAAGGCGGCATCGAAGCCGTCACCCACCAGATCGACGACGGCATCGCTTAAATGGAGGTCAATCGAAACCTCGGGATAGAGGAGGAAGAAGTCGGGCAGGATCGGCGCGACCCAACGTAGCCCGAAGGACATCGGCGCTGCCAGGCGTATGATCCCGCGCGGCTGGCTCGAGAGCTCGCGCGCGATGTTTTCGACCTCCTCCGCCTCGCGGTAGATTCGGGTCGCCTGCTCCGCGAGCGATCTGCCAAAGTCCGTCAAGGCGAGTCGGCGCGAGGTCCGATTGAACACGCGCGCCCCGAGGCGTTCCTCCAGACGCGTCACGCCTCGCGACACGGTGGCAACCGACAATCCCATCGCGCGGGCGGCTCCGGCGAACGAGCGCTCCTCCACCACCTTGGCGAACATCGCCAGGCCTTCGAAGTCAGGCATTTCTGTCATCGACAATCCTGCAACGATGGGCCCGCAGTCTTTCTATTTGAACAGCAACTAACTGTCACTGTCCGCACGGGCGGGTCGGTCGGAGGACATTCGTCGGCTGGGGCATTGTCAATTCTTCGGCGCGCCGGCAGCAATCCATGCGCGGACGAGGGCGATCTTGGCGGGCGGCAGCGGATCGCCGAGCGGCATCCGAGCACCACGCCCGCCGAGCTTGATCTGTGCGCCGGTAAGCTTCGCAAGAAGATAGCTCTGGTCGGGCTTTCCCGGAACGACCAGCGCGGACTTCGACTCCTTGCTCGCAACGCCGACGATATGCCGGTACGCCATCTTGGCTTCCAGCATGAGACCCTGCTCGGCGCTTCCCGACTGATGGCAAGCCACGCAATTCTCGTCGAGGATCGGCTGGATGTCGCGGCTGAAGCTGACGGCCGCGGGCGCTCTTCCCGTCGCGCTCTGGCTGACCGTGATGGCAGCGGCAAATATCCCGGCCGAGGCAGCCAGCAAAAGAATGGACCGCACTTCAGGCCTCCTTGATCGGCTCGGCCAGCGCATGGCGGCCGGCAATAGTGCCAAAGGTGATGCAGGGACCGAGCGTCGCGCCCGCTCCCCAATAGCCGCCGCCACCGGGCGCAGCGATGCAGTTTCCGGCGCCATAAAGGCCAGGGATTGGCTTGCCGGCGGTATCGATCACCTGTGCACTCGCGTTGATGATCGGCCCGCCGTTGGTATCGAGCAGTCCGGCACCCAGGATGATCGCATAATAGGGCCCGGTGCTCGCGATCGGGTACATCGTGTAGTTCGGACCGGGATTATGCTCCCATTTGGTGTCGGTGCGTTCGACCGAATCGACGTGCCGGTGCCAATCCAGATCATAGGGGTAGGTCCCCCGCTTGAACTGGCTGTCGACACCCTTGCGCGCGTCGGCATTGAAACGTGCGATCTGATCGGTGAGCCCGGCGGCAAAGCCAGCGTCGAGCGAGCGCTTGCCCAGTTTGTCGGCATGGCGGCCGAGCCGATCCTGGATGGCGCGCCCCAAGGCTTCCAGCGTCGGTGCCGAGATCACATAGTCTTCCTGCGCTCCCGGGAGCGGCATGTGCATGTCGCCGGCGAAGAGCTCAAGCGCGCGCTGATCGAAGATCATGTACAAAAGATCGTTGGGGTATTCGTTTTCGATCTCGTCGAACACGAAATGCGCCCGGCCGCGCGCATTGTAGTTGCGCTTCTCGTCGACGACGCGGCGGCCATATTTGTTGACGATGATCATGCTGTCGGCGGGCGGCACCTCCATCGTCACCGAGACGCTGGCCGAAACGAGCGCCTGTTCGAGCACGACCTCGGAATGCCAGCCGTTGCTCATATTGCCGAGCATTGCCCCGGCAGCGATGCCGATACGAACGAAGTCGCCTTGCGCGAAGGGGACCGAGCAAGCGCCATGGATGGGGCCGCGCAGGAAGGTCTGCATCAATCCCTGATTCTGGCTGAAGCCCCCGGTCGCGAAAATGACTGCCTTGCGGGCACGCAAGCGCACCTGGCCGTCGGGCGTATCGGCGGTGACCCCAATCACTTCGCCGCGAGCGTTCTTGAGAATTCCCGTCACGCCATGGTTCAGCAGCATCGTCACTTGGTGCGCCGTGAGCCACGCCTTGAACTGGCGGATCAGTTCGAGACCGCGGCCGATCTGACCGTCGGGGCGCAGCGGAACGATGGCGCGAAGCCTGGGCACCTTGTTGTCCGGTGTATGGTCGACATAGTCCTCCACCTCGGCAATCGTGCCCTTGAGAACGCCTGCCCGGTCAAGGCTCTCGATGATGGCCGCGGCATTGTCGTAATAAGCTTCGATCAATGCGAGCTTGTCGGCACCGATGCCAAGATCGGGCAGATCCTCCCGATACTGGGCCGGATAGGAGTCCCGCGCCATGTAGCGCACCACATCGGCCTTCGGATCGACCGCACCCTTGGCGCGAAGCAGATGGCTGTTGGGGATCCAATAGGCTCCGGCGGATTTTGCCGACGTACCGCCAACGACCGCAGCCTTCTCCACCACTATAGCCTTTCCGCCGGCCTGAGTGATGGCGACGGCCGCGGCCATGGCAGCAGCACCGGATCCAATGACAAGGACATCGGCCTCGGCGGCCCATTGCGGCTGAGGCGCGGTCGCGGCCGAAGCCGCCGATGCGCCCGCCACCAATGCTGCGGCACCCGCCGCGACGCCCGTCAGAATCTCGCGGCGCGACGCCGCTCCTGTCCTCTCCATGGCATATCCCTCGTCGCCCATCCGCGGGCGGAGGCCAGCTGATCCTTTCAACAAGACCGCGGCATCCTCTCCAACGTGAGTTGTATGGCGCCCCGGCGGCACCCGTCAACATTAAACTTTCACGGTCGTAAAATTATTTCCGGCGCCAGCCCCACCCCCGGCGCCGCGCTGACGCCGACTACGCCACAACGGGCCGGGAAAGTCGCCGTCAGCGCCAGCAGGCCGGCACCAGTGCAGCGCGCGCCGCCGCCGAATCATTTTACGGTTGGAAAGCTTTTCTTGACAGAAGGGCAAACCCCGGGAAGGCTGGCAGTCGGACGCGATCGGCGAATCAGCGTCGGGAGGAGAGCGATGACGACAGTGACCAATCCCGACCCGTTCGCGGCCGGCGCACCAGCGGCTGAACCGACGGCGGTCAAAAGCTACAATCGGCCCCGGGCGATCGCGGCGATGATCGCGGTGACCAATCCAGGCGCGTTCTCGATGATCGCGGCACCACTCCTCCTCAGCGCATTCGTGCGAGGCGGAGGAATGACCGCAGCGCAAGGATCGACACTCGCGGCAGGAGAATTGGCCGGGATGACCGCGGCCTCATTGGCGGCGGCGTTGCTGGTGTCGCGGGTGGATCGACGCCTGCTCCTTGTCGTCGGCCTTGCCGTCGCGCTTTTGGGTCATGTTGCTTCTGCGCTTCTGCCCGGATTCGGCGCCGTGCTGGCTGCCCGGGTGATCGCTGGCTTTGGCACGGGTACCATGTTCACGACGGGCGTCGCCGGCCTGGCGGGCACGAGCAATCCCGAACGGGCGTTCGGCTTCTCGATGACGACCAATCAGGCCGTCACCATGCTGCTCATGACGATCGTCGCGCGGCTGGGACCGCAGGCTGGGCCGGTCCAGACAATTGCCGTCATCGTGGTCCTATCGGTGCTCATGGGAATCGCCATTCCGCTGGTACCGGCACGGACGCCGGATCAAAGCGGCGAGGAGGCGCGCGGCGCTGCCTCGACCGGTATCTTCCCGCCCCTTCTCGGCCTGCTCGCGCTCCTGTCCTTCTCCATAGCGATCGGGATGGTCTGGCCGCTTGTCGGCCAGATCGGCGTGCAAGGCGGAATTGCGCCGGCGCTCGTCGATGGCACGATTGCCCTTGCGGGGATCGGTGCGATCGTCGGCGGGCTTGCGGCTGCCTCGATCGGCAGCCGGTTCGGTCGGCTGCCGATCCTCATTCCCTGTATCGTCAGCCTGACGGCGGCGATGCTGTTCCTTCATTTCCCCTTCTCGGCCGGAGGCTTCCGTGCCGCGATGCTTGCCATCCTGTTCTTCTGGCCGGTTTCGATCCCGTTCCTCCTGGGGACGCTCGCGATGCTCGATCCGGCAGGCCGGTGGGCAGCGTTGAGCGGAGCGACCCTGCCGTGCGGCATGTCGTTGGGCGGCGCGATCGCTGCGACAATCGTGGCTGGCGGCGATCTCCCGCGGGTCGCGCTGACCGGCAGTATTGCGATGATCGCGTCGGCGGTGCTGGTCGCAAGCGCGCTGTGGATCGCCAATCGCGCCCGTTGACCCTTCATTTTTCAGGAGCAAGCCATGGCTGACTTCGAAGCGTTGATCCGCAATTACCTGACGCTCGGCACCACCGATATCGAAGGGTTCCTCGCCCTGATGGATGACGAAATCGTAGTCGAATTTCCCTATGGCGAGTCGGCCGGCTTTCCATCGAAACTCGAAGGGCGCGACGCCATCCGAGCAGGGCTGGGCGGCTTTCTGGCATCGGTTCCCTCGATCCGCTTTCTCGACATCGTGATCCACACGACCTCGGACCCCGACATCGCGTTCGCCACCTATCGCGCCGACGCGCCCGTGCCCGCGACGGGAAAGCGCTACCGCCAACAATATGTCGCCCAATTCTGGCGCCGAAATGACAAGCTGATCCGGTTTCGCGAGTGGTTCGACCCAGTGCCGCTGGTCGAAGCATTTCAGTGACCGCTACCCTTGATCCCGTTGCCGGCGCCCGAGCGTAAGGAATGATGACTCGATTGATGGGGCGCGTCGCGATTGTGACGGGTGCCGCCCAGGGGATCGGCTACGCCACGGCGCACCGCTTTTGGGGCGAAGGGGCGACCGTCTATGCGGCCGACCTGCGCCCGTCGCGCATTCCCGGCGTGGAAGATGTCAGCCTCGATGTCGAACGGCCTTCCAGTTGGGCCGAGCTCGCCGAGCGGATCGATGCCCGGCATGGCCGGCTCGATATCCTCGTCAACAATGCCGGGATCGGGAGTTCTCCGCCGGAAGTCGCCAGCGAAGATCTGGACGCGTGGAACCCCGCACTCGGCGTCAACCTGAGCGGAGTCTATCTCGGCATGAAGGCTGTCGTCCCGCTGATGCGGGCTAGCGGTCGCGGGGCCATCGTCAACGTATCCTCGGTCTGGGGTGTTGTCGGAGCTGATCCGGTGGAATCATATGGCGCGATGCAAGGCGCGGTACGCAATTTGAGCCGACACGCCGCACGCTCATATGCTGCAGACGGAATACGGGTGAACTCGGTCCATCCCGGCGTGATCGACACCGCGATGGTGGCAGCACAATCATCGACGGTAACCGAAATGGCGCTCGCGCGTACGCCGCTTGGCCGCAAAGCTGACCCCTCGGAGGTCGCGGCCGCGATCCTGTATCTCGCAAGCGACGAGGCGAGCTTCGTGACGGGCGCCGAGCTGGCGGTCGATGGCGGCTTCTTCGCGCAATAGCGCTCAGGCGCCTGAGGCAGTCTTCCAGCCATAGGCCGCAAGCGGCACATACAACGCCCCCATTTCGGTCGCGTGACCTGAAGAGGCATTGCCAGTCAGAGCGCGCTGGCGGATGCCGTGCATGATGGCAGCGAGCCGGAACATGTTGAACGCGAGATAGAAATCATAGTTCGGGATGTCGGGCCGGTCCGTCCGGCGGCAATATGCCGCAACATACTCCGATTCGCTCGGAATATTCCGCGCGGCGAGATCATTCCCCAGAAGACCGGTGATCAACTCGGGCGGCAATCGATAAACCATCGCATGAAAAGCGAAGTCGGCAATCGGATCGCCGATCGTCGACAATTCCCAATCAAGCACTGTGACCACGCGAGGCTCGGTCGGGTGGAACAGCATATTGTCGCATCGGAAATCGCCATGGATGAGGCAGCTTTCCTCGTAGGCGGGAATATGGTCCTCCAGCCAAATGACCAGCCGATCCATGTCAGGGTTGGAACCGGCCACGGCGACGCCGTCATTATAGGCGCGCGTCCACCGGCGGATCTGGCGCGCGACGTAGCCGCCTTCGCGGCCGAAATCCGCAAGTCCAATCGCCTTATGATCGATCCGGTGGAGCCGGGCGATCGTCTCGTTCATCGCGTCAAAGTAGCGTGGACGATCGCCGTCGGGGACGTCAGGGAAGCTGGTATCCCAGAACGACCTGCCCACCACGAGTTCCATGATATAGAAATCGCTGCCGATCACCGCTGGATCGTCGCAATAGCCGAAAGTACGCGGCGCCGGAAACCCGGCGGCGTTTAGCGCCGAGATTACCCGATACTCGCGGTCGATCGCGTGCGCACCCACCACCAGCAGACCCGCGGGCTTGCGCCGCATGACATAGGATGCGCCGGGCGTGACCAGCTTGAACGTCGGATTGGATTGGCCACCCTTGAACTGTTCGACTTCGAGCGGACCGGCAAACCCTTCGACATTCACCTGCATCCACTGCGCAAGGCGACGATCGTCGAAACGGAGATCCTCGCGCACCGCCGTCGTGCCGGCATTGAGTTCCTGGCGATTAGCCATGGGCGGCCGCCAGGGTGCGCTTGAGCTTCTTGGCAAGCGACCATCGATGGACCTCCGACGGCCCGTCATAAATCCTGAAGGCGCGGAACTCGCGGAACGCCTGCTCGGCGATCGTATCCCGCGTGACGCCGGAGCCACCATGAATCTGGACGCAACGATCCGCGATCCGGAACAGGGCTTCGGAAACGGCCACTTTGGCGATCGAGGATTCGCTGGTGCCCTGCTCCCCGGCGTCGAGCGCATCGGCGCACCAATCGATCAGCAGGCTTGCCTGCAGCAGATCGATTTCGTTGTCGGCCAGCATGAAGCCGACACCCTCATGATCGATCAGCGGCTTGCCGAAGGCGTGGCGGCGACAGGCATGCAGACTCGCCTCTTCATGCGTCCGCTTGGCCAGGCCCCACCAGCGCATGCAGTGCGTCAACCGTGCCGGCGCCAGCCGGACCTGTGCATAACGGAACCCCTGGTCGACTTCACCGAGCACCGCGGCGTCGCTCGCCTCGACATCGTCCAGCGTGACGACCGCATGCCCACCGGGCATCGAGCGATCGAGTGTCTCGAGGATACGCTCGATCTTGATGCCCGGGGTATCCAACGGCACGAGGAACATCGTCGCGCCGCCATCGGTCTGCGCCATGATGATCGCGAAATCTGCGCCATCCACGCCCGTCGCGAAGGTCTTGCGCCCATTGATCCGCCAGCCTCCCGTCGCGCGCGTGGCCCGGGTCTTCATCATCGACGGATCCGATCCGGCTCCGCCATCGGGTTCGGTCATCAGGAAAGCCGAGCGAACACGGCCTTCGGCAAGCGGCGCCAGAAAGCGCTGTTTCTGATCCTCGCTGGCGACTTGCTCGAGGAGATGCATGTTGCCTTCGTCGGGAGCCTGGATGTTGAGCGCAATCGGCCCCAGCGCCGAATAGCCGGCGGCCTTGAACAGCTTGGCCATGTCGCGATTGTTGAGTCCGTGTCCGCCCCATTCAGGGGGAAGATGGGGAGCGATCAGACCCTCGGCCCGAGCCTTTTCCCGAAGCTCCGTGATCAGGCTGAGCGATGGCCCGTGATCCCCATTGCGGGGATCTCGCTCATAGGGGGTGACGACTTCGCGCACGAACGCCCCTGCGCGCTCGGCCAGCGCGGCGACGTCGATGACCTGGCGATCCGCCATCCGGGGATCCTTTCAGGCTTCGGCGACGACAGGATTGCGCACCAGACCGACGCGCTCGATCTCGACCTCGCAAACGTCGCCGGGCTTCATGAAGATCTTGGGCTCGCGCGCATTGCCGACGCCCGACGGCGTACCCATGACCAGAATGTCTCCCGCCTCGAGGGTGAAGCATTGCGAGAGCAGGTAAATCGTCTCGGCGACGCCGAAGATCATCTGGCTGGTGTCGGAATCCTGCATGACCTCGCCATTGAGACGAGTCTGTATCTTGAGGCCGCTTGCACCTTCGGGCAGCTCATCCGACGAGACGAACGCCGGACCGAACGGACCCGAGCCGTCGAAATTCTTGCCGACGGTCCATTGCGTGGTGCGCATTTGATAGTCGCGAATGGAAACGTCGTTGAAGACCGAATAGCCGGCGACGTGATCGAGCGCCTTGTCGAGGGGAATGTGCCGGCCGGTCTTGCCGATGAAGGCGACGAGCTCGCCTTCCCAATCCACCGCAGTGGAGATTTTGGGGACGACGATGTCGCCATTGGCACCCACGAACGAGGTCGCCGAGCGCAGGAACACCGTCGGATAGTCCGGCTTTTGCTGGACGCCGACCTCGGTCGCGTGGCTGACATAGTTGAGCCCGAGACAGATGATCTTGCCTGCCGACTTTGCCGGCGGCAGCAGCGTGACGTCGGAAAGCGGAATTGACTTGGCCGAGCCCTTGACGCTCGCAATCCGCTGCAACAGGTCGCCGCCGGCGCGGAGGATGGCCGAAAGGTCGGCCGGGGCGTCGACCCCTGCCGCACCAACATCCACGACGGTGTCGCCGTCAAGCAAGCCCAACGCGGGGACGCCGCCCTTGTCGAACACCACGAGCCTCATGTCCGTCTCCTCTCCAAACCTGTGGGGCGATGGCCTTGTGTCGCCAGCACCATTCGGTTGCCCTATTATTTTACGAATGGAAAACTTTCAAGCGGCTTTTCACGAACGCGCTTTTACAGGGCGCGGCCGATCACTTCTTTCATGATTTCGTTGGTGCCACCGTAAATTCTGGTTACGCGGGAGTCGCGCCACAGCCGCGCAATCGCATATTCGTTCATATACCCCGCCCCGCCATGGAGCTGCAGCGCGGCGTCGGCGACCTCCCATTGCAAATCGGTATGCCAGAGCTTGGCCGCTGCCGCCTCAGTCGCGTTGAGCGCGCCGTCAATGTGGCGTTGGATGGTCCAGTCGAGATGCGCCCAACCGACCTGAAGCTTGGCGGCCAGGTCCGCGAGCGTGAAACGAGTGTTCTGGAAGTCGAATACCGCTTGGCCGAAAACGGTCCGTTCCCGAGTGAACGACAGCGCCTCGTCGAACGCCCGCTGCGCCATCGCTTGCGCCTGAGCCGCGATCGAAAGGCGCTCCTGCGGCAGCTGGGACATCAGATAGGAGAAGCCCTTTCCTTCTTCGCCCAGCAGACTGGACAAAGGCACTTCGACGTCCTCGAAGAACAATTCCGACGTATCAGAGGCGTGCTGACCGATCTTGTCGAGGTTGCGGCCGCGCGCAAATCCCGGCGCCGGCGCATCGACGCAAATCAGCGAAATCCCCTTGGCGCCTGCGGCCGGATCGGTCTTCGCGACCACCACGACCAAATCGGCATGCTGGCCATTCGTAATATATATTTTGGCGCCGTTGACCACATAACGGCCATCCCGCTCGATAGCAGTTGTCCGAACCGCCTTGAGATCCGACCCGGCCCCCGGTTCGGTCATCGCGATTGCGGCCACGATTTCGCCGCTCACCATCCCGGGCAGATACCGGCGCTTTTGCTCCTCGCTCCCGTACGCGACCAGATAGTCTGCGACGATGTCCGAATGGAGCGTGATCCCCAGCGACGAGCCGGCATAAGCGAGTTCTTCGTCGACGACGGCGTTGAACCGGAAGTCGAGCCCGAGCCCGCCAAATTCGGGCGGCACGGTCGGACACAGCAACCCGGCCTCGCCACAGGCAGTCCAGAAATCGCGATCGGCAATGCCGGCCTCGTCCCAGCGCTGAAGGTTCGGGATCAGCTCGCGCTCGAAAAAGCGGCGCACTTGCTCACGAAAGAGAAGCAAGTCCTCGGTCGTATGCGCTCGCGCGCTCATGTCGAGCATCGTCAATCTTCCTTTCGAACGAAGCGAAGAGACGGGGTCTGCCGAACGCGGCTCGCCCACCAAGGTCCGCGCTCGCGGCGTCGGCTCGTCGCCCGTTGCACTTCGCGCGCCGCCCCCTCGGTGCCGAGAGCAAATTCGCCGCTCGGACGAAAGTCACGAGGTTGAAGGAGAAGCAGCCGGGGCTTCGGCCAATGGAACCGTCGAAGCGCCCGACTGGCCCTTCACCAGGCCCGATCACGTCCCCACAGGAAGCGGTCGCTATCCTTGCTCACGTAATCGGGGTCCAGGTAGATGTTCATCCGGGTGATCAGGCCATTCTTCACCTCGATGACGCTGGCAAAGCGTCCGCCCGGAGTCTCGCCGCCCGACCAGCGCTCGCCCGTCACGGTTTCACCTTCGGTCTTGCCTTCCACGAACACCATGTCGCCGCGTTCCCAGAAGCGGAGCTCCTCCGGTGGATGGCGAATCGCTTTGATCGCGGTCAGGAAACCCTGAACGAACTCGCCGAATGCCGCCTTGCCGCGGCCGACGCCGAACTTGGGGAAATAAAGCTCGACATCGTCGTCGAACAGATCGAGCAAATCCTCCCGCCCCGCATCGCCTCTTGCAAAATACTCCTTGACGACCCGGATGTTCAGGCTGTCGGCCATGATCTTCTCCTTGAATAGTATCCGGAACCGCCGTCCACGCCGTCGGATAGTCAGAACTTCACCGAGAAGGTTCCGCCGTACGTTGCCGGCCTGTCTGCATATCGAACGATCGTGTCGAACGAATAGACGACGTTGTTCCAGTAGAATTTGTTCGTCACGTTCCGCGCCCATAGATCCAAGCGGTAGCGGTCGTCGCTCGACCCGATTCCGGCGCGCAGATCGAGCAAGTCATAGGCATTGATCTTGTACAGCGCGGGGCTGCCGATCGACGCGTTCGAGCTGCTGCGATGCGACCAGGTCGCCCCGACGTTCGCCGTAAGGCCGCCGGTCACGTTCCAGCTATAGTCGATTGCACCATTCATGGTGAACTTGGGCGTATAGGGCAATACCGAGCCCTTGTAGTTCCCCGGCTCGCTGTCGGCGTTATAGACGCCGGGGGCGATATTCGTGATCTTGGAGTCGAGATAAGTGCCGGCGGTCGTCAACCTCAAACCCTGCATGGGCTGGTAGACGATATCGAATTCGACGCCCCAGATTCGCGACTTGGGAATGTTGATCAGGACGTTGAGCGCGCCGATCGGGGGCTGCGCTTCCTGCGACCGGATCTGCTTGTTGGCATAATCGTAGTAGAAGGCCGCAGCGTTGAACTGAAGCTTGCGGTTGAGCAGCCCGAGCTTGAAACCGCCCTCATAGTCCATCACCGATTCCTGTCTGACCGGCTGGAACTGCGACACCGCCAGCGAGACGACAGTCGGGAAGCTGCCGGCTTTATAGCCCTTGGCGAGGTTCAGATAGAACAGCGCATTGGGAGCAGGCTTGAAATCGACACCGACGCGCCACGACACATTGTTCTCGTTGAGCGAGTCGGTCGTGGGTGTGCGCGCCGGGACGAACAGATTCCCGCGCTGCACGAACCCCACGCAGTCGGTTGGCGTCAGCGGCGGCAGGTTGATGGTCTGGCCGGGATTGAACAGGATCGTCAGGAAATCGAACAGCGGCGCGACGCCGCGACTGCCGGCCAGGTTGCACGCGACGGTGGTGCGGTCGGACTCGGTATAGCGGATACCCGCTTTCACCGTCAGCGCCTTGGAAACGTCGAAATCGACGTTCGCGAAGCCCGCATAGTTGCGCATCTTCTGATTGCTGTAGAACGGATTGCCGAGCGTCCCGAGCGAGTCGGCCGTGGTGGCGCCGGAATAATCCAGTTCGTTATAGTCGTTGACGTTACTGCGCTCGTAATTGCCGCCGACCACCCAGCGAAGTCGATTGCTGGCGCTGTTCGCAAGGCGCAGTTCCTGCGTGAAGCTGTCGATATACCCGATGAGCTTCGTG
>FTCZ01000794.1_pt1 | contig 34877 bp, 25 predicted proteins | sample 1658871 | NCBI WGS metagenome assembly FTCZ01 (sample SAMEA3914864, study PRJEB12502) | metagenome | biome: forest; material: soil | place: USA | collected 2012-03-12 | depth 0.3 m | reverse complement strand
TAGTGCACATGAATGAAGGCGACGGCCGGGTCACCCAGCAATCGGTCGATCACGGCCTCCACATCGCGGCCGTCGACAAGCTCGGCCGCCCGCATCATCGCATCCCCGTCGAACGCCCTAAGCGACAATGTTCGGGTAAGAAAAAGCGACGGCACCTCATCTGTGGACAACTGCTGATCCTCAGCCGCCACGCGGACATAGATGGCGTGGCCCGAGCGAAACGGCGAAGCCATAGGTAGATGGTCGTGGTGGACGAGGATCAGCTCCTCCCCCACCTCCGCATCGACGAGGCTGACGCGACATGGAAAGGCATGCGGCCGGTCGGCGACGACGCGCCGAGCGTCATGCCGCCGCAGTTCCTCATCGTCGAGATCGAAGAGATGCTCGAAAGTGTTGCGTGTCAGCCCGCTGACCTTGAAGCCCATGGATCGTCTCCTTTCGTAGACGGATAGGCTTCATGGACAGGATGTGCGCCCCGCTGCTTGCCCTCAAATCGCAACATGCGCTGACGAGTCAGAAGCCGCGCGGCCATCGAGCGCAACCGCTAGCTTTTCGCGGTCGAGCGCGTCTTCCCATCCCGCGACTACGATGGTGGCGACCGCATTGCCGATATAGTTGGTGAGACTGCGGCATTCCGACATGAAACGGTCGACGCCGAGGATCAACGCCATCCCCGCCACCGGCACGCTCGGTACGATCGAAAGCGTCGCGGCGAGCGTGATGAAGCCCGCGCCCGTCACGCCTGCCGCCCCCTTAGAGGAGAGCATTGCGACGCCAAGCAGCAGCGCCTGCTGCCCCAAGGTGAGGTGCACGTCGCATGCTTGCGCAATGAACAGCGACGCCAGTGTCATGTAAATATTGGTGCCGTCTAGATTGAACGAATAACCAGTCGGCACGACGAGGCCGACGACGGGCTTGGCGCATCCTGCCCTCTCCATCTTCTCGATGAGCGCTGGAAGGGCCGCCTCGGAGGAAGACGTCCCGAGCACCAGCAGCAACTCGGCACGGAGGTAGCGGATCAGCCGGAGGATCGAGAATCCGTTGACCCGCGCGACCGCCCCCAGCACCACCAGCACGAAGAGAAGCGACGTCAGATAGAATGTCGCGACCAAACCGGCGAGATTGGCGAGCGTGCCGACGCCATATTTGCCGACAGTAAAGGCGATAGCGCCGAACGCTCCCACCGGCGCCGCGCGCATCAATATGCCGACCAGACGGAATACGATCGCGGAGACATGCTCCAGGAAGTCGATCACCGGCCTGGCCCGCTCACCCACCAGGGAGGCCGAGATGCCGAACAGCACCGCCACCAGCAACGTCTGGAGAATGTCCCCCTCGGTCAGCGGCGAAAGAAGCGTGGTCGGGATGATATGGGTGAGGAAACCGACCATGGACTGCTCGTGAGCGGCCTTGGCGTAGCTCGCGACCGCGCCCTGATCGAGCGAGGTGGGCGCGATGTGCAACCCTGCCCCCGGCTGCACGACATGTGCGACCACCAGCCCAAGGATCAGAGCCAGCGTCGAGAAGAACAGGAAGTACCCGAACGCCTTCGCCACGACCCTCCCCAACTCGCCCAGCTCGCGCATTCCCGCGATGCCCGTGACGATGGTGAGGAAGATCACGGGCGCGATGACCATCTTCACCAGACTGATGAACGCATCGCCGAGCGGCTTGAGCGCCGCCCCGTCGCTGGGCGCGAAAACGCCGAGGAGGGCCCCGAGCAGGATCGCTACCAAGACCTGGAGGTAGAGCCGGCCCGCCGAATGCGGATGGGCCGAGGTGTGGGGTTCCGGCTGAAGCATTGCTGATCGACCTCCTCACAGGATCGTCCCGACGAAGCAGTCGCGCCGCCGTCACCTAGAGCAGACTGTCTACTCGCCCACGCCGTCCCGTCCAGTCGTTACGCATGACGCCCGGCGGGAGCCGCCCGGGGCATCGTTCGTTGATATTATCCAATGAAAGGAGGCTCCTATGCCCCGTGGCGACAAAGACAAATATACCGACAAGCAGAAGCGCAAGGCCGATCATATCGAGGAGGGCTATGAAGATCGCGGCGTCAGCCACGAGGAGGCCGAACGCCGCGCCTGGGCAACGGTGAACAAGGAATCGGGCGGCGGCAACAAGTCCGGCTCGGGCCGTGGCAAGCCTGATACGCACGAAAGCGCCAAAAAGGGAGGCAAGGCTTCGGCGGCGAGGCCGGCGGCTGAGCGTTCGGCATCGGCCAAAAAGGCCGCGGAGACGCGCAAACGCCACGCCCACGCCTGAATTCCGGGTCGATCGACCGCGATCGGCCGCGACTCTCTTGCGCTCTCCGGCCCGGCTTTTAAGAGCGGGGGCATGACCGTTGCTGTCGACATGGGCACCGCGCCAGACGGCGCGCCCGCCGCCATGGATCTAGAGGAACTGCTGGCCACCCGACTGCTTGTGCAGGGCAATTCGGGGTCGGGTAAATCGCATCTGCTGCGCCGCCTGCTCGAAGGCAGCGCGCCGTGGGTCCAGCAGGTAATCGTCGATCCCGAAGGCGACTTCGTGACCCTCTCCGATCGGTTCGGCCATGTTGTGGTCGACGGCGGGGGGCATAGCGAAGCGGAACTCAAACGGCTGGCGCTCCGCATCCGCGAGCAGCGCGTCTCGGTGGTGCTCACGCTCGAGGGCCTCGAGGTGGAAGGCCAGATGCGTGCTGCCGCCACCTTCATCGCCACGCTGTTCGATGCCCCGCGCGAACATTGGTATCCGGCACTGGTCGTCGTGGACGAAGCCCAGCTTTTCGCCCCCGCTGTCGCCGGTGAGGTCTCCGACGAGGTGCGCCGCCTGTCGCTGGGCGCCATGACTAACTTAATGTGCCGTGGCCGCAAGCGCGGCATGGCCGGGGTGATTGCCACCCAGCGCCTTGCCAAGCTCGCCAAGAATGTTGCCGCGGAAGCATCCAACTTTCTGATGGGGCGCACCTTCCTCGACATCGACATGGCACGCGCGGCCGACCTGCTGGGGCTGGAGCGGCGTCAGGCCGAACAGTTCCGCGATCTCCAGCGCGGCCATTTCATCGCGCTTGGACCTGCGTTGTCGCGCCGTCCGCTGCCGATTAAGATTGGGTCGGTTGAAACCTCCGCCCGCAGCGCCTCACCGAAGCTCATGCCGCTGCCAAACGCGCCCGACGACGAAGCCCGCGCCGCGCTGTTCGAGAAGCCGGCCGAGCTTGAGCTAACGATGCCGGCTGCCCCGCCTCCGCCGCGCCCCAGCATGGAGCAGCTGCTGCGCTCGATCGAGGCGCCGACCACACCTTCATCCGAAGAAGGCCGCGGACGCCCCGAACCGACGCCTGAGGAGCGCGACGCCGTTGTCGCCGCCTGCCTCGCCGAGATCGTCGCCGACGAGGGCGAGAGTTTCCGCCCGGCCGCGCTGCTCTTCCAAGATTTCGGCGTGCGTTGCCGGATGCGCGGCGTATCGGATTCGGGGCTGGATCTGGCCAGCTTCCGCACCCGCCTATCGCTCGCCCGCGCGGGACTCTACGCGGGGATCGGCGAGGACGACCCGATGGCGGACGCCGCCCGCGAAGCCGAGACCCTACCCGAAGACGCTCGCGGCGTGTTCCTGTTGATCGCGCGCGCCGCGCTTGAGCGTGCGCCCTGCCCTTCCGATGTCGAGATCGCGCGCGTCTACGGCACCCACTCGACGGGGCGCGCCAAGCGTCTGCTCTCCTTCCTCGAAAGTCAGGGCGCGATCGTCGTGCGCGTTGACCTGCGCGGCGGGCGGGCGATCGCGTTGCCCACGCTCGGCTGGACGACTGCGGTCTCGGACCGCACGACGGCAGATGCCTGAGCTGGCGGCCTCAGTCGAGCTTGCCGCACTCCGGCAGCTTGAGATCCTTCAGGTCCTTGCAGGCGCGGACCTGGACGCTGCCATCCGGCCCTGCAAACACGGCAAAGTCGCCACCCGGATGACAATGCGCCTCCCAGCGACCAAGATTGCCGTAGGGGCCGCGGTATACGCTCTTGGTGAGGCGCCCGCAGTGCTGCTCACTGTCGGTGATCGCACGCCGCAGTGCGCCGTTGCGGTCGGCCAGGCCGAGCTGCATCAACTTCTGGTTGAAGGGATTGGCCCAGTAGGGCGCCGTCGCCAGCGCGGGCACCGTGAGCAGCAGGCCGGCCAGACCGGCGATCAGGGCACGCATGGCATCTCTCCTCTCACACGAACGCATGACGCTCCGAACCGGCGCGCGATTCGGGCGTTCGTCTGTCGAATAGGCTCTATCCCTCAGGAGGCAACGCACATGAACAAGGATCGGATCGAAGGGGCCGCCAAGAAGGCTGCCGGCACCGTACAGAAGAATATCGGCGAGCTCGCCGCCAATGATCAGCTGGAGGCGAAGGGCCGGGTGAACCAGGCCGTCGGCACCGTGCAGGACGGTTATGGCAAGGTTCGCAACAAGGTTCGTGACCTGATCGACGACGCCCCGGCGGCGGCGCGCGGCGCGGTCGACACCGGCCGCGACTATTATCGTCGTGGCACGGCGGCGGTGGCGAACACGATGGGCGACAACACAGCACTCGTGCTGTTGGCGGCGGGCGCGGCAGGCGCCGCGCTCGGCTGGTTCGCGTTCAGCCGACGCAAGCGGAGCAAGGACGCCAAGTGAACGCGGTGGCTCGGCGGCCGATCAAGGTCGCCAGCTACAATATCCGCAAGTGCATCGGCACGGACAGGGTGCGACGGCCCGAGCGCATTCTGTCCGTGCTTGCCGAGCTCGACGCCGACATTGTCTGCCTCCAGGAAGCCGACCGTCGCACCGGCGCGCGACAGAGCGCGATCCCCTTCGAGTTGATCACTCAGCATTCGCCTTATCGCCCCGTCCCCTACGAAATCCGCCCCGGCGGAATGGGCTGGCACGGCAACGCGATTTTGATCAGGCGCGAGGCCGAAATTCTGGACCACCGCCCGCTTGCTCTCCCCGTGTTGGAACCGCGCGGCGCAGTGATGGCCGACATCGCGATCGGAGCGGAGCGGCTACGCATCGTCGGCATGCACCTCGATCTCTCGGGGCTCTGGCGGCGCAAGCAGGCGCGTGCAGTGATCGAGCATATCGAGACGTGCGGCGACCATCTGCCCGCCGTGCTGATGGGCGACCTCAACGAATGGAGCCTCGCCAGCGGTTGCCTCAAGGATTTCATGGACCATTTCACCTTCGCGCCCACCACGCCCAGCTTCCATGCCCGTCGCCCGATCGCGCGGCTCGACCGGATCATGACCACGCCGGATCTCGCCGTGATCGACTCGGGCACTCACCATTCCCCCCTGGCGATGCGCGCATCGGATCATCTGCCGATCTGGGCAACAATTCAGCCGCGCTGAGGCCTGCCCTTTCTCCTCAATATTGCTTGGAATAGCGCAACGTCACCGCCGGCCCGGTCACCCCGCCCGCCTGGCTCAGTATGCTGAGCGCCTTGGAGAGGGCGATGGTGAGCTGGGTCTGCGTAAAGCCCTTGGTATCGGTGATCACCTCCACAAAGACGCGGTTGGAGATATATTTGCCGGCCGCCAGAGAGGTTCCGCGACCGGTCGCCTGATCCGCGCCCAGAACGCGCAGCCGGTCGAGCCCCGATGCGCCGCGCAGCTTGCCCAGCGGGTTCACGCCGCCGCCGCCCTCCCGCAACGAGTTGAGTGCAGCGGCCAGCTGGAGCGCCTGCGTCGGAGACAGCGAGGTGACCGAACTGCCGAACAGCAGCCGCGACAGCACCTCGTCCTGCGGCAGCACTGGCGTCGAGGTGAAACTGATCTGCGGACGCGTGGCCGTGCCACCGATGTTGATCGTCGCGGTCACGCCCTCCACTGACGTGTCGGCAGTAATTTGCAGATCGGGGTCGAGCACCGGCCCGTTGAACTGGATCTGGCTCGAATTCTCGAGCTCCAGCCGGCGCCCGGCGAAGCTGTAGGTGCCCCGCACCACCTGAAGCCTGCCGACGACACTCGGCGCGGCCGTCGTGCCGTCGATCCGCATCTTGGTACTCCACTCGGATTCGAGGCCCATCCCGGACACAAAAATGCGGTTATCCGCGCGGATGCGCAGCGCCAGCTTCCAGTTGCTCGGCACGGCCGGCCCGGCACTGGCGGCAACCGCTTCGGGCGGCGGCGCGCCCTTGCGGCGTACGCCAGTGAGGTCGCTCACCTGCGCGGCGTCGTTGCGAACGACCTGGTAACGCGCCTCCTGGATGTTGAGATCACCCTTGATGAGGCCGCCCTCCGCCTTCGAATTCGTGACAGCGAGACTGCCCGACACGGTGGCGCCGACCGCGTCCGAATGGGCGAGCTGAGCATGGTCTAGCGTTGCGGTGATGTTAATTGGGAAACCGCTGTCCGCCGCGAAGCCGACCGAGCCCGAGGCCTTGACCGTCCCGGCCCCCGCCTTTCCTGAGAAGCTGTTGAGCTGGAATTGAGAGCTCGTAAAGCGGCCGTCCATGGCGATGTTGGTGATAGTCGTGCCGGTCGTCTCGTTCTCGTAGCGGAGCTGGCTCGCGCGGATCACGCCGATGAGCTCCGGTGCGCTGACGTGGCCCGACAAATCCGCGCCGATCGCGACCGGCCCAGCGACGGTCTGGCCGCCGATGCCGGTCAGCGTCCACAGCACCTCGGCCGGGCCGTTGTAGCGGATGCCGCCCGAGAGCGGCGCCCGCGTCAGTTGGTCAACTCCACCGCTGACCGGCCCGATTTTAGCTTGCACCCGACCGATCGTGGCACCGCCGCGTCGGATCAGTGCGTTGACCGCGCCACCCCCGGAGTGAAGCGTACCCAGCATCGCGATGTCGACCGGATCAGAGACGACCAGCGCCCCCGTCCGCGTGAACCCGGCGATGTCGACGCGCGCGCGCGCGTCCGGGATGGACGATCCATGCATCGTCAGGTCCACAGTGCCGGTCGCCTTGCCGCTTACCCCCAACCAGGGTGCGAAGGCCTGAGTAATGCCAATGTCGATGCCGTTGAGCTTCGCATGCGCCTCGATAGTGGCGCCATAGCGGCCGAAGATATCGACGGTGCCCTGCGGCAACACGACCGTGGCGGGCTGAAGAACATAGTCGTGCCCCTCCTTCACTACCATCGCCGGCCGGGCGAGCTGAAAAGCGATGCCGTTGGCCGAGCCCTTGGCATTGGCGAGGATACGGTCGGGTGAGAAAGACGCCTGCGCAGCGAGGTCGAACGGCACACCGCTCGATCCGGACGCAGTCAGCGCCACCTGTCCCCGACCGGCCGCAATAGTCAGACGCGCGCGCGTCGAGCGCACAAGCAGCACACCCTGCCGCACATCGACCAGCGCCATCGATCCGGTCATCGATGGTCCCCCCGGCAACATGACGAGCGTCCCGCGCACCAACCCGGATCCGATGCTGATCGGAGGTGTGCCGGGGAGCTTGGCGCCGTTGGCGGTGAGGTTAACGTCGGCCTTCTGGTTCTGGCCCGCGGCAGTCAGCGTCACCTGCCCGCCGATCCCCGATCCGGCTACCGTCAACGCGCCCGCAAAGGGCCCCGCCGCGGTCTGGACGATCTTGCCTCGCGCGCCGACGCCCGCAACAAGAAGTTGGTGGACGTCGATGGTCAGCGGCCCCTTGGCGGCGCGGATGAGCATGTCGGCCGTGAATGGACCATAGTTGCTGCCGCCCTTGGCCTTCACCTGATAGCCGGCCGCCGACCCGGTCAACACCGCTTCCAGATCTGCTAACCCGATCCCGACACCGGGATGCGACGCCTTCAGCACCACGGTCGGCTTCTCGAGCGTGCCGGTGGCGATAACATTGGCAGGGCCATAGGTGCGCGACCAGCCCTGCGCGCGGAAGCGGAGCGCGCCGTTGACTAGGTTATAGCCGCCTTCGCCCGAGGTGATGCGCAGATCGGGCGCGGTCAGCCGGAGGTTGGAAAGGGTGGCGCCAACCTTCGGATCATAGCTGATGTCGGCCGTGACAAGCGCATTGCCGCCTAATTGTCCAGCGAGCGCGGCGTTGGTGATCCGGCGCGTGACCATGCGGACATGGCCCTTGATGCCGAAGCCGCCGCCAGGCGCAGTCACCAGCTTTGCATCGGTGACGAGGCTGAGGCGGCCAAGGCCGTTCACGTCATAATCGTTCACCCGCCCCTTGAGCGCGCCCGTGTAGGTGCCACTCTTGAGGTCCGCGAGGAGCAGCGCGGTGGCGTCGATCCGATCCGAGCGCAAGTGGAGATTGTCGGAGAAGATCTGTCCGTTTGCATAGGCGATGTCGCCGTCGGCACGAAGCCCCGTGACGAGTCCGCCGGCTGCCGCGTTGAGCCCCGTTACCCGACGTGCCGAGGCATGCACCGGCACCAGCACCTTGTCAGCGCGGACCGTCGCATGGCCCTCGGCCACCAGCCCCTCTACCCCAGTCGTGTCGAAGGCGATCGCATCGGCCGAAACCTTGTAGCCGATGTCGGGCTTGAGGAAGCCGCCATCGAGTACAGCCGACACCGCGACATTGCGGCCCGAAAGGCCGGGCGCGATCACTCCTGGCGACAACAGCCGTGCGTCGAGGCGGACATTGCCGAAGCGGCTTTTGGCGAAATCGAAGAGCCCCTGCGCCTGCGCCACGAACGCCGCCGAGGAGAGCCGGACGCGCGTGTTCGCCCGGCGCTGGTCGAGCATCGCGGTTGCATCAATATGGACGGCGGGCGACGTCAGCCGCGCCGCCGGGCCGGTGAGCATGATCGCGGGGCGGACACCGCCGAACGCGCGGAAATTGCCCTCGCGCCCGGTCAGCGCCAAATCGACGAGCGGTTGCCCGCCCAACACCGCTTGTGCGCGGCCGCGCCAAAGATGCCAGTCGCCGCGTCCGCTCACGGTCAGGGCCAATGGCTTGCCCACCTTCGCATAGCTGTCGACCAGCCCGCCCGCCGGCGCCGCAAGTTTGACGTCGGCTAACAGTCTGTCCTTGTCGGGCACCGCGTCAAGGCGGAGATGGAGCGTATCGCCGCCCGCTATGCCGGCTCCGACCAGCGCACTCGCGTCCACGGCGAGCTGCGCACGCCGGTCGGCAATCACAGCGCCGCCGTCGATCCGCAGCATGTGGCGACGGCCCGTCACCCGCGGCTCTAGGATGAAGCGGTCGACGTGGAGATGGCCGAGCGTCAGATCAATGTCGGGGATAGTGGGCGCATTGGGCTCGCTCGGCACCGGCTTGAGCGAGGGGTTGCGCAGCATCCGCACCTCGCCCGCCGTCACGCGGTCGAGATCGATCTTCGAGCGGAGATAGGCAAAGGGGTGCCAGTCGATCGCCACGCGCGGCGATGTGAGGAACACGCCATTCTGGTCCCGTACCTCAAGGCCCGCCAGCTCCATATGGCCGTAAATCGATCCCTCGATCCCGTGGACGCGGACGTTGATGCCCGATTGAGTAGTGTAGCGTTCGAGCTGGCCGGCGATGAAGCGTTTGCCCGGCCCAGTGTTGAGCCCGACAATCAGCGCGACGATCAGCCCCAGCAGCACTGCGAGCCCGATCGCCGCCCACCGGGCGATCCGCACCCAGAGCGGCCGGCCTTCGACCACCACTAAGGCCTCGCCTTCGGGGATCGTTTCCTCCGCCATCAGAAGGCCTGCCCGATTGAGATGTAGAGCGCGATCTTGGATTCTCCGCGCTGGCGGTTGATTGGCGTCGCGATATCGAGGCGGAGCGGCCCAAAATTGGTGTAGTAGCGCCCGCCAATGCCGACACCTTCGCGCAGATGCGAGACGCCCGGCATCGATCCCTGCCCCAGTCGGCCGGCGTCGAAGAAGGGCACGATGCCGTAATTGCCGAAGCGATAACGCGCCTCGATCGCGAATTCGGTGGAAGAGAGCCCACCGGTCGGGTTGTTCTGCGCGTCCTTGGGGCCAAGCTGCTGATAGCCGAAGCCACGCACAGATCCGCCGCCGCCCACATAGATCCTCCGTGAGGGCGCGATGTCGTCGAGGTTAGCCCCCACAATCGAGCTCACTAGCGCGCGGCCGGCCAGCACGATCGACTTCGTCACGGGCCAATAGCCCGTCGCCTGCCCGGTCATCCGCGCATATCCCCTGAAGCCCTTGCGGATCGAGGCCTCTGGGCTGACGCGAGCCAGCAGACGATAGCCCTTCGTCGGGTTCAGCAAGTCATCCGAGCGGTCATATTGAAGCTGTCCCGGCAACGCGATGATCAAATAGTTGCGGCGCGGACGGTCGCCGGTCGCGTCGAGCGCAGCGCCCTTCTCGTTGGTCCCAATGAGCTGCGCGCCATAGCTCCAGGTCCAGCGTTTCTGCCAGATCGGCGTGCTCTGGCGCGACCAGCCGATGCCGAGGTTGATCGTCTTGGCGTTGTAGGCGTCGTAGTTGGAATGGTCGAAGCCGCTGTTGATCGAGAAGGTGCGGTCGCGCTGACCGGCGTTGGCGCGCGCGAAGGTGACGTTGGCGCCCTGCTCCAGTGTGCCGCCGATTAGACTGAAGGTCAGCGAGCCCTCGGGCGGGAAGAGGTTGCGGTGGGTCCAGCTCGCCTCGCCCTTGATGCCCTCCCCGGTACCATAGCCGGCCGAGCCCGCGAGCGTGCGCCACGGCCCCTTGCGCTGGGTGACGAGCAGGTCGACCACTTCGGTGCCGTCGTCCGCCTTTGCGCCAGTGTCGACCGGCTCGATCGCGACGGTGGAGAAGATGCCAGTTGCGACCAGCGCCTGGCGCAGATCGTCGGTCTTGCGGCTGTCATAGAGCTCGCCGCGCTTGAAGCGCGGGAAGACCGAGAGATGATCGACCGAGAAGATGTCCTTGCCGCGGCCCGCGGTGCGGATGCCGCCGAAGCTCGATTTCGGGCCGGCATCGAGCGGCAGCGTATAATCACCAATGTGCGCGGCCTCGTCGAGCAGGATTGTGCGCTGACCGGGCTTGGCGAAGGGATAGCCCCGCTGCGGCAGCTGAAGCGCCACTTGTGCCTCGCCGCCTTCCACCGCCACCGAGCGTATCGGCTGACCGGATTCGAGTGGCAACGCGTGGCGCGCGATCGCGGTCGGCTCGGGCGGCGCACCCATGATCGTGATCTGCCCGAAATTGTAGCGCGGCCCCGGCGTGGCGCTGATCGTCGCCACTACCTGACCGGGCTGGCCCGGCACCGGCATCACCGTCGAGGAGGCAACGCCGTCATAATAGCCCTCGGACCGAAGGATCCGCTCAGCGAGCGCTACATCGTCCCGCGCGCGGGCCGCGACCTGTGCGCTGTTGGCCGCTTTCCGTTTGCCGTTCTCGAGCTCGGACAGGTCGCGGAACTCATCCTCCAACCCGATCTTGGCGAGCCCTTCGACGCGCGTCGTGTAGCGGATGCGGGTCTCCTCGCCAGTCGGCACGCGGGCCTTGCTGGTGTCCGGCGTCGGATCGAAGCCGGCGAGTGGCGGCAGCGGCCGCGCGAGTTCGGGATCAATGGCGGGCATAGCCACAGGCGGAGCGGGCGCTGCTGGTGGTGGCGCGATGCTCTCGAGCGGCGGCAGCACCGCATCGAAGCTCGGGTCCCTGGTCGGATCGATCGCCTGTTCCTGTCGGTCGCCGGGAGCAGGCGGCGCGAGAGCCTGCGCTAGCGCCGAGCCCGACAGAAGCAGCGCTGCCGCCACAGCCGGGCCGTACAACAACGAAATCGCACGGGCGCAGGGCCATGTCCGGTCCATCCGCCCTGATCGCACTCGCCTCCCCCTCGAATACCCGACATTCGACACCGCGATCGGCAAACGCCGGATTTCCGGGCAGGTTCCGTCCTTTCCGCCCCGACGCAAGCGGTGTCAGCGCGGCTTCGCGGCCGGGGCGCCTGGGCCATCGATGGGCACAGCCTTACCGACCTCCTGTCCGCCCGCCACGCGCCGGCGCTCCGCCTCGCGCCACAGCAGCAACCCGCCGGCCACCGCCAGCCCCAACCCGAGCCGCCGCCGGCCACGCGTCAACACCAGCGTGGCGCCGGTGGTGAGCAGCGCAGCGCTGACCGGCCCCGCCGGAGTGACGCCCAGTCGCTTCTGCACGGCGGCCATGACCATCCTTTGGCCCAGCATCCGCAACATCCCGACTTCGTCCTTCTTCGTTGACCGATGGATCGGCCGATCCGTTAAGGAGGCTTGCACAGATCGGCCGCGTGGGCGCAATAGAGAAGCTGGGGACGCTACCGATGCATACCACGACCCTGCACTATCTCGATCGTTTCGTTGAAAAGATCGAAACGCACGATCGTCTGACTGAGGACGAGAAAGCCGCCTTGATGGCGTTGCCGCAGAAAGTGGTGCGCACAGCGGCGCGCTCGCGCATCGTCGACGAGGGCGAGCGCCCGACCCACGCCTGCATGGTGCTGGAGGGCATGGTCTACCGTTCCAAGATCGCGGCGACCGGGCGGCGGCAGATCATGTCTTTCCATGTGCCGGGCGACATGGTTGACCTCCACACCATCCTGTTCAAGGTAGCGGACCACACGATCGAGACGGTGCGCAGCGCGGCGATCGTGATGATCCCGCACGAAGCGATCCTCAAGCTGATCGAGGACTCTCCCGCGCTCGGCCGCGCCTTCTGGTTCGATACCCTGCTCGATGCCTCGATCCAGCGCGAGGCGATGCTCAACATCGGCCGTCGCGATGCCTTCAGCCGCACCGCGCATCTCTTCTGCGAGCTGGCCGTGCGGCTGAAGCGGGTGGGCCTCGTCAACGGCAACAGCTTCGACCTTCCACTGACCCAGACCGACATCGCCGACGCGCTGGGGGTGACGCCGATCCACACTAACCGTGTGCTGGCCAAGTTCCGGAAGCAGGGGCTGCTCGATCTTAACGGGCGCAGCATCACGATCCACGACTGGAAGGCGCTGGCCGCGATCGGCGAGTTCGACGCCACCTACCTCCACCTGGAAGGGCCGAGCGACCTGCATCTGTGAACCGGCATCTCTCAAGAAGGCCAAGGTGACCGAGCCGCCTGTCCGGCGGATCATCCATGTCGACATGGACGCCTTCTACGCATCGGTGGAACAACGCGACGATCCGGCGCTCCGCGGGCGGCCGGTTGCGGTTGGCGGATCGCGCGAGCGCGGTGTCGTGGCGGCAGCGAGCTACGAGGCACGGGCGTTCGGCGTACGCTCCGCCATGCCCTCGTCGCGGGCGCGGCGGCTCTGCCCGGAGCTCGTGTTCGTGAAGCCCCGCTTCGAGGTCTATCGCGACGTCTCGCGGCAGATCCGGGCGATCTTCGCGCGCTACACGCCGTTGATCGAGCCCCTGTCGCTCGACGAGGCATTCCTCGACGTCACTGCGGACCTCGCCGGTCTCGGCAGCGCCACCGCGACCGCCGAGCGCATCCGCGCCGAGATCAGGGCGGAGACCGGCCTCACAGCCTCAGCCGGCGTCTCCTACAACAAGTTCATCGCCAAGATCGCATCGGACCAGAACAAGCCCGACGGCCTCTGCGTCATCACGCCGGCGAAGGGCGAAGCATTCGTGGCGGCGCTGCCGGTTAAGCGCTTTTACGGGGTCGGACCGAAGACGGCTGCAAAGATGGCGCGGCTCGGCATCGAGACCGGCGCGGACCTGAAGGCGCAAAGCCTCGAATGGCTCGCCCGCCACTTCGGCAGTTGGGGCGAGTATCTCCACGGCGCCGCGCGCGGCATCGACGAACGGCCGGTCCGCCCCGACCGGCCCCGCAAGTCGGTGGGCGCAGAGAACACCTTCTTCCGGGACCTGCGCAGCCCGTCCGAGCTGCTCGAGGCGCTCGACGAGATCATCGACACGATTTGGCCGCGCATCGAGGGCTCGCAGTCGCGGGGCCGCACGATCACGCTAAAGCTGCGCTACGACGATTTCCGCACCATCACGCGAGCGAAGAGCTTTCCCGAGCCGGTGACCGAGCGCGCGCTCTTTACAAACGCCGGCAAGGCGCTGCTACTCGCGCTCTGCCCAGTCGAGCGGCCGGTGCGACTGCTTGGGCTTACCCTGTCGGCACTGGAACAGCCCGGCGCAGACCATGCGACCCAGCAGCTCGGACTGGAGCTGTAGCGCGCCAAGGGTAACAGCGTATGGCCCGTCCCGTAGGGATCGATTGATACTGAGACTGGGGCTGCGCCATGGTTCCATGGATGACAGCCGAAACCCTGGACGGAGGCACGGGTTCATTCGGATCCTGATCGCCGATCTGCTCGTCCGCTAATTGACATCGCGATCGATCCATATAGGGCGACGCGCCCCGGAAGAATGTCCCGCGAACGATGACTGATAACGCTGGCGCAACGAATATCCAATTGAGCTTCGATCTCGGTGATCTTGATCCGCTCCTGGAGCGGCTCGCCAAAGGTGAGTCGCTGCTGCGCGTCTGTCGCCATCTTCGCATGAACTTCAACGGGCTTCTGCAGCTCGCGGACGATGACCCCGCCTTTGCCATCCGCCTCGCCCATGCGCGGGAGCTGGGAATGGCTATGCTGCGAGAGCGTCGCGAGCAGGTCGGCGAAGATGTTTTCGGGGCGTTGGGCTGGATCGTGCGGAGACGATTGGGGATGCCGGCCAACTAGGGCTGGCCCCGCACTCGGCACACTTGCTGCCGGCCAGACCGTGGCGCGCGCGGTTATGGGCCATTTCGCCCGGGCAAACCGTCAGCGCGGCGCGCGCCAGCCCATCGCTTCCTGGACCTGCGTGATGCCGGTGCGACGGTTGAACAGGCAGAGGTTCGCGCCGGTCTTCCCGTTCATCGCCCGCTGCGGGAAGGTGCCGTTGACCAGCACTGCCACCTGCGCGCGGTCGTCGCTGAACACGATCGGCTGGGAGGCGTGCGCATCCCGGAAGTGACTGGCCTGAATGCAGCGGAGCTGCGCCTGCCGGGTCAGTTGATCCCACGCTTCGTTGCTCGATGCCCATGCGGGCGCGGCGATCAGGGGCAAGAGGGCGGCAAGGGCGAGACGGACCATTCGCATGACTCCACGAGAAGAAGCGGCGGCTTGATGACGCAGGCGAACCAAACACCAGCTGAATAGCCGCCGCGCAGGCGGAGAAAGCACGATGGCCGGTTTGCCCCCGCCGGATGCGCGCGGGGAGAAGCGGGGCCGTGGCCCCATCCCGCTCCCGTGCGTTAGCCTACGTCCCCCGGCACGTCGCCCGAAGCCGCAAGTGCGGTCATGTTGACGATACCGCGGGCGGTGGCGCTCGCGGTCAGCACATGGATCGGCTTCGACATGCCCAGCAGCATGGGCCCCACCAGCAGCCCGTCAGTCGCTGCCGCGAGCAGCGTGACTGCGATGTTCGCCGCGTCGAGCGTTGGCATCACCAGCAGGTTGGCTGCCCCGTTGAGCGTCGAGGACGTCACCATAAGATCGCGCAGCGCCGGAATCAGCGCGGCGTCGGCGTGCATCTCGCCGTCGATCTCCAGCTCGGGCGCGTCGGCGCGGACGAGGCGCAGCGCCTCGCGCATCTTCTTGGCTGATGGCGAGTTGGAGGCGCCGAAATTGCTGTGGCTCAAGAGCGCCGCGCGTGGCGTGACGCCGAAGCGACGGATCGCGTCAGCCGCCAGCAGCGTCATCTCGGCCACCGCTTCGGCGGTCGGATCGACATTCATGTGCGTGTCGCAGAAGAACAGTGTCCTGTTGCCGACGATCAGCGCCGACAAGGCATAGACCCGCTTGAGGCCCGGCAGGCGCGGAATGATCGGCAGCACGTCGGCGGTCTGCAACCACCAGTCGGCGGTGCCCCCGCAGAGCGCCGCGCCTACCATGCCCTCGTGCAGCAGCATCGCGGCGGCAAGTGCCGGGCGGCCTCGCATCCGCGCCCGCGCATTCGCGGGCGTGACGCCGCGGCGATCGACGATCGCCTGGTAGCGCTCGACAAGCGGCGCCAGCACTTCCTCGTCGGCGTGGGGATCGATGATCTCGACATCGTGCCCCGCCTTCATGCGCAGGCCGAGCTTGGAGATCTTGTCCTTGATGACCTCGCGCCGGCCGACCAGCACCGGCAGCGCCAGCCGCTCGTCTACCACCACCTGCGCCGCGCGCAGCACGCGCTCGTCCTCGCCTTCGGCATAGGCCACGCGCATCGCAGCCGCCCGCGCCTGCTCAAAAACCGGGTGCATGAGCTGGCCCGAGCGATAAGCGAAGCGCTGAAGCTGCTGCTCATACGCATGGAAGTCGTTGATCGGGTGACGGGCAACGCCCGTCGCCATCGCCGCGCGCGCCACAGCCGGTGCGATCAGCAGCGCAAGTCGCGGATCGAACGGCTTGGGGATGATGTGTTCGGGGCCGAACAGCAGCTGCGCGCCACCATAGGCGCGGGCCACAACCTCGTCCGGCTCGATCCGCGCCAGCTCGGCGATCGCCTCGACGCAGGCCAGCTCCATTGCCGCGTTGATCTCGGTCGCGCCGCAATCGAGCGCGCCCCGGAAGATGTAGGGGAAACACAGCACATTGTTGACCTGGTTCGGATAGTCCGACCGACCGGTGGCCATGATTGCGTCTGGCCGCACACGCTTGACGATCTCGGGCAGCACCTCGGGCTCTGGATTGGCGAGCGCGAGGATCAGCGGCTTCTCTGCGAGCAGCGGCAGCCACTCCTCCTTGAGCACGCGCGGCGCCGAGAGCCCAAGGAACACGTCCGCGCCCGCGATTACATCGCCCAGCGTGCGCGCGTCGGTTTGGCGCGCGAAAGGCTCCAGCTCGGGAGTGAGGCCTTCGCGACCCTTGTAGACAACGCCCTTGATGTCGGTGAGCGTCACATTGTCCTGGGGCAGTCCCATCGCGATCAGCAGACGCACGCAGGCCATCGCCGCCGCTCCCGCGCCAGATGTCACCACCTTTACATCGGCCAGGTTCTTGCCCTGGAGGAGAAGGCCGTTGCGCACCGCCGCAGCGCAAACGATCGCTGTGCCGTGCTGGTCGTCGTGGAAGACCGGGATTTTCATCCGCTCGCGGAGTTTGGCCTCGATCTCGAAGCATTCGGGCGCCTTGATGTCTTCCAGGTTGATCGCGCCGAAGGTCGGCTCCAGCGCGGCCACCACTTCGACGAATTTGTCGGGATCGGCAGCGTCGACCTCGATGTCGAACACGTCGATGCCGGCGAATTTCTTGAAAAGGACGGCCTTGCCCTCCATCACCGGCTTGGAGGCGAGCGCACCGATATTACCGAGCCCGAGCACGGCGGTGCCGTTGGAGATTACAGCGACCAGGTTGCCGCGCGCGGTATATTCACGCGCCTTGTCAGGGTCCGCCGCGATGTCGATGCAGGGCTGCGCCACGCCGGGGGAGTAAGCGAGCGCGAGATCGCGCTGCGTCTCCATCCGCTTGGTCGGCTCCACGGAGAGCTTACCGGGGCGCGGCTCTCGATGATAGCTGAGAGCGGCCTGCCGAAGGGCGTCGTCCATATCGTCTCCTCGAACGCGAGTCCGGAAGGCCCATAGACGTAGCGTCATCGAGGGTGAACCCATTTGCCACAATTTAGCAGGACGGTTCGCGCAATCTGGCGGATGCTGCCCCCTCACCCCATGTGAGCGCCAGACCCTGTTCCCCGGGAGCGAGCGTATGATCAATTTGTATTACTGGACCACGCCCAACGGGCACAAGGTGACGCTCTTTCTCGAAGAGGCCGGCCTCCCCTACAAGATCCATCCCGTCAACATCGGCATGGGGGCGCAGTTCGATCCGGACTTCCTCGCGATCGCTCCCAACAATCGCATCCCCGCCATCGTCGACAAGCAGCCGATCGGGGGCGGCGCCCCGATCTCGCTGTTCGAGAGCGGCGCAATCCTGCTTTACCTCGCCGACAAGACCGGCCGCTTCATTGCGCAGGATATCCAGGGTCGCGCCGAGGTGCTGCAATGGCTGTTCTGGCAGATGGGCGGGCTAGGGCCGATGGCCGGGCAGAACCATCACTTCACCCAATATGCGCCGGAGAAGATCCCCTACGCGATGGACCGCTACATCCGCGAGACCGCGCGGCTCTATGGTGTGATGGACAAGCGGCTGGCGGACCGCACCTTTCTCGCCGGCGAGAATTACTCGATCGCTGACATGGCCTGCTATCCGTGGGTCGTGCCACACGAGCGTCAGCAGCAGAGTCTGGACGACTTCCCTCACCTCAAGCGCTGGTTCGAGGCGATCGCGGCCCGCGCCGGCACCCGGCGCGCCTATGCGCTGGCGGAGACGATCAACACCGTACCAGCGGTCAGCGACGAGGAATCGCGCCGCATCCTGTTCGGGCAGGGCGTGGCCTGAGCGGGCGACGGCCGGAGCGCGCTGAGCTGCTCTGGCAGTCTCCTCATGCCTTGGGCGGCAGCGGCTCGGCGCGCATCAACGTGGCCATGTCGCGCTCGCCGGCAGCGGATGCCTCCGCGATCGCCGTCTCCAGCGCGCGATAGCGGGCGAGCACCGCCGCCCCCGTGCCCGTGAGCCGCGCGCCGCCGCCCTTCGCACCACCCGCGACGGTTTCTACCAGCGGCTCCGCCCAGCAGCGGTTCATCTGGTCGACCAGCAGCCAGGCACGCCTGTAGCTCATCCCGATCGCGCGGCCGGCCGCCGAAATCGAGCCCTCGCGCGCGATTGCCTCCATCAGTGCCGCCTTGCCCGGTCCCATAGCGATCTCGTCACCGCAATAGAGTTGCGCCTTCAGCTTCAACATGACGGGGAGCCTAGCACGGATCAGCGTGGTTGCGCCGCCCTCACCTGCGCGGCCCGTGCGACCTCCGCGCCATTGAGGATGTCCGCCGCTTGCCAGCCGCCGCCGAGCGCCTGGATCAGTGCCACCGCCGCGTTCTGCCGGTCGAGCTGCGCCTGGATGAGCGCACGCCGTGCCGCGAGAGCCGTCGCCTGCGCGCTGACCACATCGGTGTAGACGATGATCCCGGCGCGATACTGGTCGCGGATCGAGATCTCGCTCTTGTCGGCCGCCACTGAGGCGGTGCGCAGCAGCGCCTCCTGTCGCGCCAGCACCTGCGTTGCGACGAGATTGTCCTGCACGTCCTGGAACGCGGTGAGCGTCACCTGCCGGTAGTTGGCGACGGCGCCCTCATAGGCCGCACGCGCCTGCGAAACGCGGGCGCTGCGCGCGCCGAAATCGAGAATGGTCTCGCTTACCTGCGCGCCCAGCGACCAGAGCAGCGCGGAGGAGGCGAACAGCCCCGACAGCGTATTGTTGTTGAAGCCGCCATTGCCGGACAGGCCGATGGTCGGGAAGAAGGCAGCGCGGGCGACGCCGATCTGGGCGTTGGCGGCGGCGACCTGCCGCTCGGCCGACGCGATGTCGGGCCGCCGCTCGAGCAGCGTCGAGGGCAGCATCACCGGCACCTCGGGCGTCACCGGCGCCCACGCCACACCCAGCGACGGAAGCGCGAAGCTCGCCGGATTTTCACCCGCCAGCACCGCGATCGCGTCTTCGAACTGGGCGCGGATGCGCTTCTCGCCTTCGAGGTCGGACTGGGCGGAGGCGAGCTGCGACTGCGCCTGATAGGCGTCCGTGTGCGGCGCGATGCCGGCATTGTAGCGGTTGGTTGCGATGGTGAGCGAGCGCTGATATGCCTCGACCGTCGCGGCGAGGCTGGCGATCTGAGCGTCGGCAGCGCGCAGGCTGAGATAGTCGGTGGCGAGTTCACCATGCAGCGCCAGCCGCGCGGAGGCGAGGTCCGCCAGCCGCGCCTGCTCGGTCGCCTTCGCGTTGGAGACGGTGTTGGTGACCTTGCCGAACAAGTCCGGCTGCCAGCTCCCGCCGAGCGAAACGCTGTAATTGTTGGAGGTCCGCGAGCCCGCACTCGACGTCACGCCGCCGGTCACGATGGTGCGCGATCCGCCCGAAACGGTGTGCGTCACCGATCCGTTGGCGGTGACGGTGGGGAACAGGCTCGCGCGGGCCTCGCGGGTGGCTGCGCGAGCTTGGCGGTAGGTGGCGGCAGCCTGAGCCACCGTCTGGTTGTGCGCGTCGGCGCGCGCGACGAGATCGGCGAGTGTGGCGTCGCCGAACAGCGTCCACCAGTCGCCGCGCGGCGCGCCGTCATTGGGATTGGCTGGCTGCCAGCCCTCAACCGGCTTCCACTCGGCGGGGAGCGGCACCGAAGGCTTCGCATAATGCGGCGCGAAGGAGCAGCCCGCGAGTGCTGCGATGAGGATGGCGGGCACGGCTTTAGGGATCATGCGGGAAGCTCGCGCAGGCGACGCCGCCGGTCACGCCGCTCCCGGCGGCGCGTGGCTAGGCGATCTAGACAGACATAAACGACGGGCGTGGTGATGAGGGTGAGGAGCTGGCTGGCGATAAGCCCCCCGATGATCGCGACACCCAGCGGACGACGCAGCTCAGCCCCCTCGCCGAAACCGATGGCGAGCGGCAGGGCGCCAAGCCCGGCGGCGAGCGTAGTCATCAGGATCGGCCGGAAGCGCAACAGCGAGGCCTCTCGCGCGGCGGCCTCGGCGGTCAGCCCACGATTGCGCTGCGCATCCAGTGCGAAGTCGATGATGAGAATGGCGTTCTTCTTGACGATGCCGAGCAGCAGGAACACGCCGATCAGCGCGATGATCGAGAAATCCATGCCGAAGATCATCAGTGCCAGCACCGCGCCCACGCCCGCCGCCGGAAGCGTCGACAGCACGGTGATGGGGTGAACAAGATTCTCATAGAGCATGCCGAGCACGATGTAGATCGTCACCAGTGCCGCCAGGATTAGAAGCGGCTGCGATCCCTGCTGTTTCTGGTAGGTGAGCGCGGTGCCGGCGAAAGTGCCGTGGACGGTATTGGGCATCCCGATCTGAGCCTGCGCGGCGTCGATCGCGACCTCCGCGTCGGACAATGCCTTGCCAGGCGCGAGATCGAAAGAAATGGTCGCTGCCACCTCCGTGCCCTGGTGGCTGACGCTCGCCGCCGTCGGCGCTTGGCCGAAGGTCGCAATTGCGGGAAGCGGAACCATGTTGCGCATCGTTGTGCTGAGCGCCGATCCTGTGGAGGGATCGCGCAGTGCCGGATTAGTCGGCACAGAAGCGGTGGCGCTCTGCCCGGACTGGGCGATTGTGGTGCCCGCGGCGCTGCTGCTCATGCCCTGAGCCGTAAGCCCTGCGGACAGGCTGCTCCCTGACCCGCCGGCGCTGCCGGACGTACTGCTTACACCCGTGCTCTGCGCCGAGGAGGCGCCTGCCGGCACACGCACGTCGGGCAGGTTCTGCGGACCCTTGATGGCATCTGGGTTCCAGCCAAGGATCACGCTGTACTGGTTGATGTCCTCGTAGATGGTCGCGACGTTGCGCTGACCGAAGGCGTCGTACAGTGCATTGTCGACATCGCGCGGCGAGATGCCCACGCGCGAGGCAGCGTCCCGATCGACAGTGACGAAACTCTCCACTCCGTTCTCGGCGAGATCGCTGTCGACATTCTTGAGGACCGGACTGTCCTCCAGCGCGGCGGTCAGCTTCTCAGACCATGTTTTCAGGTCGGCGCTGCTGTCGGCCATAATCGTATATTGATAGGTAGCGTTACCCTGCCGGCCGCCGATGCGCAGATCCTGCACCGGATTAAGGAACAGGCGGATGCCGGCCACAGGTTGCAGGCGGCGCTGGAGGCGCTGGATCACGTCGCTGCTGGTCTGGCCATGCCGTTGGTTCTGCGGTTTCAGCGCGATCATGATGAAGGCGCCGCCCGCTCGGCTGCCGCCGGTGAAGCCGACCACGCTCTGCACCGCGCGGTCCTTCCTGATTATACCGACGACCTGTTGGAGCTTGCCTTGCATCGACTGGAAGGAAACGCTCTCGTCGGCGCGCACGCCGGCCGTGATGAGCGGGCTCTCCTGTTGCGGGAAGAACCCCTTGGGCACGACGATATAGAGGTAGAAGGTGAGCCCGATCACCGCGATTAGCAGCACGATTACCAGCGGCTTCATCGCCAGCGCCCAATCGAGCGCCACGGCATAGCCGCGCTCGATGCGGACATAGCCGCGCTCCAGCAGGTGCGAGACACGGCCCGGGCGGCGCTCGCCCTGCTCTCCGTTTGGCCTCAAGAACCAGGCGCACAGCATCGGCGTCATGGTGAGCGACAGGACGAGCGAGATCATCACCGCCACTGACAGTGTCACCGCGAACTCGCGAAACAACCGACCGACTATGCCGCCCATGAACAACAGCGGGATGAATACTGCGACCAGACTCACCGAGATCGACAGCACGGTGAAGCCGACTTCGGATGCGCCCTTAAGCGCTGCCTCGAGGCGGCCCATGCCCTGCTCGAGATGGCGCGTGGTATTCTCCAGCACGACGATCGCGTCGTCGACGACGAAGCCGGTCGCCACCGTGATCGCCATCAGCGACAGGTTGTTAAGGCTGAAGCCCAGCAGGTACATCACCCCGAAGGTACCGAGCAGCGACACGATGGTGGCAACCGCCGGGATCACCGTCGAGCGCAGGTCGCGCAGGAAGGCGAACACCACTATCACGACGAGAATCAGCGCAATCCACACGGTGATCTCGATCTCGCGGATCGAGGCGCGGATTGAGCTGGTGCGGTCGACCGCCACGGCTACCTTGATATCGGCGGGAAGTTGGGCCTCCAGCGCTGGCAGCTCGGCCCGGATCGCGTCGACCATCTTGATCAGATTGGCGCCGGGCTGCTGGGTGATGTTGACGATAATGGCCCGCTGGCTGTTGTAGAGGCCCATGGTGCGGGTGTCGGCGACGCTGTCGATCACGTCGGCGATGTCGCCCAGCCGCACCGCCGCATTGTTCCGCCACGCCACCACCAGCGGACGATAGTCCACCGCCTTGCGACCAGCGGCATTGGTGTAGATCTGCCAGCTGCGCCCGTCGGCCCCCTGCAAAAGCCCCTTGGGCCGGTTGGCGTTGGCCGCCTCGATCGCGGCGCGCACGTCCTCCATAGCAATGCCGTACTGGTTGAGCCGGTACGGGATCACCGAGACGCGCACGGCCGGCAGCGATCCGCCGCCCACCTCGACGTCGCCGACGCCCGGGATCTGGAGCATGTGCTGCTGCACGATATTGGACACGGCATCGTAGACTGCGCCTGGCGTGCGCGTGTCGGAGGTGAGCGCCAGCGTCACCACCGGCTGGTTGGCCGGGTTGACCTTGCGATATGTCGGATTCTGGCGGAGCGTCGCGGGCAGGTCGACACGGCTGGCGTTGATCGCCGCCTGCACCTCGCGCGCGGCGCCGTCTATATTCTTGCTGAGGTCGAACTGGAGCGTGATCCGCGTCGAGCCGAGTGAGCTCTGCGAGGTCATCTCGGTAACGCCGGATATGGTCGCCAGCCGGCGCTCGAGCGGGGTGGCGACGCTCTGCGCCATCACCTCGGGGCTCGCACCCGACAGGCTCGCCGAGACGCTGATCGTCGGGAAATCGACCTGCGGCAGCGGCGCCACCGGCAGCGAGAAGAAGCCCGCAATTCCCGCCAGTGCCAGCCCGATCGTCAGCAGGATGGTGCCGATCGGTCGCCGGATGAAAGGCGCCGACAGGTTCATGGGGTGGCTTCCGACCCAATGTCCGGCGACGAGCGCACGCCCCAGCCGCGCCGGGCCAACTTCTGCTGCGCCTTGTCGAAATAGAGATAGATAATCGGGGTCGTGAACATGGTGAGCAACTGGCTCACTAGCAGGCCGCCGAAGATCGCGATGCCGAGCGGACGCCGCAGCTCCGCCCCTTGCCCCATGCCGGCCATCAGCGGAACGGCTGCGAACAGCGCTGCCAGCGTCGTCATCAGGATCGGGCGGAAGCGTAAGATAGCGGCCTGTCGGATCGCCTGCGCCGGCGGGAGCCCCTCGTCGCGTTCGGCGGCGATCGCGAAGTCGATCATCATGATCGCGTTCTTCTTCACGATGCCGATTAACAGCACGATGCCGATGATGCCGATGATGTCGAGGTCATGCCCCGTCACCCACAGCGCCAACAGCGCACCGGCCCCGGCGGAGGGCAGCGTGGAGAGGATCGTCACGGGGTGGATGAAGCTCTCGTAGAGCACGCCCAGCACGATATAGACGCAGATCACCGCCGCCAGGATCAGCCACAGCTGGTTGCTGAGCGAAGAGGAGAAAGCACCCGCCGCGCCGAGGAAGGTCGTCGTGACGCCGGCTTTGAGGTGCAGCGTCTTGAGCTTCGCTTGGATCGCTTCCGTCGCGGTGCCGAGTGAGACACCGGGCGCGGTGTCGAAGCCGATGGTTGCGGCCGGGAACTGGCCGACGTGGGTGATCTGGAGCGGCGACTTGCCCTCAGTGATCTGTGCCACCGCGTTCAGCGGTGTCGCCCCGCCCTGCGCCGGTAGATGGAGCAGCCCCAGCGACTGCGGATCGGAGAGCAGCCCCGGCGCCGCCTCAAGAATCACGCGATACTGGGTGGTCTCTGTGAAGATGGTCGACACGATGCGCTGGCCAAACGCCGAATAGAGCGTGTCGTCCACCGAGGACGCGGTGATGTTGAGGCGTGCGGCCGTATCGCGATCGATATTGATAAAGGCGGCCGATCCCTCCGCCCCCGCATCGGTCGTGACGTTGCGGATCTTGGAGACCGACTGCAGCGCCGTCACGATGCGCTTCGCCTCGGCGTTGACGTCCGCCGTGTTCGATCCCTCGACCGAGAAGCGATACTGGGTCGGCCCGCTTTCGGCGTCGATCGTCAGGTCCTGCGTCGGCTGGAGATAGAGTGTCAGGCCGGGGATCTGGTCTACCGCCTGCTTCAGCCGGCGCATCACGCGCTCCTGGCTGCTGTGGCTGTCCTTCAGGTTAATCAGCATTGTGCCGCTGTTGAGCGCGGCGTTATTCGATCCGTCGACGCCGACGAAGGAGGATAGAGACTGGACGTCCTTGTCCTCCAGGATGGCGTTCGCCGCCTGCCCCTGCAACTGCGCCATGCGATCATAGGAGACGCCAGTGGTGGCGACGATGCGCGCCTGAAGCTGCCCCGTGTCCTGCGTCGGGAACAGGCCCTTGGGTATGACGAGGTACAGCAACGCCGTCAGCACCAGCGTCGCGATCGCCACCATCAGGGTGGCGAAGCGCCGCTCCAGCACGAAATCAAGCCCGCGGGTATATTGGTGTTCCACCCACGAGAAGGCGTCGGCGGAACGCTGGGCAATACGGCTCGGGCGCTCGGCGCCATGTTCCTTGAGCCAGCGCGCCGAAAGCATCGGGGTGAGCGTCAACGACACCACCGCCGAGATCAGGATCGTCACCGCCAGCGTGACGGCGAACTCTCGGAACAGGCGGCCGACGATGTCGCCCATGAACAGCAGTGGGATCAGCACCGCGATCAGCGAGACGGTCAGCGATATAATCGTGAAGCCGATCTCGCCCGCGCCCTTTAGCGCCGCGTCGAAGGGCTTCATGCCGTCTTCGATATGGCGCTGAATGTTCTCGATCATCACGATCGCGTCGTCGACCACGAAGCCGGTCGCGATGGTAAGCGCCATCAGCGACAGATTATCGAGGCTATAGTTTAGGAGGTACATCACGCCGAAGGTGCCGATCAGCGAGATCGGAACTGCCAGCCCCGCCACCAGCGTGGCGCGCGCCGAGTGGAGAAAGAAGAAGATCACCAGCACGACCAGCACGACCGCCAGCATTAGCTCGAACTCGACGTCATGCACTGAGGCGCGAATACCGGTGGTACGATCCGCTAGCACTTCAGCGTGGAGTCCAGCGGGCAGGCTCTTCAAGAGCTCCGGAAGCTGCGCCTTAATCGCGTCGGTTGTCTGAATGACGTTGGCGCCGGGCTGGCGCTGGACGTTGAGAATGATCGCAGGCGTCCGATCGGCAAGTGCTCCCAGGCGAGCATTCTCTGCCCCTTCAATGACCTGTGCGACATCCCTCAGGCGCACTGGAGCATTGTTCTGATAAGCGATGATCAGGTTCTGATAATCGTCGACTGTCTCGAGCTGATCGTTGGCGTTGATCTGGTAAGCGCGGTTGGGCCCGTCGAAGCTGCCCTTGGCGCTGTTCGCATTGGCGTTGTCGATCGCGGTACGGAGCTGCGCGAGGCTAAGCCCGTAGCTGGAGAGTGCCTGCGTGTCGGCGCGAATGCGCATCGCCGGCTTCTGTCCGCCCGCGAGACTGACCAGGCCGACGCCGGTGATTTGGCTGATCTTCTGGGCAAGGCGCGTGTCGACGATCGACTGCACCTGCGTCAGTGGCATTGTGTCCGACGTGACTGCGATCGTCAGGATCGGTGCGTCGGCGGGGTTGATCTTGGCATAGACCGGCGGCGCCGGCAGATCGGCCGGCAGCAACGCGGTCGACGCGTTGATTGCCGCCTGCACTTCCTGCTCGGCGACGTCGAGGCCCTCGGTCAACGTGAATTGGAGGGTGATGACAGAGGCGCCCGCTGAGCTGGTCGAGGCCATGCGGGTGAGGCCCGGCATCTCGCCGAACTGGCGCTCCAGCGGCGCGGTCACCGTCTGGCTCATCACCTCCGGGCTACCGCCCGGATAGAGCGTCGTCACCTGAATGGTGGGATAATCCACCTCGGGCAATGCGGAGAGCGACAGCAGGCGAAAGCCCACCAGACCCGCCAGCACGATGGCGAGCATGAACAGGGCCGTGGCGACCGGCCGCAGGATGAAGATGCGCGAGGGGCCCATGGGTTCGGCCGTCAGCCGCCGTTTCCGCCACGCTGCCCGCTGCCGCTCTGGCTGCGGTTGCCCTGACCCTGCTCGCCCTGACGCCGACGCCACCAGCCGCGATGCCCGCCGCTGCCCGCCTGGTCCGAGCCCGCGCCAGCCACCGCCGGCGACGGGGACGCGGCCTGCGGCGCAGCGCCCGGCGCCGAGGCAGTCGCGGGCGGACTGCCCTGCCCAGCGCCATCCTGCGTGTTGCCGCCACCCCGGCGATGATGCCCACCACGACGCCCGCTATTGCCTTGCCAGCCCTGCACCGGTTTGTCGCCGGGCAGCGCGACGCGGCCGCCTTCGGTCAGGCGGTCGCCGCCGTCTGTGATAACCGTGTCGCCGACCACGAGCCCGCTCACGATCTGCGTATTGTCGGCCGTGATGACGCCAGTCTTGACGTTGCGCTGGGTGACGGTGCGGTCCGGCTTCAGCAGCCACACGAACGCGCCGTCCGGCCCTGAGCGTACCGCGGAAGGCGGCACCGTCACGGCGTTCCTCACGGTGTCGACAGTGAGGCGCACATTGACGAACTGGCTCGGATAAAGCTGGAACTTGGCGTTCTCGAAGCGCGCCTTGCCCTTGATCGTGCCGGTGGTGGTGTCGACGCGGTTGTCGAGAGTCGAGAAGCGACCGGTGTCGAGCGTCTGGGTGCGTGTACTGTCGAGCGCCAGCGCCGGGATCTCCGCGCCCTGCGCCACGCGCTGCTGGATCGCCGGCGCCTGCTGCTGCGGCACCGCATATTCGACGTCGATGGGCTGGAGGGTTGTCACGACGACGATGCCGTTGGCGTCGCCGGCGGCGATATAGTTACCAACGTCGACCACCTTGAGGCCGACGCGCCCCGCCACCGGCGAAACGACGCGGGTATAGCCGAGATTGATCTCGGCCTGCTGGACCTGCCCCCGGTCGACCGCGATTGTGCCTTCGAGCTGGTGGACGAGAGCCGCCTGCGTGTCGCGATCCTGCCGCGCAATCGAGTCCTGCTGGATCAGGATGTCGTAGCGTTTGAGCTGGACGCGCGCATTTTCGAGTTGCGCCCTGTCACGGATCAACGCGCCCTGCGCCTGAAGAAGTTGCGCGCGGTACGGGCGTGGATCGATCACAGCCAACGTCTCGCCCCGTCGCACCATCTGCCCTTCCCGGTAGAGGACCTCGGTGATGGTGCCCGATACCTGCGGGCGCACCGTCACGGTCGCCGCTGGCGTGACGGTTCCGAGCGCCTCGATCTGGATCGGCAGATCGGCCGTGACCGCTTTCGCCGTGCCTACGGTGGTCGGCTGGTTCATACCACCACGGCCGCCGAAGGCGCCGCGCCCGCCACTGCGCTGGCTTCCGCGCTGCCGTCCGCCGCCCGTGCCCTGCGAACTGCCCTTCTGCGACAGCCACAGCGCCAGCCCGATTAGCAACAGCACGCCGAGGATGCCGGCGATCCAGCTCACCGTCCGCGCCCGCGTGCTGAAACGGTGTGGTGCCTCGTCGACCGGGTGAAGTTCTGTGCTCAGCGGATCGGTGCGTGGGGCCACGACATCGTCTGGAAGGTGCGTATCGTCCTGGCTCATCATCGTTCCGCTGTCATAACCCTCAGGGCCGTAACGGCGTTCAGATGCGCTTTGATGTCAAGCTTGCAATCTCCCGGGGGCGGATCGCCGGATCCGGACACATGGCCTCGCACGCGCGCCTTTTTTCCCTTGGGGGCGTTACAAAGCGGCGTCTTCGAGCTTATGAGAGGTTTCCGGGCACGCCCGCATCCCGACGGGCGGCTCCCAGGAGAGGTGCCATCCCGCGACGGAAGCCCTTTGCCATGTCCGCTTGCCTGCCCGCTCCTCTGCACAAGGCGTCTCGATGCTGACGCCACGGCGGCGTGGCATGGCCTCGGTCAATGCCGAGGTGCGCGACGGCATCGTACCGGCCGCCGGCGCGATCACCCCCGCCCACGATCAGGGACCAGCCGCATCCGGACCGAGCTACCGGCTCGTCGCGCTGATCATCGCCTGCGCGCTTTTCATGGAGAATCTCGACGCGACCGTGCTTGCTACGGCGCTGCCGACGATGGCGCGTGACTTCGGCGTTCGCGCCCCGTCGATGAGCATCGCGCTCACCTCCTATCTGCTGGCGCTGGCGGTGTTCATCCCCGCTTCGGGCACGCTGGCCGATCGATTCGGCTCTCGCACCGTGTTCCGCGCCGCGATCCTGCTCTTCATGTTCGGGTCGCTCGCCTGCGGGTTGTCGCCGTCACTCGAGCTGATCGTCGTCGCGCGCTTCGTGCAGGGGATCGGCGGCGCTATGATGATCCCGGTCGGACGGCTCGTGCTGCTGCGCTCGGTGGCCAAGCAGGACATGGTCTCGGCGATGTCGTGGCTGATCATGCCGGCGCTGATCGGGCCGATCGTGGGGCCACCGCTAGGCGGCCTCATCGTCACTTATCTCGACTGGCGCTGGATCTTCTATCTCAACTTGCCGATCGGGGTGCTCGGCGTCTGGCTCACCGGCCGCTTCATCGCCGAGATCCGCGAGGATCATCCCGCCCCGTTCGATCCCATCGGCTTCGCGCTCTCCGGCGTGTCGCTCGGCTGCCTGCTGTTTGGCTTCGAGATGACCAGCCGCGCCGGCGAAGCCATGCTGGCGGTGGCGCTGATCGCGATCGGCGTCGTGTTCGGCTCCGCCTATATCCGCCACGCGCGCCACCGCGCCGATCCGATCCTCGACCTAACGCTGTTGCGCGACGACAATTTCCGCCTGTCGGTGATCGCGGGATCCTTCACCCGCATCACCCAGGGCGCGCTGCCCTTCCTGCTGCCGCTGATGATGCAGATCGGGTTCGGCCTCTCGGCGGCGACGAGCGGTACGATCACCGTGGCAACGGCGATCGGATCTCTGATGATGAAGACGGTGGCGCCCCGCATCCTCAGGCGCTTCGGCTTCCGCAACACTCTGGTGGTGAACGGGCTCATCGCCACTCTTGGCTATGCGATCTGCGGCGCGTTTCGGCCGAACTGGCCGATCCCGGCGATCTTCGCGACGCTGGCGATCTGCGGGTTCTTCATGTCGTTCCAGTTTACCGCCTACAACACCATCGCCTATGACGGCATCGACCGCCGCCGGATGAGCGTGGCAACCAGTTTTTACTCGACCTTCCAGCAGTTGATGCTCTCGCTCGGCATCTGCGTGGCGGCGAGCGCGCTGCACCTGTCGATGGCGGCGCACGGGCATGAGCGGCCGATGCTGGAGGATTTCACCATTGGCTTCTGGGTGGTGACCGCCATCTCGGCGCTGGCGACAGTATGGAATCTGCGTTTCGCGCCCGATGCCGGCGCCGAAATCAGCGGCCGTGCACCCGTGAAGGCCAGCAAGCGGATGACACCCGCCTAGCGCCTGCGCTAACGCGCTCGGCCATGAGCGATGGCCTGCAGGCGATCTTCCTGGCGAACCGGGCCGCATTGATGCGTTTCCTGGTCGCGCGCGGTGCGGGCGAGCACGCCGAGGATCTGCTCCAGGAGCTGTGGCTCAAGATCGTGAGCGCGCCCACGGGGCCAGTCGCGCGCCCTCTCTCCTACTTGTTCCGCGCCGCCGAGAATCTGATTCGGGATCGCCACCGCGCCGCCCGCCAGGCAACGCTGCGCGATCAGGCCTGGGACGAGAGCCAGAGCCCCACGCTCGCCGGCGCCTCCGACGCGCCCTCAGGCGAACGCGTGCTGATCGCGCGGCAGGAGCTGGCGCGGATCGAGCGAGCGCTGGCGGAATTGGGCGAGCGCGCCCGCGAGACATTCCGCCTCCACCGGATCGAAGGCGCCGCCCAGCGCGACATCGCCGCACGGCTGGGCGTGAGCCTAAGCACCGTCGAGAGCGATCTTCGCAAGGCCTATCGCGTAGTGCTCGCCGCACGGGAGGAGGAGGAATGAGGCTCGAAACAATCGACTCCGTCCTTCCAGTGAGAACAGTATGATGACGGATTGGCAGGGACAACTCCGCGAGGCCGCAATCGGGTGGGCGATCCGCCTGAACGACGAGGCCTTCGACGACTGGGACGGCTTCGCAGCATGGCTCGAGGCCGATCCGGCGCACGCGTCCTCCTACGAGGAAGTCGTGGCGGCCGGCGAAGTGGCCGACGCGGTACTGCGCCAACGCCCGGCGCCGTCCGTGGCCATGCAGCCCCTCGCCCCGAAGCGCATGCAGCGGCGGTGGGTCGCGGGCGGGCTGGTCGCGGTCGTGCTGGTCGGCGCGCTTGGCTGGGGGACGACGCGCCTCCTCCCCGCCCCCTATTTGGTCGAGACTGGGCCCGGCGAGCACCGGATCGTCTCGACCGGCGCCGCGGCAATTGCGCTCAACGGCAGCACGCGCCTAATGCTCGACCGCCACAATCTGCATGTCGCGACGCTCGAGCGCGGCGAGGCACTCTTCGACGTGCGGCACGATCCCGACCGGCCCTTCACGGTGCATGTCGGCGACGACGAAATCCGCGATGTCGGCACCCGCTTCGACGTCGCGCGCGACGTCGGCGCGACGCGCGTGGCGGTGGCGGAGGGCACAGTACTCTACAATCCGAACGCGGAAGCGGTGCGGCTCGATGCGGGCCAGATGCTGGCGGCGGCCGATGGCACGCGCCAGGTGCGCGTCACGCCGGTCTCCCCGGCCGTCGTCGGGGGCTGGCGCCAGGGCCGGCTGAGCTATCGGCAGGCACCGCTTTCGAGCGTGGCGGCGGACCTGTCGCGCGGGCTCGGCGTCCCAATCGTCGCGGCGCCGGAAGTCGCGACAAAGCCCTTCACTGGGGCGATCGCCTATCGCGGTGACCGGGCCCGCTTCCTGGCGGATCTCGGGCCGTTGCTTGACGTGACAGTGAAACATGACCACGAGCGCTGGCTCCTGACCCGAAAGCCCGACCCCCGGCAATAATCCCGCCCCGGCAGTGAGATCTCGCCCACCCCTGATCGCCGCCGCCGCGGCGCTACTGGCGCCGACTCTCGCCCACGCCGCCGCACGCCATGCGGTCGACCTGCCTGCCGGTCCGCTCGGCGATGCGATCGTGGCGCTCAGCCGCTCGACCGGCGCCAGCATCCGGCTCGCCGATGCGGGGATGTGGCAACAGCCGGTGCCCGCTGTGCAAGGCAGCCTAACGACCCGCGAGGCGCTGGAGCGGGTGCTGGCACATTCCGGCGCGCGGCCCGTGCCGCTCGGCCCGGAAAGCTGGCAGGTCGCGCGAAAGGCTAGGACGACACCGCGCACCCTGTCCGACCTCGCGGCACCGGGAGACCCTGCGCCCCACCAGCCCATCGTCGTCAGTGCCAGCAAGCGCGGCACCCGGCTCGCGGATTTTCCGGGCACGGTGTCGGTCCTCTTCGGCACGACGCTCGGCGACAATGGCGCGCCCGATAGCGACACGATTGGTGCGCGCGCCGCGAGCGTCACCTCCACCCATTTCGGCGCGGGGCGCGACAAGCTGTTTATCCGGGGCGTGGCCGATTCCGGGCTGGTCGGCCAATCGCAGGCCACGGTTGGCGAATATTGGGGTGACTTGCGGCTCACCTACAATGCGCCGGATCCGGATCTGAAGCTCTATGACATCGCCGCGATCGAGGTGCTGGAGGGGCCGCAGGGCACGCTCTACGGTGCCGGATCGCCAGGCGGGATCATCCGCATCGTCCGCCACGACGCGGTGCTCGGCCGAACCGAGGGCGCGGTCACCGCCGGCCTTTCCACCGTCACACATGGCGCGACCGGGGCGGACGGATCGGCGATGCTGAACCTGCCATTGGGAGACCAGGTCGCGCTGCGCATGGTCGGCTATGCGAGCAGCGACGGCGGTTATATCGACGACCTCACCACTGGACGGCGCAACATCAACCGCGTCCACACCGAGGGCGGTCGCGCTGTACTGCGCATCGCCCCCGGTGACGGCTGGACGATCGATGCCGGCGCCACGGTGCAGAATATCCATGGCAACGACAGCCAATATGCCGATCGCGACGGGCCGGCGCTCACCCGCTCCAGCGCAATAGCCCAGCCCTATGACGACGACTATCGGCTGGGTGAGCTGACCATCACCAAGGACTTGAGCGGCCTGCGCTTCACCTCGTCGAGCGCGATCGTCCGCCAGACGGTCGACGAGCGCTTCGACGCGACGCTGGCGCCCGACATGCCCCGGCTGTTCGTCCAGCACAACCGCACCGCCATGGTGACGAGCGAGAACCGCTTGTCCCGGCCGATGGCCAACGGGTTTGGCTGGGTGATCGGCACCAGCTATCTGCACAACAGCGCCCGCCTGACCCGCGCGCTCGGACCCGCCGACCAGCCCGCCCCCACCACCGGTGTGCTCAACCGCATCGACGAGACAACATTGTTCGGAGAGGTTTCCGTTGAGCCAATTCGCGGGCTCACCCTAACTGGGGGCGGGCGCGTCACCCACTCGCAGCTTTCCGGCCGCGCGCTGGATCTTCCCACCATGCTGACCACCCAGGACCGGCAGACGCAGGGCACACAGTCCGAGACCAAGCTCCTCCCCTCTTTCGCCGCCTCGGTTGAGCCCGCGCCGGGGCTGATCCTGTTCACTCGTTACCAGCAGGGCTTCCGTCCGGGTGGGCTAGCGATCGGCAACGCGATGATCCGTCGATTCCAGAGCGACCGCGTGGCGACGATCGAAACCGGCCTACGCTACGCCCGGCCCGACGATGCGATCGGCTTCGCCGCCTCGATCGCGCACACAGACTGGCGCGACATCCAGGCGGATTTCCTCGATGGCGAGGGGCTGCCCGTAACTACTAACATCGGCGACGGCAGCATCTGGTCGTTCGACGCGCGGGCAAACTGGCGGCCGATTCCCGCGCTCCGCATTGAGGCGGATTTCGTCATCAACGACAGCAAGCTCACCCGGCCGGACGAAACGCAGATTCATTTCTTCCGTCTGCTCGCCGCGGCTACCGAGGCCCGGCAGGAGTTGCCCAACGTCGCCGAACTCGGCGGCCGGATCGGCGCCGACTATCACCGCAGGCTGGGTGACGGAATCGAACTCTCGGTGAGCGGCTGGGCGCGCTATGTCGGGCAGTCGCGGCTCGGTGTCGGCCCGCTACTCGGCGGCAAGGAAGGCGATTATGTCGACACCGGCCTGTCAATGCGGATCGGCCGCGACCGCTCGGGCATGACGCTCAGCGCCACCAACCTGCTCGACACTGCCGGCAACCGCTTTGCCCTGGGCACACCGCTCAACGTCGTCCACGGTGCCGCGGTAACGCCGCTCCGGCCGCGCACGGTCCGGCTCGGCTTCGACACGCACTTTTAGACCAAGGTCAAAGAGCCGGGACTCCGTCTTACGCTTTCGGGGAGGCCGCCAGAGCCCGTTCCCCCAACGCGTACGTTCAAGAAGGGGTCTCATGCGCAGCCTGTTTGCTTCCACCTGCCTCACGCCGATTGCGCTCGGGCTGATCGCATCCTCCGCTTCTGCCGCCACCATCACCATCGGTGCCGCGCAGACCACGCCGGTCGCCACTTCGACAGTCAATGCCGGCGCGCCGGCTGATATCAGCATCACCAGCGCCGGCGCGATCAATCCTACGTCGGGAACCGCCGTCACGATCGACAGCAACAACGGCGTCACCAATGCCGGCGGCATTACGATCAAGGAAGCCAATGGCGCGACCGGCATTCTGGCCAATGCCGGCGTAACGGGTTCGATCACCAACAGCGGCACGATCACGGTCAGCGAAGCCTATGCCCCCACCGACTCCAACGGCGACACCGTGCCAGACGGCCCCTTCGCCCAAGGATCGAACCGCATCGGCATCCACACCGCGGGCGCCTTTACGGGCACCATCGCCAACAGCGGGACGATCCAGGTCCAGGGCAATGACTCGGCCGGCGTAGCACTAGACGGTCCGCTTACCGGCAACCTCCAGCAGGCCGGCACGATCACCGTCGCTGGCGACCGCAGCGTTGGCATCCGCGCCGGCGCGATCAGCGGCAACGCCGCCATCAACGGCACGATCGGCGTCAAAGGCGCCAACGCGTCGGGCGTGGTGCTGAACGGCAACATCGGCGGCACGCTGGAGGTGCAAGCGACGATCTCGTCGACCGGCTACAGCTCGATCGGACTTCCGACCGACACCACCAAACTCACCGCCGGCAATCTGCTCCAGGGCGGCCCGGCGATGCAAATCGGCGGCAGCGTCGCGGGCGGCGCGCTGTTCACAGCGGCCACCTCGACCACCGATTCCAGCGGCAACACCGTCACCACGACGGCCTCGGTGCTCACTTCCTACGGCAGCGCCCCCGCTCTGCTCGTCGGGTCGAGCAGCCAGGCGATCACTCTCGGCGCGGTGGCATCGGACGCCAACAAAAACGGCCTC
>FTCZ01001056.1_pt1 | contig 35373 bp, 35 predicted proteins | sample 1658871 | NCBI WGS metagenome assembly FTCZ01 (sample SAMEA3914864, study PRJEB12502) | metagenome | biome: forest; material: soil | place: USA | collected 2012-03-12 | depth 0.3 m | reverse complement strand
CCGGACAATGTCGACACCAGGGATTTCCTGGCCAAGGTGAGCGCGGAGGCCCAAGGCGTGCCCGGCGCCCGGCTCACGATCAGCGTCGCGGCCATGCGTTCGTGCACGTCGTTCGATGATTGCGACAGCTTCTCGTGGAATCATTCGAAGATCATCAGCGTCGACGGTCGCGAAGCGCTGGTCGGCGGTCACAACATGTGGACGAAAGACTACCTGCTCGACGACCCGGTCCACGATCTGTCGATGCGCGTGAGCGGGCCGGCGGCGGCCAGCGCCTCCGGCTTCGTCGATGAGCTCTGGCGATATGTCTGCAGCAATCTCAAGGAAGAAAAGGCGATCTCGGTGTCGAGTCTTCCGGAGGGGCCGTGTCCCGCTTCGGTGAAAGCGGCGGTCACTCCTGTGCGCGGGAAGGGCGGCGTGCCGATCATGGCCGTCGGCCGCCTGGCCGCCGGCATCACGACGGACTTTGCCAACCATAGCGACCTGGCGCGCGATCTCATGCTGGGAGCCGCCAGGCACAGCATCAAGATCGCCCAGCAGGATCTCGGCTTCACCTTCGCGCGGGCGGATGTCCTTTTTCCCGAGAGCAATCTCGAGCGCATCGTGGCCTTCCTGCTGCGCGGAGAAGGCGACGTCTACATCGTGCTGTCGGACGAAGACGCGATCGGCAAGAGCGGCTTCTCCTATTCGAACGACGTGACGCTCCAGACGCTTGCGCGGCATCTTCGCCAGATGGTGCAGGGCAGGTTCGACGCGCGCGATCCCAAGTCGCGCTACGAGATCCGCAAGGGACCGGATCCGGTGAACGCGCTGCTGTGCGAGCATGTCCACCTGGCGCCGTTCCGTTTCGGGCCGGACGACAAATGGCCGGACCGCACCGCCTTCGCCACCCACATGAAGCTATGGATGATCGACGACCGGGCCTTCTATATAGGCTCGGACAACATGTATCCGGTCAACCTCCAGGAGTACGGCTACATCGTCGACGACAAGAAGGCGGCGGGCGAACTGCTCGATGGCTACTGGAACCCGCTCTGGCAGTGGTCGCAACGCGCGGCCGTCTCGGGCCCCGGCGTCGAGAATTGCATTTTCCGTGAGATCATAAAGTAGACGTGACTTGATCCGGCCGCATTGAGCGCGCGTAGCTGTCGTCATGGAGGCAAACATGATGACAATCCGCTGGGCTGCCGCGTTTGCGTTCGTGCTTGCGTTCATCGGGACGGCTCACGCCGCCGACGATGTCGCTTATTGCCAGGCGCTGGCAGCGAAGTATCAGGCGCACCTCGTCAAGATGACCGGCCACAGTCCCAATCCGGGCACCGCCGACGGCAATGTCGCGGCCTATCAGTGCTCGCAAGGCGACCTTTCCGGCATTCCCGTGCTGGAGCGCAAGCTTCGCAACGCCGGATACGACCTGCCCGCGCGCGGCTAGGCCGGATCGACCGGTGTCACGACGCCTTCGGCGGCCTCGATGACCTCGCCCGCGTCGAAGCAGAGATCTTCGCGGTTGCGCATCGACATGATCTGGACGCCGGTGCGCAGTCTGCCGTGGCGACCGACGGGGACGGCGAGGCCGGGCAGGCCGAGCAATGGCGCCATCAGCACCGGCCGCATCGACTCGAAAATGGCTGCCTGGCCTTCCTTCGTCGTGTCGGTCACCTGCTTGGGCGGCAGATCCGCCAGCGTCGGCATGATGATCAGCGGCCATTGCTGCATGAAGGTCATCCAGCGGAAGACCATGCCCTCGCGCTCTGCGAGCGAGCTCATATATGTCGCGAGGTCGATGGGCGGCAGCAGTTCGAGCCACGAACGCATCGCGGCGATGGCGTCGGGATCGCCCACCTTTTGCATGGTGGGCCAGAGCGTGGCCGATGCCTCCGCGCCGATGATGTTGTGCCAGAGCGTTGGGCCACGTTCGGCGTCGGGCGGCAGAAGCTCCTCGACGACGTAGCCCGCCGCCTGCAGATGCTTGCCGGCCTGGCGCACGGCGGCGGCTTGCGCGGGGTGGGTGTTGCCGCCAGGAAACTCCGGTACGAGCGCGACCTTGATCGGTCGTGCCGGCGGCGGGCCCTGCATCGGCACGTCGTTCCAGCGCCAGTCGCGCCGGTCGCCGCGGGCCATGACTTGCAAAGCAAGACGCGCGTCGCGAACTGTCCTGGTGTGCGGGCCCTGCACCGCCATCAGGATGCCGCCGACCGGCCGTCCAGCCGCCGCGCCGCTCGGATTGAAGGAGGGCACGCGGCCGAGGCCGGGGCGCAAGCCCACGATGCCGTTGCAGTAGGCGGGGATGCGCACCGAGCCGCCGATATCGTTGCCATGGCCGATCGGCGCGATGCCGACGGCGACCGAGGCGCCCGCGCCGCCGCTCGAGCCGCCCGGCGTTACGGTGGGATCGAGCGGGTTGAGCGTGCGGCCGTGCAGGCCGTTGTCGCTGAACACGCGCATGGAAAAGGCCGGCGCATTGGTGCGGCCGATGACGATCGCGCCCGCGTGCTTCAGATTGGCGACGACGGGGCTGTCTTCGTGGGTGACGAAATCCTTCAGCGCCACCACGCCGTTGTCGGTCGCCGTGCCCGCGAGATCGACGTTGATCTTGATCGTGACCGGCACGCCATGCAGCGGGCCCAGCGCATGGCCGCGGGCGCGGGCGGCATCGGCGGTCTCCGCCGCAGCGCGCGCCTCGCTCTCGAACACACGGACCACGGCATTGACCGCGGGATTGACCTTGTGCAGGCGTCCCAGCACCGAGTCGACGGCTTCGCGGGCCGAGGCCTGGCCGGTGCGAATAAGGCGCGCGAGGTCGGTCGCGTCCAGTTGCCAGAGTTCCATGTCGATGCTTCCCCCGCCGCGCAAAGTGCGACCCTAGCATGCTAGGCTGTGGCCTGTTGAAGGAGGAATGATCGATGAAATGGCGAGACCGTCGTCTGCTCGACCTGTTCGGCATCGAGCATCCCATCGTGCAGGCGCCCATGGCGGGCCTCAGCACGCCGCAAATGGCCATCGCCGCATCGGAAGCGGGCGGTCTCGGTTCCATCGCGGCTGCGATGCTGTCGCCGGAAACGCTGCGCAGCGAGCTGCAGCTCGTGCAGCAGGCCACGGGTCGGCCGATCAACGTCAACTTCTTCGTGCACAATCCGCCGACGGCGGATCCCGCACGCGAGGCTGCATGGCGTCGCCGCCTGGAGGGGTATTACCGCGAACTCGGACTGTCCCTGGAGGACGCGGCCGGCGGTCCGGCGCGTGCGCCGTTCAGTGCCGCGATGTGCGACGTCGTGCTCGAGTACAAGCCCAAGGTGGTGAGTTTTCATTTCGGCATGCCTGACGCCGATCTCGTCAAGCGCCTGAAGGATGTCGGGACGATCGTCATCAGCTCGGCCACGACGGTGGAGGAGGCGCGCTGGCTCGAGGCGAACGGCTGCGATGCCGTGATCGCCCAAGGCAACGAGGCCGGCGGTCATCGCGGGATTTTCCTGTCCGACGACATCGCGCGCCAGCCCGGCACGATGGCGCTGGTGCCGCAGGTCGTCGATGCCGTGAAGGTGCCGGTGATCGCAGCCGGCGGCATCGGCGACGGACGCGGAATCGCCGCCGCGCTGGCGCTGGGCGCGGCGGGCGTCCAGGTCGGTACGGCCTTCCTGCTCGCGCCCGAAGCCCGCACGACAACCCTGCATCGCAAGGCCCTGGCCGAGGCGCGGGACGACAGCACGACCTTGACCAATATCTTCACCGGCCGGCCGGCGCGCAGCATCGTCAATCGCTACGTGCGCGAAGTGGGACCGATGAACCCCGACGCCCCGGCCTTTCCGCTGGCGGCCGGACTTTCCGGACCCTTGCGCTCCGCCTCGGAGGCCAAGGGCTCGTCGGACTTCATGCCGCTGTGGAGCGGCCAGGCGCCGACTTTCGCGCGCGAGATGCCGACGGGCGCGCTTGTCTCAACGCTCGTAAAGGAGACGTCCGAAGTCTTGCAGCGAATGGCTTAGGCGACGCGGCGATGGCGATCATGCGGCCTCAGAAGATGGAAAAATACTCGCGCTGCTCCCAGTCGTCCGCGCCCTCGGAGAAGCGGTCGATCTCGGCCTGCTTGAGCTTCACGTAGTAGTCGACGAAGAAATCGCCGAACCCGGCACGTAGCGCCTTGTCCTGGCCGAGGGCTGCCAGCGCCTCGGCGAGCGAACGCGGCAGCATCGGCGCTTTGGCCTCGTAGGGTGTGTCGGCGGGCGGGCCGGGATCGGCCCTGGTCCTCAGCCCGTCGAGGCCGCAGACGATCTGGCTCGCCATGTAGAGGTAGGGATTGGCGGCGGGCTCGCCGACGCGATTCTCCAGATGCGTCGTGGCATCGCCGGGGCCGCCCAGCACGCGCACCATGACGCCACGGTTCTCGCGCGCCCAAATGGCGCGATCGGGTGCGAGCGAGAAGGGCTTATACCGTTCGTAGCCGTTGATGGTGGGCGTGCTGAACGCTGCCGCCGCGGGCGCATGGGCGAGCAGGCCCGCCATCCACTGCAGGCCGACCGGCGAGAGCGGTTCCTTCGCATCCATGAAGGCGTTGGCGCCGGTCTTGCGGTCCTTGAGCGACTGATGCAGATGCCAGCCGCTCGACATCACGTTCGGAATCTTCGGCCGGCACATGAAGGTCGCATGATAGCCATGACGCCGCGCAACCTGCTTGGTGGCGCTGCGGAACAGCACCATCGCATCGGCGGGGCCGAGGCCGCTCTCGGCCCGGAAGGTGAACTCGACCTGGCTGGGGCCGAACTCCACTTCGAGCGAGCGCAACGGCAGGCCGAGGCCCGCGATGTTGGCGCGCAGTGTCTCGAGGATGGGATCCATCTCGTCGTAGCGCTGCTCGGTCAGGTACTGGTAGCCCTGATTGAGCAGCGACACGTCCGGCGCCGGGCCGGGTTGACCCGGCTGTGCCGCATCTTCGAGGGCGAGATGTGCCCTCTCGAGCTTGAAGAGGTGGAACTCGACTTCGAGGCCCGCAACGAAGTCGTAGCCCGCCTCGGCGAGCGAGGAGAGCGCCTGGCGATAGAGATGGCGTGTGCCGATCGGCACGGGCCGCCCGTCGGCGAAGACGATGTCGCACAACATCCAGCCGGTATGCGGCGCCCAGGGCAGCACGCGGAAGGTCGACGGGTCGGGCAGCATGACGACGTCGGCCGCGCCTTCCCATTCCTTGGCGCCGAACGCGCCGCCCTGGCCCCAGACCGAGAAAGCCGTGCGGTGCGCGGTGTCCTTCATCAGCATGGTGGCGCTGAAGCCCACGCCGCTTTTCATCACGCTGGCGATCTCGCCGGCGACGTAGGTCTTGCCGCGGAGGATGCCGTGCTGGTCGGCGAAGGAGAGGCGGACGACGGAAAGCCCGTCGGTCTTGATGCGCCGGTCGACCTCGCGCGCGGCGGCCTGGCGGTCGTCGGTCCATAGACCGGCCTTCTCGGCGAGATGCATCCGGTCAGGCGACGAGCGGCGGAAGAGTTTGCGCGGCCCAACTCGAGCCGCTGCGGCGCCGCGCGTCGAATTCCTTCCAGTAGTTCTGCCAGCCCTGGGTCGGTCCCATGCCATCGACCGTGATCGGCCCGCGGATCGTGGCGGCCCGCGCCGGATCGAGGCACATCAGCGGCTTGTCGCCGTTGCCGACCTGGCCGATCGCCGACAGCAGCATGCGCCGGTAGACCACGATCGCCTTGTCGGTCGTGCCGAGATGCTCGCGCGTGCGGTCCTGGATGCGGCCCTGGCCCTCGATCGCCCACTGGTCGTGGACGTTGATGTCGAAGCCCATCCCCGTATAGGTCTGCTTTGTCTGTTCGGCGACATTGTAGCCGTACTGATTGTGCCGGCCCAGTCGCGGGCGATAGTCGGGCAGTTCGTAGAGCTGCAGGCGCTGCTCGCGCATCTGCGCGTGGTCGACCGGTTTGCCGAACGAGGTGAAGATCGCGTACCAGTAGCAGGAGGTGTCGTCGATCGGCACGTGCCACTGGGTGATCGTCATCTCCGTGCTCATCGGGATCACGAAGGCATAGGGGAAGACGAGGTTGGTCACGCGGACATGCGTGTTCTTCTCGTTGATCTTGCGAAGCGTGAAGAGGCGCATGCCGTAGTCCGTGCCCTCGACCTCGATCGTCGGGCGCGGATAGTCGCGCATCATCCTGGTCATCGGGATGTCGGAGTCCGACGACGAGGCGCGGAACTGCTTGCCGTAGGCGTCGCCCGACGGATCCTCGTCCTCGTAGAAGCGGTGGAGATAGGAGGCGTGTGCCGGGTCGATGCCGACCTCGAGCGCCTGCAGCCAGTTGCAGTCGATCAGCCCCTTGAAGGCGAAGGCGTGCGTGCCGGGCGCCAGGAAGCAGTCGAAGTCGGGGAAGGCGGGTGCCTCGCCTTCGCCGAGATAGGCGAAGACGATGCCGTTCTTCACGACGACCGGATAGGATTTTTGGCGAACGCGCTGGCAGAGCACGCTGCCTTCCGGTTCGGCGGGCGTTTCGAGACACTTGCCGTCGACATCGAACAACCAGCCGTGGAACAGGCAGCGCAGGCCGCCGTTCTCGAGGCGGCCATAGGCAAGATCGGCGCCACGGTGCGGGCAATGGCGGTCGAGCAGCCCGTGCTGGCCATGCTCGTCACGGAACAGCACGAAGTCCTGGCCCAGCACACGCACCGCCTTGGCCGGCCGCATGGCCGGCAATTCGTCGGTGAGGGCCACGGGATGCCAGTAATGCCGCATCAGGGCGCCGCATTTGGTGCCGGGCCCGACCCGCGTCATCAGGTCGTTTTGTTCGGGGCTCATCATCCCGAAAGTTTCGCCGAAACGGGCTTTGCTGTCACCCGGCATGCCCTTTGTATTGCGGCAGATCGTCCGTGATTTCGAACCAGGGCGCCTTGGAGCCGACGAAGATGTGCATCGTCGGACGGATGCTTGGGGTGTCGATCAGGGTGCCCATGCCGACGTGGACAAATTTGGCCCCTTGGACGAGCGAATAGAGGAACGAGCCGCAGAACTTGCAGTGGGCATCGTGACCGGTTTCCTCGCCATAGATCAGCAGGCTGTCCCGGCCCTTGGTGAGCACCAGTTTGTCGCGCTCGATGCCGGCGAAGGGCTTGAAGGCCGAGCCGGTGGTGCGCCGGCAATTCGAGCAATGGCAGTTCACGGCGTAGAGGAAGGCATCGGCGACCGTATATTGCACGGCGCCGCAAAAGCATTTTCCCGCAAGCATCTTCACTGGCAACTCCTTTGGCATCTCCCCTTCCGGGCAGCAGTCTATACAATGGCGGGCATGAGTACCCTCGACGGCATGCCGGGACCGACTTCCCGCCACTTCATCTCCCAGCGTCTGCGTTTGCATTACGTCGATTGGGGCAATCCCGAAGCACCGCCGCTTTTGCTGGTCCACGGCGGGCGCGACCATTGCCGCAACTGGGACTGGGTCGCCCAGGCGCTTCGCCGCGACTGGCACATCATCTGTCCGGATCTGCGCGGACACGGCGACAGCCAGTGGTCGCCCGACGGCAACTACTCGATGTCGGCGTACATCTACGATCTCGCCCAGCTCATCCACCAGCAGGGGTTGGCGCCGGTCACGATTGTCTCCCATTCATTGGGCGGCAACATTTCCCTGCGCTACACCGGCATCTATCCCGAGAGCGTGCGCAAGCTGGTCGCCATCGAAGGTGTGGGGCCGTCGCCCAAGATCATCGCCGAGCGCAGCCAGAAGGGGATCGCCGAGCGCATGCAGGGTTGGGTCGAGGAGGAGCGCAAGCTTTCCGGCCGCCTGCCGCGCCGCTATGCCAGCATCGAGGAAGCCTTCAGGCGCATGCAGGACGAGAACAAGCATCTCTCGGCCGAGCAGGCGCGGCATCTCACGCAGCAGGGCGTGAACCAGAACGAGGACGGCACCTATAGCTGGAAGTTCGACAATTACGTGCGCGCCAACTCGCCGTACGACATGACGACGGCCGACATCGAAAGCTTGTGGGCCAGTATCACCTGTCCGACCCTGCTGGTGTACGGCAAGGAAAGCTGGGCCTCCAATCCGGAGAAGGACGGACGCCTGAAGAACTTCAAGACCGCGAAGGTCGTCGAGTTCGACAATGCCGGGCATTGGGTCCACCACGACCGGCTCGATGCCTTCGTCGACACCGTCCGGGCGTTCATTGCCTAGCGCCGCCGCGCTGCTGAAGGAGATCCGCGCCTGCACGGTGTGCGCCAAGGCGCTCGAGGCGGGGCCGCGGCCGGTCGTACAGTTCGGTCCGAAGTCGCGCATCGTCATCATCGGCCAGGCGCCGGGCGCACGCGTGCATGAAAGCGGCGTGCCGTGGCAGGACGACAGCGGCAAGCGGCTGCGTGATTGGACCGGCCTTTCCGACGACGATTTCTATGACGCGGCGAAGATCGCGCTGGTGCCGATGGGTTTTTGCTATCCCGGCACGGGCACGAGTGGAGACCTGCCGCCGCGGCCGGAATGCGCGCCGCTGTGGCACGACAGGGTGCTCGCTGCGCTGAAGGACGTCCGGCTCACGTTGCTGGTCGGCAGCTACGCGCAGGCCCATTATCTGCCGCAGAAGCAGAGCATGACCGAGGCGGTGAAGGGCTTTCGCGCGCACGGCCCGGCATTTTTCCCGTTGCCGCATCCGTCGTGGCGCAGTGGAATCTGGATGAAGCGCAATCCGTGGTTCGAGCGCGAGGTGCTGCCGGCGCTTCGGCTGGCGGTGCGCAAGGCGTTGGGAGGAACAAGGAAATGAAAGCGGCGATCTTCCGCGGCGGCGACATCGTCGTCGACACGATGCCGGAGCCCGTGCCCGCGCCGGGCCAGGCGCTGGTGAAGGTGCTGAGCTGCGGCATCTGCGGCTCCGATCTCCATGCCGCCAAGCATGCGCACCGCATGGTCGCGGTCACCAAACGCATTCCGGGACGCACACCGATGGACCTGTCGCGCGACATCGTATTCGGCCACGAATTCTGCTGCGAGGTGATGGACTACGGACCGAAGACGGAGAAGAAGCTGAAGGCGGGCACGCGGGTTTGCGCGATGCCGGTGATGCTCGAAGCCGACGGACCCAAGGGCATGGGCTATTCCAACAAATATGTCGGCGGCTATGCCGAGCAGATGCTGCTCAGCGTGCCGATGCTGCTCGAGGTGCCGAACGGCCTGTCGACCGATCATGCGGCACTCACCGAGCCTTTGGCCGTCGGCGTGCATGCGGTCGAGAAGGGCGCGCTGAAGGGCGACGAGGCGCCGCTGGTCGTGGGCTGCGGTCCGGTCGGCCTCGCGGTGATCGCGGCCCTGCGGCTCAAGAACATCCGGCCGATCGTGGCCGCGGACTTCTCCGCCAAGAGGCGCGAGCTCGCGGTCAAGATGGGCGCGGACATCGTGGTCGATCCGGCGAAGGACGATCCCTATGCCAGGCTCGCGCCGGCCAAGCGCGCCGCGATTTTCGAGTGCGTGGGCGTGCCGGGCGTGCTGCAGCAGATGTTCGAGAAGGTGCCGCGCGACGCGAGGGTGGTGGTGGTCGGCGTCTGCATGGAACCGGACACGATCGAGCCGATGTTCGGCATCGTGAAGGAGCTCAGCCTGCAGTTCGTGCTGGGCTACACGCCCGAGGAGTTTGCCCGTTCACTGCGCCTGCTGGCCGAGGGCCAGGTCGACGCGCCGTCGCTGATCACCGCCAAGGTAGGGCTGGACGGGGTGAAGGGCGCCTTCGCTGAACTCGGAAACCCTGAGCGCCACACGAAAATTCTGGTAGAACCCTGGCGCTGAGGGAGGTGCCATAATGAAGTTCTACAATTCGCGCGGGCCCAATCCGCGCATGGTCCGCATGTTCATGGCCGAGAAGGGCTTTGAGATTCCGGACAAGGTCGAGATCGACCTGCTGGCCGCGGAAAACCGCAAGGAGCCATTCCTGAAATTGAATCCGGCGGGGCAGTTGCCGGCGCTCGAGCTCGACGACGGCACGGTGCTGGCCGAGATCACGGCAATCTGCGAGTACGTCGACGAAGTGAAGAAGGACACGCCCTCGCTGATCGGCGACACGCCGGCCGAGCGCGGCGTCACCCGCATGTGGACCCGCCGCATCGATCTCAACATCGTCGAGCCTGCCGCCAATGGTTTTCGTTATTCAGAAGGTCTGAAGATCTTCCAAAACCGCATCCGCTGCATTCCGGCGGCGGCCGACGAACTCAAGGCCACGGCGCGCGACTGGCTGGCGAAGGTCGACGGCATGATGCGATCGAAGCCCTTCATCGCCGGCAGCAAACTCACCATGGCCGATCTGCTGCTGTTCGCCTTCCTCGACTTCATGAAGGGCGTGGGCCAGCCGCTCGATCCCGCCAATAAGACCCTCACCGCCTGGTTCGAGCGCCTGAAAGCGCGACCAAGCGCCGCCGCGTAGGGTCTTCCCAGGCCTCTGCCATGTTTTCGTCACCTTTACTGGACTAGCTTGCGCCCGCCGCAAACCGGGGATTGCAGGCCTACCAAGACGCAGGAACAAACAATGCGCCGTACTATCACTCTGCTCGCGCTGATCGCGATACCGCTTCTCACCACCGTCCAGGTCTTTGCTGCCGATCCGCCGAAAGCGCCGCCCAAGGTTGCGCCGGCTGCGGTTACTGCCGCGACGAACCCGTCTGCAGTGCACGGATTGTGGCTGCTCACCGACTATCCGTCGCAGACCGTGCGGCCGGGCGAGGTGACGACCATCCGCTTCAAGCTGCAGAACTCGGGCCTTGCGCCCGAGATCCTGGCGCTGTCGGTCGACGGCGCGCCGGCCGGCTGGAAGATCGACGTGATGGGCAACGGCCAGCCGATCGCCGCGGCGATGGCGCCGACCAACGACAGCGTGGCGCTGCAGCTGCGCGTCGACGTGCCGAAGGATGCCAAGCCCGGCTCGCAGAACGTGGTCGTGCATGCCAAGGGCGCGAGCCAGTCGATCGACCTGCCGGTTACGCTCACCATCGGCAAGGAAGTGCCGGCCAAGCTCGCCATCAAGACCCAGCTGCCGTCGCTGATCGGCACGTCCAAGTCGTCGTTCGACTACACGCTGTCGGTCACCAACGACAGCGGCAAGGAGATGACGGTGGCGCTCGCGGCCCAGGCGCCCGGCAATTTCCAGACGACCTTCACCGAGGGCTACGGCACCAACGAGATCAGCTCGCTGCCGATCGAGGCGGGCGCCTCGAAGGACATCAAGGTCAAGGTCCGGCCGCCGCAGGAGGTCAAGGCGGGCGACTATCCGGTCCTGGTCAAGGTGTCGGCGGAAGGCGCCACGGCAGAGCAGAAGGTAACGCTCCAGATCAGCGGCCAGGGCCAGCTCTCGCTCACCAGCAAGGACGGACGCCTGAGCGGCGAGGCGCAGGTCGGCAAGACCAGCGAGTACACGCTGGTCGTTGGCAACGACGGCACCGCGCCGATCGAAAGCGTCGAGATGTCGGGCTCGGTGCCCGCCGACTGGAAGGTCGAGTTCGCTCCCAAGACGCTGCAGAACGTGGCGCCGAACGAGAAGAAGGAAGTGAAGGTCTCGGTGACGCCGTCGGAGAAGGCGATCGCCGGTGACTATGTGGCGTCCTTCCGCGCGGGCGGCCGCGGCGATTCGAAGTCGGCCGACTTCCGCATCACCGTCACGACCTCGACCCTGTGGGGCATCGTCGGCATCGGCATCATCGCGGTGGCACTGCTCGTGCTGTTGGGCGCCGTCGCCCGCTTCGGCCGGCGCTGAAGCCCGGGCGATGAGCGATAATGTCATCGAAGCCCGCGGACTGCTGAAACTCTATGGCGCGACCCGGGCGGTCGACGCCATCGACATCAGCATCCGGCGCGGCGAGATCTTCGGATTGCTGGGCCCAAACGGCGCCGGCAAGACGACGACCATCCTGATGATGCTGGGCCTCACCGAGACCAGCGGCGGATCGGTGTCGGTGCTGGGCTTCGATCCGGTGCGCCAGCCGCTCCAGGTCAAGCGCCGCGTCGGCTACCTGCCCGACGCGGTGGGCTTCTACGATCACATGACGGCGCGCGAGAACCTCATCTATACGGCGCGTCTGCTCGACATCCCGCGCCGCGAGAGCAACGGCCGGATCATGGACGCACTCAAGAGCGTGGAACTGGCCGACGTGGCGGACAAACGCGTGGCCACCTACTCGCGCGGCATGCGGCAGCGACTCGGCATCGCCGAAATCGTGATGAAGCAGGCAGAGGTCGCGATCCTCGACGAGCCGACCTCCGGCCTCGATCCGCACGCGACCTTCGAGCTGCTGGAGATGATCCGCGGTCTGAAAAAGGCGGGGGTGGCCGTGCTGCTGTCCTCGCATCTGCTCGATCGCGTGCAGAGCGTTTGCGACAGGGTTGCCCTCTTTAACAAGGGCAAGATCGCCCTGATGGGCACTGTCGTGGAACTGGCCAACCAGGTTCTGGGCGCCGGCCATCCGCTCCTGGTCGAAGCAACCGGCATCGATGTGGCGGCAGCCTTGCGCGGGATCGAGGGCGTGCAGCAGGTGATTGCTGCAGGTGAGGGCGGCTGGCGGGTCGTCGCCGACCGCGACGTGCGGGCGACGGTGGCCCAGCGCATCGTCTCGGCGGGCGGTGCGCTCACCAGGCTCTCCGACCTACAGCCCAGCCTGGAAGAGGTCTATACGCACTACTTCGAGGGAGAGCGCCATGCAGCGTGAGGGCTCGCCCTTCACCGGCCTCGGGCCGGTGTTCGTCAAGGAACTGTCCGATCACCTGACCAGCGTCCGCATGATGGTGCTGACCCTGTTCGTGATCGTGTTCGGTGCCTTTCCGGTGGCGTCGTCGCTCCAGACCCTGCGCACGGTCGTGGGGGCCGACGCCTATCTCTATCTCCGCATCTTCACCATCGAGCCGGAGCAGGTGCCGATCTCCTTCATCACAGCGCTGAACTTCATCATTCCGCTGATGGCGATCGGATTGGGGTTCGACTCGGTGAACAGCGAGTTCAACCGCCGCACGCTGAGCCGCGTCCTGTCGCAGCCGATCTACCGCGATGCGCTGCTGCTCGGGAAGTTCCTGGGCGGCCTGATGACGCTCGCCGTCGGACTGCTGGCGCTGTGGCTGATCGTGTTCGGTGCGGGCCTCCTGCTGCTCGGTATTCCGCCGCGCGGTGTCGAGGTGGCGCGCGCCTTCGGCTTCCTGCTGGTGGCGATCGCCTATGGCGGCGTCTGGCTGGCGATCTCGATGCTGTTCTCGGTGATCTTCCGGTCGACCGCGACCTCGGCCCTTTGCGCGCTTGGCATGTGGCTGTTCTTCTTCATCCTCTGGCCGATGATCGCCAACGCGATCGTGCTGGGTTTCGCACCGCGCGAGATCACCAGCATCGACCAGTATGTCGGCATCCAGGAGCTGGCGATCGCCATGCAACGGCTGTCGCCGGGCACCCTGTTCAGCGAGGCGCTTCTGGGGCTGTTGAATCCGGAAACGCGCACCCTGGGCTTCATGCTGCCGACCCAGATGCGCGGTGCGATCCCGAATGCGCCTTTGCCGCTCGACCAGAGCCTGCTCTTGATCTGGCCGCAGGTAACGGGTCTGATCGCCGGCATGATCGTGGTGTTCGCCGCAGCCTACGTCGTCTTCCAGCGCGAAGAAGTTCGCGCCTGAAAGACTGGACCCTCGCCGCCGCGCTCAACAATGCGCGCTGGTGCAATGCCGTGTGCTTCGCACACGGCACGGTGGGGCGCTTTTTGGTCCACACCTGGGTCAATGCCGAGCCGGTGCCGCGCTTCTATCCCAACGTCGTGTCGCTCACGACGGGGGCGAGCGATATCGACGAGCAGCGCCAGATCGTGCGCATGCTGCTGAAGTCGAACCTGCCCGGCCGCTGGGCGGTGAAGGACAGCTTCAACACGCTCGATATCGCGCGGCTGGGCTTCGACGTGCTGTTCGAGGCCAACTGGATTCGCCAACCCCACCCCAAGGCGGCAATGATGCTCTCGGGCCTGTCCTGGGAACGCGCCAAGCCCGGCGGCGAGGCCTTCCCGGCGCCGCTGTTCAGCGACGACAACTTCGCGATGTTCTCGGGCAGCCGCAACGGCGCCGTCGTGGCGGGGGGCACGCTTTATCATTCGGATGGCGTTGTCGGGATCTCCAACGTCTCGGCCGATGTCGACGAGGCACCGTTGGTCTGGCGCGATCTTGGGGCGTTGGCCGCGAGCACGTTCCCGGGCGTTCCTCTCGTCGGCTACGAGTCCGGCGACGAACTGAAATCCGCGCACAAGGCGGGCTTCGAAGTGGGCGATCCACTGCGCATCTGGGTCAAGGGGCGGGACTGAAGCCACACGCCTTCAGCGCGTCCAGCATGTGCGTGGGCGGCGGGGCCGTCACCGAGATCGCGGGCTTGGTCTTCGACAGCGGCAGCACGATCGCATGGCTCTGCAGGTGGAGTTGCTGGCCGGGCGCGACCTTTCCATAGAGGCGGTCGCCGATCACCGGACAGCCGGCGTGGGCGCAATGCACGCGAATCTGATGCGTGCGGCCGGTCTCGGGCTTCAATTCCAGCCAGGTCATCCCGGGCGCGCGGCCCATCACCTTGTAACGGGTGAGCGACGGCTGGCCCTTGTCGGAGACTTTTACGGACCAGCCGGCTTTGGTGTTCAGCTTGAGGAGCGGGAAATCGAACACACCTTCATCGGCCGGTGGTGCTCCTTCGACGATGGCCCAATAGGTCTTCTCTGTGTCGCGGCCGGAGAACAGCCGGCCAAGCTTGGCCAGCGCCTTGGGATGCCGGCCGAGCACCAGCACGCCGGACGTGTCGGCATCGAGCCGATGGGCGAGGGCCGGCGGACGCGGCAGGCCGAAGCGCAAATCGTCGAAACACTCCTCGAGGTTCGGCGCCTTGCTCGGGCCCGCATGCACGGCGAGGCCGGCGGGCTTGTCGATCACCAGGATCAGCCCGTCGCGATGCAGCACGCGTGCCTGGATCTGCTCGGCAGTGAGCGGCGGCGGCCGCCTCACAGTTCCGGCCAGCGGTCGAGCCAACTCTCGCTTGCTTCGTAGAGCGCGGCGGCGCGCAGCACCGAGGCCTCGTCGCGGAAGCGGCCGACGATCTGCAGGCCGATCGGCAGGCCTTCGTCGCCATAGCCGCTACACACCGTGATCGCCGGATGGCCGGTGATGTTGAACGGCATGGTGTAGGGGAACCAGTTGCGCCGCAGCTCACCCGCCTCGATGCCGTCGATCCGGATCGGCTCGAACAGGTCCTGGTCGATCGGCAGGGCCGTGCGCGAGAGGGTCGGTGTCACGAGATAGTCGGCATCGTGGAACCAGCGCTGCACCATGCGGAAGAGGTCGGTGCGCTTGAACATGGCACGCTGGTAGTCCGCGCCGCTCCATTGCTCGGCCTGCGCCACCTGCCGGACCAAAGACGGGGAGACCTTGTTGTCCTCGCGCCGGATCATGTCGTCGAAGCGCGCACGCCAGGTCGTGTGGTTGATCACCTTCCAGATCGGTTCCATGTCGGGCAGCTGTTCGGTGAGCTCGACCAGCTCGGCGCCGAGATCGCGCAGTCTGCCCAGTGCGCGCTCGAAGGAGGCACGCACGTCCCTGGCGACAACCTTGTTGCCCAGCGTCGCGCTGTAGAGGATACGCCTGCCCTTAAGATCGCCGTGCGGCTTGGCCGCGGTGATGTAGTCCTTGGGCTGCACGTCGATCGACCACGGGTCGGACGGATGCGGCCCCGCCATCGCCCAGAGCATCAGGCCGGTATCCTCGACCGTGCGCGTCATCGGCGTCACGTAGGTGTAGTTGCCGAAAGCGTCGGCGACCTGGCTGTGCGGGATCACGCCGTTGCTTTGCTTGAGGCCCACCATGCCGTTGGCGGCCGCGGGAATGCGCGTCGAGCCGCCGCCGTCGGTGGCAATGCCAATTGGACCGATGCCGGCGGCCACCGCTGCCGCCGCACCGCCGCTCGAGCCGCCGCAGGTATGGTCGGCGCTCCAGGCGTTGCGCGTGCGGCCAAACAACGGCGCGTCGGTCAGCGCCTTGTGGCCGAACTCGGGCGTCGTGGTCTTGCCGAACAGGATCGCGCCGACCGCCTTCATGCGCGCAGCGCAGACGGCGTCTTCCTTCGGCACGTTGTCGGCATGCTCGATCGAACCGAAGGTGGTGCGCACGCCGGCGGTGTTCACGAGATCCTTGGCGGCAAAGGGGATGCCGTGCAGCAGGCCCAGCGCCTCGCCCTTCATGACGTCGTCCTCAGCCTTGCGCGCCGCCGCCATCGCCTGCTCGGGCACCAGCGTGATGAAGCAGTTCAGCACCGGCTGCAGCTTTTCCGCCCGCGTCAGCACCGCCGTCATCAGCTCGACCGGCGAGACCTCCTTCTTGCCGATCTTCTCGCGCAGCGTGGCCGCGGAGAGGCGGGTGAGGGCGTCTGTCACTTCAGGTAGCCGCGCTTGGCCAGATTGCGCATCAGCGCCGAGATGCCGAACGTCCAGGGCGGAATCTTGTCGCAATGATTGACCTTGTTGGTGAGCGTGCCGAGCTTGGGCGAGCGGATCGACACGAGGTCGCCCACCATGTGCGTGAAGCCGGTGCCGCCCGGCGTGCGCGCTTCGGTCGGCGCGAACAGCGTGCCGGTCATCAGCGCCATACCGTCGGGATACTGGTGCATCTTGCCCATCGCATTGCTCACCAGCTCGATGGGGTCGCGGCTGATCTTCGACAGATCGCTCGCGCCGCGCAGGCGGAACTGGTCGGGGCCGGTGACTTCCAACTCGACCTTGGCCTTGCGCACGTCGTCCAGGGTGAAGGTGTCGTCGAACAGGCGCACGAACGGTCCCAGCGCGCAGGAGGCGTTGTTGTCCTTGGCGATGCCCAGGAGAAGCGCGCTGCGGCCCTCGATGTCGCGCAGGTTCACGTCGTTGCCCAGGGTGGCGCCGACGATCCGCCCGCCTGAGTTCACGATCAGGGTCACTTCGGGCTCCGGATTGTTCCAGTCGGAGTCCGAGCGGATGCCGATCTCCGCACCATAGCCGACGGCGGACATCGGAGCGGCCTTGGTGAAGATCTCGGCATAGGGGCCGATGCCGACCTCGAGGTAGGGCGACCAGGCGCCGCGCGCCATCAGGGTCTTCTTGAGCGCATCGGCTTCGGCCGAGCCCGGCTTGATGGTCGTCACGTCGACGCCGATGATCGAATCGAGCTCCTTGCGCACCTCCTCGGCGCGGCCGGGATCGCCCTTGGCATGCTCCTCGATCAGGCGCTCGAGCAGGCTGACGGCAAAGGTCACGCCCGCGGCCTTGAGCGCCTGCAGATCGACGGGCGCCAGCAGGCTGCCGACGACCTCCTCAAGGGAGCCGATCCGTTCGCCCTTGGATCTGGCGAGTGCGACAGGATCGCCCGCATTGCACAGGTCCGCCACGGTCGGGGCCACGGCGGTGATGTCGAAAACCCCGTCCGCGCGTATCGAAACCACGCTCGGACCGTCTTTTCGCTGAACCCGGCCGATCAGCGTTCCGGCCGTGCCGTCTTCAGGGAGTATTTCATTAATGGAAGCTGCCACTGGACGTCCCTCTTTACGTGGGGGGCGCTTCGTTGCACAAAAGGCGCGCCATTCCCGGGAGTATTAAAATCATGGCCGCAGCGCGGATCAAAGGCGTTCTTTCGCCCGTCGTCACCCCCTTCAAGCGCGATTTGTCGCCCGACGTCGGCCGCTTCATCGCCCATTGCAAGTGGCTGATCAGCCAGGATTGCGGCCTGGCGATGTTCGGCACCAACTCCGAAGCCAATTCGATGTCGGCGGACGAGCGCATGACGCTGCTCGACAAGGTGGTGGCCGCCGGCGTGCCGACCGATCGCATGATGCCCGGCACCGGCTCCTGCTCGATCAACGAGGCCGCCAAGGTGAGCGCGCACGCCACCAAGCACGGCGTCTCGGGCGTCCTGATGCTGCCGCCGTTCTACTACAAGGGTGTTCCGGAGGAGGGGCTGTTCCGCTTCTTCTCGGAGGTCGTCCAGCGCGTCGGCGACGACAAGCTCCGCGTCTATCTCTATCACATCCCGCCGGTGTCGGCCGTGCCGATCACGCACAAGCTGGTCGAGCGGCTGATGAAGGCCTATCCGAAGCAGATCGCCGGCATGAAGGATTCGTCGGACGACTGGGCGCACACCAAGAGCATGATCGACGCCTTCGCCAAGGACGGCTTCGACGTGTTCTCGGGCAACGAGAAGCCGCTGATCGACAACATCAAGTCGGGCGGCGCGGGCTGCATCAGCGCCACGGCCAACATCAACCCCGGCAAGATCGCCGAGACCTACAAGAAGTACGCGACTCCCGAAGGCGAGAAACTGCAGGCTTGGATCAACGAGGTCCGCGGCGTCATGCAGGGCTACGTCATGATCCCGGGCCTGAAGTACTGCATCGCGCACTACGGTGCCGATGCCGCCTGGACGCCGGTGCGTCCGCCGCTGGTCGAGACCGAGGAGAAGGCCGGCAAGGAGATGATCGCCAAACTCGACAAGCTCGGCTTCACCATGCCGGGCCTCGCGCAGGCGATGGCCGTCGCGGCGGAGTAAGCCGGACGACTGCTCTGTTGCCCATCCTTCGAGACGCCGCGCTTCGCGCGGCTCCTCAGGATGAGGTTGTCATTACCGTGAAAACCTCACCCTGAGGAGCGATCCGGAGGATCGCGTCTCGAAGGGTGGGCACCCGCACTGATGTGACCGATCACGAGCGAGCGATGTTCGCTCCGCACGCTGCCAGCTTCTCCGTCATGTGATCGTAGCCCCGGTCGAGATGATCGAGGCCGTCGAGCGTCGCTTCGCCCGACGATCCCAGGGCCGCGACCACGAGGGCGGCCGCGGCGCGGATGTCGGTGCAGGTGACGGCGGCGCCGTCCAGGCGATCGACACCGCGCACCAACGCGGTGCGGCCGATCACCGAGATATTGGCGCCCATCTTGCGCAGCTCGCCGACGTGATGAAAGCGATGCTCGAAGATCGTTTCGGTGATCGCGCTGGCGCCTGATGCTCGGGTCAGCAGCGCCATCACGGGCGCCTGCAGGTCCGTGGCGAACTCGGGATAAGGCCCGGTCGTGACGTCGATGCCGCGCAATCCGTGCGCGGCCCGGCGTGCGATGACGCCGCCCGGGACCTCGCGCAATTCGACACCCGCTGCTTCGAAGGATACCGCGGCCGCCCCCAGAAGCTCGATCCGGCCGTTCGGCAGGAGAAGCTCGCCGCCGGTGACGGCGGCGGCGCAGGCGAGCGTGCCGAACTCGATGCGATCGGGCACGACGCTGTGAATGGTGCCGGCAAGCGATCGTCCGCCCTCGATGACGAGGACGTGGCTGCCGACACCCTGGATACTGGCGCCCATGCCGATCAGGCACGTCGCGAGATCGGCGATCTCCGGTTCGAGGGCGGCATTGCGGATGGTCGTCGTGCCGCGGGCGAGCACGGCGGCAAGCAGCAAGTTTTCGGTCGCGCCCACTGACGGCATCGGCAGCAGGATATCCGCCCCGTGCAAGCCATGCGGTGCGGTCGCGTGGATCGTGCCGCCCTCGAGTTCGACCGTGGCGCCCATGGCGCGCAGCCCCGCGATATGGAAGTCGATGCCGCGCAGGCCGATCGCGTCGCCGCCCGGCAGTGGCAGGCGGGCCTCGCCACAGCGGGCGAGCAATGCGCCGAGCAGGAGCACCGAGGCGCGCATGCGCGTGACGAGATCGGCATCGATGCTGCGCGGCTGCACGCGGTCGGCGGAGATCGTCACCGAGAGGCCGGACGCCGTCGTCGACCAGCTCATCTCGCAGCCGAGCCCTTGCAGCAGCGTCGCCAGGACGGCGACGTCGAGCGTGGCGGGCATGTCGTGAAGCGTCACGAGATGCGGCGTGAGCAGCGCGGACATCATGAGGGGCAGCACCGCGTTCTTGGCGCCGCTGATCGGGTAGGTGCCGACGAGCGGCGTGCCGCCGCGGATCGTGAGCGTCCGGCCGGGACTGGGGCGCCACCAGGGCGCGCTGGGAAGAGGGGCTGCCGTCATGCAACCACGATAAGCAGACAGCGTTGACAGTTCCACGATCAGAGGACTATAAAATCACCATGACCTCGAACCTGCTCCAGAAGGGTTGGTATTTTACGTCGCTCACATAGGCGGCGCGCATGGTCATGACCAAACGAAGCCGCCGCATCCCGGCGGCTTCTTTGTTTTAGGAACTAGGCCTCCGGGCCGCGGCGGAAACCGCAGACGGAGGATAGAATGTCGATCATCGAAGCAGAGAGTATGAACGAAGCGGTGGCCCTGCCGCCGCCGATACGCGTGCGCCTGGCAGGGCCGCGCGACTGCGAGGCGCTGTGCGAGTTGCTCGATAGACCTGAGTACGCCGAAGAGCAGGTGATGACGTGGCTGCAGACGCCCGGCACGACCCTGCTCGTGGCGCAAAGCGAACTCGGCATCCTGGGTGTCGCAGTGCTGCTGACGCGCGTCATTCCGCGGCCAGATGCCGGCATGCACAAGGTCGTCGAGGTCGACAATCTGGTGGTGCGCGCCGACCAGCGCGGCCGACGCATCGGACGGCGCCTGCTTGCGGCGGTCGTCGAATGGTCGCGCCAGCGCCGCGCCAGCCAGGTCGAGGTCTGCATCGGCGACGTCAACCGCGACGCCAAGCGGTTCTATGAGAGCTTCGGCTTCGCCCATGCGGTCGATCGGCTGGTGCTGGCTGCATGAGCCCCGTCGACGCCTTGCGCGTGCGGACGGCTGGAATGGGCGACTACGACCAGCTCTGCCTGTTGTTCGACGAGCTCGACGCCTTCCACCGCGACGCGCGACCGGAGATGTTCCGGCCGTTTCCGCGGCCGGTGCGGGCGCGCGAACAGGTGGCGCGATGGCTGGCCGAAGCAGGCTCGACGATCCTGGTGGCGGAGAAAGGGCAGGGCACGGTGGGCCTGGCGCTGCTGTTGACGCGGCCGCCGTCGCCGTTTGCCGGCGCGGTGCCGCGCACGGTGGTCGAGGTCGACAATCTCGTGGTGCGCGCCGATCAGCGCGGCCAACGGATCGGACGGCGCCTGCTCGCGGAGTCGCTTGAATGGGCGCGGCAGCGCGGCGCCACCCACGTCGAAGTGGCCGTCCACGACTTCAACCGGGAGGCGGAGCGCTTCTACAAGGCTTTCGGCTTCGCGCGATCGGTGAACCGGCTGATGCTCGCGGCCTAGTGTCGGAAAGACACCAGGTCACAATACAAAGAGCAGGTAGTAGCCGAACCAGATCCAGCCGGCGATGCCGAACAGCATGCCAAGCGCGAACACGATGGAGATGAATTGCCCGCGCGTGTTGATGATGCTGTTGGGAAAGGCCAGCGCCAACAGCTCGACGAGGAACCAGAAGGGGAAACCCAGCAGGCGCGGCAGGACCGGTTCGTGGCGCAGCGCATCGCGATAGTAGCGCAGCCGCTGATGGCCGGGCGGCGGCTCGGGAGGGCGCGGCGCCTTGGCCGGACCAGTCGTATATCTGGGCGCGCCGGGCCGCGGGGGCTCGGGTGGCCGTTGCGGCTCGGGCGGCGGCGAGGTCAGACCCAGCACGTCCCGCCAGCTCTTGCGATGAAGGCGCAGGAATTCGTTGGCCTTGCGGACGGCGGCCAATGCCTCGGCGTCGTGGTCGCTGCCCGTCATATTGAGCAGCTTGGCCAGTCGCTCCTTGTCCAACTCCACCCGATGTCCTCCGAGGGAAGACTAGGCCGGCTCCTTGTCGCGCGCAGCCCACATTGTCTTGAAAGCCGGGCGGGCCTGACAGGCGGCGAGCCACTTGGTCACGTTGGGGGCCGCTTCAAACAGCTCCGGCGCGGGCTGGGCGTAACGGACGATCTCCGCGACATTGATGTCGGCCACCGTGAAACGCCCGCCGAGGACATGGCCGCTCTTCTCCAGCGTCTTGTCGAGCACGGCGAAGGGACCGCGCAGGGCGGCCACCGCGGCATCGGCCACCTTCGGGTCCTTCGGACCGTTCGGATTGCCGAGGCGATGATAGAGGATGTTGATCGCGTGCGGCTCGACTTCGGCAGCCGACCACAGGCTCCACATCGTCATCTCGCCGTCCTCGGCCACGTTGGCCGGCGCGAGGGGGCCGCCGTGCTTCTTGGCGAGGTACAGGTTGATGGCGAGCGACTCGTGCAACACCAGGCCGTCGTCCTCGATCGAGGGGATGTGGCCGTTCGGATTCACCTTCAGGAAAGACGGCGAGCGCGTGTTGAGAGGCGCGTCGGACGCCGCCGCGTTGGGCAGGCGATAGTGCTGGATGACCGGCACATGCTTGAAGGGGATGCCCAGCTCGTTGGCGAGCCAGATGTTGCGCGAGGCACGGGAGCGGTAAACGCCATAGATGGTTAGCATGGAGCGACTATCTAGCAGCCGCGTCGGCTGCTGTCCTTGTTGGCAGTTTGCCGCGGGTTTATGCTGTTCCCATGAAAGCACCGCGCACTCTCGAACCGGTCAAGGACGCGAGCCATCTCTACGAGGTGGAGCGTCGTGCCAAGCACGCCGAACGGCCGGGCTTCCGCATCGCCGAACTGCAATTATCTCCCACGCAAACCGTTCCGTGGCATTTCCATACGAACATCGCGGACACCTTCTATGTGCTGGAAGGCGAGATGCGGCTGTTCCTGCAGGACCCGAAGCAGGAGGTTCGCCTCAAGCCGGGCGAGACGTTCGTTGCAGCGCCGGGTCGGCCGCATTTGGTGACAAATGCAGGGAAGTCGTCGCTCACTTTCCTGATCATGCAAGGCATCGGCGAGTACGACTACGTTCCCCTCGTCTAGGCTTTCGCCTCGCTTCTCTGTCGTGCGCGAGAAATTTGTCCGGCGGCGGCCTCTTCGGCATCGGAATCGCCGGGAGCGGGAAACGTAAAAATCAAGCCGGCCAACGATATCCTGGATATAACGACCGTAATTGGGACTTCACGGCAACGCGCTTATGGTGATTGGCAACGCAGCCATTTCCACAGGAGCGCGACGTGAGCAGAACACCGAACCTTCCAACCGTCTTCCCAAGGGCAATGCCAGCGGCGAGCTGGCCGCCGCTTCATGAGTGTCATGAAGCTCATGAGGAATGGGTTCGAGTACCGATCAGACAAGGGTGCCAAGCCATTCCTCATGAGGCGCTGCTTTTGTGAAGGCGGTCCTCGCGAGGCTCGCGAGCCTCGCGAGGAATCGGTCCCGGTGCAGCAGGGCCGACGTTTTCAGGCCAATCCTCGCGAGCGACGTTTTTTTAGTTGGAGGGCAGGAGGAGATGTTGAAAACCGGGAGGAACCGGCCAGAAGCCTGATGGCATGCGCATCGAAGGCTTCCCTACCGGTCGGGAAACATTGGGAAACTGCTAGCGCACGAATTGGCTTCGCAGCTCGCGCTTCAGGACCTTGCCGGTGGCATTGCGCGGCAGGACGTCGACGAAGGTCACGGCCTGCGGCACCTTGAATTTGGCCAGCCTTCCGAGGCAGTGGCGGATCACGTCGCCTTCCTCAAGCTCCTGGTCGGGCTTGCGCACGATGATCGCCATGCCGACCTCGCCCCAGCGCTCGTCGGGCACGCCGATGATTGCGGCATCGGCGACCTGCGGCAGCTGGAACAGCACGTTCTCGACCTCCGCCGGATACACGTTCTCGCCGCCCGAGATGTACATGTCCTTCCAGCGGTCGACGATATAGACGAAGCCCTCGTCGTCCAGGCGGGCCGCGTCGCCGGTATGGAGCCAGCTGTCGGTGAAGGCCGCGGCCGTGGCCTCGGGCTTGTTCCAGTAGCCGGGCGTGATGTTGGGGCCCTTAATCAGCAGCTCGCCGATACCGCCCGCCGCCACATCCTTGCCGGTATCGTCGACGATGCGGATGGCTGTGTGCATCATCGCCTTGCCTGCCGAGCCCACCTTGCGGATCGCATCGACCGCATCGAGCATCGTGCCGGCCGGGCTGGTCTCGGTCATGCCCCAGCCCTGGACCAGCGGCACGCCGCGTGCGCTCCAGCCTTCGAGGATCGACAAGGCGCAGGGCGCACCGCCGACGCCCGCGATCAGCAGGCGGGAGAGATCGGCGTCCTGGAACTTCGGGTGCTGCATCATGAATTGATAAGGCGCGGGCACGCCGAAGAAATGGGTGATGCCCAGGGACTTGTCGGAGATGTAGTCGAGCGCCAGCCCCGGGTCGAACGTGCGCATGATCAGGATCGTGCCGCCGGCATGCAGCACCGGGTTGGCGTAGCAGTTGAGGCCGCCGGTGTGGAACAGCGGCAGCACCACGAGCTGGATCGTCTGCGGCGATATGAGCGCGGGAATGCCGAGGTTCACGGCGTTCCAGAACACCATGCCGTGGGTGATGATCGCGCCCTTGGGATGTCCCGTAGTGCCCGAGGTGTACATCACCATGGCGATATCGTCGTGGCTGAGCTCGATCGGCGGCGGTGGTGGCGGCGCGGAGGCCAGGGCGCGCTCGTACGCGCTGTCGGGTTGCGCCGGATCGATCTCCAGCAGGTTCTTCGACAGGGCATTCGCCTGCGCCGCGAAGCTCTTGTCGTGCACCAGGAGCTTCGGCGCGGAATCGCCCAGGATGTATTCGAGCTCGGGAACGGTCAGCCGCCAGTTGAGCGGCAGCATGATCGCGCCCAGCCGCCCGCAGGCGAACTGGAGCTCGAAATATTCCGCGCAGTTGGGCGCGAGCAGTGCCACGCGGTCGCCCCTGGCGATGCCGAGCCTGGCCAGCGCCGCGGTAAGCTGGCCGGTGCGCCGGTCGAGCTCGGCATAGGTGAACTTCCGCGCGGTCTGCAGGTCGTCGATGGCGAGATGTGTCGGCCTGCGGTGCGCGTGGTGGGAGATCCAGTCGTAGTAGGGGGGAACGCCGGGCATGCTCAGTTCACCGCCTTGGTGAAGCCCTTCCAGTACGGCTCGCGCAGCTCACGCTTCAGGATCTTGCCGGCGCCGGAGAGCGGCAGGGGCGTGTTGCGGAACTCGACGCTCTTGGGGCACTTGTAGCCTGCGATCTGGTCGCGGCAGTGCTCCATCAGTTGTGCGGCGGTGAGCGTGGCGCCGGCCCGGGGCACGACGATCGCATGTACCCGCTCGCCCCAGCGCTCGTCCGGTACACCGATGACCGCCACTTCGGCGACGCCGTCGATCAGCGAGATCGCGTTCTCGACCTCGGCCGAATAGACGTTCTCGCCGCCCGAGATAATCATGTCCTTGAGGCGATCGACGATATAGACGAAGCCTTCCTTGTCCATGATCGCGCCGTCGCCCGAATAGTACCAGCCGCCCTCGAGCACGGCCGCGGTCTCGGCCGGCTTGTTCCAGTAGCCCTTCATGATGTTGGCACCGCGGATCGCGAGCTCGCCCGCCGTGCCGCGCGGGACTTCCTGGCGAGTGGCATCAACGACCTTCGCCTCGCAGCCCAGCGCCACCTGGCCACACGACTTGAGCTTGCCGGCGAACGGCCCGTCGAGCGTCGTGTAGCGTGGGTCGAGCAGGGTGACGATCGGCGATGCCTCGGTCATGCCGTAGGCATGCATGAGCTTCACGTGCGGCATCACCTGCATGGCCTTGCGCAGCACGCCCTCGGGCATCGGCGAGGCGCCATAGAGGATGAAGACGAGCGTCGAGATGTCGAACTCGTCGAAGCGGGGATGGTTGACCAGCATGTTGATCATGGTCGGCACGAACTGCGCGTGCGTGATCTTCTCGGACTGGATGGTCTGCAGCACGTCGACCGGGTCGAAGCGATGCACGAAGGCGTGGCGGCCGCCGGCCAGGGTCACGCCGAAGGTCGAGGCGCCGTCGGCGAGATGGAACATCGGGCCGGAATGGATGTAGGCCGTGTCGGCGTTGAAACCGATCCCGGCCACGGCGTTCATGGCGTTGATCACCAGGTTGGTGTGCGTCAGCATCACGCCCTTCGAGCGGCCCGTCGTGCCGCCGGTGTAGAAGAGGCCGGCGAGATCGTCGTTGCATGCACCGACATCCTCGGCGGCCTCGTACGCGGTCATGTCCTCATAGTGCAGCATGCCGTCGGGCGAGGCGATGTCGTCGATCCACACCACCTCCCGCACCGCCGGGATCTTTCCTTCGAGTGCCGTCAGGTGATGGGCCATGGCACCGTCGATGAAGAGCAGGGTGGTTCCTGAGTCGTTCAGGATGTACTCGATCTCCGGCGCCGCGAGCCGCGTGTTGAGCGGCACCATCACCGCGCCGATCCACGGGATCGCGTACATCAACTCGAAATAGCGATCGCTGTTGAGCGACAGGATGGCGACGCGATCGCCACGGTGCACGCCCAATGCGGAAAGCGCGCCCGCCGCGGACGCCACGCGCTCGGTGGTTTGCCGCCAGCTCCGGTGCCGGCTGCCGAACATCGTGGAGGCGCCGTCCGGCTTGGTCTGGAGGGCGCGGCGCAGGCTCTGCGTCAGGGAAAACATGGCAGCGATGCTAGGGTGCGGCTCCTTCGCACGGCAAGTGGGATCGTGCTAAAGGACAGGACATGAACGACATGATCCCTCCGGCTCCGGACAGCGGTTCGATCGCCTTCAATCCGCTCGACCCGGCGTTCATTGCCGACCCCTATCCGTTCTATCACCGGCTGCGCGAGACGGCGCCGGTGTTCAAGACGGCGATGGGGTTCTGGCTGCTGAGCCGCTACGAGGACATCGTCTTCTCCTTGCGCGACAAACGTTTCGGCAAGGATTTCGCCGGGAACATCCGGCGTCGGTACGGTGCCGATCGCATGGCCGAGCCCGCGATCGCCAACCTGTCGCACACCATGCTGGTCGTCGATCCGCCCGATCACACGCGGCTGCGCGGCCTGGTGACCAAGGCCTTCACCGCCCGCCGCGTCGCCGACATGCGTCCGCGCATCCGGGCGCTGGTCGACCAGCAGCTCGATCGCGTCGCGGCCGCGGGCCAGATGGACGTGATCCGCGACATCGCCCACCGCCTGCCGGTGATCGTGATCTGCGACATGCTGGGCATTCCCGAGGACCACCGCTCGGCCTTCCTGGTCGGCAGCAACGTCAGCGGCCGCATTCTCGAACCCGTGCCGATGAGCGCGGAGGAATTGCGGAGCGCCAATACCGGCACGGCGATGTCGAACGCCTATTTCGACAAGCTCTGCGACCTGCGCCGTCGCGACCCCCAAGACGACCTCACGACCGAGCTCGTGAAGGCGGAAGAGGCAGGCGACCGGCTGACGACGGAGGAGCTTCGCGCCAACATCGGCCTGCTGTTCGGCGCCGGCCACGAGACCACGACCAACCTGATCGGCAATGGCCTTCTGGCCCTGCATCGCCATCGCGACCAGTGGGAGCGCCTCAAGGCCGATCCCTCGCTGATCCCGAACGCCATCGAGGAACTGCTGCGCTTCGATTCCTCGGTGCAGATGACCGGCCGCGCCACCTTGACCGAAGTCGAAGTCGGCGGCGTCGTGTTGCCGGCGGGCGAGAGCGTCGTGCAGCTCCTTGGAGCGGCCAACCGCGATCCGGCGCAGTATCCCGATCCCGACAAGCTTGACGTCGGCCGCCAGAACATTCGACCGATGTCGTTCGGCGGAGGCATCCATCATTGCCTGGGTGCCCAGCTCGCGCGCCTCGAAGGCGAGTTGGTCTTCACGGCGCTGATCGAACGCTTTCCGAACCTCGAGCTGCCGGAGAAGGACAAGCCCGACTGGCGGCACAGCTTTACCCTGCGCGGCCTCAACAAGCTGCCGGCGGTCTGGCACTAGCCATGGCGGCAGGTTGGCGGGGCGAGGGTGGCCAGGACCAGGGCGCCCGCCCATACCAGGAAGACAGCTGGGCCCTGCGTACCTTGCCCGACGGCAGCGTGCTCGCCGTGCTGGCCGACGGTATGGGCGGCCATGCCGGCGGCGCGGTCGCGAGCAAGCTCGCGGTCGAGGCGCTGCTGAAGGCGGTGGAGCGGGGGCGGCCGCTCGGCGATGGCCTGCAGGACGCCAATGACGCGGTGAAGGCCGGTGCGGCAGGCAAGGCCGAACTCAAGGGCATGGGCACGACCTTGGTCGGCGCCCTTGTGAAGGACGATCGGGTGCAGTGGATCAGCGTCGGCGACTCGCCGCTCTATCTCGTGGCCGGCGGCGAGATCGCCCGGCTGAATGCCGATCACTCCTTTGCGCCGCAGATCGACGCCATGGTCGAGCGCGGCATGATCACGGCGGAGAAAGCCGCCGCGCATCCCGGCCGTCACACGTTGCGCGAAGCCGTGATGGGCGAGCCGCTCACCCTGATCGACCAGGGCAGCCGCGAGCTCGCGAAGGACGCCAAGCTGCTTCTCTGCAGTGACGGCGTGGAGAGCCTGCCACCCGACAAGATCGCATTGGGCACAGCACTGCCCGTTCAGGGCCTGCTCGACGCCGTGCTGGCGGTCGGCGAGCCGCATCAGGACAATGTCACGATCATCAAACTGGAACGCCAATCATGAGCAAGAATCCCGTCGTCATCGAAGTCACCCGCGGCCCGGTTGTCGAAAGCCGGCACGAGGGCATTGCCGCCATCGTCAAGGCCGACGGCTCGATCGTCGAGTCATGGGGCGACATTGACTCACCCGTCCTGCCGCGCTCGGCCAATAAGCCGATCCAGGCCATGGCCTTCGTCGAAAGCGGCGCGGTCGAGAAGTTCGGCCTGGGCAACGAGCACATCGCGTTGTCGTGCGCCTCGCACAACGGCGAGCCCCGCCATGTCGAGACGGTGAAGGCCTGGCTCGCCAGGATCGGCCTGTCGGAGAACGACCTTGAATGCGGGGCGCACGCGCCGCGCCTGCAGGCGAACATCGAGGCCATGGCGCGCGCGAACGCGCTGCCGGGGCCTGCGTACAACAACTGTTCGGGCAAGCATTCGGGCTTTCTGTCTACCGCCGTCACCTATGGCGAGCCGACCAAGGGCTACATCAGGTACGACCACCCGGTGCAGCGCCGGCTGCGCGAGGTCATGACGGACCTGTGCGGCAGCAATGCCAATGACTTCCAGCATGGTACCGACGGCTGCGGCATTCCTACTCTGGCGACGCCGCTCAAGACCCTCGCGCGCGCCATGGCCAGCATGGCCGATCCGTCGCGCCTGTCGAATCGGCATGCCGAGGCCGCGACCCGCATCCGCACGGCGATGAATGCCGAGCCGTTCATGGTCGCGGGCAGCGGCCGCTTCTGCACCAAGGTCAACGGCGCTCTCTCGGGCGTCGCCCAGGTGAAGACCGGCGCCGAAGGCGTGTTCTGCGGCATGCTGCCGACCCTTGGCCTCGGCATCGCCATCAAGATGTGGGACGGCGCGGGCCGCGCGGCCGAGGTCGCGATGGCGACCTTGCTCGATCATCTGGGCGTGCTCCCCGCGGCGGAGAAAGAGGCGCTGGAGACTCCGGCAATCAAGAACGTGGTCGGCTTGCTGGTCGGCGAGATGCGGCCGGCCAAGAGCTGGCTCGGTTGATCGATCTCACGTGAGCGTCACGCTCAACATCGTCGAAGTCGGCGCCCGCGGCGACGGCATCGCCGAAGAAGGCGACCAACGCTATTTCGTGCCGTTCACCTTGCCGGGCGAGATCGTCGAGGCGGAACCGGGCGACGAGCGCGGCGAGGGCGTCGTTGCCGAGCTGCTCGAGGTGCTGGCGCCCTCGCGTCACCGCGAGAAGCCGCCCTGCGCGCACTTCGGTGTTTGCGGCGGCTGCGCGCTGCAGCATTGGCGCCTCGACATCTATTCCGCCTGGAAGGTCTCGCTGATCGAGCGGGCCCTGAAGCAGCGCGGCGTTCAGACGCCTGCCTTCGAGCAGCCGTTGATCGGCACGCCGGGCGAGCGCCGCCGCGTCGACTTCGTGCTGCGTCGCCAGGGCAAGAAGGTGCTGGCCGGCTTCCATGAGAGGGCGAGCGCGCGCGCCGTTGTCGATGTCGGTGTATGCGTAATTGCACGGCCGACGCTCACTGCATTGCTCGCGCCGCTGCGTGAAGCCCTTGTCGAGATCCTGCCCGATGGCGCGTCGGCCGATGCGGTCGCCAACGAAAGCGACAATGGCATCGACGTGCTGATCCGGCCGCACAAGCGCCTGGAACTGTCGATCGACCGGCGCCAGGCGCTGGTCGAGTTCGCCGACAAGGCCAACCTGGCCCGGTTGAGCTGGGGCGATCGCACGACCGCCGAGCCGATCGTGACGCGACGCCAGCCGGTGCTGATGCTGGGCGAGGTGACGGTCGAGCTGCCGCCGGCCGCCTTCCTGCAGGCGACCAAGCGCGCGGAGCAGACGATGCGCGCGGCGGTCACGGCCTGGACCGGCGATGCGCCGAAGCTCGCCGATCTTTTCGCGGGCGTGGGCTCGCTGACGCTCGGCCGTGCCGGCAAGCTCGCGTTGTTCGAAAGTGACAAGCTCGCCGTGGCGGCCGCGGACGCCACGAGCCGCAAGCTCGGCGGCAACCGCGTCAGTGCCGAACGCCGCGACCTGTTCCGCAATCCGCTGCTCGAGAAGGACCTGAACGGCTTCGACGCCATCGTGCTCGATCCGCCGCGCGCGGGTGCCGCCGCGCAGATCGCCGAGCTCGCGCGCGCGAAGGTGAAGAAGATCGTCTATGCCTCGTGCGATCCCGGCAGCTTCGCCCGCGACGCGCGCGCGCTGCAGGATGGCGGATACCGGCTGGAGAAACTGATGCCGATCGACCAGTTCCTCTGGTCGGCGCATGTCGAGTTGATCGCGCTGTTCACCCGCCGCTAAGGTCGGGATCACGATAAGGGAGACACCCGATGATGTTTGATCTTACCGGCAAAGTTGCCGTCGTGACCGGCGGCAGCCGCGGCATCGGCCGTTCGATCTGCGAGCAGATGGCCGCGCACGGCGCCAAGGTCGTGGTCTCCAGCCGCAAGCTGCCGGCCTGCGAGGAAGTCGTGAAGGCCATCAAGGCCAAGGGCGGTGAGGCGACCGCCGTCGCGGCCAGCATCTCCGACAAGGCCCAGCTCGAGAACCTGGTGGCTCACGCGCGCAAGACCTATGGGCGGATCGACATCATGGTCTGCAATGCCGCGTCCAACCCGTACTTCGGCCCGCTCTCGGGGCTGAAGGAGGACGTGTTCCAGAAGATAATGCAGAACAACGTGATGTCGAATCTCTGGCTGATGAACATGGTCGGGCCCGAGATGGCCGAGCGCAAGGATGGCGCGTTCATTATCGTGTCGTCGATCGGCGCGCTGGTCGGCTCGGCCCACATCGCGGCTTACAATATGAGCAAGGCCGCCGACCTCTCGCTGGTGAAGTCGCTCGCCATGGAATGGGGCAAGCACAACATCCGGATCAACGCGATCGCGCCCGGCCTGATCCAGACCGACTTCGCCAAGGCGCTGTGGGACAATCCGCAGATCCGGACGGCACAGGAGAACAAGGCGGCGCTGAAGCGCATCGGCCAGCCCGACGACATCGGCGGTGTCGCCGTGTTCCTCGCCTCGAAGGCGGGCGCGTTCGTCTGCGGTCAGTGCATTATCGCCGACGGCGGCGTGATCGGCGCTGGTGCGGAATAACTCTTGCCGGACCGCGGGCCTCCAGGCCCGCTCAGATCATGGCACTAGCTAAGGGTTGGCACCTCCGAGGATACCTTCCTCACTTCGACTCACCCGAGACGATCCAATTCGTCACGTTTCGGCTCGCGGACAGCCTTCCAAGGTCTGTTGTGGATGGATTGAGGCATCGAGAAGACAATGTCCACCGCGTCGATCGCGAGTTGGACATTGGCCTGGGTGCCTGTTGGCTTGGCCGGACGCGCGTCGCTTCAATAGTGCAGGACAGTTTGCTGCACTTTGATGGCCAGCGATATCGCCTTCTGGCGTGGTGCCTCATGCCAAACCACGTTCACGTGGTCATCGAGATGAATGATGGTTGGTCCTCGAGCGAAATAGTCGGCAGTTGGAAATCGTTCACCGCACGGCGCGCGAACGCCCTGCTCGAGCGGCTAGGGCCGTTTTGGTATCCGGACTACTTTGATCGATACATGCGCGATGAGGAGCACCTTGCGCAGACTATCGAATATGTGGAGCAGAATCCGGTGAAGGCTGGATTGGCTGCGACGGCGGTGGAGTGGGAGTGGAGCTCAGCTCGATTCCGCCAAAGCTGAGAATATGAGCGGGCCTGGAGGCCCGCGGTCCGGCAAGAGCTTAGGTAACGTCCAGCTCGCACCAGACGGGGACGTGGTCGGAGGGTTCGGGCCTGCCGCGCTCGGCCTTGTCGATGCCGACAGCGGTGAGGCGATCGGCAGCCTGCGGCGAGAGCAGCAAGTGGTCGATCCGCAGGCCGTTGTCCTTCTGCCAGGCGCCGGCCTGGTAGTCCCAATAGGTATATTGCGGCCCCTCGACGTGGATGGCGCGGACCGCGTCGGTCAGGCCGAGGTTAAGCAGGGTGCGAAACGCGCCGCGCGATTGCGGCTGGCAGAGCGCGTCGTCGGCGAAGGCGGCGGGGCTGAAGACGTCGACGTCGGTGGGAATGACGTTGTAGTCGCCGCCCAGCACGAACATCTCTTCCTTCGCCAACAGGTCCTTGGCGCGGCGCGCCAGGCGATCCATCCAGGCGATCTTGTAGGCGAACTTCTCGGTGCCGATCGGATTGCCGTTCGGCAGGTAGAGGCCGCCGACGGTGAGGGGACCCTGCGAGGTGGAGATGCGGCCTTCGATGTAGCGCGCGGGTTCGTCATGGGCCGGCTCGGGCAGGGCGCGGGCGGTGATCTCGACCGGATGGAGGGAGAGCAGAGCCACGCCGTTGAAGCCTTTTTGCCCGACCATCTCGACCTTGTAGCCCGCGGCCTCGATCTCGAGCTTGGGGAATTGCGGCTCCTGGGCTTTCAGCTCCTGCAGGACGACGACATCCGGCTTGGCCGACTTCAGCCACGTCACGAGGTTTCCGGTCCGCTTGCGGACGGAATTGACGTTCCACGTCGCGATCTTCATCGCGGCAGGATCACACGCTGAAGGAGTTGCCGCAGCCGCAGGACGACGTGGCGTTAGGGTTCTTCACCTGGAAGGAGGCGCCCACCATTTCCTCGACATAGTCGAGCTGGCTGCCCTTGAGCAGTTCCAGCGACGTCGAGTCGACCAGCACTGCGGCGCCGTCTCGTTCGATCACGAGGTCGTCGTCGTTGCGCGCGTCCTCGAAGGAGAAATTGTACTGGAAGCCCGAACAGCCACCGCCCAGAACGGCCACCCGCATCATGACGGGCTTGGCTTCCTTGGCGGCCAGAAAGGCGATCCGCTTGGCGGCGTTCGGAGTCACGGAGAACTGGGTATCACTCATGACCTACAAGATGTGGATTGCGGCCTGTTTCGTCAAGGCGCGCTGGCAACGCGTTCGCGGGTGCGCACCCGCTCCCTGTGCAAGATATAGAGGCCGGACGCGATGACCAACGGCAGGCCCAGCCAGACTGTCCACGAAGGCTCTTCCCGGAACCAGAAGTAGCCGTAAATCATGACGAGCACGATACCCGCATAGTCAAAGGGGGCAAGGATGGCGGCCGGCGCCAGACGCCAGGCACGGGTCACCAGGACCTGACCGCAACCACCCAACAGACCCAGCACGATGAGCCAAAACCAGTCGGCCGGCGTCGGCCAGATCCAGTTCGGCACGGCGCCGACGAGGGAAACCGCGCTCGAGACGATGGCGAACCAGAACAAGGTGGCCGCGTCCTGGTCGTAGCGGCTGGTCAGCCGCACCAGCACGGTCGAGAGCGCGTAGCAGAAGGTGGCGCCCAGCACGATCAACGACATCGGATGGAAGCCCAGGCTCCAGGGATCGAGCATCAACATTACGCCGGCAAAGCCCACGGCAACCGCGCTCCAGCGCCGCCAGCCGACCTGCTCGCCGAGCATCGGCACGGACAGCGCCACCATGAAGAAGGGGGAGGCGTAGGAGATCGCGTAGGCATCGACCAGCACCATGCGCGGGAAGACGTAGAAGAAGCCGATCGTGCTGCCGAGGCCCGCGCAGATGCGCGCGGCCTGGAGCCAGGGCCGGTTGCTGCGCACGACTTTGAAGCTGCCTGCATGCCACACGATGAAGGCAATCGGCACCAGCGAGATGACGGCACGGAAGAGCATGAGCTGAAAGGAGCCATAGGTGCCGCCCATTCCCTTCACCATGGCATCCATGGTGCAGAACAGAAGCATCGAGCCCAGCTTGCAATAGATGCCGAGCAGCGAGCCATGGAGAGGGACGGCCGGCATGGGGACGCTATTTGGCTTAGCCGACGTCCTTCCGTAAAGTGAGATCAGCGGGAGGGACCTTCGCCGGATGGGCATGAGTTGGTTGTTTGGCCGAGGCAACGCGCCACGCGCGCCTGTCATCGTGGCCTTTCTCGTGCTGGCGAACGCCCTTATCCTGCGCGCCATCGAGCCGCCGAGTTTGGTCCGGCTGCGCGACTTCGCCTTCGATGCCTACCAGAGGATCAAGCCGCGGGATCCGCCCCCCGACATGCCCGTGCGCGTCATCGATATCGACGAGGCAGCTCTGGCGGAATACGGCCAATGGCCATGGCCTCGCACGGTCGTCGCCGAACTGGTCGACAGGCTCACCGACGCCGGTGTGGCGGTCATTGCTTTGGACGTGGTGTTCGCCGAGGCCGACCGCTCCTCGCTCAAGCAGCTGGCTAAGCGTCTGCCCGAGGAGATGCGTGACAGCGACATGCGCCGCATGATGGAGTCGCTGCCGGACAATGACGAGGTGCTGGCCGAATCGGTCGCCCAGTCGTCGGTTGTGACCGGCTTCGCCTTCGACGCGAAGGGCAAGACAGGGCCGCCGCGGCGGCTCTGGGGCGTCGCGCATAACACTGGCGAGCAGGACCCCAAGGCGGTGCCGCGGCTGATCGATAAGTTCATCCCGCAGCAGGCCGGCGCGGTGCGGACCCTAGACATCCTTGAGCATGCCGCCAAGGGCAATGGCGGCGTCACGACGGAAGTCGAGAGTTCGATCGTCCGGCACGTGCCAATGCTGTTCCGCTTCGCGGGCCAGCGCGACGAGGATCTCTATCCTGCCCTGTCCATCGAGGCGATTCGAGTCGCGCAAGGGGCTTCGACCTATCTTATCCATTGGTCCGGCGCCCAGAAGATGGAGTCGTTCGGCGCGCATACCGGTATCGGTTCGATCCGGGTGGGCAAGGTCGACATCGATACCGATGCGCAAGGCCGCCTGGTTCTCTACGACAGCGGCCATAAGGATTCCCGGTTCGTTTCGGCGAAGGACGTGCTCAAGGGCACGGTCCCCAAGGAAAAACTCGAGGGCAATGTCGTGTTCATCGGCACCTCGGCAGTGGGGTTGAAGGATCTGCGCAACACGCCGACCGAAGACTCCGTTCCAGGCGTCGAGATTCACGCGCAGCTCGTGGAGCAGATGCTGAGCGGCGTCTATCTCGAGCGGCCGGACTACGCCGACGGCGCGGAATTCCTCTATCTCGCCGGGATTGGAT
>FTCZ01004220.1_pt1 | contig 35416 bp, 20 predicted proteins | sample 1658871 | NCBI WGS metagenome assembly FTCZ01 (sample SAMEA3914864, study PRJEB12502) | metagenome | biome: forest; material: soil | place: USA | collected 2012-03-12 | depth 0.3 m | reverse complement strand
GGTCTGGTTGGCCCTGGCGATCAACCCGAACGACTTCTGCTGGAGGTCCTGATAGCCGTGGCCGCCGCGGTCCTGCACGATCAGGCGATAGCCGCCGGCCGAGCCGATTCCCTGGATCAGCGGCGGGGGCACGATCCGCAGCCGCGCCTCGTTGATGTCGCCGGTCGCCTTGCGCGCCTCGTTCATGATCGACTGCAGCGTGACGCCGAGCTTCTCGCGATCCTCGAAGCTCTTGAGCGGGATATAGGCGGCCGCCGAATTGGGCGCGAGCGTCTGCGACGGCCCATCGAATCCGGCCAGCATCACCGCGCCCTTGACGCCCTTCAATGGCAGGATGCGGTCGGCGACCTTGCGCATCACCGCATCGGTGCGCTCGACCGAGGCGCCCGGGGGCAGCGAGATGACGGTCAGGAAGTAGCCCTGGTCCTGGGCCGGGATGAAGCCGGTCGGCGTCGCCCAGAACAAGGCGGCGGTCGCGGCGATCAGGCCGCCATAGATCGCCATCATCCGCTTCGGCCGCGACACCAGGCGCGCGGTCAGCCGGGCATAGGCCTGGCTCAGCCGATCGAACGCCGCATTGAAGCGATCGCCAGCCTTGAGCACCAACTGGTGGAAGCGGCCGCCCGTCTTTTCCTCGGCGCGCGGGCGCAGCAACATGGCGGCGAGCGCGGGCGAGAGGGTGAGCGACAGGAGCAGCGAGATGATCGTCGCGGTGGTGATGGTGACCGCGAATTGCTGATAGAATGCGCCCGACAGGCCGGTCAGGAACAGGGTCGGCACGAACACCGCGCAGAGCACCAGGACGATCGCGACCAGCGCGGCCGACACTTCGTCCATCGACGTACGGGCTGCTTCCAGCGGCGATAATCCGCGTTCGAGGTTGCGCTCGACATTCTCGACCACGACGATCGCGTCGTCGACGACGATGCCGATCGCCAGCACCATCCCGAACAGCGAGAGGTTGTTGAGCGAGTAGCCGAACGTCGCGAGCACGGCGAAGCTGCCGATCAGCGAGACCGGGATCGCCACGACCGGGATGATCGCCGCGCGCCACTTCTGCAGGAACACGATGATCACCAGCACGACCAGGATGATCGCCTCGAGCAGGGTGTGCATCACCGCGTCGACCGATTGCTGGATGAAGTCGGTGGGATTCCAGATGACGCTATAGGCCAGGCCCTTGGGAAATTTCTGCGACATCGCGTCCATTTCCGCCTTCACTCGTTCGGCGGCGGCCAGCGCATTCGACCCTGGCCGCTGGAAGATGGCGACGACGACGGTGGGCTTGCCCGAGAGATAGGTGTTGGAATTATAGTCGGCAGCGCCGAGCTCGACGCGCGCGACATCCGACACGCGGACCTGGCGGCCATCGGTATCGGTCCGGATCACGACATTGGCGAATTGCGCCGGGTCGGTCAGGCGGCCCTGCGTTTCGACGTTGAACTGGAAGGCATTGCCCTGCGCATAAGGCGGCTGGCCGAGCGAGCCGGCAGCGACCTGGACGTTCTGCGCGCGCAGCGCCTGGACGATCTCGCCGGCGGTCAGGCCGAGCGCCGCGGCGCGGTTGGGGTCGATCCAGACGCGCATCGCATAGTCGCGGCTGCCGAACAGCCGGACGTCGCCGACGCCGTCGATGCGGCTGAGGCGATCGCGGACCTGGGTCAGCGCGTAGTTGGAGAGATAGCTGCGATCGAGCGAATTGTCGGGCGAGACCAGGTTCACGACCATCAGGAAGTCGGGCGAGGTCTTGCGCGTAACGACGCCGATCCTTTGCACTTCCTCAGGCAGGCGCGGTACCGCGATCGCGACGCGGTTCTGCACCAGCACCTGCGCCGCATCGAGATTCGTGCCCTGCTTGAAGGTCACGGTGATCGTGACGTTGCCGTCACCGGTCGACTGCGAGCTCTGGTAGAGCATGTTGTCCACGCCGTTGATCTCCTGCTCGATCGGCGCGGCGACCGTCTCCGCGACGGTCTCGGCCGAGGCGCCGGGATAGGAAGCGCTGACGGTGACCGTCGGCGGGACGATGTCGGGATATTGCGATACCGGCAGCCCGGCCCAGGCGATCGCGCCGATGATGGTGATCACCACCGCGATGACCGCGGCGAAGATCGGGCGCGTGATGAAGAAGCGCGACAGGCGCATGATTCCTGTTCCTCGAAGAGAGAGGCGAAAAATTCGGGAATGCGAAGGCGCAGCACCGGGCCGCGCCTCCAGCTTACTGGGCGAGCGTGGCCTGTCCCGGCGGGGGAGCGGTCAGCGCTGGTGCGGCGTCGGGTGCCGTGACGGGGGCGATCTTGCCCATGATCGTCTGCACCTTTGTCCCCGGCATTGCCATCTGGGTACCGGTGATGACGACGCGGTCACTAGCGGCGAGGCCGCCGCGGATCACGCGCAGGCCATCGACCACCGGGCCGAGCTGGACTGCCTTGGCCGAGACGCTGCCGTCCTTGCCGACGACGAGCACGGTCTTGCGCGCCTGGTCGGTGACGATCGCGGTATCGGGCACCATCAGCGCATTGGCCTTGCCGGCGCTGGCGAGGCGCATGTTGCCGAACATGCCCGGCGTCAGGAACAGCCCGGGATTGTCGAGCACCGCGCGGCCACGGATCGTACCCGATTTGGGATCGAGCCCGTTGTCGGTGAAGTCGAGCCGGCCCTTCCAGCGATAATCGGCCTCGTCCTGCAACTTGACCTCGACCGGTGAGGCATTGCCCGTGCCGGCGCGCTTGGCCTTGAGGAACAGGGCCTCCGATCCTTCGAAAGTAAAGTAGATCGGGTCGAGCGCGTTGATCGTGGTGAGCAGCGTCGCGTTGCCGCCTTCGCCCGCCGCGACCAGATTGCCGGCATCGACCTTGCGGTCGGAAATCCGGCCCGAGATCGGCGCGCGGACCACGGTGAACTCGACATCGAGCGCGCGGGCGCGAACCCGGGCGTCGGCAGCCGCCAGCGCCGCGGTCGCGGCCTGAACGCGGGCACGCAGGCGATCGACTTCGCTCTTCGACACCGCATCGACATCGACCAGCTTCGAGGCGCGCTCGAAATCGGCGCGGGCAAGCGCGAGGTCGCTGTTCGCGGTGGCGACACCGGCACGCGCTTCGGCCAGGGCGGCCGCGTACGGGCGCGGGTCGATGGTGAAGAGCGGCTGACCCGCCTTGACGATCTGGCCGTCTGTGAAGTGGATCGCGACCACTGCGCCGGACACGCGCGGGCGTATCTCGACCGAGCGGCTCGGCTCGAAGCGGCCGACATAATCGTCCCATTCGGTCACTTCACGCTGCAACGGAGTAGCGACGGTGACGGTGGCAGGCGGCGGTGCGGCCATTGCCGGCGTGGCGCGGTGGACGAGGCCGTAGCCGCCCGCGGCAAGCACGACGGGCGCTACGACCCATGCCGCGCGCTGCCACAATTTGACAGGGCGCGGCGCGGCGTCGTCGAGCGGCTGCGCGGTTGCGTCGTCGTTGATCGGGGTGATCATGTTCATCGGCGGAAGCTCCGGGGAAGAGTGGCGCGCACCGTCTGGATGCGCGCGAGCAGGGTTTCGTACTGGTCGAGCGTGAAGCCCGCCGCGAGGAAGGCGCGCACTTCGGCCGGGGCGACCGAGAAGCCGCGATACCAGCTGAGCACCGCGATCCGGCGCAGCGCCTCGAGCCGGGGATCGGACAAAGCGGTCTTGACCGCACCGCCAAATGCCCAGCGAAGGGCGCGAACGATCGGGCCGGGGCGATGGATCGAGGACAATTTGTCGCGCTGCGCGAGGTCGACCACCGACCATTCGAGCGTCGAGAAATCCTTGACCGACGGCACGAAGCTGCGCGGCGTGATCGGCCGGTCGAGCAGGGCGGCGCCGCCAGCGGGCGCGAAATCGAGATAGGCCATGCCGTTTCCTCCTGTATTGGGGCCGCCGCGTGGGGGGCGCGCGGCGGCCCTGTCCCGGGCGATGGGCTGATCGCCGGGATGAAATCTTTCGTGGACATGACGGATCGCTCCGCGGCGGCGCGTCACGCGGCACCGGGGCGAGGGGTCATTCTTGTGTTACGCTAAACTCAGAACCGGGCGTGAAGCCTGTCGCCCATAACGAATTCCTCCATCGTCATGGCGCCGTGAGCCGGACGCCCATCTTCTATACCAAGCAGTATAGAAACTCGTCCGAGGCAGTTCAAGGGAAAATTCTGTACCGGGCGATATTTTTTTGCGCCGCAGCGAAAAAATCAGCGGCTGGGCCACACTGCCAGGGTCGTGTCGACCAGACGCTGCAGATCCGCGCGCGACGCGCCGGCGCCGGCTTGTACCGCCATGCCCTGAAGGATCGCGGTGAGGTATTTGGTGATGCCCTCGGGATCGACCGGGGCGTGGAAATCGCCCTCGGCGACCGCGCGCTCCATCCGCTCGATCAGCGCCTCGTGCGCGATCCGACCGCGTTCGAGCACTTCCTGCCGGATGCAATCGGCCTCGGCGCCGCACGCGACCGAGCTGATCACGCCGAGACAGCCACGCGGGTCGTCACGGCTTGTCTGGTTCTCGAGGCTGCCCAGCAGCAAGCGCTCGGCAACGCCACGCGCGGTCGGCGCTTCGAGCGCCTGGCCCATGTAGCAGAGCTTCTCGCGCTCGTAGAGGTCGAGTGCCTTGCGGAACAGCGACTCCTTGTTGCCGAACGCGGCGTAGAGACTCGGGCGAGTGATCCCCATGGCATCGGTGAGGTCGGTCATCGACGCGCCCTCATAGCCTTTGCTCCAGAAGACGCGCAGCGCCGCAGTCAACGCCTCATCGACGTCGAACTCCCGGGGTCGGCCGCGCAGGACAGCAGTTTCCATAACGGGCGGTATATAATGGGTCGGTGCGATTCGTCCAGTACCGCCACCCGATCCGGGTAGGTTCAGGCGGCGAGCTGGTCGCGCGCAATTTGCTGGAGCGTTGGAACGAGCCTGGGATCGAGCCCAAGTTCGTCCGCCGCGCGCTCCTTCGCGCCCAGCGTGGTCGGGTCGACCCCGGTGACGCGGCCGAACACGATCAGCGCTTCCAGATAATAGCCATAGGGGCTCGCATGGTAATGGTCATAGGTCCACAGATCGACCTGCCCGAACGCCACCCCGTCATAGGGATTGGGATCGGCCAGGCCGGCCGCGAACGCTCGATTCCATGCCTCGCCCACCGGCAAGACATTGCGGAACAACGGGGACAGAGTTTTCACGCCGTCGGTCGCTCGGCGCAGGTCCAGCGCCATCGTCGCGACCGGCTTGCCCGACCATGGGCTGCCCGGACGATAGACGAGATCGGCGCGGCTCCACGTCGCCATCAATTGCACGTCGACCTTGGGGTTCGCCTTGGCGAACATCGCCGCGAACATCGGCGCATAGGTGCGGTAATCGGCCGGATCGCCGGGCTTGTCGCGGTCGAGCGTGCTCAATTCCTGCAGCACGACCACGTCCCACGCCTTGTCGACGAGTTGACGGCGTTCGTTCCAGTGGAAGCCGAGCGGCTTGCCGCCCTGCGTCTCGAGGCTGACGCTGTAGTTGAGCCCGGCTTCCTCGGTGAAGGTCTTGAATAGTGCCGGCACGCCGCCATAGCCGTCGCCGTTGAGGTCGGTGACGGCATTGGCGCGGTAATTCCTGACCGCCGAATGCGCCCCTTGCGTGAAGCTGTTGCCGATGAACAGGATCGTGCGCGGCTTGGCAGCAGGGGCGATCTGGGCCGCCGCTGGGAGGGCGGCAGCAGCCAGCAGGGCGAACGCGGCGGTCAGCAATTTCATCGTCAGAACTTCTTCCCGATCTGCATGTACCAATACCGCCCATAGGGTACGTAGAGCGACCCCATATAGCCGGACTCGGTGACCGGGGGCTGTTTGTCGAAGATGTTGCGCGCGCCGATCCGGAAGCTGGTGCCGCCGATCGGTCCCTTCTTGATCCGGTATTGCGCATAGAGGTTGAACTGGGTCTGACCGTCGACGACGTACGGGTTGCCGCTGCCGTCGAGGAAGTTGGTGTCGTAGACCGTGCCGATATAATTGGCATAGCCGCCGAGCTGGAACCCACCCAGCGTCCAGGTCAGCGACCCCGACCAGCGCCATTTGGGCTTGCCGTTTACCTGGATCAGGTTGCTGGCATCGGTCAGCGGCGTCGCGGCGTTGATCGTGCCGGCCTTGCGCGCGTCGAACAGGGCCTGCACCGCCGGCGGCGTCTGGCGGCTGAATTTGGTCAGGCGCGCGACGTTCACGTTGAGATTGAAGCGGCCGATCCCGGTCTTGACGACATATTGCATGGTCAGATCGTATCCACGCACCGTCTGCGGCAGCAGATTGACGAACTGGTCCTTGATCAGGGTCACGGCACCCGCCGGCGCCAGCCCGCTGCCGGCGAAAACCGGTGTGTCGTCAGGGGTCACCGCCGCACGGATCACATTGGGATTGCTCGATCCCTGGAGCCTCAGGAGGTAGTCGAGCACCAAGGCGTTCTGCGCGCCGAACTGCCCGACGATCCCGGTCTGCTTGATCGACCAGTAATCGGCGGTGAAGGTCAGCTTGCCGAACTCGCTGGGGATGAACTTGGGCTCGAGCACGACGCCTGCCGTCCAGTTGGTGCTGTTCTCGGGCTTGAGGTTGGGATTGCCGCTGACCGTGATCGAATAACCGATCGCGCGGGTACAGCCGGGGAAGTTGTTGGCGGCCAGCCGCCCGGCACGCACGTCGGCTTCACAGCGATAATAGTCGGTGGCGGCATTGGTATTGGTGTTGAGGCGCGTGAATGGCGCCACGTTGAGCTGTTCGAGGTTCGGCGCCCGGAATCCCTTCGAATAGGAGCCGCGCAGGCGGATGCCGTTGACCACGTCCCAAGCCGCGGCGATCTTCGGCTTCGCGACCGACCCGAAATCGCTGTAATGTTCGTAGCGGCCGGCCAGCTGGACATCGAGACGACGGATCAGCGGGATTTTCATCTCGGGCGAGACGACCGGAATGGCGAGCTCGCCGAACGCCGAGAAGACGGTGCGGTCGCCCTTGGTGCTGAAGGTCGGGCTGACCGCGGCGATGTTCGACTGGTTGGTCGCACCGGTGACCAGGTCGACGAAGGTGTCGGTGCCGTTGAGGTTGGGGTCGCGATCGTCGCGTTGCGTCTCACGACGGCCTTCGACCCCGATGGCGATGCCCAGCCCGCCGCCAGGCAGGTTGATCAGGTCGCCCTTGGACAATTTGAAGTCGGCCAGGCCCAGGGTGGTTTTCGACCGGCGGCGCAGATTGATCGCGAACTGGTCGATCGTCGACTTGCTGGCGGGCGAGCAATCACCGAGGCTTGGGCTCGCCGAGCAGCCGCCACTGAACGGATTGTAGGCGTCGGGCGTCGACAAAGCGAGGTTCGCCTGCAGCTTGGTCATGTTGATCGCGTTCGAATTGTCGGTCGCCTGCGCTTCCGAATAGAGGATCGCGGTGTCGAAATCGAAGCTGCCGATCTTGCCCTTGGCACCGATCAGGAAGCGATCCTGCCAATTGACCGTGTTGACCACCTGATAGCCGGCATCGAGGAAACGATACGTGCTGAGCGTCACCGGCAGGCCGGCGGCGGGCACGTTGGTCAGGCCGGGGATACGATTGGGATTGGCCTGGCCGTTGGCGAACGTGACCGGGCCGAACGGGTTCCAATAGTTCGACGCCGGGATGGTGATGGCGTTGAGATTGATCGTCGGCGGCTGGATGCGCTGCGTATCGGCGCGATAATAGCCGAGCTCGGTATAGAGCGTGACTCGGTCGGACACGTCGTAATGCGCGGTCAGGAAGCTGTTGTAACGGTTGAGTGAGGGCGTAACCGTCGTGCCGGGTCGGGTGTCGAACCGCTCCGAACGCAGGGTCGTCGCGGTCGACCGGGTGCCGGTGCCGAGGCAGGTGTCGGCGTTGATCACGAACACGCAGCCGGGGTTGAGCACCGACTGGGTGTGGAAGGCGCCGGCCGATGAGGTCAGCGCCTTGTTGCCCGGGTTCATGCGGATCGTGCCCGGTCCGCCGACTACCGCCAGGTTCGCCCAGGGCGACTGGGTCGCGCGGCCGTCGGCAGTGAGGTTGCCGGCGAAAGCGGGGTCGTCCGCGAAGAGCGAGAGCAGATTGTCGGTCGCCGTATAGGGCTCGTCCGACGCAAGCTGCGCAGTGCGCCGCGTATAGTCGAGATAGAGCGACACGTTGCCGCGGCCGCCGCCGAAATTCTTGCCGTAGGTGCCGGTCAGTTCGTAGTCGCGGCGCGATGTTCCCTCGGGCCCGCCATAGCGGAAGTCGAACGAACCGCCGTCGAAATTGCTCTTGGTCACGGTGTTGACCACGCCCGCGACCGCGTCCGAACCATAGATCGCCGCCGCGCCGTCGCGCAGGATCTCGATGCGGTCGAGGCCGGCGACCGGCAGCGCATTGGCGTTGTAACCGAGCACCGGCACGTTGCCTTCGCCGGCCTGGCTGGTCGGATGCGAGACGAGGCGCCGGCCGTTCAGCAGCACCAGAGTATAACCGATGCCGAGGTTGCGCAGGTTGATCGAATTGACGTCGCCGCGCGCCGCGTTGCTGGTCTGCGGGTTGTTGCCTTCGTTGAACGTGACGTCGCCGGCCTGCGGAATCGACCGGAACAGTTCATCGCCCGACGCGGCTCCGCTCGCGCTGATCTGATCGGCACCGACCACGGTTACCGGCAAGGCGGCGGTCGTGCTGGCGCCCCTGATCTGGCTGCCGACGATGACGATGTCCTTGTCGGATTGCGGCTGGGCGCCCGACTGGTCGTCGCCGGCTTGCGGTGCCGGCAGGGTCTGCGGATCGGCGGACTTGTCCTGCGCAAAAACAGGATTGGCGGCGGCCAGGGCGGCCAGCGCGGTGCCGGCGGTCAGGGCTTTCAGCCGGATCGATCGGTTCATGTTCACTCTCCCCGTTTTCTTATGCGATGATTTGCGGCTCGACGGCCGCTTCGAGATTCTCTTCGACCGGCGGGCGACCGTTGAGCGCGCGGTCGAGCGCAATGCGGTCGAGCTTGCCTTCCCAGCGCGCGACGACGATCGCGGCGACCGCGTTGCCGATGAAATTGGTGAGGCTGCGGCACTCGCTCATGAAGCGATCGACGCCGAGGATCAGCGCCATACCCGCGACCGGTACCGACGGCACGATCGAGAGGGTCGCGGCGAGCGTGACGAAGCCCGCGCCGGTCACCCCGGCAGCACCTTTCGAGCTGAGCATGGCCACCACCATCAGCAGCAATTGGTCACCAAACGACAGATGCACGCCGGTCGCCTGCGCGATGAACAGGGCCGCCAGCGTCATGTAGATATTGGTGCCGTCGAGGTTGAACGAATAGCCGGTCGGCACGACCAGGCCGACCACGCCACGGTCGCAGCCGGCGACTTCGAGCTTGGCAATGAGGTTGGGCAGAGCCGCCTCGGACGACGAGGTGCCGAGCACCAGCAGCAATTCGGCCTTGAGATAGGCGAGCAGCTTGAGGATCGAGAAACCGTGCGCGCGCGCCACCGCGCCCAGCACGACCAGTACGAACAGCAGCGACGTCAGATAGAAAGTCGCGACCAAAGCGCCGAGATTGACCAGGCTGCCGACGCCATATTTGCCGATCGTGAAGGCGATCGCGCCGAACGCGCCGATCGGCGCCGCGCGCATCAGGATGCCGGTCAGCTTGAACACGACGAGACCGGTACGCTCGATCAGCTCGAGTACCGGTTCGGCGGGCTTGCCGACCAGCGACAAGGCGATGCCGAACAGGATCGCGACGAACAATGTCTGGAGGATCGACCCTTCGGTCAGCGCCGACAGCATCGTCGTCGGGATGATCGCCATCAGGAAGCCGACCACCGTCGTTTCGTGCGCGTCGTGCGCATAACCGGCGACCGCCTTGGTATCGAGCGTTGCGGGATCGACATTCATCCCCGCGCCCGGCTGGACGACATTGGCGACGACGAGGCCGACGATCAGCGCCAATGTCGAGAAGACCAGGAAATAGCCGAACGCCTTGATCGCGACACGCCCGACCGAGCCCAGTTCGCGCATCCCGGCGATGCCGCCGACCACGGTGAGGAAGATCACCGGCGCGATGATCATCTTCACGAGCTTGATGAAGCCGTCGCCGAGCGGCTTGAGCGCTTCGCCTGCCGCCGGCCAGAAATGGCCGAGTAACGCGCCGAGCACGATCGCGGCCAACACCTGGGCATAGAGGTGGCGGTAGAAGGGCGTGCGCTCCGGCGCCGGCGCCTGGACGAGTTCGACTTTCATTCTTCCTCTCTGAAGCGGCAGGCCGCGTAGCCCTTGTCACCGGGCTCTGATCGTGCATTCTTGCATCTGTAACGGGCGCGAACCAGCGCGACGCCGATATGAGATATATATCTGAAAATAATGGATAATCTCAAAGACCCTTCGCTGAGTGATATCAGAAAATGTGTGGATTTCCGCACATTGCCGGAACGATAGTGCGAATTTTCGCCGTCTTTGCGGAGAGTCGCTGGCGCCGCGCTGGAATCGTTACGATGATCGGACTGATGCTGGTCGGCCTGCTCGTCTGGGCCGGGCTGCGCTGGTCGCTGATCCAGGCCAATGGAGCGGCCGACGCCGCCGCCAAGCAGGCGGCGCGAACCCATGTCGCGTTGCTGGCGAGCGAATTGCAGAAATTCCGCCTTCTCCCTCTGGTGCTGGTCGAATATCCCGACATGGCGGCAACACTGGACGACAAGAGTGCGGCGGCACGCGGCCGGCTGGACCGCACGCTCGAGCAACTCGCGCAGCGTACCGATGCCGCGGCAATCTATGTCGTGGATGCCGTGGGTACGACGCAGGCAGCGAGCAACTGGAACAGCCCGGCGAGCTTTGTCGGGCAGAATTACGGCTTCCGCCCTTATTTCCGCGATGCGATGGCCAAGGGGTCGTCCGAATTCTTCGCACTCGGCACGGTCAGCGGGCGGCCGGGCCTGTATCTCGCGCGCCGCGTCGATCGCGATGGCCGGGCCCTGGGCGTGGTGGTGGTCAAGGTCGAGTTCGACGGGGTCGAGGCGGCATGGACCCGCACGCCGGGAATGAGCTTCGTGGTCGATGCGCACAATGTCGTGCTGGTAACCGGCATGCCCGACTGGCGTTTCCATGCGATCGCGCCGATCGACGCCGCGACGGTCGCCGACCTGCGCCGGACATTGCAATTCGGCAATGCTCCGCCGGCGCGCGCGCCGCTGTCGCTCGACGGTGCCAGCGCGTTGGTCGGCGGCAAGACGCGGTATCGTGTCGCGATCGAGCCGGCGCCGCTCGCGGGTGGGCGGTTGCTCCATCTGTCGCCGCTCGACCCGCCGCTCGCCGCGGCGCGCGCGCAGGCGCTGTTGCTCGGACTGGGGCTGTTGCTCGTCGCGGCGGTGATCGCGGGCCTGCTGATCCGCTCGGCGGAGACCCGGCGGCTGCAGGCCGAGGCGCGCGCCGCGCTGGAGGAGGAGGTTGAGCGCCGCACCGCCGAGCTCAGTGATGCCAATGCCAGATTGGTGGTCGAGTCCGAGGAAAGGATCGAAGCAGACCGTCGGTATCGCGAGGCACGCGAGGAACTGGCGCAAGCCAACAGGCTCGCATCGATCGGCCAGATCACGGCGGGTGTCGCGCACGAGATCAACCAGCCGGTTGCTGCGATCCGCACCTTCGCCGAGAGTGGCGCCACCCTGATCGACCGTGCAGCACCGGACAAGGCGCGCGAGAACCTGGTCCGGATCGTCGATCTGACTGCAAGGATCGGGACGATCACCGCAGAACTCCGCGCCTTTGCACGACGCCGGGCGGGAGCGGGAGGGACGGCGTCGCTCGGGTCGGTGCTGGACGGCGTGCTCTTGCTGCTCGGAGAGCGTGCGCGTGGGGTGGTACGGGTCGAGATCGCCCCGGCGCTGCTCGCGACGCGGTTGACCGGCGACCGCACGCGGCTCGAACAAGTAGTGATCAACCTCGTCCAGAACGCGATCGAGGCCGTTGAGGGGCGCAAGGATGCCTGCGTCACCGTCACCGCGGCGTGGGCAGGCGATGCGATCGAGCTGGCGGTCGCCGATAACGGTGCTGGTCTTGACCCCGGCATCGCCGCGACCCTGTTCACGCCGTTCGCCTCCGCCAAGCCCGAAGGACTGGGCCTGGGACTCGCCATCGCTCGCGACATTGCGCGCGAATTTGGCGGCGACATCGCCCATCGGCCTGGCGGTGACGGTGCTACCTTTGTTGCGACGTTGAGGGCGGCATGAGCGTCATCTTCGTCGAGGACGACGACGCGCTTCGTGCCGCGACCGCGCAAGCACTCGATCTCGCCGGGCTCCCGGTCATGCCGTTCGAGCGCGCCGATCGAGCACTCGCGACGATCGACGCCGACTTTGCCGGAATTGTCGTCAGCGACATCCGCATGCCCCATATGGACGGGCTGGAATTGCTCGCCGCGGTGCGGGCAATCGATCCCGGCATCCCGGTCATCCTGATTACCGGGCATGGCGACGTCGCGATGGCGGTCAGGGCGATGCGCGACGGCGCCGCGGATTTCCTGACCAAGCCGTTCGCCACCGATCATCTCGTCGCCGCGGCGCGGCGCTCACTGGGGCATCGCGCGCTCGAGATCGACAATCGCCGCCTGCGGGCGCTGGCTGACGGCCCCGAGGCCAGCGAGCCGCTGATCGGCGAGAGTCCCCCGGTACAACGTCTCCGGCAGGCGATCCGTCAACTTGCCGCCGCCGATCTCGATGTCCTGGTCGAAGGCGAAACGGGGACGGGCAAGGAGATCGTGGCGACCATGCTCCACCGCCAGGGGCCGCGCCGGAGCCGGCCGCTGGTCGCGATCAATTGCGGCGCGCTGCCCGAGGGGCTCGCCGAGATCGAGCTGTTCGGCCATGCCTCGGACAGCGTGCCGCATACCCGGCTGTCGCGTACCGGCCAGATCGCGGCATCGAGCGGCGGGACCCTGTTGCTCGACGAGATCGATTCGATGCCGCTCACAATGCAGGCGCGATTGCTCCGGGTGCTCGAGGAGCGCGAGGTGCATCCGATCGGCGCCGATCGTCCCGAGTCGGTCGATCTGCGCGTCGTCGCGACGAGCAAGGTCGACCTTGCCGAGGCGGTGAAGGCGGGGGCGTTCCGCGCCGATCTGCTCTATCGATTGGGTACGGCGCGGCTGCGCGTGCCGGCGCTGCGCGAGCGCGGCGAGGATGTCGCCTTGCTCTTCGCGGTGTTCGCGAAGGAAGCGGCCGATCGGCTGGGCAAACCCGATTGGGCCATCGACGACACAATACGCACCAAGCTGCGTCATCACGACTGGCCCGGCAATGTTCGCGAGCTGCGCAATTTTGCGGTCGAAGCCGTGCTGGGTGTCGACGACACGGTTGTGCGCCCTGGCCCCACCAAACCCCTGACCGAGCGCGTCGCCGAGTATGAGGCCGGCGAAATCCGCGCGGCGCTCGGCGCGGCCCGCGGGCATGTCGGTCATGCGCTTGTCGCGCTCGGCCTGCCGCGCAAGACGCTCTACGACAAACTGACGCGCTATCGCATCGCCCCGAAAGACTATCGTCAGCGCTAATTGGTCAGACCAATCTCGACAAGGTCGCCTGACTGGGTTAACCGGTCGGCGGGACGCGGCACACGCGCCACGGGGAGTGAGGGCTTGAAGCGGATACCGCTGCGCTGGTGGATCGTCCTGCTGATCTGCTGCGGCACGATCGCCAATTACATCGCGCGCAATTCGCTCGGCGTGCTCTCGCTTGAACTGCAAAAGTCGCTGGCGATGACGACGAAGGAATATAGCTACGTCGTCGGAGCGTTCCAGGCCGCCTATACGGTGATGCAGCCGATCGCCGGCTATGTCGTCGATCATTTCGGCCTGCGCGTCGGTTTCGCCTTCTTTGCGGTCGCCTGGTCGGTGGCCAACATGCTGCACGCCCTGGCCGGGGGCTGGATGAGCCTGGCCTTCTTCCGCGGGTTGCTCGGGCTGAGCGAAGCGGCAGCGGTGCCGTCGGGCATGAAAGCTATCGCCGAATGGTTCCCGGCGCGCGAGCGTTCGGTCGCGACCGGATGGTTCAACGCCGGCACCTCGCTCGGCGCCTTGCTCGCCCCTCCGATCGTTTTCGCCGTGACCCTGGTCGGCGACTGGCGGCTCGCCTTTGTCGTGACCGGTGCGATCGGACTGGTCTGGGCGATTGCCTGGTATGTCTATTACCGCTCGCCGCAACAGCATCCGGCGATCACGCCGCAGGAGCTCGCGCTGATCACCGCGGATCGCCCTGCGGTGCCGGCGCGGAAGGCCAGTGCGCTCGAAATCCTCGGGTCTGCGCGCTACTGGGTAATCGCCATCCCGCGCTTCCTGGCCGAACCGGCCTGGCAGACCTTCAGCTTCTGGATTCCGTTCTATTTCGCGAAGGAGCGCGGAATGGATTTCACGCACACCGTGATCTTTGCGGTGCTGCCGTTCATCGCCGCCGATCTCGGCGGTGTGCTCGGCGGCTATCTCTCTCCCTTCTTCATGCGGCGATTCGGGGTCGGCATCGTGCCGTCGCGCGTGCTCGGGATCAGCCTTGCTGCGGTGTTGATGATCGCGCCGGGCTGCGTCGGTCTCGTCGCGAGCCCGTATGTCGCGATTGCCCTGTTCTGTATCGGCGGCTTCGCCCACCAGATCATTTCTGTGTTGCTCAATACATTGTCGGCCGACGTGTTCTCGGCGGAGGAGGTCGGCACAGCCAACGGGTTTGTCGGGCAAGCGGGCTGGATCGGCGGGCTGCTCTTCACGCTGCTGGTCGGTCAATTGGCCGACACGATCGGATTTGCTCCCTTGTTCGGCGCGCTTGGCGCCTTCGACCTGATCGGCGCGGCGATCCTGATCGTCTTCGTCGGCCGCCTCACTCTCCCCAGGACGGAAGCTGTAACATGAGACGGGCCAGTCTTTCCAATCCACCTTTGTTCGCGCTGACGGAGCGCGGATCCGGCCGGTTGACGCTGACCGCGGACACCGGCGCAGTGGCGCATTTGTTCGTGCTCGAGGAGGATATAGCGCGCCTGTTGTTGCTCGCGTCGGGCGAAGTGACGAGCCCGCCGAGCTGGGCGATCGCGCCGGGTGCTGCCGACATTGCCGAACCCGGGCGCGACCGGATGGATGTGAGCGGCTTTGCCTGCCCCGGTTTCGCGCTCGCCGAAGCCGATGGCCAACTCATCGTCGAAACCACACGCCTGCGCGTGACGATCAAGCTTCATGGCCTCCATTGCACCTGGGAGCAGCGCGACGGCGATGCCTGGCGGTTGATGGCCGCCGATCGCCCGACCCAGGCTTATGATTTCGGCTGGTGGGATGGCCGCACCTATCATTACGTTGCCCGGCGCCCGGGCGATCGCTTCTACGGGCTCGGCGACAAAGGCGGCGATTGCAACCGCGCCGGACGCAGCTTCCGGCTGACCAACCTCGACCCGATGGGCTATGATGCCGAGAGCAGCGACCCGCTCTACAAGTCGATTCCCTATGTGTTGGTCGCCGATGCCGACGGGCGCTGTCACGGTGCGTTCTACGATACCATGGCCGATGTCGCGTTCGATTTCGGGCGCGAGATGGACAATTACCATGGCTGGTACCGGCACGTGGTGGCCGAAAGCGGCGACCTCGATCTATGGATGATCGCCGGTCCCGATCCGCTGGAGGTGACGCGGCGCTTCACCTGGCTGACCGGGCGGCCGATGCTGATGCCGCGCTGGTCGCTGGGCTATTCGGGGTCGACGATGAGCTATACCGACGCGCCCGACGCCGCGGCGCAGATGGCAGGGTTTCTCGACAAGCTCGCCGAGCACGATATCGGCTGCACCTCGTTCCATCTGTCGTCGGGCTACACGTCGATCGGCAGCAAGCGCTACGTGTTCAACTGGAATTACGACAAATTCCCCGATCCGGCGGGGTTCGTCGCGAGCTACGCCAATTCAGGGGTGGCCTTGGTCCCCAACATCAAGCCCGCCTTGCTGCGCAGCCATCCCCGCTACGACGAGGTCGCCGCCGCCGGCATGTTCGTGAACGACGCGGATGGCGCACCGGTCGAGGTGCAATTCTGGGATGAGGTGGGCAGCTATATCGACTTCACCAATCCCGAGGGTGCTGCCTGGTGGCGTGGCCAGGTGAGCAGCGCGTTGCTCGATGTCGGCATCGCCGCAACGTGGAACGACAACAACGAATATGAAATCTGGGATGCCCGCGCTCTTTTCGCCGGGTTCGGGAACGCACGCGGAGCGGCGGAGATGCGGCCGCTCCAGCCGCTGCTGATGACCCGCGCGTCGCTTCGCGCTCAGGCTGAGGCGGCCCCGGATAAACGGCCTTTTGCCGTCACGCGCGCCGGCATGGCCGGGTTGCAACGCTATGCCCAGACATGGAGCGGCGACAACCTGACCGAGTGGAAGACGTTGCGCTACAATGCCCGGCAATCGATCGGGCTGGCATTGTCCGGCGTGTCGAACAGCGGGCACGATGTCGGCGGGTTCGCCGGGCCGGCGCCGTCGCCCGAACTGCTGGTGCGATGGATGCAGGCCGGGGTGATGATGCCACGTTTCAGCATTCATAGCTGGAATGACGACCGCAGCGTCAACGAACCGTGGATGCATCCCGAAGTGCTGCCCGCGGTCCATCGGCTGATGGCGCTACGGCAGACATTGCTCCCCTTCTTCTACGACCTGCTCCATCGCTACCATGACGATTATGAACCCATGGTCCGTCCGACATGGCTCGACTTCCCCGACGATGCCGGGGCCTGGGCGGAAAGCGACGAGCATCTGCTTGGCCGTGATCTGCTCGTCGCGACGGTGATGGAACAGGGCGAGACCGCGCGGAGCCTGCGTCTGCCTGCGGGGGCGGAATGGATCCATGTGTGGACCGGCGAGCAGGTCATGGGTGGCGCGACGGTCACACTCGCAGCCCCGCTCGACGGGCCGCCGACATTGCTCGCGCGTGCCGGGTCGGCGATGCTGGTCGATCTCGCCAAAGGCGGCTGGCGCCCCCAACCCTATCGTCGCGGCGTCTGGCTGTTCCCGCCGGGCCAGGGCGATTTCACGTGGAGTGCGGTTGAGGATGCCGGCGACGGCGATGGACCGATCGACCGCTGGTTTGTCACGGGAAGCGCCGACGCGCGGCGCGTTACCATCCAGGTGCGTCGCGATGGCCCGGGAACCTGGGGCGACGGCAGCGTCACCCTGCTCCTGCCGCCCGGCGATACGCGCGACCTGGTGGTGAATGATGGCGCCGGCAGCCCGGCCGAGCAGGACGGCCGCCGCGGCGTGACGCTGATTCCCTAGACAGCGACGCGGCGAGCGAGGTCGGTGCGCCGCGCCTCGACTTCGGCGCGCGCGCGTTCGAAGGCGTCGGTCTCGGTCGCCTTCAGGAGCCCGTCGATCACGCGGCCGAGATGGTCGCGCATCGCCTTGCGCGCGGCCTTGGGATTACGTTCGCGCAACGCCGCCAGAATGGTCTGGTGCTCGTCGATCCGTGGCACTACGCCGACGGCGCGCGCACGTTCGAGCATGTGCTGACAAAGCGGCGAGCGGTAGCGCGCGTCCCACAGGGATTCGACCACATCGACCACGGCCGAATTGCGCGTCGCGCGCGCGATCGTCAGGTGAAACTCGCGGTCGGCATGCTCGCCCGAGACATGTTCCTGGTTCTCGCGATCCATGTCGCCGATCAGAACCTCGAGCGTCGCGATTTCCTCATCGGTGATCGATACCGCGGCGAGGGCACAGGCCTCGGCCTCGAACAACCGGCGCGCCTCGGTCAGTTCGAACGCGCCGATGTCGAGCCCGATCATCGGCGTGTCGAGCGGCGGGTTGTCGACGACGAAGATGCCCGAACCATGGCGAGAACGGACCAGGCCGCTCACTTCCAGCGCGATCATTGCCTCACGGATGGTCGGGCGGCTGACTTTGTATTCCTCGGCCAGCTCGCGTTCGGACGGGATGCGATGCCCCGGCGCGAAATCGCCGCGATGGATCGCGTCCGCGACCGCATCGGCCACCTGCTGGTACAGCTTGCGTCCGTCAGTCTTGGGCGCGGTCGTCGCGGCCTTAACTGGCCTGATCAATCTCGGCGTGGTCATAAGCGGCTTGAGCCTACCAAGATGCCGGCTCGGGAGCAACACCCCGTAGTGGCTGGATAGGTCAGAAGGCGTACCGTTGTCAGGCAAGGTATTGCATGTGGCCTGACCATTTGGTAGCCCAGCGCGCAATGAGTGGACAACAGAATCCGCCATCCGATATTTAGGGGAGAGCCTCGATGATCAAATTGAACACGTCCGTCAGTTGCGGCGCGCTGGCGCTGTCGCTCGTCTTCTGCGCGTCGCCTGCCTTTGCCGCCGACGCGGACAAACCGGCCGCCGACACCGCCAAGGCCGGGGATCCCGCGCCCCAAACAACGCCCGCGCCGGCCAGCAATGACAGCGACATCATCGTCACGGCGACCAAGCGTGCCGAAAATGTCCAGAAGGTCCCGCTAGCGGTATCGGTGCTCAGTCCCGCGCAGCTCCAGGCATCGGGCATCCGCCAATTCCAGGATCTCGGCAAGATCGCGCCGTCGCTGACGGTTCGTCCCGCCGAACACCCGGTCAACGCCAACGTCTCGCTGCGCGGCGTCGGCACCTTCGCGTTCGGCATCGGCGTCGAGCCGAGCGTCGCGGTGCTGGTCGATGAAGTCCCGCTCGCGTTCCAGGCGCGCGCCTTCACCGATCTGCCCGACGTGTCGCGGATCGAGGTGCTGCGCGGGCCGCAGAGCACGTTGTACGGCAAGTCGGCCTCGGCCGGTCTGATCAACATCATCACGCGCGATCCGACCGACAGCGTTCAGCTGCGCGCCAACGCCCTGGTCACCACCGACCAGGAATATGGCGGCAATTTCAGCGTGTCGGGCCCGATCTCGCCCGATCTCGGCTATGTCGTCTCGGCCGCCTATTCGTTCTGGGACGGCAACGTCCACAATCTGTTCAACGGCAAGGACGTCAACGGGCGCGAGAGCTTCAATGGCCGCGTCAAGCTGCGCTGGCAGCCTTCGGCCGACGTCAAGATCACGCTGTCGGGCAACTACCTTAACGGCAATACCGATGTCGGCCGCCCGTTCATCCGGATGGATCCGACCGCGGTGCTGCGCGGGGTAGCTGGTCAGACGACGGCGGTGACGATGCCCGGAGTCGTGGTCGGGCCGGAGAATCAGGATATCAGCAACAACTATAATGCGCGCACCAAATATTCCGGCGGCGGCGGCTATCTGCGCGCGGAGATCGGGGTCGGCAGCGGCCTGACGCTGGTTTCACTGAGCTCGTACGACAAGTTCCGGCTCGACGACTATCTCGACCAGGACGACACGTCGTCGCCGACGGCGAACGGCAACAACATCCAGGTCGGCACGTTCCATTCGCGGCTGATCACGCAGGAACTCCGGCTGCAATCGGCTAGCGACAAGCCATTCCGCTACACGATCGGCGGCTATTTCGCCGACGTCCAGTTCAGCCGCCCGTTCATGCGTGGCCCGGCCTTCTCGATCGCCAATTGGTACGCGACCTCGAAGTCGCGCCAGCTCGCCGCGTTCGCGCAGGTCGATTGGGAAATCGTCAAGAACCTGACGCTGACAGCCGGCGGTCGCGTCCAGAACGAGAAGATCTCCTACACGTTCAAGGACAATACCGTCGTCGCGCCGACCCAGTCCTTCTTCAGCGGCAATGCCGAGGATACTGCCGGGACCTATCGCCTCGCGGCGCGCTATCAGTTCACGCCCGACGTGATGGCCTTTGCGAGCTATTCGACCGGCTACAAGGGTCAGACCTACGACCTGACGACCGGCTTCAACGCCAACCGCGCCAATGCCGGCCCGATCAAGCCCGAACGATCGCGCGACAAGGAAATCGGCATCCGTGCGCAGGTGCTCGACCGCAAGCTGACGCTCAATCTCACCTATTTCGACACCAATTATAAGAATCTGCAGGCGCAGACGATCGAGACCCTGTCCGACGGAACCAGTAACTTCCGCCTGACCAATGTCGGCGGACTCAACACCAAGGGCGTCGAATTCGACAGCGCCGTGCATGTCAGCCAGGACTTCAACCTGACCGGCTCGGTCGCCTATCTCGACGCCAGGTACACTTCGTATCCGCGCGCCCAATGCTGGCCGTTGCAGACGGCTGCGCAGGGCTGCATCCCCGCAGTGCCGGCTGCGCCGCCGGTCCCGGCCCAGCCGGCCTATCAAGTGCTGACCGGTGCGCGCGCGATCCAGGCGCCGGAATGGAAGTTCTCGATCGGGGCCGATTACTCGCCGTCGCTGGGCAGCGGGTTGAACGGCATCCTGCAGGCCAATTGGCAATATCAGAGCAGCGTCTATTACGTGGCGGAGGATCCGCAGACCTTCCAGAAGGCCTATAGCATCGTGAACGCCAATCTCGGCATTCGCGACAAGGACCGCAAATGGGAGGCGGTGTTGTTCGTCAACAACCTGTTCGACGTCCAATATTACCCGTCCCTGGTCAACACGGCGGGTAATTTCGGCAACAAGATCGCAACCCAGGCCATCCTGCCGCGCGATTTCCGGCGCTATGGCGGGCTGCGCATCGGGTTGAACTTCTGATGGTCGGCGGGGGGGCCCGCCCCCGCCTGCCAAACGGACTCGGGAGCGAGTGATGCGTCGTTTCGCCTTACCGGCAGCAATTGCCGCCGGGGCATTGCTGATCGCTCCCGTTGCGCCGGCGCAGGACGCGCCCGCCAGGCCCGGCCTGGATGCGCCCGAACTCGCCGCCATCGGGTCGTTTCCGGTGGGGGTAAGCGATGTCGAGTTCGTCCAGCCCGGCCAGCCCGATCCGCTGCAGGGACGGAACAAGCCAGTCATTGCCGACCGGCATTTGCCGCTCAAGATCTGGTATCCGGCTGCTGCACCCGGCGGGGGCACAATCTACCGCTCGGCATTGCCGGGTGAGAAGGGCGCAGATGTGCCGTTCGCTGTTCGGGGTATCGCCACGCCCGGGGCGAGGGCGGCTTCCGGTCGTTTTCCGCTCGTCGTGCTTGCCCATGGCTACAGCAACACGCCCGAAGTTTTGTCGTGGCTCGGCGAGAATCTGGCGAGCAAGGGTTATATGGTTGTCGCTCCCGCCTTTCGCGATCCGCCGATCACGATCCGCACCGCGGCGGCAGCGGCCGGACCGATTGCCCGGCGTCCGCTCGATATCGTCTTCGTCACGGCAGAAGCACAACGGCGCGCCCGCGCCGGGCAAGCACCGTTCGCCACCGCCGATGCCGACCGCACGGCGCTGATCGGCTATTCGATGGGCGGCTATGGCGTGCTCACCGCGGCCGGCGCCCCGCTCGCGCCGGGTCTGGCGGGCGCGACGCGCGGCGTCCTGGCACCCTATGCCGCCGGCGGGCCGAAAGCGGGCGAGCTCAGGATAGCCAATTTAAAGGCGGTGGTGGCGATCGCTCCTGCGAGCGTGATGCGCGGCGATGCGATGTGGGCGACGCCGGGTGTCGCCGCGATCCGCGCGCCGACATTGTTCATCGTCGGCAGCCAGGACAAGAGCGTCGGCTACGATCCCGGCGTCCGCACCTTGTGGAATGACGAGGTCAACGCCCCGCGCTACCTCCTGACCTTTCGCGAAGCGGGGCACAGCATCGCGCTGATCGGCGCGCCGTCCGAGATGCGGCGGAGCTTCTTCGACCTCGACTGGTTCGAGGATGCGGTGTGGCGCAAGGATCGCCTGATGGCGATCGAGACGCATTTCATCACCGCTTTCCTCGACCGGTACGTCAAGGACGACCGCGCGAAGGCAGCGTATCTCGATGGGTTGGTGCCCAATTCGAACGATGGCACCTGGCCCGGCTTGCCGCCTGGGCGGCACGCGGAATACAGCCCGGGGCCGCCCGTCGCGACCTTGTGGAAAGGGTTTCAGCCGAACAAGGCGTCGGGCATGTCGTTCGAATTCAAACCTGCCGGCGACGGATCGACGCCGGCTGCCCGGGAGTAAGTGTCGGCATGTTCATGACTCAGACGATGCGTTGGTTCGGACCGGACGATCCCGTCGCGTTGCGGGATATCCGTCAGTCCGGCGCGTCCGAAGTCGTGACCGCGTTGCACGAGATCGCCAATGGCGATGTCTGGCCGGCCGAGATGATCGCGGCGCGCAAGGCGATGATCGCGGCGGCCGGGCTCGGCTGGACCGTGGTCGAGAGCTTGCCGGTGCACGAGGCGATCAAGACCTGGGATACCGATCACCATCGCTATATCGACCATTATCGTACGAGCCTGCGCAATCTCGCGGCGTGCGGGATCGGCGTCGTCACCTATAATTTCATGCCGCTGCTCGATTGGACGCGGACCGACCTGGCCTGGCCGCTGCCTGATGGCGCGCTGGCCCTGCGCTTCGAGCTCGAAGCGGTCGCCGCGTACGATATTCATATCCTCGAGCGACCAGGCGCCGCGGCCGACTATGTCCCCGCGATGGTCGAGGCAGCGGCACGCCGCTTCCACGCCATGGACGAGGGCGCCCGCGACACGTTGGCGCGGACGATCATCGCTGGCCTGCCCGGCAGCGAGGAGAGCTTCACCGCGGCGGAATTCCGCGAGGCGATCCGGATGTATGACCAGGTCGATTCAGGCCGGCTGCGCGAGAACCATATCGCGTTCCTCGAAGCGGTATGCCCGGTCGCCGACGAGGTCGGCATCCAGCTCGTCGTCCATCCCGACGATCCGCCTTTCCCGATCTTTGGCCTGCCTCGCGTGGTCTCGACCGAGTCCGATGTCGCGGATCTCTTCGCCCGCGTTCCCAACCGGTCGAACGGCCTGTGCTTCTGCGCGGGGTCGTTCGGCGTGCGCGCCGACAACGACCTGGTCGGCATGGTCGAGCGGTTCGGCGACCGGATCGGGTTCCTCCATTTGCGCTCGGTCCAGCGCGAAACGAACGGCGCGTTCCACGAGGCGGCGCATCTGGAGGGCGATGCCAACCTCACTGCTGTGGTCGGCGCGGTGTATGCGCTCCAGCAGCGCACCGGCCGTTCGATCCCGATGCGACCCGACCATGGTCACCAGATGCTCGACGATCTCGGGAAGCGCACCAACCCGGGCTATTCGCTGCTCGGCCGGATGCGCGGGCTCGCCGAGCTCAGGGGACTTGAGCGCGGCATCGCATTCGCGCGCGCGGCACCGCCGGCTAGAACATGACAATAAGGGAGAGGGACGCATGAAGGCGATAATCCGGCGGCTGGCCGCGGTGGCGGCATTGCTCGCGGTTCCGGCCACGGCGCAGCAGGCGAATGCGCCCGCGCTTCCGCTTGCGACGGCCAGGAGCAATCCCCTGCTCGTCTCCGCGGACATGCGGTCCGGCCAAGACCTTTCGGGGCCCTGGCATTATTCGATCGACCCGTTTCGCTCGGGCATCGCCGGATTTCATGGCGAGACCCCGGACAAGGGCCAGCAGCGCTTTCGCGAGGTCGACGTGCGCGGGGAGATGGCGGCCGACAATCGTGCCCTGTACGAGTTCGACCTCGCCAATTCGCCGATCACTACGTTGCCGTCGTCCTGGCTGACCCAGGCGGCCGAGCTCCGCTATTATCAGGGGCTGATGTGGTACCAGCGCATCTTCCCGGTGCCGGCCGACCGCAAGGGCCGGTATTTTCTCCGCTTCGGCGCCGCCAACTATTCGACCGTGGTCTATCTGAACGGCAAGCCGGTCGGGCGGCATGAAGGCGGCTTCACGCCCTTCGCGTTCGAAGTAACCAACCTGCTCAGGAACGGCGACAATCAGATCACGGTCGGGGTCGATTCGCAGGCGACCGAAGCAACCGTGCCGCCACCGGTCACCGATTGGGAGAATTATGGCGGCATCACCCGGCCGATCCGGCTGATCTCGACTCCCGACACCTATGTCGACGATGCCTGGGTGCGGCTGACGCGCGACGGCAAGCTCGCGGTCGACGCGCATCTCGATGGCGCAGGCGCCGCCAATCGTACGGTGCACCTCAAGATCGCCGAGCTCGGACTCGACCTTGCGGGTACGACCGATGCCAAGGGCGACTGGAAAGCCACGGCCATCGCGCCGCGCGCATTGGTCCGCTGGTCGCCCGAGCAACCCAAGCTCTACGACGTCACGATCAATGCCGGCGACGACATTTGGCGCGACCGCATCGGTTTCCGCACGATCGAGGTGAGGGGCGCCGACGTCCTCCTCAACGGCAAGCCGATCTTCCTGCGCGGCATCTCGCTGCACGAGGAGGAGCTGGGTACCAACCCGACCCGCGCCATGACTCCCGGCGCGGCGCGCGCATTGCTCAGCGAGATCAAGGATGGGCTGCACGGCAATTTTGTCCGCCTCGCGCACTATCCGCATGCAGAGGAAATGACGCGGATGGCCGACCAGATGGGGCTGATCGTGTGGAGCGAAGTGCCGGTCTACTGGCGCGTCGCCTGGTCCAATGCCGATACGCTGGCGACCGCGCGCAACATGATCGCGGAGAATATCCTGCGCGATCGCAACCGCGCCTCGATCGCGATCTGGAGCGTCGCCAACGAAACTCCGGTGACCGATGCGCGCAACACCTTCCTGCGCACGCTGGTCGGCGACGTACGCGCGCTCGACGACACGCGGCTGGTCAGCGCGGCCTTGCTGACCGAGCGTTCAAAGGGCGCGGACGGCAAACCGGTGATCGCGATGGCCGATCCACTCGCCGATGTGCTCGATCTGGTTGCGATCAACACCTATTTCGGCTGGTACACGCCCGACCGGCTCGATGACCTCGCCGGGTTCACGTTCAAGGTCCCCGCGAACAAGCCGCTGATCTTCTCCGAATTCGGCGCCGATGCGAAGGCCGGGTTCCACGACCTGCGCGGCATGCCGGAGAAATTCTCCGAGGAGTTCCAGGCCGAATTCTACCGCAAGACCCTGAACATGGTCGACAAGATCCCGACCCTGCGCGGCATGTCGCCCTGGATCCTCAAGGACTTCCGGTCGCCGCGCCGGCAAAATCCCGATTTCCAGCAGGGCTGGAACCGCAAGGGGCTGATTTCCGAGACCGGCCAGCGCAAGATCGCGTTCGGCGTGTTGTCGGACTATTATCAACGCCGGGCGGCGGGCCGCTGAGAGTTATCGATCGCGCCGGATGAAAAAATTGTCGGGTGCATGATGGGGATTTCCGCGACACGCACGTCCTAGGATTCAGGCGGGGGACCGACCTCGGCCAGGATAAGAGTGTGTGGAGAGCGGGATGCGAGTGACGTTGGGTGGGCGCGTGCGCCTGATGGGGTTGTTGCTGGGCGGCGTCGCGATCGCGGGGATCGCGGGGGCGGCAACCAACGCCAGGACGAAGGCGATCCCGGCACGGACGACGAAGGCGACGGCGACCGTCAAATCGTCGCAGCCCTGGCCCCAGACGTTCAGCGATCTCCCGACCGACAAGCGCGTGCGGTTCGGCACGCTCGCCAATGGCATGCGTTATGCGATCATGCACAATGCGACACCGCCGGGCCAGGCATCGCTGATGCTCCGGATCGATGCCGGGTCGCTGATGGAAAAGGACAACCAGCTCGGTCTTGCCCATTTCATGGAGCATATGGCGTTCAACGGGACCACCCATATTCCCAAGAACGAATTGATCCTGACGCTCGAGCGGCTCGGCCTCGCCTTCGGCGCCGACCTCAATGCCGCGACCAGTTTCGATCAGACCTTCTACCAGCTCCAGTTGCCGCGCAGCGACGACAAGACGATCGACACGGGCCTCTTCGTGCTGCGCGAGCAGGTGTCGGAGGCGACGATGGACCCCAAGGACATCGATGACGAGCGCGGCGTCATCGCTGGCGAGGAGCGTCTGCGCAACTCGCCGGGCCTGCGAGTCTCGCGCAAGCAGCTCGCCGTCATCGCCAAGGGCCAGAAGGTCGTCGATCGCTTCCCGATCGGCGATCTCAGCATCATCAACTCGGCCACTCGCGACCGCTTCGTCGATTTCTACAACAGCTATTATCGCCCCTCGCGCGCAACGATCGTGGCGGTTGGCGATTTCGACGTCGATGCGATGGAAGCCAGGATCCGCAAGCAGTTCGGTGACTGGCAACCCAAAGGCGCCGAGGGTCCCAATCCCGATCTCGGCAAGGTCGCTGCGCATAACGGCGAAACGAGCATCACGGTGGAACCCGGCGCGCCGTCGGTCATCTCGCTTCTGTGGCCGCGATCACCCGACCTTTCCCCGGATTCGCGGGCCAAAAGGCGTGAGGACGTGATCCGGTCGCTGGGTCTGAACGTCCTCAATCGGCGGCTTCTCGAACTCTCGCGTACCGACAACGCGCCGATCCTCGGCGGCAGCGCCGGTGACGATACCTTGTTGCGTTCCGTGCGGACCTCGATGGTGTCGGTGCAATTCATTTCCGGCAAATGGCAAGGCGCGCTCGAAGCGCTCGATCGCGAGCAGCGCCGTCTCGCCGAGTTCGGCGTCACCGAGGCCGAGCTGACTCGCGAGATCAATTCGCTGCGCACGCGCTACACCAACGCAGTCAAGACCGAGCCGACGCAAAACACCCCGTCGATCTCCGGATCGCTGATCCAGTCGGTGAACGACCGCCTGGTCTTCACCTCGGCGGCGACCGACCTCGCGATCTTCGAGGAGGCGATCAAGGGTCTGACACCTGCTCAGGTGAACGCGGCGATCAAGCCGCTCTTCGCCGGCACGCCGATCACGATGGTCACGTCGCCGACCGCAATCGAGGGTGGCGAAACGGCGGTCGCCGCGGCCCTCAAGGCGGCTCGTGCCGTCGCCGTGGCGCCGCCGGTCGCACCGACCAAGATGCCGTGGCCCTATACCGATTTCGGTGCGCCCGGTGCGGTGGTCGCCAAGCGCGAGCTGGCCGATCTCGGCGCGACCATCGTGACGTTCCGGAACGGCGTCACCCTCACGTTCAAGCATACCGATTTCGACAAGGATTCGGTGATGGTCAATGTGTTGACCGGTGCCGGCGAGCAGGCCTTTTCGCCCGACCGGATCGATCCGCGCTTCGTGATGATCAATGGACTGCAATCGGGCGGTCTCGGCAAGATGACGCTCGACGAGATGAACCGCTCGCTCAACGGCCATGTCGTCGGCGTCGGCCTAATGACTCTTGGTGACCGCTTCCTGCTTAGCGGCGGCACGCGCGACGAGGATCTGCAGCTTCAGATGCAGTTGATGACCGCCTATCTGACCGACCCTGCCTATCGACCGACCGCGTTCGAGCAGAGCAAGGCGGCCTATCCCACCGCCTATGACAATCAGCTGACGCAGCCGGGCGGAGCGTTCAGCGTCTATGCCCGTCCGCTGCTCGCCGGCGGCGACAAGCGCGCCGCGGTCCTGTCGCCGGCCGAGCTCGGCGGGATGTCGATGGACGCGGTCCGTCCGCAACTGAAGGATTTGCTGTCAAAGGGGCCGATCGAGGTGACCATGGTCGGCGATATTTCGCTCGACGACGCGATCCGCGTCACCGCCAGTACGTTCGGCGCGCTCGCGCCGCGCCCGCCGGTCGACGCACCCGCGCCGGGAGCGGACAGCCGGTCCTTCCCGCAGCCGACGCCCGAGCCGCTCAAGTTCACGCATAAGGGCCTGGCCGAGCAGGGTCTCGGCTATATTGCCTGGCCGACCACCGACGCGATCCGCGATCTCAAGGAGGCGCGGCGGATCGAGCTGATGGTTGCGGTCCTCAAATTGCGGGTCCTGGACGAGATCCGCGAGCGACTTGCCTTGGCCTATTCGCCCCAGGTCGGCGCCAGCTACTCGGAAACCTACAAGGGTTATGGCACGCTCGGCGTCACCGCGCAGACCGCGCCCGACAAGCTCCCGGCTTTCTTCAAGGCGATGGACGACATCGTCCGCAAGTTGCGTGACGAACCGGTGAGCGAGGACGAGCTCAAGCGCGCGCGCGAGCCCTTGGTCGCGGCGAGTCTGCGCAGCCGTAACTCGAACTACTGGTGGATGGGTCAGCTGACGCCGCTGGTCGACCGGCCATGGTATGCGCCGCAGACGCTGACCGGGGTCGCTGAGCTGGAGAGCATGACGCCCGCCGACATCCAGGCGCTTGCACGCAAATATCTCCGCCCCGACCTCGCATGGAAGGCGGAGGTCCTTCCGCAGTCGATGGCTGCGGGATCGCCGTCCGCGGCAGCGCCTGCCGTGACGTCGAAATAAGTACCACCTGCCCCGGCGCGCTAGCGTGCCGGGGCCATTTTGGATCCGTTAGTCACCGCATATCGCAAGACCGCCTCGCGGAGAGCCGAGATAACGCAGCCGTCGCCGCCTCAGGATGATCCAGACAACGGCGCGTCGCTCGAAGCGCTGGACCGGGCGTTCCGTCCCTCCCTCCAGCGTTATTTTATGCGGCGCGTTCGCGATCGCGCCGAGATCGACGACATGGTGCAACAGGTCTTCGAGCGGCTGATCAAGCGCGGCGGTGTCGAGGGGATCGGTCAGATCGGCGGCTACATTTTCCAGATCGCGAGCAGCGTGCTGTCGGACAATCGGCGCAGCCAGAAAGTGCGTCACGCCGACGATCATGAGGAATTCGATCCGCCCCGGCACGGCGATGTGGATTTCTCCCCCGAGCACGTCTTCCTTGTCAGGGAGCGGCTGGCTCGCGCCACCGCGATCCTGCTCGAGCTGCCCGAACGGACGCGGGTGGTATTTGTGCTTAGGCGACTGGAAGGAATGAAGTATCTCGACATCGCGGCGAGATTGGGCATTTCAGTCAGTGCGGTCGAAAAGCACATGGAGCGCGCCGTCGTGCGGTTAACGGAAGGGGCGGAACAGGAATGATCCGTCTACGCACCCTTCCCAGGACGCGCGGCATGTCGCCCGGCGAGGCCGCGGCGCATTGGCTGGTCCTGCAGGATTCCCGCCCGCTGAGCGCGACCGAGGAAGCCGAATTCGCGGCATGGCGCGAGGATCCGGTGCATGCGGCCGCTTATCGCAAGGCGGGCGACGCGATGACACTGTTCGATGTCGACATCGGCGCCGACGTCAATCTGCGCGCGTTGCGTCAATCGGCGCTGGAGGCAGCGCCCGTGCCGCGGCACCGTTATGGGCTCGCGGTGGGGGCCGGCATCGCTGCCAGCATCGCCGCGATCCTGGCGTTCATCGGCTTCCAGAATCCCGGCCTGCCATCATCTGCGCCGCGATCCGGTACGCCGGCGGCGGTTGCCGGCAATGGCGTTCCCGGGACCAATGCCGCGAACCAGCTTGTCGAATATCGCACGGGGATCGGCGAGCGTCGTACCGTGCGCCTCAGCGACGGCAGCACGATCACGATGAACACCGGCACCAAGCTCGCCGTGCTGTTCAGCGACCATCGTCGCCTCATCAAGATGAGTCGCGGCCAGGCGCTGTTCGAGGTCAGTCATGATTCGGCCAGGCCGTTCACCGTCGAGGCGGCGGACCGCCAGGTCACCGCATTGGGGACCATTTTCGAAGTGCGGGTCGATCCCGGTCGCGTGAACGTGACGCTGATCCGCGGGAAAGTCGTCGTCGACCGGTCTCCCGAGGCAAATGGCGGCTATGACGAGACGCGCATTCCGCCGACGATCCTGAAACCCGGCCAGCAATTCGACGCCGAGCTGGGCGCGCCGCAAAAGGTCGCAGTGGTCGATGTCGATCGCCAATTGCTGTGGCGCAACGGGTTCGTCGAATTTGACGACGAGCCGCTGGGCCGGGCAGTCGCGGAGATCAATCGCTATTCGGCCAAGCCGATCGTGCTCAACAATGACGGCGTGGCTGCGCTTCATGTCAGCGGGCTGTTCCGCACCGGATCGCCCGACCAGTTCGTCGATGCGATCGAGGGCCTGCTGCCGGTCGACGCCAAGCCCAACGGACAAGGCGGCATCGAGCTGTCGATCGCGCCCGGTCGCGCGCGGTGACGCCTGTAGTGACGAGCACGTTACATTTTTTCGATGCTTCCGGATGTGGATTTCGTCGCCCCTCACGTCCCTGTCATTGAGGGGTCGCCAAGGCCTCCGCTATGACAAGGAGGGGGCATCAAGATGCGCAACCGCAACCACGGCCATGGTCGCCGGAAACTGATAACGGGAACTGCCGCGATCGCGCTGGCGGTCGCCGTCAATGGCGTGGCGATGGCTGCTCCAGCACCCGGCCAGGGCGGCGCGGTTCAGGTCAACATCACCGGCGGTGATCTCGGCAAGGCGCTGGCGCAGCTCGGTCGCGAAGCAGGCGTGCAGATCGTGTTCCTCCCCGACCGTGTGCGGGGCCGCAAGGCAAAGGCGCTGCGCGGTACCTACACCGTTGAGCAGGCGCTCGAGCGGCTGCTGGCCGGCACCGGGCTGCGGTACCAGAAAACCCAGGGCGGCACCTATGTGGTGGGCGGTCCCACCGAGGAAGCGCTCAACAAGGCGCGCGCGATCACCGATGACCTGTCGGCGGCAAGCGGCCGGGACTCCCAGGGCCAGGTGGTCGTGCCCGAGATCCTCGTCGTCGGGACCCGCGACTGGACGCTCAACCTCGACATCCCCCGGACGCAGGATGACGCGCAGCCCTATGTCGTGTTCAACAAGGAGCAGATCGCGAGGTCGGGTGCGACCAGCCTCGAGGATTTCTTCAAGAACTTTCTCGGCTCGAACAATAGCGGCAGCATCTCGACCCAGATCGGCACCGCCAAGAACCAGAGCTTCGTCAACCTCCGCGGCCTCGGCCTAGGCAGCACGCTGATCCTCGTCGACGGCCGCCGCTATTCGCAGGCCAATACCGGCGACGGTGCCTTCTCGCAGTCATCGGTCAACGGGATTCCCCTCGACGCGATCGAGCGTATCGAAGTCCTGCCTTCCTCGGCGTCCGGGATCTACGGATCGAACGCGGTTGGCGGCGTTATCAACATCATTCTGCGGCGCAACTTCAACGGGCTCCAGGCAAACCTCTATTACGGCAATACCTCGCGTCTCGACGCCTTCGAGAATCGCGCCAGCCTGAATGGAAGCTTCCCGCTGGAAGGCGGCCGTACCCGGCTCTCCTTCACCACCAGCTGGCAGAAGACCGGCGGCCTGTTCGAGGGCGACCGCGACTATATCGAGCGCGGCCGGGCGCAATTGCTCGCCAACGCGCCCAATTATTTCGCGACGCTCAACAACCCGATCCAGAGCACGACGCCCAATATCGTCAGCGCCGACGGCACCCCGCTCAAGCTCGACCCGCAATATGGCGGAGCATCGCTCGGGTCGCGCATCACTTATGTGCCGGTCGGCTATCGTGGCGTCGCGTTCGATGGCGTGGCGCCGCTGGTCGCCAATGCCGGCAAGCAGAACCTGGCGCTCTCGCCGACCGCGACCACCGGCCCGGTCGGCGACGGGATGTTCGCGCCGCTGCTGACGCCGACCCAGAGCTTCAACGCGTCGGTGACGGTGAAGCGCGAATTCGCCAAATGGCTGAGCATCTATGCCGAGGGCGGCTGGTCGCGATACGAATCGAGCAGCTATGTGAACCCCGCCGCGGGCACCTATACGGTGAAGGCGAATGCGGCGGACAACCCGTTCCAGCAGGACATCCTCGTGTCGGTGCCGGTCGCGGCCGGGAACCGCTGGATCCGGAATGCCACCACCAACTGGCGCGTGGTCACGGGCGCGATCGTCAAGCTGCCGTTCAAGTGGCAGGCCGATCTCGATCTGACCTGGAACTGGAACAGCTACGCTCCCGGCCAGGGAATCCCTGCCTTCGACCTGGCCACCGCAACTGGCGTGCAGCTGACGGGGACGATCGACCTTCTTCGCGACCTGATGGCGACGCCGCCGGCCTTCACCTATCTCGACAAGCCCGAGAGTGGGCTGCTCCGAGGCGGCCGTGGCTATTCGCGGTCCTATACGCTGAAGCTTGCCGGTCCGGTACCGCTGCTGCGTCTGTGGGGCGGCAAGCCCATCGCGACCCTGGTGCTTGAGCAGGACAAGCAGACCCAGGGCGAGTTCGTCAATTTCCAGAACACCGTGGTGGCCTCGTCGGTGAACTTCACGCCGGCAAGATCGCAGCGAACCGACAGTGCTTATGGCGAAATCCGCTTTCCGATCATCGGCGAGCGCAACAAGGTACCGTTGATCCGCGAGCTCGAGCTCCAGGTCGCCGGACGATATGATCGCTATGTCGGTGTCGGGTCGAACACTTTCATCCAATGCTTTCCGTTCGCCACGGCGAATCTCGCCGCCCCCCTGCCGGACAGCGCCTACTCTGCGCCGTGTCCGCCGTCCGGTACCAACGTCGCCTTCGCGACGACACGGAACAGCTCGACCAATCCGACCGTGGCGCTGAAATGGGCGGTCGACAAGAACCTGACGTTCCGGGGCTCTTATTCGACCGGTTATCGGCCGCCCCAGCTCAACTCGGTCATCGGCTTCGATGCCGGAGGCGCTCCCGGTTCGCTGCTTGCGGGGAAGACCATCGTCAACGTGACCGACCCGTTGCGCGGTAACGAAAAGGTTGGCGAGTCGCTGTTCGGCATCTTCCAGATCCTGCCGGCCCGGTTCGGCGGCAATCCGAACGTGGATCCCGAGACATCGACCTCCTGGTCCGCCGGGGCGATCCTGACGCCCACCTTCGTGCCGGGTCTTCGCGTCTCGGTCGACTGGACCCTGATCCAGCAGAACAACCTTTATTTCCAGCCGCAGTCGCTGCTCAGCAACGGCAATCTCCCGGGCGGCCAGCAGGCATTCAACGACTTTCTCGCCGCGCATCCGGAGCGGTTCACGCGCGCGACCGATCCGGCGACCTTCGGGCCCTATTCCGTCGGCAAGATCACCTTCGCCGACGTGACTACTGCGAACCTGGCACACGCGCGGTCGGAATCGCTCGACTTTGCGGCGAGCTATGATCGGGCGATCGGCAAGGGGCGGCTCAATATCCAGGCCGCGGCGACGTGGCTGCTCGACCTCAGGGTGCAGACGACTCCCTCGGCGGCGCCGTTCAATGCGACCGGTGTGGTCGACAACGGTTTCCTCGCATTGCTCGGCGCGACCGGCGGCGTCGAGTGGAAAGGGAACGGGTCGATCAGCTATTCGACGGACAAATGGACCATCGGCGCGCGCGGCCGCTACATCGGCTCGTACTGGCTGAATGTGCAGCATGCGGTCGCCCCAACCCAGGGCGCCGCCAAGATTCCGGCGCAGGCCTATGTCGATTTGTTCGGCAGCTACAAGCTGAACGACAAGACCCAGTTGCGCGCTGGCATCAACAATGTGTTCGACAAGTCGCCGCCGATCAATTCGACCACGACCTTGTTCTACAGCTTCTATGGCGATCCGCGCCGGGCGAACTTCTATCTCAGCATCAATCGGCGGTTCTAGGGCCCCCGGCGCGCGGCGACGCGCGCCGGCAGCATCGTCCAATCGAACGCGGGGTTGTCCTCAACCCGCCAAGCCCGGCGTCAGCTCCACGCCCGTAGCCGGGTAGTCGGCGCGCATGTCCAGGCCTTCACAGGCTAAAGGCGCCGGCGCTCCAATCCCATCCATGAAATATAATCGGGGCCCGATGTCTACGGCCGCCGATGATCGCTGGTGATCTGGGAAATGGTGCCGCTTACAGGACTCGAACCTGTGACCCCCGCATTACGAATGCGATGCTCTACCAGCTGAGCTAAAGCGGCCCATACGCGCCCCCGAGGGCGGTGAGGCGGCGCGCTTACCAACTCTCCCTTATGCTGGCAAGCGGAAGCGGCCGGGAACGCCATAATCGCCGCACGTGAAGGATTGGTTAGGGCGGTCGCTTCGGTCGCGCTGTGCAGACCGTTTCGAATGTTGTGCTGTGGTCGTGACAGCGCTTCGCATCGCACGCCGAACGGGCCAGCATTGCATCCCCCAAAGAGAAGGGGACGTAACCATGTCGACCGACACGCATGCTAGGGCCGCGAACGCGACATTGTTGTTCGCGTTCAGCGTGGGTGCGGCGGCGCTGTCCGGGCTGCTGTTCGGATTCGACACCGCGGTGATCGCAGGCGTTACGAGCGACCTGCGACAGGTGTTCGGCCTGTCCGATGGTTGGCTCGGCATTACCGTCTCGATCGCCTTGTGGGGAACGCTGGCGGGCGCGTTCGGAGTCGGCGTGCCGGGCGATCATTATGGCGGCCGCGCCGGGCTGCGCGTGATGGCGATCTTCTATTTGCTGTCGGCGCTGGGCTGCGCGCTGGCCTGGAACTGGGGTTCGTTCGCGATCGCGCGGCTGGTCGGCGGGATCGCGATCGGCGGGTCGTCGGTGCTGGCGCCCGTCTATATCGCCGAAGTCGCGCCGGCGGCACGGCGCGGACGGCTGGTCGGGCTGTTCCAGCTCAGCGTCGTGTCCGGAATTCTGCTCGCCTATCTCAGCAATGCATTGATCGGCTCATGGGTCGCCGAAGCGGTGGCGTGGCGATGGAGGCTCGGCGTCGCGGCAGTACCGGCGGCTCTGCTGTTCGTACTGTTCTGGTTGATCCCCAACAGCCCCCGCTGGCTCGAATCGAAGGGGCGGCATGACGAGGCGATCACGGCGAGCAATGCGCTCGGCATCGCGCCGCCGCCGCCCGAACCCGCCACCGATCGTGCGCGATTGTCGTTCGCGCATCATCGCAAGCAGATCCTGCTCGCGACCGGACTCGCGGCCTTCAACCAGTTGAGCGGGATCAATGCGATCCTCTATTACCTCAACGACATCTTCGCGGCGGCGGGATACGGGGCGCTGTCGGCGGCATGGCAGGCAGTGGCGATCGGTGCGGTCAATCTGGTCTTCACCTTGGTCGGGATCGCCGGTGCAGACTGGATCGGGCGCCGCGCGCTGCTCGCGATCGGCGGAACCGGCCTCACGGTTGCGTTGGTGCTGACCGCGATGATCATGTTCGGTGCGGTGCCGCGATCACTGTTGCTGGTAGTGTTGATCGGTTTCATCGGCTTCTTCGCGATGAGCCAGGGCGCGGTCATCTGGACCTACATCTCGGAGATATTCCCGCAGGACGTACGCGCGCGTGGCGCCGCACTGGGTAGCGGCACCCATTGGCTGATGAACGCGCTGATCTCCGCCGCCTTCCCGGCGATCGCCGCGGTGTCGGCGGGCGCGCCCTTCCTGTTTTTCGCCGGCGCGATGGCGGCGATGACGCTGTGCGTGTTGCTCTTCTATCCGGAGACGCGTGGCGTCCGGCTGGAGAATGTGGCGTTCAGGCATTGAATGCGCGGCGCTTTTCTTCACGAGGTTGATCGAACGCGACGCCCTTTTCCGCGCCGCAAAGCCGTGCATCCGATCGGCACAGCCGAATCCCCTTTGGACTTCCAGCCTATCTGATAGGAAGCAACCTATCTGACAGGAAGAGCCGCACAAGCGGTCGGCGCGGGACAGCGTGATCTATTTGGGAGAGGGTAGAAGGCATGAATACACGTTCCTTGCGCATCGCTCTGCTGGCGGGCGCGGCCACGGCGATTTTCGCGATCAACGCCGCCGCGGCGAACACCGACACGCCGGCCGCCACGAAGG
>FTCZ01007225.1_pt1 | contig 35528 bp, 32 predicted proteins | sample 1658871 | NCBI WGS metagenome assembly FTCZ01 (sample SAMEA3914864, study PRJEB12502) | metagenome | biome: forest; material: soil | place: USA | collected 2012-03-12 | depth 0.3 m | reverse complement strand
GGCGAGGACGCGATCGACGACGACGGCCTCACCGACGAGCCGCTGGTCATCAAGGCCAAGGTCACGATCGCCGAGGACTCCGTCGAGATCGACTTCGAAGGCACCTGCGGGCAGGTGAAGCGCAACCTCAACTGCCCCTATTCGAGCACGCTGTCGGCCGCACTCAGCTGCGTGAAGTCGGTGCTGACCAGTCCCGACATTCCCTACAACGAAGGCATGGCGCGGCCGGTGCACATCAAGGTGCCGTATGGCTCGCTGCTCAATCCGCGTCACCCCGCGCCGGTGCGGGCGCGCATGATCCCGGCCTACCGCGTGTTCAACGCGGTGATGAAGGCGCTGGCGCAAGCGCTGCCCGAACAGGCGATCGCCACGGGCTTCGACTGCACGACGGCCTTCTGCCTCTCGCGATTGGGCGAGAAAGGCTACAGCGTCTACCTGGAAATCTTCGGCGGCGGCTACGGCGCCTCGAAGGGCGCCGACGGCTGCGATGCTGTCGATTCGCCACTCAGCAACTGCTCCAACGCGCCGGTCGAGTCGCTCGACATCGACTACGACTTCTTCCGCATCGTCGGCTACGAGCTGGCGCCCGACTCGTTTGGCCTGGGCGCGCGGCGCGGCGGCGCGGGCTTCACGCGGCGCTGCGAGATACTGGCCGACGACGTGCAGCTTGCGATCTACTCCGACCGCTTCAAGCTCGCACCCCAAGGCCTGCTGGGCGGCGCGCCCGGCCAACGCGGCTACTGCCGCATCTTCCGCGCAGACGGCACGACGGAAGAACTGCGCAGCAAGGCCGCCGTCGATCTCGCCAAGGGCGACATCGTGGAAATGTTCGTGGGCGGCGGCGCGGGCTTCGGCCGCCTCTCCGAACGCCCCGACTCGATGATCGACCGCGACCTGGCCGATGGCCTGCTCACCCGCGATCCCCGCAACGTGCGGAAGCTGGCGGCGGAGTGATTTTGCACCGGCGACCCTCCCGTTAAACAAATGGGAATTTAACGGGACCGTCCCTCAGGCTTTTCTTCCGGAATTCCGGAAACCAGATTTATCAATGAGTTAACCCCGATTTCCGGAAGGCTCCGGAATTCCGGAAACACCGCACCGGACGGGTGCTGCCGGGGCGCGACGAGGTACCAAAGCAAACGAAGGTTACTGCCCATATATTGCATAAGTCGCAATAAATGTCAATGCTAAAAACGCCGCTAATTTGTCACCACGTCATGCGCAGTCCCGCGAAGAAGGTGTGGCTGGTGGTGCCGCCCTCGAAGTCGCCGTCGTAGCGCGCGTAGAGGCTGGTGTGGTCGGCGATCGTGGCGTCGGCCATCGCGCCCACGACGGCACCGTCGCGCGGCGCGGTCGCACCCTGAGTGGTGAAAGCGAACGCAGGCGCGCCGGCAAAGGACGACGTGACCGGGCGTGACGTATCGGCGAGCTCGTGGCTCCAGCCCGCCTGCAGTTTCACATCCACCTTCGCGACCGTTGCGCCGACCTGCGCCCCCAGCACCGTGCGCAGCGAGTTCGTCGTCTGCGCCTGCACATTCAAGTTGAGCGCGTCCGCACCCGTTTCGGTGAACGCCGCCTGTGTCGCCGTCGAGCCCTGCAGCCGCGCGAACGGCGTGACGAAGGCGTCGGCTGTTGTGCCGACGTCGAATTTGTAGCCGGACTCGACCAGGCCGAAGAACTGCTCGACGCTGGTGCTGCCCTGCGCCGTGCGCGCGGCGAGGCCCGGGATCGCGATCGGCCGCGTCATGCGGTTCTGGCCGTGGGCGTAGCCCGCGAGGCCGTCGACGTAGAGCGCGCCCTGCGTATACTGGCCGTAGAGGCCCATCTGCACCTGATCGCTGGTGCCCTGTCCCGGCAGGCCCGACGTCCACAGCGTCGAGGTGGAGTAGCCCAAGGTGGCGCCCGCGGTGAACTGCGGATCGAACTTGTAATCCAGTCCGACCGCCGCACCGCCGAGATTGTAGGTCGAGCCGCGGCTGTTGCCGTCGCCCGCCACCGTGCCCAGCCCGCCGAAGCCGCCCATCCACGCGCCCCAGCGCGGCTCGACCTCGCAGGAGAAGTCACAGGCATCGTTGGTCGCCGGCGCCAGCGCGATATGGCCATTGCCGCCACCCCCATGGCCCGCGTTGCCCGTGAAGGCGTTCATGAAGGCGATGGCGTTCTGCACATAGACCGTCTGGAAACCGGCATAGTTGACGCCGGAGATGGTATCGAGCGCCCCCGGTCCCTGCGCCGTGCTGAGCACCGAGAGGGCGCCCAGCACGGTGGCGAAGTCGCCCGTCGCCGTCGGATTGGCGTTGTCGAGGGCGGCGCCGACCGACTTCTGATTGGGCGTCTGCCCGCCGTTCTGGAACGAGTTGGCCGTCGACAGCAAGGTCAGGAACACGTCGTTCAAATCGTAGGTCAGCGTCGGCGTCAGGAACGCGAAGTTGCTCGACACGCTGGCGTAGGTGCCGGTGACGCCCGTGCTCGCCGTCAGGATGGTATAGCGCGTCGAGCGCTGATAGGTGCCGCTGTCGGCCACGACCTGCACCGTGGAGGTCGGATTGATCACCGCGTTGCCGGTGACGTTGATCTTGTCGCTGAGGCCGCCCGGCGTGACCTCGACCTGGTAGGTCGAGCCCGCGCCCTGCGTGAAGGTGCCGACGATATTGGTGGTGCCGATGTCGGGCCGGATGGTGCCGTTCACCGTCACGTTGCCGGTGATCGTGCCCGAGCCGCCGATGCTGCCGCCGCTGTCGACCGTGACGGCGCTGGCGAGGGTGCCGTTCACCATCAGCTTGCCGGCCGCGATCTCGGTCGTGCTCAGCGTAGCGGCGCCGCTCAGGGTGAGAGTGCCGCTGCCCTGCTTGATGAAGCCGCCCGTGCCGGTGAAGCCGCCGGCATAGGTCGTGTCGCTGGAGCCGCCCGCCGTCAGCGTCTGGGTGCCAAGCGCAACCGTCGAACCGGAGACGCCCGACAGGTCCTTGATCGTGGCGCCCGACGTCGTGTTCGAGATGTTGAAGGTAGCGCCCGATCCCGCGAGATTGACGCCGCTCGAGCTCGCGATCGTGCCAACGCCGCTCAGCCGGAACGTCGCGCCGGCATTGATCGTCGTCGCACCGGTATAGGCGAGGGCCTTGGAGAAGCCCATATCGCTTCCGCCCGCGAGAGTGACGCCGCCCGTGCCCGAGATCTGTCCGTCGTAGGAGCTAAGGCCGTTTATCGTCAGGGTGGCCGCCCCCAGGAGCACGGAGCCACTGCCGCTCAGCGCGGCGATCGTATTGTTGAAATTGTTGAGATCGAGCGTCCCGCTCGTGCCCATCTGGACGTTGCTGTTCGCGGAAAAGGCGTTGGTCGCCCCGGCCTGCCATGTGCCCGCGCCGACCTGCGTCGTGCCGCTATAGGTGTTGGCCCCGGTCAAGGTGATGGTGCCGGTACCGTCCTTGCTGATCCCGCCGGCGACGGTGGTGCTCGTGATCGAGCCGGCGAAGGTCGTGCTGTTGGACGAGCCCAGGCCCAGCGTGACGCCGCCGAGCGCGACGGTCGTGCCGGCGACACCCTGCAGATCCTTGATGGATACAGTGCCGGTATGGCCCGTGAGATCGAACGTGGCGCCCGAGGCCGCGAGGTTGACGCCACTCGACTGTGCGATCGAGCCCGAACCCGTGAGCGCCAGCGTACCGGCATTGACGGTCGTGGCGCCGGTGTAGGTGTTCGTGCCTGTCAGCGTCAGCGTGGCGGTGCCCGTCTTGGTGAGACCGCCCGAGCCGCCGATGACACCGCCCAGCGACGTGGCGGCGTCGGTCTGGAAGGTGCCGCCGCCCGCGTTCAGCGTGATCCCGCGGCTGGACGTCAGGGCCGCCGTGGTCTGGAGCGTGCCGCCGTTCAGGCTGAGCGTGCCCGCGCCGGCGCCAAGATTGTTGTCGGCCGAGATGGCGAGCGTGCCGCCATTGATCGCCCAGTTGGTCGTCGACGCCGTGGTGTTGGTGAGCGTCCAGGTGCCGGTGCCAGCCTTCTCGAACACGCCGAAGTTCCGGTACTGCGCCGCCGCGCCGATCTGGGAGACGTCGAAGCTCGCGCTCGTGCTGGTGCCGCCCAGCCGCAACGTGTCCGCCGCGCTGAACGCCACGACGTTGCCGGTGATGGTCGAGCCCGCCCGCAGCTCCAGCACGTTGGTGCCGCCGGTGAAGGTGATGGCATTGGTCGCGGCCAGGCCCGTCGTCCCGAGGGTGCCGACGGCGCCCACAATACCGGAGGCGCCCGTCGTACCGCCCAATCCGCCAGTGCCGCCCACGCCGCCGCCGCCGCCAACGCCCCCGCTGCCGCCCAAGCCCGAGCTGATGGTGCCGCTGTTGATGACAGTGAGATCGGAGCCGATGATGGCGGCGCCCCCGTTGCCGCCAGCGCCGCCGTCGCCCCCGTTGCCGCCGGCACCGCCGGCGCCGCCGATGGCGGTGCCGCTGCTCGACAGGGAGTTGCCACCGGCGCCACCCGCTCCACCCGCACCGCCGGCACCGCCCGCTCCGCCGGCGCCGCCCTGCAAAGTGCCGCTGTTCGTGATCGTCACACCGGAGGCGGAGATCGCCGCGCCACCAGCGCCGCCTACACCGCCCACCCCGGCACTGCCGCCGTTACCACCGGCACCGCCAACGGCACTATCAGTCGTATTGTTGCTTCCGAAACCGCCGGTGCCGCCCACGCCACCGAAGCCGCCGGCGCTTCCGGCGCTGCCCGTACCGCCGGTCAGGGTCGTGGTGTTGACGATGCCGCCCGTGACAGCGGGCGTTCCCGCCGAGCCCGCGCTGCCAATGCCGCCATTGCCGCCGTTGCCGCCGGTCCCTCCGGCGGCGTTGCCGCTTGTGACGCCGGAGGCTTGGCCACCCGCACCACCGGCACCGCCCCCCGCATTGGCGCCGCCGTTGCCGCCATTGCCACCCTGGCCACCCACAGCATCGCCGTTCAGGGCAGTCGCGTTGCCACCGGTGCCGCCCGCACCGCCGGCCTGGTCCGCGACCGCGCCATTTCCGCCGGCCCCGCCATTGCCGCCCGTTTGATTGCCGGCACCACTGAAGGATGTACCGTTGGTACCGTTGGGAGCGGCCTGCGCCCACGCCGCAACCGGCGTCAGGCTGGTGGTGATCAGCAGCGAGCCAACCAAAAACTTGACGCGCAGTCTTACGTGGCTCTGCCCCACTCGACGCAACATGTACTCTCCCCAGTACTTCTTGCAGTGCAATTTACCGAGGAGTGGCGTGAATCGCCCGAAAAAAAATTGCAGCATCAGTGCCGCACCCGATCGAGTCAGGCTGTCGGCCGGCTAGAGCGCGCCGACCGACTTCAAATAGAGGTCGCTCGCCTGCTTTGTCGCCGGGCCCGGCGTGCCGCCGGCGATCAGGCGGCCGTCGATCTTCGTCACCGGCGTGACGCCGCCCAAGGTGCCGGTCACGAACGCCTCGTCCGCCGAATAGACCTGCGCCAGGGTGAAGTCGCATTCCTTCGCGACCTTGCCCGCGCCGCGCCAGGCGTCGATCACGTTGGCCTGGGTGATGCCCTTGAAGCTGTAGAGCCCCGTCGAGGTCCAGAGCTCGCCGCGGCGCACGATGAAGAAGTTCGTCGAGTTGCACGAGGCCACGAAGCCGCGCGGATCGAGCATCAGCGCCTCGTCGGCGCCGGCCTTGATCGCCTGGATCAGCGCCTGGATCAGGTTGAGCCGCGAATGCGAGTTGAGGCGCAGGTCGAACTGGTCGGGCCCGGTGGTGCGGAAGGTCGAGGTGAAGAGCGTGTAGCCCTTGGCCTTCGCCTCGGGCAGCGGCGACTTGTACTCGGCCACGATCACGATGGTCGCCTTGCCGATCACGAAGCGTGGGTCCTGGTTCGGCGTCTTCTTGAGACCGCGCGTGATCATCAGACGGATGTGCGCGCCGTCGGTCATGCCATTTTTGTCGAGCGTATCCTGCACCGCCTTGATCACGCCGGCGCGGTCGAGCCCGATGTCGAGATCGATCGATCCCGCGCCCTCGAACAGCCGGTCCATGTGCGCGTCCAGGCTGATCAACTTGCCCTTTACCAGGCGCAGCCCCTCCCACACGCCGTCGCCCAGCGCAAAGCCCGAGTCGAAGACCGAGACCACGGCCTTGTCGCGCGGGAAGAAGGCGCCGTTCACATAGACCAGCACGCTGTCGTTGCGCGCGTCGGGCTTGTACGCCTGGGCGCTGGATTGTTCCGTTGTCGTCATCGTTCCCTCAAAAACTGAATTGCCTGTGGCTTGCGAGGAAGGCGCGCGTGCGCTCCTGCCTCGGGTTCTTCAACACCTCGTCCGGCGTGCCCTGCTCGTGGATCGCGCCATCGGCCAGGAAGATCACGCGCGTGGCGACGTGATAGGCAAAGCCCAGCTCGTGCGTGACCAGCAGCATCGTGCGACCTTCCTCGGCGAGCGTGCGGATCACGGTCAGCACCTCGCCCACCAGCTCGGGATCGAGCGCCGAGGTGGGCTCGTCGAACAGCAGCATCTCGGGATCCATTGCCAGGGCGCGGGCGATGGCGACCCGCTGCTTCTGGCCGCCCGAGAGATGGGCGGGCCAGGTGTCCGCCTTCTCCGCAAGACCGACGCGCGCCAGTTCCCGCTGCGCGCGGGTTGATGCTTCGGCCTTGGGCATGCGCTTCACGGTGCGCAGGCCTTCCATGACGTTGCCGAGCGCGGTCATGTGCGGGAACAGGTTGAACTGCTGGAACACCATGCCGATGCGCTGGCGCACGCCGATCATCTCGCGTTCGCGGTAGCGGCCATCGACGCCCAGCACTTCGCCGTCGAGCTCGAGGCGGCCGATGTCCGGCAGCTCCATGAAGTTGAGGCAGCGCAGCAAGGTGCTCTTGCCCGAGCCCGAGGCGCCCAGGATGGCGATGCGTTCGCCGGGCTGCACTTCGAGGTCGATGCCGCGCAGGACTTCAGTGTTGCCGAAGCGCTTGCCGAGGCCGGTGACCTTGAGGAGGGTCATTCGTTCCTCCCCAGCCGGCGCTCGAGGTAGTAGCTGAACTGGACCAGCGGCCACAGGAACACGAAGAAGATCAGCGCCACCGTCGTGTAGGCCTCGATCGGATTGTAGTTCAGCGAGGCGATCAGCTTGCCCTGCTGCAGCAGCTCGACATACGCGACGGCGGAGGCGAGCGTCGACATCTTGAAGATCTCGATCGCGCGGTTGGTGAGCGCCGGCATCATGCGCTTGACCGCCTGGGGCAGGATGATGCGGCGCATCGCCTGGAACCAGCCCATGCCGAGTGCCCGGGCGCCGTCCCACTGTCCGCGTTCGATCGACTGGATGCCGCCGCGATAGATCTCCGCCGAGAACGCCGCCGAATTGAGCGAGATGCCGAGCGCGGCCGCGGTCAGTGGGCCGATCTCGAACGGCATCAGGATCGGCAGCGCGAAATAGAACCACAGGATCTGCACGAGCACCGGCGTGTTGCGGAAGAACTCCACGAACATGGTGGCCGGCACATAGGCCCAGCGGCTGCGCGCATAGCGGCCGAGCCCGACGACGAAGCCCAGCGCAAGTCCCGCCACGAGGCAGATCGCGAAGATCCGCAGAGTGCCCGCCGCGCCCGCGAGCAGCGCGTCGGTGTTGGAGAAGACGGAGGCAAAGTCCCACTTCATCAGTGCACCGTGCTTTCGCCGCTGCGCGCGAGCCGCAGTTCCAGCCAGCGCGCGCCGAGGCTTGCCAGGAAGATCACCGAGAAATACACGAGCGCCACGACGGTGTAGGTCTCAAGCGGCCTGAAGCTTTTCTGCGAGACTTCGTTGGCCTCGAACAGCAGGTCGGCATAGGAGATCGTCGCCACCAGGGTCGTGGTCTTCATCAGCTCGATGGCGCGCTCCATGAAGGCGGGGATCATCCGCTTCACCGCCTGCGGCAGCACGATGCGGCGCATCGCCTGGCCGTAGTCCATGCCGATCGCGCGGGCGCCGTCCCATTGACCGCGCTCGACCGACTGGATGCCGGCGCGGAAGACCTCGGCGAAGAAGGCCGACGACTGGATCGAGAAGGTGACGGCGGCGGCCATGAAGGGCGTCATCTCGATGCCGACCAGGATCGGCAGCGCGAAGAAGAACCAGAAGAGCTGGACCAGCGGCGGCGTGGTGCGGAAGACCTCGATCACGAAGCCCGCGGGCCACGACGCCCACGGCCGATGCGACAGGCGCAGCAGCGCCAGTGCGAGGCCCAGCACGAGCCCGCAGGCGAGCGCCGTGCCGGTCACCTTCAGGGTGTTGAGCAGCCCCTGTGCCAGCAACGGCCAGGCGGCGAAGACCGGCGCGAAGTCCCAGTGGTAGGTCAAGCCTCGCCTACTTGATCATTTCCTTCATGATCGGCGGCGCGAGCGCCGGATCGAGGCCGAAGTCGCTCAGCGCCTTCTCGTACCACTTCTGCGTCTGGCCGCTCCTGTAGTACTCGACCAGCTGCTGATTGACCCAGGCCACGAACTCGGTGTCGCCCTTGCGCAGCGCCGTGCTCGAGGGCTGCGACTGCGCCGGCGTCGGCACGACGATCTTGCCCTTGCCGAGCTTCTGGCGGGCGGCCAGCAGCGGCGGATGGAACAGGCAGACGGCATCGACCCTGCCCGACTGATAGGCCGCGATCGCCGCGGCATTGTCGGGGAAGCGCTGGATGTCGGCCTTGGGCGTGTGCTCGGTCACGAACTTGTCCATCGACGAGGCCTGCGGCACGGCGATGCGCACCGACGCCTTGTTGAGGTCGTCCCACGACTTCACCGCGAGGTCGTCCTTCGCCAGCACCGCCAGCGAATACCAGAGCAGCGGCGCCTCGGGGAAATCGACCGCCTGCTTGCGCTCGGCCGTGGCGTCGATGGTGAACATGATGTCGATCTTGTCGGCCTGGAGCGCCGCGATCGAGTTGCCCCAGCTCACCTCGACCGTCTCCATCTTGACGCCGAGCTTGTCGGCCATCGCCTTGCCCATCGAGATGCCGAGGCCCGAATTCCAGTCGCCGGTCTTGGGGTCCTTGGAGAACCACGGCGGCGCCTGCGTGACGCCGACGCGGAAGGTGCCGCGCTTCTTGGCGGCCGCGATGGTGCCCTCGGCGCGAACGGCGAACGGCATGGCGAGTACGCCAGTGCCGGCGGTCAGGATAGCGATCAACGATCGGCGGTTGATGGTCATGTGATGTTTCCCCTCTTCTTCCCCAAGACAGACGCCCTCGAATCGGATGGCAACGAGCGCAGGAAGCGCTCGGTGGTTTCGGCGCCGCGGCGCATGTGCTCGGCGATCTCGCGCCGCATCGCGTCGAGGTCGTCGCCCAACGCGGCGGCGATGTAGCTGTCGTGGCTGTCGCGCCTGGGCCCGCGCATGCCGTGCGCGCGATGGTGCGCGGCCCAATAGAGCTGCAGGCGGCCGCGCAGGCCGTGCCAAGCGCGCTGCAGCAGCCGGTGTTCGCTCGCCTCATAGACCAGGCCGTGGAACTCGAGCTCGTTGGAGATGCTGGCGCGATCGTCGCCGGCATCGATGCTGGCCAGCAGCGCGCCGTTGCGGCGGTCGAGCTCGGCACGGAAGCGGCGGTCGCGACGCGGCCAGACCTGCTCGAAGGCGAAGGTCTCGAGCGCAGTGCGCAGCGAATAAATCTCCTGCACGTCGTCGACGGACAGCGGCGCCACGTGCGTGCCGGTGTAGGGCACCGTCACCACGAGCCCCTCCTCGATCAGCTGGCGCAACGCCTCGCGCAGCGGCCCGCGGCTCACGTCGAAATGCTCCGACAGCGCGGTCTCGATCAACGCCGTGCCCGGCGCGATGTCGCCCGCGAGAATCGCCGTCCGCAGCCGCTCGGCCACGTGGGCGCGCAAGGTGCTTCGGGGGACGGGATCCTGGAGGTCTGAAAAGGGCATCGTCGATTGTCGACAATCCTGCCTCGACGATGACCGCCGCGCAATGAAAAGCGCGGCGGTTCGCTATTTTACGCCGATCTAGTAGCTTTTGTAGCCTAGGAACTTGCCCGACATGCCAATCTTCACCCGGTCGCCCTTCTGGTCGGGCTGGCGCTCCAGGGTCATGTCGAAGTCGATGGCGGACATGATGCCATCGCCGAACTCCTCCTGGATCAGTTCCTTCCAGGTCGTGCCGTAAACCTGGACCAGTTCATAGAAGCGGTAGATCAGCGGGTCGGTCGGCGGCACCTGCGGCAGCGATCCGCGATAGGGCACCTCCTGCAGCAGCAGCACCTCTTCCTTGCCGAGTCCGAACAGCCTGGCGGCCTTGGTCGCCTGCTCCTTGGTCATCTTCATCTGGCCCAGGCACGCGGCCGTGACGATGATCTTCGAGGCACCACCGATCTTCCTGGCGATCTCGTCCCAGGTGAGCTCCTTCATCCGCTTGGCCGACAGGATCTTCTCGGTGACCTCAGCGCGCTTCATGGTCCGTCACCTCCCTGGTTGCTGGCACGGAGCAAGCGGGATGCCAAAAACCCGTCAAATCGCGCTGCAAACCGGAAATTGCTTATTACGAGGGCATTTTCGCCGATTCGTTACGCGAAATTTTGCGAATCGAATCTGAACGCTGGGGATTAAATAGATGGAATCGCTGACTCTTTCCTCGATTCAAGTCTGATTTCTTATTGCGGAGCGACTCACCCTTGTGGCAGGCTACAGCTTGTGGGTAGTTGGGTACCCACCACGATATGTCGGCCGCCGCTGATAGAACGGTCCCGCCAGGGATCGCAGTGCGGAAGAGCTGGGGAGTGGGTGGATGGCGTTATCGCGACACGAGCGGACCAGACACAAGGACGTTGATCTGAACCCGCTCGAGATGATCGAGAAGGTCGTCTCCGCCAACGATTGGCCTTTCGACAGGACATCCGACCGGGAGATCGCGGTCGAGGTCGCCGGCCGCTGGTGCGACTACCGTATGTTCTTCAGCTGGCGCGACGATGTCGAGGCGCTGCATTTCACCTGCGCCTACGACGTGCGCATCCCGAGCGAGCGTCATTCCGACATCCATGGCCTGCTGGCCTTGATCAACGAGAAGATGTGGCTCGGCCACTTCGACCTCTGGACCGAGGAAGGCCTGCCGATGTTCCGGCACGCCATACCGCTCAGGGGCACCGAAGGCCTGCGCCACGAGCAATTGAACGACCTCGTCGAGGTGGCGATCACCGAGAGCGAGCGTTTCTATCCCGCTTTTCAATACGTCGTGTGGGCGGGCAAGTCGCCGGCCGACGCGATGACGGCCGCCATTCTCGAGACCGTCGGCGAGGCTTAAAGCCCGCCGACCTTGCCAAAGGACCTCCGACGCCCCCTCTCTAAAATCAAAAACACTCTACTGTTCGGATCGTCCTCCAGCGGCGCCGTTCCCCCAGGGACGGCGCCGCGACCAATTTGCGGGCAATTCAAGCGGCGCTGTTTGCCGTCATGATCGCCTGGCTATAACAGTGCGTCCCGCATGACCCCTCTTCTCATCCCCTATCCCGAAATCGATCCCGTGCTGCTCCAGCTCGGGCCCTTCGCGATCCGCTGGTACGCGCTGGCCTACATCGCGGGACTGATCATCGGCTGGCGCGTGATGCGCCGCGTCTGCCAGCAGCCGCCGGCGATTCTCTCGCCGGAGAAGATCGACGACTTCCTTCTCTGGGCGGCGCTCGGCGTGATCCTGGGCGGGCGGCTGGGCTACGTGCTGTTCTACAAGCCATCCTTCTATCTGCAGAACCCGCTGTCGGCGCTCACGCTGTGGGAAGGCGGCATGTCGTTCCATGGCGGGCTGCTGGGCGTGATCACCGCGATCATCGCCTATGGGCTGCGCAACAAGACCAACCCGTTCATGCTGTCCGACCTGGTGGCGATCGTGGCGCCGATCGGCCTGTTCTTCGGCCGCCTCGCCAATTTCATCAACGGCGAGCTGTGGGGCCGCCCGGCCGACGTGCCGTGGGCGATGATCTTCCCGCGCGGCGGGCCGGTGCCGCGCCATCCCAGCCAGCTCTACCAGGCCTTCTTCGAAGGCGTCCTGCTGTTCGCGCTCGTGCAGCTGGTGTGGCGCCTGACCGAGGGCCGTCGCCGTCCCGGCCTGCTGACCGGCGTGTTCTGCGCGGGCTACGGCACGGCGCGCATCGTGGGCGAGATCTTCCGCGAGCCCGACTCGTTCCTGGGCTTCCTATGGGGACCGCTCACCATGGGCATGCTGCTGTCGGTGCCGGTACTGCTGTTCGGCGCGGCCCTGATCGTGCGTGCGTACCGGCAGCCTGCCATCGCCCAACCGAAAGCGCCGTGAGCACCGAGCTCGGCCGCCGCATCGCGCGCCGCATCGCGCTCACCGGCCCGATCTCCGTTGCCGACTTCATGGCCGAGGCGCTGGGCCATCCGACGCTCGGCTACTATCGCCGCGCCATGCCGCTCGGCGCCAAGGGGGATTTCACGACCGCGCCCGAGATCTCGCAGATGTTCGGCGAGATGATCGGCGCGTGGCTGGCCGACCGCTGGCTGGCGATGGGCCGGCCGGCGTCGGTGCGGCTGGTCGAGCTGGGACCGGGCCGCGGCACCCTGATGGCCGACGCCTTGCGCGCGACGCGCGGCGTGCCGGGCTTCCATGCCGCGCTCGATCTCCACCTGATCGACACCAACGAGACGTTGCGCGCGCAGCAGGCCACTGCACTGGCTGCGTTCAAACCCGCCTGGCACGAACGGCTCGATGGCGTGCCAACAGGACCGCTGCTGCTGGTCGCCAACGAATTCTTCGACGCCTTGCCCGTGCGGCAGTTCCACAAGACGGCGCAAGGATGGCGCGAACGCATGGTCGGGCTCGCCGCCGATGGCGAGACCCTGTCCTTTGCCCTCGCACCCGGCGGCACGCCGTTCGCGTCCTTCCTGCCCGAGGCAGCGCAAGACGCCGAAGCCGAGCTCTGCGAGCAAGGCCGCGCACTCGCGGCCGAGATCGGCGCGCGCGTGGCGCGTGACGGCGGCTGGGCGCTGTTCATCGACTACGGATACGATGCCTCGGGTCCCGGCTCGTCCCTGCAGGCAGTGCGCGGCCATCGCGGCGCCGGCGTGCTCGACCGGCCGGGCGAGACCGACCTCAGCACGCATGTCGATTTCGGAGCGCTCGCTCAGTCTGCGGCCGCTGCGTCACGGGCGCGCGTGTTCGGACCAGTAGGACAGGGCGACTTCCTGAAACGGCTGGGAATCCTGCACCGTGCGCAGACCTTGAAGGCGCGTGCGTCGGCCGCGCAGAGCCATGCCATCGACGCAGGCCTCGAACGCTTGATCGCTCCCGATCAAATGGGCACTTTGTTCCGCGTGATGGCGGTGGGCGACGACAGAAGCGCGGGGCCGCCGGGCTTTTCGGACGGAACATGATCGAGAGCCATATTCAGACGCCTGCGCTTGCCGACCTCTCCGGCGTGCAGCACCGGTTCTTCACGCGTAAGGGCGGCGTCAGTGCCGGCCTCTACTCGTCGCTGAACTGCGGCTACGGCTCGGGCGACAGTCCCGACAACGTGCGCGAGAACCGGCGCCGCGTCGCCGAGATCTTCGGTCTTGGCGAACCCGACCTCCTGACGCTGTACCAGATCCACTCCGCCGAGGTGCTGACGGTCGCGCAGGATCGCTGGACCTCGCCCGGCGCCCCCAAGGCCGACGGGCTGGTGACCGACCGGCCCGGCGTCGTGCTGGGCGTGATGGCGGCCGACTGCGCGCCGGTGCTGCTGGCCGACGGCGAGGCGCGCGTGATCGGCGCAGCGCATGCCGGCTGGAAGGGCGCGCTCGCCGGCGTCGTCGAAGCAACGATCGCCGCCATGGAAAAACTCGGCGCCAGGCGCGAGCGGCTCAAGGTCGCGATCGGCCCCTGCATCGGCCGCGACTCCTACGAAGTCGGTCCGGAGTTCCCCGCGCCGTTCCTCGCGCAGGACGAGGCCAATCGCGCCTTCTTCAAGCAGTCGCCGCGCGCCGGCCACTTCATCTTCGATCTCGCAGGCTATCTCGTGCAGCGCATTGCACGCGTCGGCGTCGCGGCCACCGCGACCGGCCACGACACGCTCCGCGCCACCGAGGATTTCTTCAGCTATCGGCGCAACACCCTCGACGGCGTGCGCGACTACGGCCGGGGCCTGTCGGCGATCGCACTCGAGGAATGACGTGCCCTATTTCATCATCCTCATGTTCTGCTGCCTGCTCGGACTGATCGCGACATGCGCCTTGTTGTGATGTTGCTGCTGGCGGCGGCGCTGGCGGGCTGCATGGCCCCGCCCAAGCCGTTCGAGCACGACGCCGCCGACACGCCGCGCTATCAACCCAAGCAGGACGCGGCGGAGGTGACGATCGAGACGCCCGCCAACATGCCGGAGAAGATGGCCGAGCGCCTGGCCGCCGCGCTCGCGATCGAGCTGCAGGCCTATGGTATCGTGGCCGCGCTTCAGCCGGCCCGCGCGCCGCTCAGGGTCACCGGCGCGATGACGACGCGCGACGCGGCGGCCGGCTCGGGCATCGAGGTCGAGATCAACTGGTACCTGCTCTCCGGCGGCAAGGTGCAGGGACCGGTCGTGAGCCGCACCAGCGCGCAGCCCAACGACTATGCCGACGCCAGCGACTGGCTGGTCTCGCGCATGGCGCAGCAGGCGGCGCCGCGCATCGCGACCCTGATGGGCAAGTCGCCCGGCACCGAGGCGCGCTCGATCGGCGCGGCCGCGGCCGGAGTAAGCATACCTGAAGCACCCGCCGCCGAGCCCGGCGCGGACACCGCCGCCGCAGCTGCCGGCGCCGCGCCCGGCGCAAAGCCCGCAGTCCCGGCCGGACCGCCCGCCCCTCAGATCAAGGTGATGGTGGCACCGATCACCGGTGCGCCCTCGGACGGCAACCAGCAGCTCTTCTCCGGCATGCGCCGCGCGCTCGGCTCCAACAAGATCGTGGTGATCGACAAGCCGGGCGGCGACACCTTCACCGTGACCGGCACGGTCAGCCTGGCGCCGATCGACGAGCGCACCGTCAAGCTCACCGTCAGGTGGACGCTGAAGGACCCGGCAGGCAAGGATATCGGCAATATCGAACAGTCCAACCCGGTGCCTGCCGCGGCCACGCGCGGCAGCTGGAACGGGTTCGGCGACATTGTCGCATCCGCCGCCGTCGAAGGCGTGCTCGAACTGCTCGATAAGGCCTTGAGCAAGCCGCGTTAGTTTCCGTCTCGCGGGCACTAAAAGGCGGCTTGGCAACGCCGATCGCGGCCTTGCGCGCAACCTGAATCGGCTTGTCAGAGGGGGGCCATCGACTGCTACTGTCCAGTGGGGCGGCTCGATTTTTGCACGGCCGGCCTGGGGACGTTAGGGAGAGGCAGTCGATGTTGCATTTCAGGAAGTCGGTTGCGGCGTTGGCCGTGGCCGCGAGCGTCGGCAGCTTGTTCGGCGCGGTAGCCGCCGAAGCCCAGACGATCAAGGCGGTCATGCACTCGGACGTGAAGATTCTCGATCCGATTTGGACCACGGCCTACATCCAGCGCAATTTCGGCTACATGGTCTGGGACACGCTTTTCGCCATGGACGACAAGTTCGAGGTGAAGCCCCAGATGGTCGAGAAGTACGACGTCTCGGCCGACAAGCTCACCTGGACCTTCACCCTGCGCGACGGCCTGGTCTGGTCGGACGGCAAGCCGGTCACGGCGGACGACTGTATCGCCTCGATCAAGCGCTGGTCCGCCAAGGATTCGATGGGCCAGAAGATGATGGCCTCGGTCGCCAGCCTCGAGAAGGTCGACGACAAGACCTTCAAGATGAACATGAAGGAGTCCTACGGCCTGGTCCTCCAGTCGCTCGGCAAGCCGTCGTCGAACGTGCCGTTCATGATGCCGAAGCAGACCGCCAGCACCGACCCGAACACCCAGATCAAGATCGAGGACGTGATCGGCTCCGGCCCGTTCATCTTCGTCGCCAATGAATGGAAGCCCGGCGAGAAGGTCGTGTTCGCCAAGAACGCCAAGTACAAGCCGCGCGCCGAGCCGCCTTCGGGCCTGGCCGGCGGCAAGGTCGTGAAAGTCGACCGCGTCGAGTGGATCGCCATGCCCGATACACAGACCCAGGTCGCGGCCCTGCAGAACGGCGAGATCGACATGATCGAACAGCCGAGCGCCGATCTCCTGCCGCTCCTGCTCAAGGACAAGAACATCAAGCTGGTCGACTTCAATCCGCTGGGCAATCAATACGTCATGCGCTTCAACTCGTCGTTGAAGCCATTCGACAATGCGAAGATTCGCCATGCCGTGATGGTCGCGTTCGGCCAGGAGGACTTCCTCAAGGCCACGATCGGCGATTCGAAGTACTACAAGGTCTGCAAGGCAGTCTACATTTGCGGCACGCCGCTGGGCAGCGACGAAGGCATGGCCGACGTGCTGAACCAGAACTCGGCCAAGGCCAAGGAGCTGCTGAAAGAAGCGGGCTATGACGGCACGCCGGTCGTGCTGTTGCAGTCGACCGACCTGCAGGTGCTCACCAACCTGGCACCGGTCGCCAAGTCCCAGCTCGAGGCCGCCGGCTTCAAGGTCGACATGCAGTCGAGCGACTGGCAGTCGGTCGTCAGCCGCCGCGCGAAGAAGGACCCGGTCGACAAGGGCGGCTGGAACCTGATGCTGACCTCGTGGGTCGCAGCCGACATTCTCAATCCGGTGATGGCGGGCTTCTTCAACGCCTCGTGCGACAAGGCGATGTTCGGCTGGCCGTGCGATCCGCAGATCGAGAAGATGCGCGACGCCTTCTCCAAGGAAAGCGATCCGGCCAAGCAGAAGCAGATCGCGCTCGAGCTGCAGAAGTACTGGGTCGATCATCCAACCCACGTCAATCTCGGCCAATGGTATCAACCTTCGGCGCTGCGCACGAACCTGGACGGCATGATGGTGGCGCCGGCGCCGGTATTCTGGAACATGACCAAGAAATAGAGGCGGCGCACGCGGGGCTCCCGACCGGGGGCCTCGCGTGCCCATCGACGAAGGCTGGCTGGGGGCCTGCCTTCCTCGATGGCATAAAAGAAAAACTGGAGGGGCGTTCTATGAAGAAGTCTGGAATGAAACGGCGGACATTCGGCGCGCTGACTGCAGGCGCGGTCGTGGCGGCGGGCGCTACCACGACGACGACGAAGGCACGGGCGGCGGACGGCAAGGTCCTGCGGTTCGTGCAGAACGGCAACATGACGATCCTCGATCCGATCTGGACGACGGCCTACGTCACGCGCACGCACGGCTACTTCATCTACGACACGCTGTTCTCGATGGATGCGAACAACGAAGTGAAGCCGCAGATGGTCGACAAGTACGAAGTGTCGGCCGACAAGACCCTGTGGACCTTCACCCTGCGCGACGGCCTCGCATGGCACGACGGCTCGCCGGTGACGTCCGAGGACTGCATTCCCTCGATCAAGCGCTGGGGCGCGCGCGACGCGATGGGCCTCAAGCTCATGGACTTCGTCGCCGAGTTCAAGGCGGTCGACGCCAAGACCTTCACCATGAAGCTGAAGGAGCCGTACGGCCTGGTGCTCGAGTCGCTCGGCAAGCCGTCGTCGAACGTGCCCTTCATGATGCCGAAGAAGATGGCCGAGACCGATCCCTTCAAGCAGATCGACGGCCAGATGGGCTCGGGCCCGTTCATCTACGTGAACGCCGAATCCAAGCCCGGCGAGAAGCACGTCTACGTCAAGAACGCCAAGTACAAGCCGCGCGCCGAGGCGCCGTCGGGCCTGAGCGGCGGCAAGGTGGTCAAGGTCGACCGGGTCGAGATCATCGAGATGCCCGACCCGCAGCAGCAGGTGAACGCCATCATCGCGGGCGAGATCGACCTGATCGAGCAGCCGCCGCATGATCTGATCCCGATCATGAAGAAGGAGAAGAGCGTCCAGATGGTCGACTGGAACCCGCTGGGCCAGCAGTTCATCTATCGCTTCAACCATCTCCAGCCGCCGTTCAACAACCCGAAGATCCGCATGGCCGCGCTGCTCTGCATCGAGCAGGAGGAGTACCTCAAGGCGACGGTCGGCGAGCCCGAGTACTACAAGGTGAGTTCGGCCGCCTTCATCGGCGGCACGCCCAATGCCTTCGAGGCGCCGAACGGCCTGTTCATCAAGCCGAACTACGAGAAGGCCAAGGCGCTCCTGAAGGAAGCCGGCTACGACGGCACGCCGATCGTGCTGATGCAGTCGACCACGCTCCCGGTGCTGACCAACACCGCGCCCGTCACCAAGGCCCAGCTCGAGAAGGGCGGATTCAAGGTCGACATGCAGTCGATGGACTGGCAGACGCTGGTCACCCGCCGCACCAAGAAGGATCCGCCGGCCCAGGGCGGCTGGAACGTCTTCCACACCTTCACCGTGGCGGCCGACATCCTGAACCCGATCTCCAACACCTACATGGTGGCCCAGGGCGACAAGTCGTGGTTTGGCTGGCCGACCGATCCGGAGATCGAGAAGCTGCGCGACTCCTACTCCAAGGAGACCGATCCGGTGAAGGCGAAGGCCCTGGCGAAAGCCGTGCAGGACCGCGCCATCGAGACGGCGCAGTATGGCTGGATCGGCCAATGGTACGGACCCGGCGCCGCGCGCTCCAACATCAAGGGCTGGCTGAAGGCGCCGGTGCCCGTCATGTGGAACGTCGAGAAGACCTGACCTCACCTCGCCGTCCCGGCCGATTTGCAGTCGGCCCGGGACGGCGGCCTCATCATAGGAAAGCATGCTCGATTTCATCGTTCGTCGTCTGATCGCCATCATTCCCGTCCTCGCGGTGGTGGCGATCTTTGTCTTCTTGATGCTGCGGCTCACGCCCGGCGATCCGGCAGCCGTCATCGCCGGCGACAATGCCACCTCCGACCAGATCGCGATGATCCGCGAGAAGCTCGGCCTCACCCTGCCGATCTGGCAGCAGTTCGGCATCTGGATCGCCGACATCCTGCGCGGCAATTTCGGCGAGAGCTTCTTCTTCAAGAAGACCGTGGCCGAGCTGATCGCCCAGCGCATCGAGCCGACGCTGGCGCTCTCGGTCTGCACGCTGATCTTCGCCGTGAGTGTCGCGGTGCCGATCGGGGTGATCGCGGCCTATCGCCAGGGCACGCTGTTCGACCGCTTCGTCATGGGCTTCTCGGTCGTGGGCTTCTCGGTACCGGGCTTCGTGATCGGCTATTGCCTGATCTACGTCTTCGCCATCCAGCTCGGCTGGCTGCCGGTGCAGGGCTACATCCGCATCGGCGTCGACTTCGGCGGCTTCTTCATCCGCATGATCCTGCCCTCGATCACCCTGTCGGTCGGCTTCATCGCCCTGATCGCCCGCATCACCCGCGCCTCGGTGCTCGAGGTGCTGAACGAGGACTACATCCGCACCGCCCGCGCCAAGGGCCTGTCCAACCGGGTCGTGCTGATGCGCCATGCGCTGCGCAACGCCGCCGTGCCGATCCTGACCGTGATCGGCCTCGGCATCGCCATCCTGATCGGCGGCGCCGTGGTGACCGAAAGCGTGTTCGGCCTGCCGGGCCTCGGCCGCCTCACCGTCGAGGCGGTGCTGAGCCGCGACTTCCCGACCATTCAGACGGTGATCCTGCTGTTCTCCGTCGTCTACGTCGTCGTCAACCTGCTGATCGACATCAGCTACACCATCTTCGACCCGAGGATCCGCTATTGAGCGCGATTACACCTGAAGTCGTCGTCGACTCCGCCTCGATCGCGGCGGCCTCGACCAAGCGCAAGAGCCTGTGGCGCCTTGCCCTCCGCAACTCCAACGTGATCGTGGGAGGCACCATCCTGATCGTGATGCTGATCGTCGCGATCCTGGCGCCGGTCCTCGGCACCGTCGATCCGACCCGCATCGATCCCGCGTCGCGCAACAAGAAGCCCGACACGGTGCTCACCGTGCGGCTCGAGGACGGCACGCAGGTCAAGCGCACGGCCATCATGGGCACCGACAGCCTGGGCCGCGACGTCTACAGCCGCGTGCTCTACGGCACCCGCGTGTCGCTGGCCGTCGGCATCTGCGTCTCCCTCTGCGCCATCGCCATCGGCGTCGTCATCGGCCTGATCTCGGGCTACGTGCGCTGGGCCGACGGGATCATCATGCGCATCATGGACGGATTGATGGCGATTCCGGGCATATTGCTCGCGATCGCCCTCGTCTCGATCTGGCGCGCCGGCCTGATCACCGTGATCTTCGCCATCGTCGTGCCCGACGTGCCGCGCGTGGTGCGGCTCGTGCGCTCGATCGTGCTCACCGTGCGCGAGGAGCCCTATGTCGAGGGCGCCATCTCGGTCGGCACCCCGACCTGGACCCTGATGTTCCGCCACATCCTGCCCAACACGGTCGCCCCGCTGATCGTCCAGGGCACCTTCATCGCCGCCGCCGCCATCCTCGCCGAAGCGGCGCTGAGCTTCCTGGGCATCGGCATCCCGCCGGAGATCCCGAGCTGGGGCAACATCATGGCCGAGGGCCGCACCCTCTTCCGTGTGTTCCCGCACAACATCCTCTATCCCGGCATCTTTCTTGCGATCACGGTGCTGGCAATCAACATCGTGGGCGACGGTCTGCGCGACACGCTCGATCCCAAGATGAGCAAGAAGGTGTGATGCAAAGTCCGATGAGCGAATCGACCAAGCAACCGGTCCTCGAGGTCCGCAACCTCTCCGTCGCCCTGCCGAAGGGCGGCGATCGCGCCCATGCCGTCGAAAAAGTGAGCTTCACCGTCAAGCCGGGCGAGATCGTCTGCCTGGTGGGCGAGTCGGGCTCGGGCAAGTCGGTCATCGCCTTCACGGTGATGGGCCTGCTGGCCAAGGCGCTGAAGCCCACCTCGGGCGAAATCCTGCTGCAGGGCGAGAACATCCTGGCGGCGAGCGAAGCGCGCCTGCGCGAGCTGCGCTGCACGCGCATGTCGATGATCTTCCAGGAGCCGATGACCGCGCTCAATCCGGTCATGACCTGCGGCATGCAGATCGACGAGGTTCTGAACACCCACACCCAGCTCGACGCCGCGGCGCGCAAGGCAAAGATCATCGCGATCCTGGCCCGGGTGAAGCTGCCGGAGCCGGAACGCATCTACGCCTCCTACCCGCACCAGCTCTCGGGCGGCCAGCGCCAGCGCATCATGATCGCCATGGCGCTGGTGCTCGATCCGGTGCTGCTGATCGCCGACGAACCCACGACCGCGCTCGACGTCACGACCCAGGCCGAGATCCTGAAGCTGATCGCCGAGCTGCAGGCCGGCCAGGGCACCGGCGTTCTGTTCATCACCCACGACTTCGGCGTGGTCGCCGAGATCGCGCACCGCGTGGCCGTGCTGCGCTGGGGCGAGCTGGTCGAGATGGGACAGACCGAGCAGATCCTGGCGCGCCCGGAGCAGGCCTACACCAAGATGCTGATCTCCTCGGTGCCGTCGATCGTGCCGGCGCATCGCGGTGTGAGGCGCGACGGCGACACGGTGCTGCGCACCGACAAGCTCGGCAAGACCTACGCCTCCAAGAGCTTCTTCCAGAAATCGCGTGTCGTGAAGGCCGCCACCGACGTCGACCTCGACATCCGGCGCGGCGAGACGCTCGGCATCGTGGGCGAATCGGGCTCGGGCAAGTCGACGGTGGCGCGCTGCATCGCCCGCCTGATCGATCCGACCGAGGGCAAGATCTACCTGCACGACACCGAGATCGGCACGATGGGCGCGGGCAAGCTGCGCGCCCATCGCCGCAAGGTCCAGATCGTCTTCCAGGACCCCTACCGTTCGCTCAACCCGCGCATGACCGTGGGCGACTCGATCGTCGAGGGCCCGATGAACTTCGGCCTCGGCAAGAGCGACGCCATGGCGCGCGCCCGCAAGCTGATGGAGACCGTGCGGCTCGACCCCAACGCGCTCGACCGCTATCCGCACCAGTTCTCGGGCGGCCAGCGCCAGCGCATCTGCATTGCCCGCGCGCTCGCCATGGAGCCGGAGCTGCTGATCGCCGACGAGGCGGTTTCCGCGCTCGACGTCAGCGTGCAGAAGCAGGTGCTGGAACTGCTCGACGAGATCCGCCAGCGGCTGAAGCTTGCCGTGCTGTTCATCACCCACGACCTGCGCGTGGCCGCCCAGATCTGCGACTTCGTGGCCGTCATGAGCCAGGGCCGCGTCGTCGAATACGGCGCTGCCGAACAGGTCTTCGGCGCGCCCAGGCACGACTACACCAAGGCCCTGTTTGCGGCGGCACCCGGCCGTGGGTGGGACTTCGGCAAAGGTGCCGCAGCGTGATAGGCTTCATCCCACCACAAGGAAAAGGCCCACCGGGCACCCGGCGCTGAACCTCCCTCTGACCGGCGCCGACAGACGGCAAAACCGCATCCAGGGAGGCTCCCATGGCCGAGAGCGTCTACAAAGTGGTCGAGCTGGTCGGCACCAGCAGTGAATCCTGGGAAAAGGCGGCGAAGGCCGCAGTAGAGCGGGCGGCGAAATCGCTGCGCCACCTGCGCGTGGCGGAGGTCGTCGAGCAGGACATGGTGGTCGAGGACGGCAAGGTCTCGGCCTTTCGCGCCAAGGTGAAGCTATCCTTCAAGTACGAAGGCACGGACTGAGCGCGCGGCGCCGTCAGGCGTAGCGTTCACGCACGCGGCGCTCGCCCCGGCCGGCGAGATGGAACGCGGTCGCTGAAATGACCGTGGCGACGGCGCTTGCGCCAAAGGCCTGGGCAACCCCGGTGGAAGGCTTGCGACGGACGCGCCAGGAGACCAGATTCACCGCATGGCCAAGGGCTTCCTCGAAGACGCCTCGTTCAATCAGTCGCCCGCTTTCGGCGACGTCGATCTGTTCAGCGCCGACAAGCCGCTCGCCGACAGTGCGGCGCGCTACGGACTCGACCTCAAGGCGCTCTCGGCCTGCGGCACGGATTACGGCTCGACCGCGACATTCGATCTCGGCCGCGTGGCGAACGAGAACCCGCCCAAGCTCCGGATCATGGACGGCAAGGGCAACCGCATCGACCATGTCGAATTCCATCCCGCCTATCACGCCCTGATGCGGAAGAGCATCGGCTTCGGCATCCACAGCTCCGCGCATGACGGCAGCGAGCCGGCGGGTCCGATGACGAGCCGTGCCGTGCGACTCTATCTCGCCACGCAGGCCGAGAGCGGCCATCTCTGCCCGATCACCATGACCCATGCCTGCATCGGCGCTCTCAAGGCGGAGCCCGAGCTTCTGAAGAAGTGGCAGCCGAAGATCCTGTCGCGCACCTACGATCCACGGCCGTTGCCGTGGTGGGAGAAGGATGGCGTCACGCTCGGCATGGGCATGACCGAGCGCCAGGGCGGCACCGACGTGCGCGCCAACATCACGCAGGCGGCACCCCACGGCGATCATGTCGAGATCAGCGGCCACAAGTGGTTCATGTCGGCGCCGATGTGCGACGCGTTTCTGGTGCTGGCTCAGGCGCCGGGCGGTCTGACTTGCTACCTGATGCCGCGCTACCGGCCCGACGGCAGCCAGAACGCGATCCGCTTCCAGCGCCTGAAGGACAAGCTCGGCAACAAGTCGAACGCCTCGACCGAGGTCGAATTCCATTCGGCCTACGCCGAGCGGGTCGGGCCCGAGGGCGCGGGCGTGCGCACCATCATCGAGATGGTGAACCTGACGCGACTGGACTGCGCCATCGCCTCGGCGGGCCAGATGCGCATCGCGCTCAGCCAGGCGCTGAACCATATCCGCAACCGCTCGGTGTTCCAGAAGCGGCTGGCCGACCAGCCCGCGATGCGCGCCGTCGCGGCAGATCTGGCGCTCGAGCTCGAGGCGCAGGTCGCGCTGGTCTTCCGCCTCGCCCACGCGACGGACCAGGCCGCGACCGATCCTCGCGCCGCCGCCTACGCCCGTCTGCTGACGCCGGCGGTGAAATTCCTGGTGTGCAAGAGCACGCCGCAGGTGATCTACGAATCGCTCGAGTGCCTGGGCGGCAACGGCTACACCGAGGACCTGCCGATGGCGCGCTACTATCGCGAGGCGCCGCTCAACGCGATCTGGGAAGGCTCGGGCAACGTCATGGCGCTCGATGTGCTGCGCGCCGCCGGCCGCCACGCCGAAGCCAGCCTGGATACCCTGTCGCGCCTGGTGCGCACCGCCTCGCAGGCCTTCAACGTCGGCCCGCTGGCCCTCCAGCTCGAACGCACCTTGAAATCCCCCGACGCCGAACGCCGCGCGCGCTTCCTGTGCGAAGGCCTTGCCCGCATCGCCGCTCTCGCCGCGCTCGTCGAAGCCAAATCGGACTTCGCCGCCCTCTATGGCGACACGCGGCTGGGTGCCAGCCACTTCGGCCAGTTCGGCACAGCCGATCTCGGTGCGAGCGAAGGGACGCTGATGGATCGCGCCTTGGGAAGCTGACGACATGATCGACCTCTCGACCCTCGCGCTGTTTGCTGTCGCCTGCCTGGCGCTCACCGCGACGCCCGGCCCGGACATGCTGCTGATCGCCTCGCGCAGCATCACCCAGGGCAGGACCTCGGGCTTCGCCACCCTCGCCGGCATCCAGGTCGGCACCTTCTGTCACGCGCTGGCCGCAGCCCTCGGCCTCTCGCAATTGTTCCTGGCCGTCCCACTCGCCTACGACGTCGTCCGCTATGCCGGTGCGGCCTATCTGCTCTATCTCGCCTGGAGGTCGTTCCGCTCGAGCGGCACGGCGTTCGCGCCCACGAACGGCCTGCCGCGCTATCCGATCGGCTTGGTCTTCCGTCAAGGCCTGCTGACCAACCTGCTCAACCCGAAGATGGCGCTGTTTGTCCTCGCGCTGTTTCCGCAATTCGTTCATCCCGAGGCGGGCAATGTCGCCGTGCAGATCATGGTGCTGGCGACGGTCCTCAACCTGATCGGGCTTGCCGTGAACGGCGTCGTCATCGTGACGGCAAGTCGGCTCGGCCGTGCGTTCTCCGGCGCCGGCGGCCGCATGCGCCGCGCGCCGCAGCTCTTGCTGGGCACGGTTTTCACCGGCCTCGCGTTGAAGCTTGCGTTCGACGGCAAGCGCTGAGGCGCGCTAAAGTCGATCCATGAAAAAGATCTTCACCGCGTGCCTCGGCACCGAGACCAACACCTTCGCGTCCATTCCGACCGGTCATCAGCTGTTCGAGGACACCTGCCTCTTCCGCAAGGCGAGTTACGGCGCGAACGTACCGATGTTCGGGGCACCGCTGGCCGTCTGGCGCCAACGCTCGGAGGCCAAGGGTTGGCAGGTCGTCGAAAGCCTGTGCGCTTTCGCGATGCCTGCCGGCAAGACGGTGAAGAAGGTCTACGAGGCCTTCCGCGACGAGATCGTGGTCGACCTCAAGGCTGCCATGCCGGTCGACGCGGTGATGCTGTCGATGCACGGCGCCATGGTGGCCGAAGGCTACGACGACTGCGAAAGCGACCTGCTGGCCCACATCCGCTCTGTTGTCGGGCCGGACCTGCCGGTCGGCGTCGAGCTCGACCTTCATTGCAACATCGGACCGGGCACGTTCCGCGACGCCACCGCACTGGTGCTGTTCAAGGAATACCCGCACGTCGACGTGTCGGACCGCGCCGACGACCTGTTCAACGTCATGGAAGGCGCCATCGAGGGCCGCACCAAGCCGGTGATGGCCGCGTGGGATTGCCGCATGATCGGCGTATTCCACACCACGCGCGAGCCGATGCGTGGCTTCGTCGACAAGTTGATGGCCATGGAGGGCAAGGACGGCGTGCTGTCGCTGTCGATCGCCCACGGCTTCCCGTGGTCGGACATCAAGGAGATGAGCAGCAGGATCATCGCTATCACCGACAACGACAAGCCCAAGGCCGAGAAGATCGCCAAGGAACTCGGCCAGGAATTCTTCGCCATGCGCGCAGTCACCCAGCCGCCCTATGTCACGCTCGACACGGCCATGGCGCGCGTGCAGTCGCACAACCTGCCCAAGCCCATGGTGCTGGCCGACGTATCGGACAATGCCGGCGGCGGCGCGGCATCGGATTCGACCTTCATCCTGCGCGAGCTGCTCGACAAGAAAGTGAAGGACGCCGCGATCGCCATGTTCTGGGACCCCGGCGTGGTGAAGCTCGCCTTCGAGGTCGGCGAAGGCGCCGAGTTCGACATTCGCCTGGGCGGCAAGCTCGGCCCCCAGTCGGGCCCGCCGATCGATGCGCGCGCCAAGGTGCTGAAGCTCGAGAAGGACGTGTTCATCAAGTTCGGCGGCTCGCGCAAGGGCACCAATCCGATCGGCGATGCCGTCGCCTTGCAGATCGAGGGCGTGACGGTGATCGTCAACACCAAGCGCAGCCAATGCCACAGCCTCGACTGCTTCACCAAGCTGGGCGTCGATCCCTCGACCAAGAAGATCGTGGTCGTGAAGTCGATGCAGCACTTCCATGCCGCCTACGCGCCGATCGCCAGCGAAGTGGTGTACGTCGCCGCGCCCGGCGCGCTGGTGCCGGATTGGGCGCTGCTGCCCTACACCAAGGCCGACAAGACGCAGTGGCCCTTCGTCGCCAACCCGCACGCCTGACGTGAAGCATCTTCTCCTCGCGGCGCTGGTCATGACCGCGAGTCCGGCCCTCGCGCAGACCTCGCCGAACGGCGTGCGCACGCTCACTCCGCCCGGCGCCATCAAGACCGAGGGCACCTGGAGTTTGGGCACGCGGGCAGGAGACTTCGTCTTTGTCGCAGGCATGCAAGGCATCGATCCCGCGACAAACAGACTGGTCGCCGATCCGGAAGGCCGAATCCGCCAGTCTTTCCTGAACATCAGGCTGGTCGCGCAATCCGAGGGCGCGGGCTTGAAAGACTGCGTGCGGTTAACGATTTATGTCAGTGATCTTTCAAAGGTCGCACCGCTCGTCGACAAGGTGCAGGCCGAGCTGTGGGGTGGCCCGCCCTATCCGCCGCGCACCATGTTCGAGGCCAAGCGCCTGTTCGACGACGACATCGTCGAGATCGACAGCGTTTTCTACGCGCCGCGGAAAACGAAATAGGTCACGCCGGAGATACTTAGGTGTCCGCATCAGCGCCGAGTTTACCGCGCGTAACATCACTCGATTTTCGAATGCGACACTGATTTCTATTTGCGCGTTTAACAGCCGCGCGCACCCTATCTGCTGGACCTCAACGCGTTGGAGGTTTGGTTAATGTCTGTGTTTTCATCTTCGTCTTTTTTTCGTAACGCTGCGCTGCTGGCTGGAGCAACCGTCGTCCTTGGCTTCGCGAGTCCCGGCTTCGCCCAGACGCCAAACCCCAGCAATGATGCCGCGCGATGTCAGGTGCTCTACGGCCAATGGACCAAGTACAATGGCGGATCTGCCTACAGTAAGCAGCTCGACGCCGACTCAGCGGCAGAGCAGTGCCGCAGGGGCAACACCACTGCCGGCATTGCCGAGCTGACGAAAGTCCTCGAGCGCGCCCGAATCCCAGTGCCGCCGACGGAAACGGCGACGACGAAGTAGCTGGTCCTGCTCGACGACAGCCTGGTGCTGGCCGTATCCATCCTGGCGCCGCGGTTGATCGTCAACCGCGGCGGTGCCTGAAAGGCCTTCCTTAAGCGACCCAAAGCTTGCTTAAATCGGCGCCACAGAGGTCCATCAAGGGAGACGACGATGGAACTGGACTGGCGCTCATCTGCCGCCCGACGCGGCCTCAAGGTCACCGACCTCGCCGAGCATGTCGGCACGCGAATCGACGGCATCGATCTCGGAGACGATCACGACGCAGAGATGGTCGCGATCGTTCGCGCCGCGTGCGTCGAGCGCACGTTGCTGCTGTTCCGCGGCCAGGAGAAGCTCTCGCCGGCCGGCTATCTCGGCTTCGCCACCCGCTTCGGCGGACGGCCCGACCTGCATTCGCTCCGACACTATTGCCTGCCCGATCACCACGAGATCTTCGTGGTCGGAAACGTGCACGAGAAGGAAGCAAAAGTCGGCTCCCCCAAGGTCGGCCTCAACTGGCACACCGACCACTATCACCTGCCCGAGCCCGGCCTGTTCACCTACCTGCACGCCATCCAGGTGCCGAAGGACCAGGGCGACACGCGCTATGCCAACGGCATCGCGGCCTACGAGGCCCTGCCGGCGGAGAAGCGTGCGGAGATCGAGGGGCTGAAGGTGCTGCATTCGCGCGCACGGCTGTTCAAGAACCTCTTCCCCGAAGCCACCCCGGAAGAAATGGAAGCCGAGCGGAAGAAGATTCCCGACGTGGTCCATCCGCTGGTCCGCATGCATCCCGAGCTGAAGACGCGCGGCCTCTATCTCGGCGGCGAATGGGGCTCGACGATAGGCGGCATGCCCGAGGACGAGGCGCAGGACCTGTACGACGAACTGCTGCACCACATGATCCAGGACCGCTTCGGCTACCAGCACCGCTGGGAGCCGGGCGACGTGCTGATGTCGGACAATCGCTGCAGCATGCACCGCGCCAGCGAGTGGGATGAGTCGAGCGCGGTCCGCCGCCTGCACCGGATCGTCATGCTCGACACTCAGGCGCCGTACTGAGAATCGCCCCAAACGCCCGAAAAGCGCGATATTTCAGGGCGTTTACAGTGCTTCGACTCGTTGGTATGTTCCGCCCCGTCGCGGCCGGGGGTGGCCGTTTTCTCTTTTGAGATCAACGGCTTAGCTATGAAGATCCTGACCGGCAACAGCAATAAACCGCTGGCGGAAGCTATTTCCGCCAAGCTGGCCTTGCCGCTCGTCAAAGCCAACATCCGCCGTTTCTCCGATAACGAGATCTTCGTGGAGATCCTGGAGAACGTCCGCGGCGAGGATATGTTCATCCTCCAGTCGACCAGTTTTCCGGCCAACGACCATCTGATGGAGATGCTGATCACCATCGATGCTCTGCGCCGCAGCTCGGCGCGACGCATCACCGCGGTGATTCCTTACTACGGCTACGCTCGTCAGGATCGCCGGACCGGCCCGCGCACGCCAATTTCGGCAAAGCTGGTCGCCAATCTCCTCACGCACGCCGGCGCCAACCGCGTTCTGACCCTCGACCTGCACGCCAGCCAGATCCAGGGCTTCTTCGACATCCCGGTCGACAATCTGTTTGCCGGCCCGGTGATGTCCAACAACATCAAGGAGACGTTCAAGGGCCGCGAGATCACCGTCGTGTCGCCCGACGTCGGCGGCGTGGTGCGCGCCCGCGCGATCGCCAAGCGCATCAACGCCGACCTCGCTATCATCGACAAGCGCCGCGAGGCCGCGGGCGTCAGCGAGGTGATGAATGTGATCGGCGACGTGAAGAACGCCGACTGCATCCTGATCGACGACATCGTCGATTCGGCCGGCACGCTATGCAACGCCGCAGTCGCGCTGATGGACCAGGGCGCCAAATCGGTGTCGGCCTATGTGACGCACGGCGTGCTGTCGGGCGGCGCCGTTGCCCGCGTCGCGGCCTCGCCGATGGAAAAGCTGGTGATCACCGACTCGATCCAGCCGACGGAAGCGGTGCGCGTGTCGCCCAACATCAAGCCGCTCAGCATCGCGTCGCTGATGGCCGAGGCGATCAAGCGCATCTCCGAGGAGACCTCGGTTTCGAGCCTGTTCGACTAGAAGGAATTTTTAGAGATCCGGCGACTGGCACCCCTGGAGGCCACGCCGCGATGAGAGAGAGAAAGCAAACCTTAAGGAGAAGTTGAGATGGCAGAGACGTCAAAGGTCGTCGCGAAGAAGCGGGACCGGGCCGGCAAAGGGGGCGCCCGTTCCAGCCGTCGCGAAGGACTGATTCCGGCCGTGATCTACGGCGACAAGCAAGCCCCTGTGATGATCGCAGTCGAACCGAAGTCGGTCGAGCGCGAAATGCACAAGGAAGGCTTCTTCAACCACACCATCAAGGTCGAAGTCGATGGCGCGATCATCGACGTCCTGCCGCGCGACGTGCAGGTCGATCCGGTGACGGACAAGCCTCTGCATCTCGACTTCCTGCGAGTCGGACCCGACTCGATCATCAGCGTGCAGGTGCCGGTGCACTTCAAGAACGAAGGTGCATCGCCCGGCATCAAGCGCGGTGGCGTGCTGAACATCGTCATGCACGAGATCACCGTGCGGACGAAGCCGGCCACCATCCCCGAGTACTTCGAGGTCGACCTGACCGGCCTCGAGATCGGCCACTCCGTGCATCTCTCGGCGCTCAAGGTGCCCGAGGGCGTGCGCATGGTGACCCGCGACAAGGATCCGACCGTGGCCTCCATCGCCGCGCCGACCGTGGTTCGCGAAGCGGCCGCCCAGGCAGCGGCGGATGCGGCGAGCGGCACTCCGGCAGCGGCCGAAGGTGCTGCAGCGGCGGCTCCGGCGGCTGGTGCGGCTGCGGCGCCTGGTGCTGCTCCCGCGGCGGCTCCGGCGGCGGGCGGCAAGGCCCCGGCTCCGGCGAAGAAGTAAGCGTTACCGATGCTCCTGCTGGTCGGCCTCGGCAATCCCGGGCCGCGCTATGCGGGGAACCGGCACAACGTTGGATTCATGGCGGTGGGCGAGATCGCCCGCCGCCGTGTCTTTTCTCCCTGGCGCGAGCGCTTCCACGGCGAGATGGCGGAAGGCCACCTCGGCGGCGAGCGCACGCTGCTGCTGAAGCCCATGACCTTCATGAACGAATCGAGCCGCGCCGTCGGCGAGGCCGTGCGCTTCCTGAAGATCCCGCTCGAGCGCGTCGTCGTGTTCCACGACGAACTGGACATCGCGCCCGGCCGGGTGCGCATGAAGAAAGGCGGCGGTGCCGGCGGCCACAACGGCCTGCGCGACATCGACGCGCATGTCGGCAAGGACTATCGCCGCGTGCGCATCGGCATCGGCCATCCGGGCCACAAGGACCTGGTGCTGCAGTGGGTGCTGCGTGATTTCGAGCCGGACGAGCGTGACGACAGGACGGGCTGGGTGCCCAGACTGCTGGGTGCGCTGGCCGACGAATCGGCACTGCTTGCCGAAGGCGGCCAGAAGGCCGACGAGAAGTACATGAGCCGGGTGGCGAGTCTCGCGCCGCCTCCCGATCTGCCGGCGCGGCTGGACATCAAAGAGTAAAGAGTCAGAGAGCAAAAATGGGTTTCAATTGCGGAATCGTCGGACTGCCCAACGTCGGCAAGTCGACCCTGTTCAACGCGCTCACGGCCACGCAGGCCGCGCAAGCCGCCAACTATCCGTTCTGCACCATCGAGCCGAACGTCGGCCGCGTCGCAGTGCCCGATCCGCGGCTCGACAAGCTCTCCGCCATCGCGAGTTCCGAGAAGATCGTGCCGACCCAGCTCGAGTTCGTCGACATCGCGGGGCTCGTCAAAGGCGCCAGCAAGGGCGAGGGTCTCGGCAACCAGTTCCTCGGCACGATCCGCGAGGTCGACGCCATCGCCCACGTGCTGCGCTGCTTCGAGGACGGCGACGTGACGCACGTGAGCGGCAACGTCGATCCGGTGCGCGACGCCGAGGTGGTCGAGACCGAGCTGATGCTGGCCGACCTCGACAGCCTCGAGAAGCGCCTGCCCGCGCTCGAGAAGCGCGCCAAGAGCGGCGACAAGGAAGCGGCCACCGAGGCGCCCGTGGTCAAGAAGGCGCTCGACGCGCTGCGCGAGGGCAAGCCCGCCCGCGATGCCGCCTTCACCGCCGACGAGCTGCCGGTGTTCCACCGCCTGCAGCTGATCACCGCCAAGCCCATGATGTACGTGCTGAACGTCGAGGAAAGTGCTGCCGCCACCGGCAACGCGCACAGCGCCAAGGCCGAGGCCTTCGCCAAGCAACGCAACATGCTGTCGGTCGTGATCTCCGCCGCCATCGAGGCCGAAGTGGCCCAGTTGCCGCCGGAGGACCAAGGCGACTACCTGTCCTCGCTCGGCCTCAAGGAAACCGGCCTGACGCGGGTCGTGCGCGCGGGCTATCGGCTGCTCGACCTCGTGACCTTCTTCACGGTGGGCCCGAAGGAAGCGCGCGCCTGGACGGTGCGCCGCGAAGCCAAGGCACCCGAGGCGGCCGGCGTCATCCACACCGACTTCGAGAAGGGTTTTATCCGCGCGGAAACCATCGCCTACGACGACTACGTCGGCCTGAAGGGCGAGTCGGGTGCGCGCGACGCCGGCAAGCTGCGTCTCGAAGGCAAGGAGTACACGGTGAAAGACGGCGACGTCTTCCACTTCCGCTTCAATGTCTGATCAGACAATCCGGCTCTTCTTGTCGCCCCAGTAGCGGTCGCGCAGCAGTCGCTTGTAGAGCTTGCCGGTGGGCAGGCGCGGCAGCTCAGCCTCGAAATCGATCGACCGCGGTACCTTCTGGCGCGCGAGGTGTTGGCCGCAGAAGGCGATCAGCTCCTCGGCGATCTCGGGGCCGGCCTGGACGTCGGGCATGAGCTGGATCACCGCCTTCACCTCCTCGCCGAGATCGGCGTTGGGCACGCCGAACACGGCGGCGTCCGCGACCTTGGGATGGGTGATCAGCAGGTTCTCGCATTCCTGCGGGTAGATGTTCACGCCGCCCGAGATGATCATGAAGGTCGCGCGATCGGTGAGATAGAGATAGCCGTCGCCGTCGACATAGCCCACGTCGCCCACCGTGCTCATCGTGCCGTCGGCCGAGCGTGCCTCGGCGGTCTTGGCCGGATCGTTGAAATACTCGAACGGCGTCGCCGTCTCGAACCACAGGGTGCCGGCGGTGCCGACCGGTTGCTCGGCCATCGCGTCGTCGAGCACATGCAGCTTGCCCAGCAGCACGCGGCCCACCGTGCCCTTGTGCGCCAGCCACTCGGCCGAATCGCAGGCGGTGAAGCCCAGCCCTTCCGTCGCGCCGTAATATTCGTGGATGATCGGGCCCCACCACTCGATCATCTGCTCCTTGACCTGCACCGGACAAGGCGCGGCGGCGTGGACCGCCGTCTCCAGCGAGGAGAGGTCGTATTTGCCGCGCTGGGCGTCGGGCAGCTTCAGCAGCCGCGAGAACATCGTGGGTACGAGCTGGCTGTGCGTCACGCGATGCTTCTCGACCAGCGCGAGATACTGCTCGGGATCGAACTTCTCCATGATCACGACGGTCGCGCCCGTGCGGATCGCGAGCCCGACGGCGGCCTGCGGCGCCGAATGATAGAGCGGCGCGGGCGAGAGATAGATCATGCCGTCGCGGTATCGCCAGAGCTTCAGCAGGAAGTCGAACAGCGGCGTGACATGGACCGGCGGCTGCTCGGCCAGCGGCCGCAGGATGCCCTTGGGCCGGCCGGTCGTGCCGGAGGAATAGAGCATGGCCGCGCCAAGGGCCTCGTCGGCGATCGGCGTCGCGGGCAGGCCCTTCGTCGCCTCTTCGAGATTGCGGACCTTCGCGCCGTCGCCGGGCCCATCGACCACCAGGCAGAGCTCGACCTTCGGACAGCTCGCCAGCGCTTCGAGCGCCACATCGCGCTTGGCCTGCGAGGTGATCAGCACCCGCGACTGGCTGTTGTTCACGATGTAGGCCAGTTCCTCGGCCGTCAGGAAGGAGTTGATGCAGGTGTAGTAGAGGCCCGAGCGGTCGCCCGCCGCGCAGCATTCGACATAGCGCGGGTGGTTCTCCATGTAGATCGCGTAATGGTCGAGCCGCCTGAGGCCGAGCTGGCGCAGCAGGTGCGCCAGCCGGTTGCTGCGCGCCTCGAGCTCGCCATAGGAGAGGGTCTCGCCCGTGCCGGCCATGATGACCGCCGGCCGCCGCGGATCGGTCGCGGCGTGCTTGCCTGGATACATCGGCTTCCTCCCAGAAGACCATACTTTGCTAGAGTGTCCGACGTTTTCACCTTTCCCGCCACAACCCGAGGAGCCCGCCATGCCCGTCACCCACTCCAGCCCCAAGACCATGTACCAGCGCGGCTACTCGCAGCTCGTCGAGGTCACCAGCGGCAAGCTCGTGCTGATCGCGGGCCAGGTGCCGCACGACATCAACGACAAGATGGTCGGCGAGGGAAATTTCGAGGCCCAGGTCGAGCAGGTGTTCAAGAACCTCGGCACCGCGCTCAAGGCGGCCGGCGGCGACTGGAAGAACCTGGTGAAGATCAACAACTACTGCCACATCTCCGTCACCCAGGAGCTGCGCAACGGCTACCGTCCCATCCGCGACCGCTACATCAACACGGCGGCGCCGCCGGTCAGCACCTTCATCTACGTCCCCCGCCTCGCCCAGCCCAACTGGCTGTTCGAGATGGACGCGATGGCCGTCATCGACGGCTGAGCCGTCGTGGACGCGATGGAAGATGTCGAAACCCTGGAACGCCGCGCCGTGACATTGACCACTGCCTACCGACGGCAGACCTGGATCCGGTTCGTGCTGGTCTTCTTCCCGGTGCCGTTCCTCGTCCTGCTGGCCCGGCTGCAACTCGAGGCCTGGCACTATTATGTGGCGGGTGCGGCCTATCTGATCTTCTCGGGCGCGCTCTACTGCTACGACAGCGCCGCCTCGTCCAAGCGCGACGCCGCGGTTCAAGCCGCCAGCGACGCCAGGAAAGCCCTCGCGCTCACGCCAAAGGACTAGTCCGCCGCCGCCCGAGCCCCAGAATTCCGTCGCGTGGCCTGCCATTTCTGTACCAGCCCGACCACGTACTCGATGTCGTCGCGGTTGTTGTAGAGATGGAACGAGAAGCGCAGCAGGCCGCGCCGCACGCCCAGCCGCACGCCGTTGGCGACCAGGAAGTCGTGCAGGTCGGTCATCTCGCGGTCACCCTTGGCGTCGTGATCTCTGCTGAGCTCCTTGCCGACCGTGACGATCGGCGAGCCCGCGAGGTTGCTGCGGCCACCGTATACCGGAAGCCCGAGCTCGATCAGCCGGTCGGCGAACGCGCGCGTCAGGCCGCAGACATAGGCCTCGACGTTCTTTGGCCCCAGCTCGAGCAGCAGTTCCAGGGACGCCCCGACCGCCACCGTCGCGGGGTAATTGTAGTTGCCGCAGTCGAAGCGGCGCGCGCCCTTCAGCAGCACATAGGCTGACGCATCGCCCGCGCTGCCCTCGTGCGCATCGCCGAGATCGACGCTGAAGCGCGACAGGAAGACGGGATCGAGCGTCTCGGCGAGGTCCTGGCGGACATAGAGGAAACCCAGCCCGTAGACGCCCATCAGGTATTTCTGCGACGAGGTCGCGAGCGCATCGATCTGCATCGCCTTGACGTCGATGTCGAGCACGCCGACCGACTGCGCCCCGTCGACCAGCAGCAGCACGCCGCGCGCGCGACACGCCGCGCCGAGCTCGCCCAGCGCCAGGCGGAAGCCCGGTGCGAAGGACACCGACGACACCGCCACGACCCGCGTGCCCGCGTCGATCGCGCCCACGATCGCCTCGACCGGGATATGGCCGTCCTTGCCCGCGACGCTCTTGATGGAAATGCCGGTGCGCTTGGCCACGCCATACCAGGGAAAGATGTTGGCCGGATGCTCGATCGATTCGCAGAGCACGACGTTCTCGCCCGCCTTCCACGGCAGCGACGTGGCGAAGGTCGCGATCGCGTCGGTGACGTTCCTCGTAAAGGCGATCTCGTCGGCCGCGGCGCCCACAAGGCGGGCGAACAGCCCGCGCGTCTTCTCGACGGCGGCGAACATCGCGGCCTTGTCGATCGTGCCCGCGCCGTTGTGGTCGAGATAGGCATCGAACTGCGCCCGCGCGCCGCCATACAGCAGGCAGCGCGCCGAGGTGTCGAGATAG
>FTCZ01003516.1_pt1 | contig 35877 bp, 31 predicted proteins | sample 1658871 | NCBI WGS metagenome assembly FTCZ01 (sample SAMEA3914864, study PRJEB12502) | metagenome | biome: forest; material: soil | place: USA | collected 2012-03-12 | depth 0.3 m | reverse complement strand
GTCCGCGATACGCATCGCTTCGACGAGGCGGCGTTGGCCGCATGGATGGCGGAGAATGTCGCCGGCTTCAGCGGCGGCCTGACCGTCGCTCAGTTCAAGGGCGGCCAGTCCAATCCTACCTATCGGCTCGACACGCCGGATCGCGCCTATGTCCTCAGGCGCTCGCCGCCCGGCCCGATCGTCAAGGGCGCCCATGATGTGCTGCGCGAGGCGAGGATAGTGTCAGCGCTTGCCGCAACCGACGTTCCGGTCGCCCGGATACACGGCACCTGCGCTGATGCCGGCGTTATCGGCACGCCGTTCTTCATCATGGAGATGGTCGCCGGGCGTATCTTCTGGGATGCCAGCTTTCCCGACGTGCCGCGTGGCGAGCGCGCGCGCTATTTCGACGCGATGAATGCGACGATCGCGGCGCTGCACGCAGTCGATCATGATGCGATCGGGCTGGGCGGTTATGGCCGGCCCGGAAACTATTTCGCCCGGCAGATTGCTCGATGGTCCAAGCAGTATCTGGATGACAGCGACGCCGGCCGCGACGCCGACATGGATGCGCTGGTGGCATGGCTCCCGGGCAATATCCCGGAGGGCGATGAGACGCGCATCGTGCATGGCGACTTTCGCTGCGACAACCTGATCTTCCATCCAAGCGAGCCGTGTATCCTTGCCGTGCTTGACTGGGAGCTGTCGACGCTCGGCCATCCGCTCGCCGATTTCGCCTACCATGCCATCATGTACCGGATGCCACCGGATATTGTCGCGGGACTCGCCGGTGCGAATCTGGCGACGCTCGGTATTCCGTCCGAAGCTGAGTATATCGCCGCCTATTGCGCGCGGACCGGACGCGCAGGCATGCGGCATTACGACTTCTATATCGCGTTCAACTTCTTCCGCCTCGCGGCGATCTTTCACGGCATAAAGGGGCGAGTCCTCCGCGGCACGGCGGCCTCGGCGCACGCCCGGGAGCGCGCGGCCAGCTTCCCGCGCCTCGCCCGACTTGCGCGACAGGCGATGGAGGCGTGCCGATGACCAAAAATAATGAGTTGTGGCAGGGGAGCTCGGACTCGAACCGAGGGCCTTCGGTTTTGGAGACCGACGCTCTAACCAACTGAGCTACACCCCTGTGCGGCTCGCGCATCTAGCGCGGTGGGCCGAATGGGGCAAGAGCGAACCCGCCGCCTCGTGCTCCGGGATCGCATAGGTTGCTGAAGTACAACGAGAAATTGCCGACATCCGAACTTTATCGTCGCCGTTCGCCGGCGGTTTCGGAGGTACGGCCATTGCGCACAGGCTCAACAGTTCGACCCAAAGCTTGTGACAGCAGAGGACATTTTCGGACCGGCAAGGACGCTCCTTGTGCCCGAATTGTGCCCGTGAAACTGGACGTGATCTCGCTTCGAGAGAGAGAACCCAATGGGAACGAAGATCAGCTTTAACCCCAATACGTTAGACAAATTACAGGGGGGCCGATTGGCGGACCCCCAGACGCCCGGGTTGTACCTTGAAGTACATACGGGTCACGACCGCACCACAAGGGTTTGGAAGTATCGTCGACGGGTAGCCGGCCGAAAATCCGCGCGGTCACTAAAGGCGACGCTTGGGGCATATCCAATCCACAGCATCGCAGACGCTCGCGCCTGGGCCTTTAATCTGAACGTCTCGGTGGAGCAGGGGATCGACCCTGCCGATGCCGCACGCGTTGAGCGAGCAGCGCACACCAAGGTGGCCGATGCTCACGGGCTTTACATGGCGTCAGTGAAAAGCGGCCTACGCCGCAAGCTCAAGCCTCGGTCGATTCGAGGTAAGGAGCAAATCTGGTCGTGTGACATGGAGCGCCAGATCGGAAAGCGAATCCTTCAGGAACTGACTGACGACGATCTTTGGTCACTCGTCCTGAAGAAGGGAAAGACCGCGCCTATCCGGGCGAACAGGCTGGCGGCGGAACTCAAGGTATTTATGAAATGGTGTGCGGGACGGCCGGGCAAGGAAGCTGGGGTCATCCTGAAGTCGAATCCAGCTGCGACGCTGGAGGCCAACTATTTCCCGTCCGCCCCCCGTTCAAGGCACCTGAACCATCAGGAACTGGGCTGGCTTCTCCAGGCGCTCGCGCTGGAGAAGCGCCTTTATCAACGCGCTGTTCTTCTCCTCTTGCTGACGGGATGTCGGAAGGAAGAAGTCCTGGGTGCTGAGGCGAGCGAAGTTGCCGATGGCATATGGTCGATCCCTCCCGAGCGTACAAAGAACAGTTTATTGCACCGCATCCCCCTGGCGCCATGGGGCAGGTCGCTCACAACGACCAACCGCGCCTGGCTGATCCCCTCCTCCCGGAAGGATGGTCCGATGATAGCGGGCTGGTACAAGGTTCTGTCGCGGATCCATCGGCGGATGGAGGAAATCGCCGGGAAGACGATCGCACATTTCACTTATCACGATCTGCGCCGGACAATGCGTTCCAACACCAAACGCCTTAAGATCGACTTCGAGGTGGCCGAAGCGATGCTCAACCACAAGAAGAAGGACCTTGAGGAAATCTACGATGGCTATGATCTCTTTGACGAGAAGCGCGATGGGTTCGCGCGGTGGGAGACATTCCTCGCCGGTCTCGCGGTAGGCGCTAAAGTGTTCGAGGCGCTTTCCATTCCGGATGAATCCAGACTGTCTTCCGATGGATAGCACGGCCGTCTAGCCAATCTTCGACTTCGATCCTTTTGAAGACCGGAGAGCCGCCGGGGCGCATCTCTGTGGGAAAAGATGCGTCTCGCCGTGCGCGCAGTCTGTATAGCTGTCGGACCGACATGCAGGCCAAGTCCGCAAATTCTTCGAGTGTAATCGTCGGGCGGTCCCAGTAGCGTTCGCGGAGCACGTGCTTCATCCCATTGATGGCTGTGCATTCCTCTCCCTCGGTTTCACCGCGCAATGGTGGGGGTAATGAAGTGCCGAATGGGCTAGATTCGGCTGAAATACGCCACGACCTGCTCTTTAAGGCCGCTTAGCTATCATTCGATGCGGGACAGCGCGCCGCTGGCGACGCGAAAATAGCCGATGGTCTCGCTCGACACCGCACCGATTCTTCCCAGCGAAACCCCGTGAAGTCCGATTCCGTTCGTCGTTATGTTCCTCAAGTGGAGGAGAAGGAGGGATGTATGATGGTCGCTTGGATTCTGGCTTCGACGGAATCGTTGGTTCGTTGCGGGCTGGCCTGTGACGCCGGTGAGATACGTCCGCATCGGAAAGTTCGCCGACCTCACCGGGTACAGTCAGAAGGCGATCTACCGAAAGATTGAGAGTGGCGTCTGGATATCGGGTCGAGAATATCGACCTGCTCCAGACGGGGCCATCTGCATAGACATTGAAGGGTTTTGCAACTGGGTCGAGCGAGGTTTGATCCGATAGTCGAGCCACTTGCTGAGTCTGAACGGTGCAGACGGCGGGACTCGAAACTTCTGGAAGGGGCACCTAGGGCGCGCACGGGCATTGTAGGTAGAGAAGTCTGAAAACGACTGCCGTATGCACCCCTATCGCCCCCTTTTTGGGCCACGCAATTGGCCATACACTCTCGCGGGCCGATCGAAGGGGCGGGCGTTCAGCATATCTTGCGACCTTCGTTGGTTCAGAACTGCCAGACAATCAATGTCATCGGATAGGTCACCCACACCACTCCTTCCTTGATGGCCGTGCCCATGCCGAAGGCGTCTCCTCCCGCATGGGCATCCCGCGCCAACAACGCCCTCACCCGATCGAGCATGCCGTCCGGTGGAAAGGAGGTGGCCAGAACAGATTCGAGTGGAAGCGTCGTCGCGCGCAAGCCGACGTGCAGCTCGGTGAGGTCCAGGTCGGTGCCGAGCCCCCGCAACTCGGCTGCAGTCAGCGCGCGGTTATGGGAGGGGTCGCGAAGAATCTCGATCGCATCGAAAGCGGCTTCCTTGCCGGGCGCCGGGGTCAGATCCATTACAGCTATACGGCCGCCCTCCCGGCAACATCGGCGCATTTCGGCGAGCGTGGCGGCTGGGTCTGCCGCGTGATGGAACATCGATCGACTGACGACGATGTCGAAACTCCCGTCTGGAGCAGGGAGAGCCACGGAATCACCTTCTATCCATGTGATATTGGCAAGGCCAGCCTGCAGCTGATGCGCACGCGCCTTGTCAAGCATCGCGGGCGTTAGGTCGATGCCGGTGATGTGCTTCACCCGCGGCGCGATCGTGACGGCGAACTGGCCGGACCCGCAGCCCACGTCCAGTATATGGTCCGAAGGCCCGGGCCCCAACGCATCGATCAACGGATCGCTGGAACTTTGGCTTGTTGCCTTGACGAGGGCAGCATAGGCGTCTGCCTGCTGCTCGAATTGCGAGAGCACGCGAGCGTTCTGATTAGACATTGGATGTGCCCGTGGCCGCGCGGAGACTATGGCCGGCTCGAGCACGGAAATTCAACAGCCGTGCCGGTCCGCCCGCAGGGATCATCTTGTCTCCCCAATGCAGCGATCCCTTGACAATAAAGAAGGTCTCGGCATCGTCATAGACGTGCCGAGCGATCACACTATGCGGGTTCAGCGGTATTTTCATGAGCTGCATGGTGCAGGTGTCGCCCGCCTTGTGAAGGTAGACTTTGCCTTCCAGCTCGGTCGGATCGATATGGTCGCGCATCCAGCCTATCGGCATGTCGTTCATCTTGTGCCAACGCAGTTGGTAGGGGTGATGAACGCGCATGGACATTTTCTGGCGCCCTGATGCGTGTGTCGGTTCAGCCTTCGGCATAAGCGCAAAGCTTGTGCCCGTCGGGATCGAGCAGATAGGCGCCATAGCGTCCACCAGCCGCTTCGCGGAGTCCGGGCGGACCCGCGCACTTGCCGCTATGCGCGATGCCGGCGGCGTGCCATCGATCCACGGCCGCGGTATCGGTCGCTGAAAGACCTAATGTGTCGCCATTGCCATGGGTCGCGGGTTCGCCGTTGCGCGGTGCCGCCACCATGAAATGCACGCCGTTTGGAAAGCGATAGAGAAGGGCGGTGGCGCCCATGGGAATGCGTATGTCGTCAAGCCCGATCGCCGCGAGGGTAGCGTCATAGAAGTTGGCGGCCTTCTCAAGGTCGCTCGAACCGAACCGCACGGACATCAACGCCATCGCGTCCTCCCTCTAATGGAGCAGCAGTCTGCCACGGGCGATTTTGACTGTCTCACGACGATCGGCCAATATTGCGCCTGAAACGGCCACACCGGGTCGGATTTGCCGAGGGACAAGAACGAGCGATGTCGAAGCCGGCAATCGACACCGCCCGAGATCTAGGCCTGATCACGCTGGTCGATCCCGCGCGGCGCCCCCTCGCGGGCAGCATCGTCCAGGACGAGTATGACCTGGACACGCCGTGGCACCATCATGACATGCACCAGCTGCAATATGCCTTTGAGGGATCTATGGAGCTCGAGGACAATCATGGCCGCCACCTGCTGCCCCGCAGTCTGGCAGGCTGGATTCCAGCCGGAACGCGCCATCGCAACAGCCTACATCGCATCCGGTCCGTATCGGTGCTGCTGTCGCCGGACACTGTATGCAACGCTGGAAAACGCGTTCGCATCCTGCAGGCCTCGCCGCTGATGCGCGAGATGATCGCTGAAGCTGCGCGTTGGCCATTGAACGAGATGCCGGACGATACCGGTATGGCCTTCTTCGCGGCCTTCGCGAAACTCTGTCGCGAGTGGATAGCCAATCAGGCGCCACTGACGCTGCCAACGACGACTGATCCAGTACTCACCGTCGCGCTTGCCCATGCGCGCGCCGATCCGGCGAACAGTCAGATGAACGAGGCGGCCCAGGCCGCCGGTCTGTCGGAGCGCACGCTGCGGCGCCGCTGCCACACGCAACTTGGCATGGGATTCGACGCGTATCGCAGGCGGGCGCGACTGCTGGGTTCGATCGAAGCGCTGACTGAAACCAACCGCTCGGTCGCCGCCATCGCCGCTGACGCGGGGTTCGAGAGCCAGAGCGCCTTCGCTCGTGCGTTCCGCGAACTCACCGGCCAGTCCCCGACGACGTTCCGCGTGCAGTCGCGACACTGAACATGCGATCGGTAATCGATCGAGCGCTGACGGCAGCCGCTTCAGAAGACCGGCGAGGTAGCGGCTGGCGGTGTTGGACCGGCGATTAGTTGCTGCCCACCGAATTACGCGTCGTTACGAAGTGCAACCGCACCCGCCGCACTGAACGTGCCGCCGGCGCCAGAACCAGGCTGGTATGCACATCGGCGATCTGCCCGGCTGCTCTTCCCTGTAACTGACGAACGGATTCCAGCAGAGCGAACATACCGTACATGTCGGTATGGGCGTAGAGCAGCCCACCGATCCGAACCAACCGCGAGGCCTTCTCTTACCGCCGGCCTCGCGTCGTCCTGTCTGATCGAGCGCTATGATGGCGGCGCACGCTGGCTAGGCCTCGGGACGTGAAGGTGGTGTGGAACGGTACTCCTCTCGGCAAAGACCCTGCGCCGTCACGCCTTCTGAACATAAGCCAGCGCCTTGCCGAGTGGTGCGCACCAGAGATCGGCCTGTCGGATGGTGTCCAGAGCCGCTTGATGGTCGACGATCCGCGTATCGCCAGACTTCTCGATATTTGGGACGAGACCGTGGAAGATCAGGATGGCCCAGTGACCGCGCTCGACCGCGCGCTGGAGATAGGCAGTTACCGCAGCGGGATCGCGTGCGTCGAATCCAACCGCCAGCGCGTGAAGCCGATAGGTAGAGCGCTGGCAGCGCAGAGGATCGTTTGGCGCGCCCTCGCTGGTGCGCGCCGCGACGATGCCAGCGCCCTTCAGGAGACGGGCATAGCGACGCGCCTGAGTGTTTGCTGGCCCGGGCCCGAGGTTGGTGACGTCGCAGGGGTAGGCATAACCGCGGAAGCGCGAGGGTCCGGCGATCTGGTCGAGATAGTCCTCCATCGGCTGGATCTCGCGCCGCATGAAATCGCGTGGGCGGAATCGCTGCAGGTCGCACGGGTGATCGACGGTGTGATCGGCGATTTCATGACCGCGCGTAGCGGCGGCCCGCCAGTCTGCATCGCGGGGCGGAATCTCGTTGCCGGTGACGAAGAAGGTGCCGCGCATGCCGCACGCCTCGAGCTGCGGCATTGCAAAATCGAGCTGGCTCGGCAGCCCGTCGTCATAGGTGAGGCTGACGGCGCCGCCCTTTCCGGCCGGCCATTGGAAGCGTTGTTTGGCGTCCGCGCCACGGGTGACTGCAACCAGCGCCGCTGCGGCTAGACCGCGAGTGCCGACAGAGAGGAACTGGCGTCGTCCTATGAGCATGCGCAGCCAGTCTATCGCGTGGACGGCCAGGAGGACATGATCGCCATCAGCCGGCGGGCAAATCCCGCAGGAGCGATCAGTCCGCAGGCGACATTGTCAGGCTGGCCGCCGGGAGCGGCCCGAGCGCACGCTCGAGTACCAGCGCGAGGCGGACGCCGGCGCGTTCGAGCTGAAGTGCGGCAGCCGACTGCGCCGCTGCGTCATAGCCCGCCGGCAGGTCGAGCGGCGCGGTATTGTTTTCGCACCGCGGCGGCGTCCTGAACGAATAGGCCGTCTTCACGGCAACGGCATTGGCTTCGTGTGCCCAGGCGCTGAAGTCGCCGGCGGACCAGGCCGCCGCCAGTTCGGGCGTGATGTCCGCCTGGAGCTTGATGAGCGTCGAGCGGGCATCGGGTCCGAGCTCGCCGACCACGACCGTGTCCCAATAGGAATGGAGATTGACGGTCCGTTGTCCACCGAGCGCGATCGTTACGCAGTTTCCGCCGCGGTCGTGATTGTCGGCGACGTGAAGCGGCTGGTGAAGATCGCCGACGAAATGCAGGACATATTTGAGCGCGAGGATACGTTCGGCAGGCGTCGTGTCCCGGGCCCCGAGCTCGGCCGCAAATGCGGCCACCCGGTCAATGATGCAATCCTTGGCCGGGCCGGCGCTTGCGGGGACCGCCGACGCAGGATGGCCGTAACAGGCAGTGTCGAGATCGGGATGGTCGAGCTCGATGTCGACGAAGTGCCATTCGGCGGTCTCGCGGTGGCCTGCGCCGCGCCAGGCGTCAGCCCAGGTCGCGCGCGACAGCATGTCGGGCGGGGTCAGCGTGTCGTGGTCCTGCGCGAGGATCGCATCGACCTTCGCTATCGTCTGGGGCGAGAGCCGCGCGCGGGCGATTGCTGCGACCAGGATATGGCCTTCGGCGCCCCAGGCGAAGCTCGGCGTCGGAAGCAGCGCCGCGCTGCAGGCGACGATGGTGGCAAACGATTTGATCCTCATCGCCACGCTTGTCAGCCCGTTGTCGCGGAAGCGCAAGCCGCCACGCGATGCACCGGACCGGTTACAACCTCCATTGCCTTTGGTCCTGAGAATGGTGTTGGTTGGGGCGGGGGTAGGGCGATATGCTGGCGGGCGCCGCGCGGCGGCAAATCCGTCCCGCTTCTGGAGGGCATCATGCCGGTTGCGTCCTGGGAATTCAAAGCGGTGGCGATCATGCTGATAGCGACCCACGGGGATGATGCCGAGAGCCACGCCGCTGCCAAACTTGCAGCCGCCAAGGAGAATGATGACCGCGGCGAGATGGTGGTGTGGAATGATGTGATCGAGAAGCTCGCCGGCATCAGGGCCGAGCGTACGGCAAAGAGGGGATAGCTATGTCCAGATTACAACGACTGCTCGCGCTTGCACTCGCCTGCACCATCGTGGCGAGCAGCGCGGCTGAAGCGCGGCACCATCCCCGCTATCACAGCCAGGGGTCTGGCAGCGCCACATCGAGCGACTATTACACCGCGCGTAGCGGGCACGAGGTCCATAGGCCCGTCCATGCGTTGCGCGCGCCGGCGGGGGCGAGTGCGCAGTGCCGCGACAGCACCTGGAGCTTCAGCGAGAGCCGGCGCGGCACCTGCTCGCATCATGGCGGGGTCGCGCGCTGGCTGTAAAAGGGCGTAAACGGCCCTCAACTCCGATTGCAGGACGCTCGAAAAGCGATCAAACCCGGTTTTCGGATTAGAGAGGGAAGATCATGAACCGCTTTGTCATCTCCGCTTCGGGCCTGTTACTGCCGCTTGCGCTGCTCGCGATGCCCGCCAATGCCCAGACGACGCGCACTTATGATTGCACCAAGGCCGGCAATGCCAACAAGGCGGTCTGCAAGAATGCGGCCGCGAAGAAGCCGGCGACAACACCGGCCAAGCCTGCACCGGTTCCAATCAAACCGGCCGCGACGCCCGCCAAACCAGCCGCAACCCGCACCTATGATTGCACGAAGGCCGGGAACGCGAACAAGGCGGTGTGCAAGAAGCCTGCGGCCGCAGCGCCCGCGCCGACGGTGGCTGCGACGAAGCCGGTCGCAACACGCAACTACGACTGTTCAAAGGCGGGCAATGCCAACAAGGCGGCCTGCAAGGGAGCCACGTCGGTAACCGCAGCGCCGGTCCAGCACCCGGCGCCCGTGACGCATGCCGCACCCGCGACGCCCGCCGCCCATGCCGCGGCGGCCGGGCAGGAAACCCACCCCGGCGGGCCGAACGGCGCGACCGCCAAATGCAAGGACGGCACCTACAGCACGTCTGCACACCGATCGGGCACCTGCTCGCGCCACCAAGGCGTGGCGCAGTGGTATTGAGCCGGGCGTAGGCCTGGGCGGGGCGACGATGGCGCTCCGCCAGGTTGCAATCCAGTACGCACGCCGGAAACATACTGGTGGCCTGGCATGGGCGTTGGCGAATAGAGCCCGCTTTTGATCGGCGCGACGCCCGATCGGGGACTTGATTCCCCAAGGCCTTGGTTCATGATGTGCTTATCACGAGAAGGAATTGCCATGCTTCGCCTTTCGCTCGCCCTTGCTGCTGCCGCTCTGTTGACCGCGCCCGTCGGCGCAGCGACCTCGTGCCGAGACAAGAAGGGTCAGTTCACACCGTGCCCGAAACCTGCGGCCGGGCCTAAAGCGTCCGATATCGTCAAGGACAAGAATGGAAAATGTCATTGGAAGGCCGGCCCGAACAAGGGCAAGTTTGCCAAATGCCCCTGATCGACAGTAGCGACAGAGCGACCTTGGAGGGCGCGCGCTGAAGTTGATGGCTTTCGCCCGTAATCGTGTCCATTGAGCCGGCGTTCACGGGTGCTCGAAATTTTCGGCAGCGAGGCGAGGATGGCTGCGGAGGCCCCAATTCACGACGCTTGGAAAAGTGCAGCGCAACCCGACCGGCCGGAGCCTGATCCAGAAGACGCCTTTGCGAAAACGACGATGAGAAAGGCTGCGAACGCAAGGCCAGACGGCACGGCCGTGTTGGCTTGCACTCTCCTGGATTTTGATCGGGCCGAATGACGCGAAAATAATTTGTCGCGGTGCAGCGCACGACATCCCGCTCTGCAGGAGGCGGGCATACCACCTTGGGCGGACCAATAATCGGGTATATTCGATACGTTAGCCGCTACACCGAGCACCATCGTTTTGGATAGGGACGCGTTGCGAGGTGGGAACCCATCGATGTCAAGGTGGTTAAGGGCCAGTCAACGCGATAATAATACGTGTTATCCACGTCTTCCCGCCTATGCACATTTGACATATCGGACGCAAATCAACTAGTCGATGGTCCGGGCTGATGTAAAGCTGCGCATCCGCATCGAAGGAGTTCGCCTTGCCAGCATCAGGCTTCGTCGCCACGAAGAGAACCGGTTTCGTGCTCGACGCCGACCGGACTCTGAACTGGACGCAAGCGCAGCATGCCCTTGCCGAGCTGAACAGCGAATCGAGACAAACCCGCCGGCAATTGAACGCCACTCTCGCCGAGGCCATCACACAAAGTTTTGGAGATCTGGAGACGGTAGAGCGTTCACATAAACGCGCTGGCGGCGACATTTCGCCCCGATATTTCGGCCCGGTTTTTCACACGGATAAATTTCGATGCCGGTTCGGCCGCTTCACTGTCCAGATTGGCGGATCGATCACGCTTTGCGTCGCGACGACTGTACGGATACTCGATCAGGATCCTTTGAATTCGCAATCGAAGTGCTGGGTCTCGGCTATCATCTCATCCGATGAGGACGACTTGCCCTTAACCGGAGAGTCTGCGGAACAGCTGATCGAGCTATGCCGGCTGGTCGACCGTACAGCTGAATATTATTTGCAAAAGGCGCTCCCGATCTATCGTCAGGTGATTTGCGATGAGCTGGACGAGGAAGTCGCGATAACGGTCAGTCGCAATCGACTGCTGAGCTTTGTCTTCGAAGCTGCAGACGACAAGTTTCGGTCAATTCTCGACCAGATTACCAGCAAGGAGCGGACCCTTTCGCAAGCGGGCGCGAGCAAATCCTTGCAAGCGATGGACGAGATTTTTTCAGGCGCATCCTCGCAATATTTTCTGAAAGTGAGTCGTACTAATCTCACCTCGATTCCCGAGGGCGTGCATGTGGACAGCTTCGTCGCGAACGACCGTTATGATGCCCGTGCGTTCGTCATCGAAACGAAGATCCCGACGGGAAAGGATAGTGCCTCCCCCATCGAGTGGCGCATGCTTGGCGCGACCAGCGGTGCCGAGCCGCATCACCCAGCCTTTGACGGCGCTGAAATCTCTTTTGAGACTATTGGCCTTAACCCCGCGCATTCAATATCCAATGAGCTCGCGAACCGCATGGGCGCGCACTTTTAAATAGACAGGCATTTGTAGATTTGCCACCACCCCGTACTTCGGGGCGAAAGCCGGTTATCGGCAGGGGTGGGGATGCCAAATCAAGAAAGCGTAATAGAAACCTTTCACGCGCTCGTCCGGAATACTCGATACAGCGTGTCCTTCAAGTTCCATTATTACTGCAGCGTGGCCGAGGCCTCATTAAGCGGTATCCTTGAAACACGTGATCTGCTCTTTGGCACAAGCTGCCGTGAGGTGCCGATCGAGGCCAGTGAGAAATATCGTGAAGGGGAAGGCTGGGAAACACGTGTGGTGCCCGGCGCTTTGAAAAAGGACCGGCTCCCGGACCGCCCTGACGGAGCGAAGCAGCTCCGTCCGACCAATTTCCGGGCGACCAAGCGAGACAATCCCGTCAAGGCGTGGGAGCGCGCCGTCGACGACGACCTCCTCGCCATCGACGGAGCGCTGGAGGAAATCTCCAAGAGCAGGCCGAGCATCCAGTATCTCTGTCTGCCGGAGTTTGGCTTTCCCTATTTCCCGATCGAGAAACTGTCCGGGGCGCCGCGATACGCATTTGACCTGAAGACGAACCACCCCATCTGGTGGACAGGCGCTCTCGACAAGGTGAGCGCTGCGCTGTTCCAGGAACATCGCTTCGTCTGCCTCGGGAGCGCCCATGTCGCGATGCGGTCGGGTACAAACAAGCCTCATCAATACCGCAACGTCTCGGTTGTGTTTCCAAAGGCACACGACAGCAGCCGCCGCCCGGAGGATATCTTCAGAAGCAAGCGGGATCACGTCCTGGCGGTCTGCAAAGGCACCAAAATCGCCGCGGCGGCTGAGGAGGTCCACCTCACGACCGACGGCAACGGGGAGAGTCTGAGTGCTCACTTCAGACGACCCGACTTCACGGTCCATAAGCGGATCGATCTTGACGCGCTCTCGGAGGAGCAAAAGAGCGAGGTCAGCGAATCAGCGATTCGATATTCGAAAGACGCCTTCGATTATTACAATGCGATGGAGAAATCCCGGTCAGCGCCCATCTATGTGAGGAAGAACAACCCGGCACTACGGATGGGGGAGTATCTCGATCCCCGCACTTCAACCGATATCAATATCTTCGTCACGCCGGTCGGCGTCATCTGCACAATCATCTGCTATGACATCTTCGATCCAGCGATATTCCTCGCGCTGGTTCGGCACTATGTTGATAGCGACGTGCAGGACGGCACCTACCGGCATCCATCGCCAGATATCATCCTGATACCCTCCTACAACAAGCATCCTGATTTCGTGAAAATCTGCCAGACGCTCTCGTTCGAGACCCAATCGATCGTTTTCTATACTTCCGGCTACACGGCCTGCGATACGAAGTCTGCAATCTTCATCTGCGGCATGAAGCTCGCTGACCTTGCCGAAGAGCTTGGCGAAGGACAGGATATGAAGCCGGTCACGGCCGAGGATATTCGGGTTGGGCGCATCACAAAGGCCATCTACGACAAGGCCAACAACAAATCCAACATCGCGCAGCTCCAGCTCGGGAGCAAGGATCAGCTCGAGGAGCGCAGGCTTGGCACGAACCCGCTGCTGTAGCGTGGCGTCCCGGACCCGCCTGAGATGACGCCATCCGGGCAGCCCTGCCAATGAGCTGCACGGACTTGCTGCGCTGCTGTGCGTTCCTTGAAGACGGCTTTGCCGCGATCCGTACGTCGGATGCTTGGCGCTTGGGAGCCGTGCTGCTGGCCCGTCACGGCGACCGGTTCTGCCTGGTCCGCAAGGCGAAGAAGGCAGACTATGCGTTCAGCGCAATGTGGTCGCTGCCCGGTGGCATGGTTCGATCTTCCCATTCGCGCGGTGAAGGGGGGCGGTTCGACAATCGAATGGTTCGCAAATCGCTGGAAGTGCGCGTGCTCGCGGAAGCCGGTATCGCGGCCACGGATTGTACGCACTGGCAGGCTGAGGACGGCATCGGGCCGATCGTTACGCACTATCGTGCGGCGGGTCAGGATCGCTACACTCTCGTCGCGGTTCAATCCTGCCACGTCGGCGAACCGCACGATGTCGGCGGAAGCGATGCCCCAACCTCCATTGATGCGGTTGTCTGGACGGACATCGACTCGATCTCATGGGACAGGGTTGCTCCAGCGAACAGGGTCATCCTCGCACACCTTCTTTGGGCGACATTGGGCGACGGGCTACGCGAGCGGGCCGCTGGAGCCGTCAGTGAAGCCTTGCGCAACTGCTCGTATTGGAATGCCCATTGCGGTTTTGCGGCGATTCCGGCGCCATGGTCTGATCCTGTCCTACTCACTTCCTGGAGGTCCTCCTGGTCGATCGTTCGATAAGCTGAAGTTTGAGCGCGGCCGTCGGTCAGCAGTAGTGCCCCTCCCAAGCCCACCGCGCCGTGCATGAATGCAGGGGATACTTCGCGATCGGCGAGAACCGCAATTCGCGCGCCAGTTTTCGGCGCGCTGCTGTCGGATAGTTTGATGGACTTCGAACCCGTGCTGACGCGCGAACCCCGCCCACGTCGGCCAAGTTTAGCATCATATCGGCTGGACGTTGAAGAGTGCCGCGCAAAAGGCATCGGGGCGATACCACTCCATCCCGGATGGGGCGTAGGCGATCAGCGTTAAGCGCATCGAGCGACGTTCGGGAAATCCCCAGCAACAGAATCCTTGACCTGATTGATGGTATATCAGGCGAACTTGCGCTCGTGCTGAAAGTTGCGCCCTGGAGGTTCTGCCATTCCACCGTTACTGTTCCGAACGGAGATAATGTCCAAACCAGTTCGATATCCGGGACCACCCATCTCTGACTGCGCCTTCTCCTTCCTGCACATGCCCTTCGCCCCAGTATCTCACCAGAACCGGAGATTTGCCCTCGCGGCGGAGCGCAGCATAGAGTCGCTCGCTCTGCGCCAGGGAGGTCGTGCCGAGATTGATGTCTCCAGCGACGATCAAAAGGGGAGCGTCGATAGACCTGACGGAATAAAAGGGACTCGACCGGACATAGGCATCAAGCGCGGTCCATGCCGGCGCGTGCAGCGCAGGCTGACCATTTTCGACAAAACCGATTGTCTCCATATTGAAGTTATCCGGGTCTCCGCTCGCGAGCATTTTTGAGAACATCTTCGAGCCCCACGCATAGGCGAAATCATATTCACCGTTCATCGCGACACCGGCGCGAAAGCGATCGGAGCGCTGAGACAGGACCGCGGCCACGCCATAGCCGCCGAAGCTCTGCCCGATCAGCCCGACCCGGGTTGGATCGATAAACCTCTGGGATGCGGCAGCGTCGATCCCCGCAATGGTTTCACCGGCGAGTTCCGCCATCACTGTCGCGGGATTACCCGAGGTGGGGGTGCTGACGAAAAGGACAGCATAGCCTTGGGCGGCCATGAGCTGGCCGGAATAGACAGGGGATAAAGGCGCATCGGAAGCAAGCAGCGCGTCGGGCACCTCACCGCTCAGGACCCTGCCGGGATAAATCCAGACTATACAGGGAACCGGTGCATCGCGTCGTCCCGGCGGGAGCGCGAGCCAGCCGATGAGCTCACGTTCCTTGTATCGATACTTGATCATGTGAACGCTGGCGACAGGCCGGTTCGACCATTCAGCATTCGACACGGCGACCTGCGCGCTGGCCGACCCGGCCACTCGAAGCGTGGTCGACCATCCTATGCTATCCACGTCGGCGTGTTCGAGAAGATTTGAACTTGTAGCCAGGCGACCTTCCGCAGTTCCGCGTTCGATGATCTTTCGTTTCGGGACATCGAAGATTACGCGTTCGGCTTGGCCTTCCGAAGCGATAACGCTGAGCTCGATCCGTTCAGCTCCTGACCCGCTGAAAAACGATGGATTTGGCCGCAAACCGCCAGAGCTGTGTGCCGCCGCAATGGCCCGCACATTGAGGCCCGGAGGGGTGAGACGCAGGGGAGGGGCCGAACGCGACAATCGCCACAATGCGCCGTCCGCCACGACAAGGGCGCCTTGCTGTGCGTCCGTCACGAAACTGCGGACTGATTGTTTCGAGAAACCTGTCAGATCGCGGAAACCTTGGGCACCAAAGCTCATGACGTGGAAAGCGCGCCCGGCCTGCTCCCCATAGTTCAGCGCCGCGCCAACAGAATCGGCCAGCATGCCGGATGTCGCAACGACGGCCGCAGGCTCGCCGCCGATCCAGCCTGTCGCAAGGCTCGGCAGGTTCTGGGCGACATCAGGATTGTGGAGCGACCATCCGGCGGGTGGAACTATTGCCCGCGAGGCAGCTTTTGCCGGATCGATGACATAGAGTTCGAGAGCTTCGCGTTTCGCACTCGCCGGCTTTCCCGCAACAACCAGCAGCTGGCCATCTGGTGACCAGTTGGTCGAACCGAGCGCAATGTCCAGCCCGGCCTGCTCATAGAGAAGGCGCGGTTCGGAGCCGTGCAGGTCGAAGATGTCGAGCGCAGCTCGGCGACCAGTATCCCATTCAAGGGCATTGGGGTCGGTCTCGGTTGATCGCAGCACCGCGAATCGTGTTGCGTCAGGCGAGGAGGTCACTTCTCTGAATCGTCCGCTCGCGATTGCCCGCGCGCGCCCCGTCGCCGGGTCGAACAGGGAAAGCGAATTCGCCTCAAACCGCGAGGAGGGCATGAGCGGATTGTCAGAACTGACCGTCACGACCGCTGCATCGGTGTTCCAGTCCTGGCGCCATTTATCGCTCAGGACCCGGAGAATGTCGGCATTGGACCCTGGCTGCGCCGAACCTGGCGCCACACTCGCATAGAGGAAATGCCTTCCAACCCAGTTGCCGCATAGCCCGGTCGGTCTGGGCGCCAGGGAGGTCAACCTGCCGGACACCGCATCGACATAGGCGAACCTCATCGTGCCCCTTTTGATGCGACTGACGATGAGGCCCGCGCCGTCAGGCGACCATGTCTCGCACATTGACTTGAAAAAAATGCCTCGTGCAGCGCCGGCCACGCTCCGGGTTCGCCCTGTCTTCAGGTCGCGCAGAAAGACTCTCGACCGCTGCGCATCGCCGCTCATCGTGCCACCGGCCGGGCCTCGCCAGTCCCGCTCGACATAGGCCAGCCAACGTCCATCGGGCGAGAGGGTCGCCGCGCTGAACGCACTCTTGCGCGACATGAATTCAGCAAAGGTCAGCGGCCCGCTGGTCGTCGCCGTCCGCGCGGCCGCAAGATAGGGGTGGGAACAGGCAAGCCCCAACATCGCTAGCACTGTGACTCGCACAGCAGTACCCACGGGTCTCGCTCGCGAGCGCGGTCTCGAATCCGCCATGGCTATCACCACGCCTTGGTGATGGCGAGGTTCAGAACGCGCCCTACGGGCGAATAATTGAGCGAGTCATAGTCGACGAAATAAACAGCGGTGTTGTGGATATAGGGCGGCGACCGGTCGAACAGGTTCGTGACGGACGCGGATATCTCCAGGCCGTTCAGCAAACGGCTGTCGCCCTTGAAGCTGTACCGCGCGCTGAGGTCGATCGTCGTCATCGACGCGACCCGTGGATGGGGGCTCGTCCGGGTGTCGATCTCACCATCGGTGTAGTTCAAATAGGCGCCCAGAAAGACCCGATCGTCGCTCCAGTCCACGCTTCCGCGAGACCGGAATTTGGGCGGATAGAAAATGGTGCCGGCCATCGTGAAAGGCGGCGCAACCGACGACGTGATCTGAGTGCTGCTCAACCAGCTGGAACGATCGCTGACGCCGGCGGTGCCTCCGAGGAGCGGGATGCGGTACTGAGCAAAGACATCGACGCCGTGTACTTTTTGCGCCGCCACGTTGGTGTATCGATTGTCGACAAGCGCAGCCACATTTGCCGGATCATAGGGGGCATTTGCGAAGTTGTTGAACGGCGAGGCGGTGGCGAGAAGGGCCTGTTGCTGGGATGCGGTTGGATTTGCGATCAGGAACTGCTGATAGACGGGATTGCTGAGGGCAGCGGTCAGCGCCGTGACGGGCTGAATGACACGATCGCGATAGTGAACGTTGAAATAGCTGACCTCGATCGTCAGCCCCGGCAAGCCTGTCGGTCGTAATGTTGCGGTCGTCGACCAGCTTGTCGCCCGCTCCGGACTGAGGTTTCTGTTCCCGCCGACGAAACTCAATGCCGTTGCCGTCGAGGGCAGCCCGCTGCCGCCCAGGGTCGTCGCGGGATAGAGTGCCGCGCTCGTTGCCTGGTACTGCTGAAGCAGTGTCGGCACCTTGAAGGATTTGCCCCAGGAGGCCTTGATTTCAAGGTCCCTCGCCGGTGCGAAAATGGCACCGAGCTTGGGTGTGGCGACCGATCCGAACTGATTGTAGCTCTCGTAACGCCCGGCAGCGGTGAAGCTGAGCTTGCGGACGAAGGGCATGGCCTGCTCGGCGGCAATGAGGGGCAGATAGATTTCGCCGAAACCATAGGCGCTTTCATTATCGCCATGGATATTGGTCGTGCCCGTCAATGACTGCTGGTGATAGGTGTTGCGACGATAGCCGCCACCCAGCGACAGGCGAACATCCCCTGCCGGCAGCCGGACAAGGGGCCCCTCCAGGTCCAGCTCGGTCGAGATTCCCCGATTGACCGTCACCGATATGGAATTGCTCGTCTGGGTGCCGGACGCATTGAAGGCCGGCTGGTCGGTTCGCGATCGGTCTCGCGAAAGCGTTCCGTTCAGGCCGACGGTCCATCCCTCCGGGAGTTCGGCATGGATCGTGGGTGATATCGTGAAATTTACATCGCGCAACGTCGGCCGAAAAGTGGTCGATCCCTGGTCGAAGGCCGCGCGTGAGACGCGACTGTTATACAGGCCGTCAAGCGTTATGGACACGTCGTCGATGACGGACTGATGACCGCTGAAGACCGCGCTGTTATGACGCAAAGCCGGATAGAGCGTGTTCGGCTCCGGCATGTAGCGCGTGAAGCTGCGTTGCCCACTGTCGATGGCGGTGTCGTGACCATAATCATAGGTCAGGACAAAACCACCTGTGTTCCAGGTCGCACCGCCGACAGCGCCAAGCTCTGTCTGCGCATCGCCGCCGTCAGTGGCACCTCCAAAGCGCGCCGATGTCGCCAGTCCTGAAAAATCTCGTTTCAGGATGATGTTGACGACTCCGGCGACGGCATCGGAACCGTAGAGCGCCGACGCCCCGTCAGCCACGACTTCGACGCGATCGACCGCACCGACCGGAATCGCCGACAGATCGATGCCTTGCGCGCTACCTTCATAGGACAGCCTGCGGCCATTCAGCAGCGTGAGCGTGGCGTCCGGACCCAGGCCGCGAAGATTGGCCGCGGCACCGGAGGTTGAGTTCACATTGGCGATGCCGCTCAGCGTCTGTCCCGAAGCCACGCCCGGGTTCTGGCCGCCGGAGAAATTTTGCGGAAGGCTTCGCAGTACCTGGCCGAGGTCGGTCTGTCCGGCATTCCGGATATCGCGCCCTGTTACGGTAATCACCGGCGAGGCCGGTGGCGCGCCGCGGATGCGCGAGCCGGTCACGATGATCTCCGCGTCGTGGCCCTCACGGGAAGGGTCGCCGTCCTCGCGCGAAGCCGCCGCTTGCGGCCTCTGCCCGCGCACGGAAGCCGAAGCGCGGATCGTGACAATCCCCGCCGGACCGGCACTGCTGGCTTCCAGCCCTGTCCCTTCGAGCAACAGCCGAAGTGCGGCATCGACCGGGTAGCTGCCCTTCACCCTCCTGGTGCGCTTCGACCGGACCGTGTTGCCGCTCGCCAGGATCTGGATGCCGGCCTGTTTGGCAAAGATCGGGATGCTGCGTGCCGCCGGCCCGGCCGGGACGTCGAACGTGCGTGTCTGGGCCATGGCCGGGCTCGCGACCATCGTGATCGCTGCCGCGCCCGCCATCCACTGCCGCTGCGCCGTCACGCCGAAAAATCCCCGCATATCATGTCTCCCCCAACTCCATCCAAATTGGAGCCGTTGAGACAGAGACGGTCAGCGTGCGGAATTCCGATGATTTGTGAAGGAAAAATTACGCGGCAATGACGGGTTAGCGCGTCAGCCGGATCGTGTCGCCCTCGACCACCACCTTGGCGCCGACCATGTTCGCCACCGCGCGCCCGAAATTCTCCGGCTGGTCGGTCCGAAAATATCCGACCAGCGGCTCGCGGCCGAGTTTTGCATCGTCGATCACGAGCTTGCGGGTGTTGTAGCGATTGAGCTCGGACGCGGCGTAATCGAGACTTTCGCCATTGAGCGCGAGCTCGCCGGTGCGCCAGGCCAGCGCACGGTCGATATCATTCGATGCCTCGACGACCTCGATATCCGGCCTGCTAACAGCAACGAAGCTCTTCGAGCCCGCCGCGATCCGGGTCCGTTCCTTGTCGTGGCCGACGATCCACGCCTCGACCACCCCTTCTGTCACGAGCACGTCGGCGCCGCCGGCGCGGCGGCGTACCGAGAAGGCGGTGCCGATGGCCTGTACGCGCACATCGCCTGCCTCGACGACGAACGGGCGTGCCTTGTCATGCGCGACCTGGAACCAGGCCTCGCCGTCCTCGAGCCTGACTTCGCGACGCTGACCGGCCATTGCGACCGCGACACGGCTGTTGGTGTTGACTGACGCCACTGATCCGTCGGCGAGTGGCACGCGCCGCACCTCGCCGATCGCGGTCTGGATCTCGACCGGTCGGGGGTGCGTGAACAGGAAACCCAGGACGCCGGCAACGCTCAGCCCGCCGATCGAACCCGCGACCAGGAAGGCACGCCGGCCCATGGCCTGCGACCGGTAACCCTCACCATGCTCGGGACGCGTGTCCGCGAGCGCGCGCCCGCGATCGAGATAGGCCAGTGCCGCCTCCGCGCGCAGCAGCGACCCGCGGCGCCGTTCGTCGGCCTCGAGCCATGCGTCGAGCGCGGCCTGCTCCGCGTCGCTGAGCGGCGCGCCGTCGAGACGGATCGCCCAGCGCACGACGGCACCTTCCTCCTCATCCCTCGAGCTGCTGGTCACCATTGCTCTCTCTTCCGGGGTTGGGGGTCTGGCCTTCGCCGTTTGCTTCGCCTGCCAATGCCTTCAGGATCAGTTTGAGTCCGCGCGTTGCCTGCGCTTCGACGATGTGCTCCGGAACGCCGAGTCGGTCGGCGATCTCGCGCTGCGGAACACCCTGGATGCGCCGCAACTCGAATATCTCCCGGCACCGCTCGGGCAAGGCTGCGATCAGTCGCCGGACCCGTTCGAGTTCGAGCCGGGCGCTGACCCGGCGCTCGGGCCCCGGATCCTCATCGGCAAGCGTCAAGGCTTCCATCTCGGTCATGCTGTCGATCCGGACGATCCGCTCGCGCCGGATCCTGTCCAGCAGCATGGTGCGTGCGGTCGCAAAGAAATAGCCGCGGGCGTTGACGATATGCCCGGTTGAATCGAGCTTCGAGATTTTGAGATAGGCGTCCTGCACGATGTCGCTGATCTCCTCCTCGGGCACTGCCATGCGCCGGAGCCGGGCACGCAGATCGGCCTCATGGGGAACGATGTTGCTCCCCACCCAGGTGACGATCTCACGCCGGCTCTGTCTCAACCCTCCGATTCCGATGCCTCTGCTGCAATTGTCTCTCATACCCCAAGACGGCTGCGCGTTCGATTTCCGATGGTCGGCGCGCGAATTGTTTCGGAATCGGTGCATTCTCTTTGCAGTTGGTGCGGCGAGTGCGGCTTGAGAATAGAACTTGAAACCTCGCCCGGCTTTTTCGATGGGAAGATCCGATAGTCGTTCTCGCCGAGGCCCGGATCGGTGGGTGGATCCCTTGCGGTCGCCAATCGGGCTCTGAAGTCGGCGGACCTCATGCTGGACAAGGTGGTTCCACAGAATGCTGACGACTCCACCGACTCGGTGAATGCTGACCCTGATTCCGTCCCTATTTGCCGCGTCTCGACAACGACCGCGCGTTCGCCAAATCTCGGCCCGGTAAAAAATGACTCTTGCGACCTACAGCGATCAAGATTGCCGTCAGCGCGAGACGGGGCTCACCGAGCCGCGCCGTGCACATTCCAGACGCTGTTGCCATGACTGGATTTCGCCGCGGATCTACCAGATTATAATGACTGGCGAATTCCGGGGGCGAATGACGGCTGTGCTGCCCGCGCGTGGATCACAGGGCGGATATTGCAAAGGCAGAAGGCAGCAGGCATGCAATTGCATATGCAGATCGTTTATCTGGCTGTTGCGGCCTTAGGCCTTTTTTTCCTGTTCCGGAGTCTCAGGACCGGAGCGATCTCGTACCGGTACGGTTCGGTCGCGAGGGTCGGGGCGCCGGTTGCCTATTGGACGGTGGTCGTGGGTAATGCCGTTATCACGCTGGGAGCCTTTTTGGTGGGCTTTGGATTTATCCATCTGAAATAGTCGCATTGTTCCTCGAAAGGTGGAATCAACTCGGTTGCGAGGCTCGTCGGCTTCATCACGCCGCCACCAGCAGCGAATGGACTGACAGCAGTTAGCGGCAGGATCCGCCAGCGTGATTTCAGATGCGTGGGTCCCCGATTATCTTCCCCATCTTGAAAATTCCATCCGGTCCTGTTTCGATCTTCGTGGTCGGCTTGTAGGCGGCATCGATCCGCAAGAGCAGGTACTTCGCATTGCGGCGCAGATATTCGTTCTTGCCGTCGACGGCCGTCACGACGGCCTGCCGAGCCGGCTTCAACTGGTCCGGTGCGAATGCCAGCATGACGTTAAGCGTCCTGAGGCGCGCCTTGTCATGTGCGTTCTCCCGCCCAAGAATTTCGACCAATGTCTGAAGCGACAGGTCGGGGTTGCCGGCGACGAGCACAGCCTCGGCAAGCGCGCAGCGCACCGAATCGGATTTCTCGACCGCGAGCCGCTGCGCAATTTGCGCGCCGATCGCAGGTGACGGTGCGCCCGCCAAAATAAGACCATGCGCATGCCAGTAGCGCATCACTTCGTTCTCATGGCTCAGCCCGGCGATGAATTGCGGGAGGTGCTTCGGGTCACGAGCAAGGACCAGGCTGGAAAGTTCGATGAGGCTCTTCAGCGGGTAGGCACCCGCGCGGCGGCTTTCATCATATCCCTCGCCGGGCGCGCCTTCCGGGATGAAACCGTTGTCGTTGATCGTCAGGAGGTGATCGTCGAGCGAGCGCCGCATCTTCAACAGTTGCGCCCCGTGCGCGGGGTCGCCGGCAAGGTTGTGAACCGACTCCGGATCGACGGTCATGTCATAGAGTTCCTCGACGGGCTTGGGATGCCAGAAGGCCTCTTGGGCGGCATTGAGCGTGCCCGCGAGATAGGCACTCTCCCACGATTGGTAGGCGACCGATTGCCACTCATAGGTTTCGTGTTCGCCGTAGAGGCGTTGCGGATTGTAGTTGCGGATATAGCGATAGCGCTCGTCGCGCGCTGACTGGACGAGGTCGTAGCGTTCGTCCATCCGGTCGCGCATGCTGAACGCATAGGAGCGCTTCGGCGAAACCCTCGCGCCGAGGAACGCGCGCCCCATCATCGTCTTGGGAACCGGCACGCCGGCCAGAGCCAATGTGGTCGGAGCCATATCGACGTGACTGATCAGTTCGTTGTTGGGCGCGCCGACCGGGCTGTGGACGAGCGCTTTCCAAGCGGCGGGCACTTGCACGATCAGGGGCACGTGCAGCCCGTCATCATAGCAATAGCGTTTGCTGCGTGGATGAATGCCGCCGTGATCGGCGAGGAAGAACACGAAGGTCTCGTCCGCCAAGCCGTCAGCCCTCAGCTCATCGAGGAGGTGGGCGACCGCGACGTCCTGACGGTTGATCATGTCGACGTTGCGCGCGAGCACTTCACGGATTTCCGGCGTGTTCGGCAGGAAGGCCGGTAGCTTGACAGCGGCAGGATCGGTGATCGGCTTGGCCCGCCCGAAGGCGTTCATCTCGTGCGTTATCAGATAATTGTAGACGCAGAAGAATGGCTTGCCGGTCGGGCGGTTGCGCCAGTGCGCGGTGATGCTGCACTCATCCCACATTGCGTCCTCGTCGGCCGCCATGTTGTAGTCGGTGAAGACGTTGTTGGTGCAGTAATAGCCCGAGGCGCGCATGTGCAACGGGAGCGGCTGCAGCGCGTCGGGCACCTTTGCCGCGGCGCGTTGCTGGTGGGCAGGGGCGCATGCCGAGGGGTAGGCCCCCGTCATCAGCGCGAAACGGGAGGGCGCGCAGACCGGGGTGGTCGTGAAAGCGTTGGTGAAACGGATGCCGTCTCGCGCCATTGCGTCGAGCGCCGGCGTCTTGGCGAGCGGGTTGCCATAGCATCCGAGCAACGGCGCATGCACGTCGTGCACGACGATCCAAACGATATTGGGCCGCTTTGACGCCGACTTGTCGAGTGCCGAAGCAATCGACGGTGCCGCGACCGCCGCGGCGCCACCCGCCAGCAAGAGCCTGCGTGAGATCTTCATGCGAAACTCCTCTCCGTTCGACCGGTATTTTTCCGGGATTTACGGAAAATTCCGTAGCTGCCATTGCCGGGCGTCGCAAGACATGGTTTGGGGGACTGGCTATGCGGATCAGCGATCAAGAGGCGAACCGCCTGCGCGTGCTGAAGGAAATCCGTCGCGCCGAGCCGGTCGCGCGGACAGAGCTTGCCGCTCGCACCGGCCTTCCAACCCAGGCGATCTCGGACATTGTGGCGGACCTCGTCTCTCGCAATCTGTTGATCGAGGAGCAATGTGCGGCTGGAGGGCGCGGACGCCCCCGGATCGCGGTCCGCATCAACGCCGCGGCGGTAAAGGTCGTCGGTGCCTATCTGTTTCCAGGAAACACGCTTGCCGTGCATATCGCCGATCTGCGGGGCGAGAGCATGTTCCGCGCATCGTTCGCCGTGGCGCCGGTTCAGTCGGTCGAAGCGCTCGCGGACGCGGTGGCCACGCAGATTGCCAATGCAATCGCGTCCAGCGGGTTGGCCGGCGCCGACATCCACAGCGTCGGGATCGGCCTTCCGGCGATCGTCGACAGCGCCGGGGGAATCCTGCATTGGCTCCCGGGCTTTCCGGCCGCACCTTACCCGTTCGCCGCGCGGATCGCAGCAGCGCTCCGACTGCCGGTCTCGATCGATAGCGCGCCGGACGTGCTCAGCCGAGCCGAACATTGGTTCGGCGAAGACCGCCAGGTCGACGACTTCGCGCTGATCTTCGTTGGCTATGGCATCGGGCTCGGCCAGTATGTCGACGGCGTGTTGCGGAGCGGTGACCATGGGGTCAGCCCGGCCCTCGCGCACATGAAGATGACGCTGGGCGACGGTCCTGCCTGCCTATGCGGCGCGCGGGGATGCCTGATGACCTATGCCAGCGTCAGCGGTCTCGTCGTGCGGATCAGCGAGATTCGGGAAATGTCGCGGCCGACATTTGGGGAAATGCATGATCTGCTCAGGATCTTCGCCGCGGAGGCTCAGGCTGGAGATCGCGGTGCCGCTCAGGCCTTCGCGCAGGCCGGGACCGCATTGGGTACGGCCATCGCCAACTATATCAATGTCTGGGACCCGGCGCGGCTGATCGTCCAGGTGCAGGATCCGGTGTTTTGCGAGATGATCGGGCCGCATCTTTTCGCCGCAGTGCACGCCAACACCCTGTCGCCGCTGCGTGACCGTGCGCGGGTGGAGCTCAGGATAAGCGAGGAGCTTAATTTCTCGCGCGGCACGGCGGCCCTGGTGATCGAGCGATTGTACCGGGGGCGCCGTGCGCCGGTCGGTTCCGTCGAGCGGGCCGCATGACGCTCTGGATCGCCGGGGCATGGCAGGTGTCGCGCTCCGGCGATCGCAACGCCGCGGGGCTATGGGGATCGAGGAGGAAAAAAGGATGAGCGACATGTCGGCAAAGAACCCGGGATCGTCGATCCCGGCTCGGACCGTCCCCGTTACGATCAGCCTGGAGGTACAGGCTTTTCTGACGCGGAGCCTTACCATCTCACCACCGGAAATCGATCACCGCGAAAAGGACCGCCTACGCGCTTATATCACTCAGGTCGAAAGCCAGATCATGAAGATCGCGGCGCTGCGTGCCGAGCGGTTTCCCGCCGAAATCGCCGAGCACAGCCTCACGCCTGGCTCTTCGAGGTCTTGCCTGACAGCTATTCGGAAGCCGATCATGACAAGGTCCTGATGCGCATCCATGACGGCGCCTTCATCGTGGGCGGCGGCATGTGTCGGAGGCCTGCACCGACCAGACCGATGCCAGTCTCACGGGCTTCAGAACCATTCCTATCGACTACCGGATGCCGCCGGATCACCCGTTCCCGGGCGGCCTGGACGATGCGCTCGACGCCTATCGCTTCCCTCGATCGCTATGAACCGGCCCGGATCGCCGTTGAGGGGGCATCCGCTGGAGCGAACCTGGCTGCGGCAATATCCTGCGAGCCCGCGACGAGGGCTCCCCCACGACAGTCTTCGTGTCAGGACTACGTGACATGCTCCTGTCGCCGACAGTGCAGATGCACCGGACGCTGCGTCGGGCAGGGGTAGATGCAGAACTGCATGTCTTCGAAGCCATGCCTCATGGCGGGCTGGGGGAACGTGGCCCGAAGACCGGGAGCTACGGACCGAGATCGCCAGGTTTCTGAAACGGCGATTGCAGTGAAGGGGCAGCCGCTGTGGCAATACCTAGAGCTTCCACGATACGGCAATCGCCCACAGTGCCGCCATCGCAGCTAGCGAGCAGGCCTGCCAACTCGCGCCGGAGCGCCCGAAGATCAGCGATCTTGCGGTCGATTTCCGCGAGATGGTCGGTGGTGACCGCATCCACCGAGGCGCAGTCCCGGTCGCGGTCCGACGCGAGGTCGAGCAGCGCTCGCACTCGGTCCAGCGCAAAGCCGAGACGGCGTGCGCGCCGGATGAACTTCAGCCGGGCAAGATCGTCCGCGCCATAAACACGGTAATTACCGCTTGTGCGCTGTGGCGGCGCCATCAGCCCGTCGCGCTCATACCAGCGGACCGTCTCGGCATTGGTGCCGGCGGCGCGTGCGAGGCGACCGATCGTAAGAACCTCAGTCATCGCTTGACCCTGTAGTTGCTTCAACCTTTATATGGGATGTCGGACGGCTCCCGTCGAGGTGAACGACATGGTATGCACCAGCTGCGCTTCCGAAGCGGGTGACGCAAAGGCGGACAAAAGATGGCGCCTGGTGCTGTGGGTCGCGCTGGCGATCAACGGCGCGATGTTTGCGGGCGAGATCGTTGCCGGCCTCGCGTCGGGCTCGCGAGCGCTCCAGGCCGACGCGCTCGATTTCCTGGGAGACGCCGCCAATTACGCGATCAGTCTCGGCGTCGCGGGGATGCCGCTGTGCTGGCGGTCGCGCGCGGCGCTGATCAAGGGCGGAACCATCCTGGCGTTCGGCATCTATGTGCTCACGACAACTGTCGTCGCGGTCTTTGGGAACAATATTCCCCATGCCGGAACCATGGGAATTGTCGGAACCCTCGCGCTCGCCGCTAATGGCGCCGTGGCGCTGATGCTCTACCGCTATCGGTCGGGCGACGCGAACATGCGTTCGGTCTGGATCTGCTCGCGCAATGACGCGATCGGCAATCTCGCGGTCCTCGCGGCAGGCGCCGGCGTGCTCAGTACCGGTACGCAATGGCCCGACCTTCTTGTTGCCTGCATCATGGCAGTGCTCGGCATTTCAAGCGGACTCCAGATCCTCTTCCATGCAAGTAAGGAACTTCGTCCCGCAAGTGGAACGATTGTCTGCGACACTAAGCCGGCGCCACCAGCTATTGTTATGAAATAACGTGGCGCCCTGTTATGTCTCGACCACGCTTCCAATGGCCTGTCCACAGGGCATTTCAAGATTCTGGAGCGATAGTTCTTTGATCCAGCGCCGCCATCATCTAGGGGGCGGGCGAATGCGCAAGCTGCTCGCCTCGATCGCCAGCCTGATGCTGGTCTTGACCCTGTGGTCGGGAATCCACGCGTCGGTCGCCTCTGCGGCCGAATTCTCGAGCTGCACGACAGCCCTGGAGGGTACGCCGCCCGGCCATACGCCGGGCGATGCTGACGAGGTCCCGAGCGACAGCGACAAGGCGACACCCCACCACCATAGTCTGAGCCACAGCCATGAGATCGGCGTGCCCGCCAGGGAATGGACCGCCGCGCTCATTCCGCCGGTCATCCGGCCCGGCGTGCTGGCCGCCGTTGCATCGCCGGCGGCGTTCGCGCCGCACCGCGACCTGAGACCGCCGATCGCCTGACGTCGCCACCGCTCCGCGTGAACGCGCGGGGTCTTTTGCGATTGTCAGGAGAATCCCTATCATGTCCCGAATCCTCGCGGCGCTGCTCGCCGCGACTGTCTGTGCCGGCACCGCTGCCGCGCAGACGCCTCCGGCCATAACGGCCGAGGCGCCGCTTACCCTTGAGGAAGCACTGGCTGCGGCACGCACCCGCGCGCCCGGTATCGAAGCAGCGCAGGCCGGAATCCGTGCAACCGACGCCGCCCGCACCGTTGCCGGCCTCAGGCCCAATCCGACGCTTGAGGCACAGTCCGAGAATGTCGCCGGTACCGGTGCCTATCAGGGCCTGTCCGGCGCCGAGACCACGGTCGGCTTCGCGCTCCCAATCGAGCTGGGCGGCAAGCGCTCAGCGCGGATCGCCGTCGCCGACGCGCGCGGTGACCGCGCGCGGCTCCAGGCCGCCATCGCGCTCGCCGATCTCGAGTTGCAGGTCACCCAGGCCTATATCGAGGCTGCGGCGTCCGAGAGGCGTCTTGCCGTTGCGCTGGAACAGGGCGTGATCGCGCGGGAGGGCCTGCGGGTCGCGCACGACCGGGTTCAGGTCGGCGCAACCTCGCCGATCGACGAGCAGCGCGCCGAGGTGCTCGCGATCAACGCGGGCACGGCCGCAGACCGTGCCGCCCGTTCCGCCCAGCGCGCGCGCGCCAATCTTGCGCGGATGATCGGACAGCCGGTCTCCGGTTCGCTCGATGCCGCATGGTTCGAACGGGTCGACGACTATGGTCCTGTGCTCTCCGCGAGACCGGAGGGGACGCTCGCGCTTGCCGCCGCCAATGCGGACGTCGCGACGGCAAACGCGCAGGTCCGCCTCGCACGGTCGCAACGTGTTCCCGACCTGACGATCAGCGCGGGCGCGCGGCGGCTTGAGGCGACCAACGATGTCGCCGCCGTGGTCGGCGTGTCGATCCCGATCCCGCTCTTCAACAATGGCCGGGCCGCAATCGCCCAGGCCCGCGCCGAGCGTGATCAGGCCGAAGCACAGAAGCGGCTTGCCCGGCTCGATGCCGAGCGGGAGATCGCGTCGGCAGAAGGGGACGTCGCCAACGCCGCCGCAGCGGCACGTGCCGCTCGCGGCCCGGCCCTCGCTGCGGCCCAAGAGGCCGCCCGTATCGCCCGGCTCGGCTACGGCCAGGGCAAGTTCGGCCAGATCGAGCTGCTCGATGCCGAGCGGACCCTATCCGAGACCCGTGCCGCCGCGACCGACGCCGTCGCCGCCTATCATGACGCCCAGGCGCGGCTGCGCAGGCTGACCAGTCCTGTGCCTGCCGACCTTCAGACCTCCGGAGACATTCGATGATCGACATCAACAAGCGCCTGCTGGGCGGCGCTGCCGCCGTCGCGCTGGTCGCGTCCGTCGGCGGCTTCGCCGTTGCGCGCTGGACCGGCAATAGCGTTGCCCCTTCCACCGCCGAAACGTCCTCCGCCGCTGAAAAGGCGCCGAGCGACGTGCTCACCATGGACGCCCCCGCCGTGAAGGACGCGGGGATCGCGACCGAGGTCGTCGCATCCGGCGGGCTTGGCGCCGAGATCGTCAGCCAGGCAACGGTATCCGCCTCGCCGACCGGCGAGGCGATCGTCACGGCCCGCGCCGGAGGCGCGGTGACCCGTCTCCTCAAGCGGCTGGGCGACCCGGTTCGCGCCGGCGAGGCGCTCGCCATCGTCGAAAGCCGCGACGCGGCCCAGATCGCGGCCGATCGCACCGCAGCGGGCGCGCGGGCGCTGCTTGCGCAGAAATCCCTGGCCCGCGAGCGCTACCTCTACGACCAGAAAGTATCGGCTCGCGTTGACCTGGAACGAGCGCAGGCCGAGGCGGCGGCCGCCGCTGCTGACGCCAATCGAGCCCATGTTGCGGCCGGCGCGGCCAACATCACGCGCGACGGGCGCGGCGTCATCGTCGCGAGCCCGATCTCGGGTCGGGTAACAGCGACCACGGCGCGGCTCGGCGCGTTCGTCCAGCCCGAGGCAGAACTGTTCCGCGTATCGGATCCGCGTCAGATTCAGATCGAGGCGGCGGTCGGTTCGGCTGATGCGGGCCGGCTGGCGCCGGGCGACCGGGCGATCGTCGAACTTGCCGACGGCCGCACCATCGAGACCCGGGTGCGCGCGGTCACGCCGACGCTGAACGGTGAGACACGGTCGGCGACGGCGGTGCTCGATCTGCCCGGGGGTGGTCTGCAACCCGGGCTCGCGGTCAGGGTCAGGCTGTTGCCGGCCCGGGGCCCCGCGACGACGGCGATCGTCGTTCCGGAGGAAGCGGTACAGTCGCTGAACGGCAGTGACATGGTGTTCGTGCGGACTGCCGCGGGGTTCCGTGCCCGCCCGGTCAGGACCGGTCAACGCAGTGCCGGCAGGATCGAAATCATGTCCGGCCTGCGCGCCGGCCAGACCATCGCGACGACCAATGCCTTCCTGCTCAAGGCCGAGCTCGGCAAGTCCGCCGGCGAGGAGGAATAGACCATGATCGCCAATCTCATGGCGCTGTCCGTCCGGGCGCGCTGGGGCATCGTCGCCCTGTTCCTCGTCATCGCCGGCATCGGCATCTGGCAGCTGACCAAGCTGCCGATCGATGCCGTGCCTGACATCACCAACAATCAGGTCCAGATCAACACGGTCGAGCGCGGCCTTTCGCCGGTCGAAATCGAGAAGCGGGTAACCTTCCCGATCGAGACCGCGCTTGCTGGCATTCCCGGACTGGAGACCACCCGCTCTCTGTCGCGCAACGGGTTCAGCCAGGTCAGCGCGATCTTCACCGACAAGACCGACCTCTATTTCGCGCGCCAGCAGGTCAGCGAACGGATCGCCCAGGCGCGCGACAGCCTGCCCGACGGCGTCCAGCCGCAGATCGGGCCGGTCACCACGGGCCTCGGCGAGGTGTTCATGTACGCGGTCGATTTCGCCAATCCCGGAGGCAAGGGCGCGACGATCGTCAACGACAAGCCCGGCTGGCAGACGGACGGTAGCTTCCTGACCCCGGAAGGCGACCGGCTGGCGGATGACGTGTCGCGCGCGGCCTATCTGCGCACCGTGCAGGACTGGATCATCCGGCCGCAACTCCGCACCGTCCAGGGCGTCGCCGGCATCGATTCGATCGGCGGGTTCGAGAAGACCTATGTGGTCGAGCCCGATCCGGTGAAGCTGAGCAGCTATGGCGTGTCCTATTCGGAACTCGCCAAGGCGCTCGAAGCGGCGAACCTTTCGGTCGGCGCCAATTATTTCAACCGCGGCGGCGAGGCGTTTCTCGTTCGCGGTGATGCTCGGATCCGCGATCTCGACGAGATCGCGGATGCGATCATCGCCACGCGCGGCGGTGTGCCGGTGGCGGTCAAGGATGTTGCCGCGGTCCGGATCGGCGGCGATCTGCGTACCGGTGCCGCCAGCATGAATGGCCACGAGGTGGTGGTCGGCACCGCGCTGATGCTGATCGGCGAGAATAGCCGGGTCGTCGCGCGCAATGTCGGCGATAAGGTCGCGGCTGTCGCGAAGTCGTTGCCCCCCGGCATCAAGATCACCCCGACGCTCGACCGCTCGAAGCTCGTCAACGCGACCGTCGAGACGGTCCAGAAGAACCTCGCCGAGGGCGCCGTGCTGGTCGCGGTCGCCCTGTTCCTGCTGCTCGGCAATGTCCGAGCCGCGATCATCGCGGTGCTGATCATTCCCTTCTCGTTCCTGATGATGGCGATCGGCATGAACGCGTTCAAAGTGCCGGGCAATCTGATGAGCCTCGGCGCGCTAGATTTCGGGCTGATAGTCGACGGCTCGGTGATCATCATCGAGAACTGCCTGCGGCGGTTGGCCGAGCGACAGCATCGGGAAGGGCGGCTGCTGCAGCTTCGGGAGCGGCTCGAAGAGACGATGCGGGCAAGCCAGGAGATGATCAAGCCGACCGTCTACGGGCAGGCGATCATCTTCCTCGCCTTTGCACCGCTGCTGATGTTCACCGGCGTCGAGGGCAAGACCTTCTCGCCGATGGCGATCACCATCATGCTCGCGCTCGCAGCGGCGTTCGTCCTCGCGCTTACCTTCGTCCCGGCAATGGTCGCGCTCCTCATTCGCGGCAAGGTGGCCGAGAAGGAGGTGTGGATCGTCGCTAAGATCAAGGCGCGCTACGCGCCTGTCCTCGAACAGGCGGTCGCCCGACCCTGGCCGTTCATCGCGGCGGGCTTTGCCTTCTTCGCGGCTGCGGTGTTCGCCTTCGGGTTCCTCGGGCAGGAGTTCATCCCCCAGCTCGACGAGAAGAATGTAGCGCTCGCCTCAAGCCGGGTGCCATCGGTCAGCCTCGAAAAATCGCTGGCCATGCAGCGCGATGTCGAACGCGGGGTGACCGGCCTGCCCGAAGTCGCGCTGATGTTCTCGAAGACCGGCACCGCCGAGGTGGCGACCGACCCGATGCCGCCCAACATCTCGGACGGATTCGTCATCCTGAAACCGCAGGACGAATGGCCTGCCGGCATCAGGACCAAGGCCGACGTCCTCGAACGGATCGAGAAGAAGTCCGGTGCGAGGATCGGCAACGCCTTCGAGGTAAGCCAGCCGATCCAGCTGCGCTTCAACGAACTCATCGCGGGCGTGCGCGGTGACGTCGCGATCAAGCTCTATGGCGACGACCTCGACAAGATGAGCGCCGCCGCGGTGCGGATCGTCCAGACGCTCCAGTCGGTGCCGGGCGCCGCCGACGTGAAGGCCGAGCAGACCAGCGGTTCACCGACGCTCGACGTCCGCTTCGATCGGGCGGCGATCGCGCGCTACGGCCTCACCGTCGAGGATGTGGCGGACACCGTCTCGGCCGCGATGGGCGGACGCGAGGCTGGCCTCGTGTTCGAGGGTGACCGGCGTTTCGCGGTCACCGTGCGCGTGCCGGCGGCGACGCGCGACAATCTCGACGCGTTGCGCAGTCTTCCGGTGCTGTTGCCCCAGGAAGCAGCTGGTCATCGCGGGTCAGTGCCGCTCTCGCAGGTGGCGCAGTTCCGGTTCAGCGAAGGCCTGAACCAGATCAGTCGTGAGAATGGTAAGCGCCGCGTCGTCATTCAGGCGAACGTGCGCGGGCGCGATGTCGGGTCGTTCGTCGCGGACGCGCTGACGAGAGTTGAGAAGGTTGCGCTTCCGGCCGGTGCCTATCTAGAATGGGGTGGGCAGTTCCAGAACCTGCAGGCGGCCTCGGACCGGCTCGCGATCGTCGTGCCGATTTGCTTCGCCGCGATCTTCGCTTTGCTCTACATGGCGCTGGGCGGGGTGGGGCGCGCCTTTGCCGTCTTCGCGGCGGTGCCGCTGGGCCTCGCGGGCGGCGTGTTCACGCTTCTCCTGACCGGCATCGCCTTCTCGGTATCGGCAGCGGTAGGGTTCATCTGCCTTGCCGGCGTCGCGGTGCTGAACGGGCTCGTTGTCATGACCGCGATCCGGGAACGGCTGGAAGCCGGGGTCGAGCTGAGCCGGGCGATCGTCGAGGGCACGTTCGAACGCGTGCGGCCGGTCATCATGACCGGTTTCGTGCCAGCCATCGGCTTCGTGCCGATGGCGCTGGCGCACGGCACCGGTGCGGAGGTGCAGAAGCCGCTTGCGACCGTCGTTATCGGCGGTCTGATCGCCGCTACCATCCTCACACTGCTCGTGCTGCCCGCCATCGCCAAGGTCGTTCTCGGCCTTGGCGAGCGCTGGCGTGCGCGGCGCGGCGATGGGCCCGATTCCACTCCGACAATAGTTTGAGAGAAAGGGGAGAGACGATGGCACAAGGCATGAAGCTGCTCCGGATCTACACCGACGAAGCGGCCTATTTCGGCGACCGCAAGGTTTTCGAGGAGGTCGCGACCCGGGCCCGGGACGCGAAGATGGCGGGCGCGACCGTCCTTCGCGCGTTGTTCGGGTTCGGGCGTTCGGCGCATCAGCACCGGAAGCACTTCCTTGAGGACGACCAGTCGCTCGTCATCGAGATCGTCGATGAAGATGCGCGCCTGCGGGCATTCGTCGCGTCGCTCGACGACATGCACGGCATCGGACTGATCACGCTCGAAGCCGTGGAAGTCCTGGGCGGCGACAACGCGCCGGCGATCAACGAGGGCGAGGAAGGAGAGATTGAATGACCGAAAAGCTTCGGCTCGATCTGCCGCTCGTCCTTCCCGATATCAGCAACGCGGCGGACGCTTGTGTCGCCCGGTTGCTCGACGACCTACGCGGACGAGACGGCATTGCCGAGGCGCATGTCCGTACCATCGAGGGCAAGCCGGCGGAACTCTGCGTCCACTATGATTCCGACATCATCCCGCTTCCGCGCATTCGCGCGCTGGTTAGCCAAAGCGGCGCCTCGCTGACCGAACGCTATGGGCATATCGCCTGGGAGGTCGAAGGCATCACGCACGAACGCCGCGCCCGGACTATCGCTGACCGGCTTGGCAGGCTGCCGGGCGTGCTGGAGGCGCACGCGAGTGGTTCGGGTATGATTGCGCTCGAGTTCGATCGGAACGCCACGTCTGAATCCGCTATTCGCCAGGCCATGAACCAGATGGGTCTCCGGCCGCGTGGCGAAGCGGGAGCCGCTGCGGCGAAGCTGACCGTTCCGTCTCAAAGAACCGGCGACAGCCATGATCACGAAGTCGGCCACGGTGGCGAGGCGCACGTTCACGGCGAAGGCGAGGACAGACATGATCACGCGCATGGCGGCATCTTCGGTCCAAGGACGGAGATGATCTTCGCCCTGCTGTGCGGCGCGATCCTCGGCATCGGCTTTGCCGCCGAGACGATATGGTGACGGCAAACGACAGCGAGGCACGGCCAATGCACGACCATAAATATGGCGATCATACCGGGCACGGCCATGAAGATCATGCCGCAGAACATGACCATGGAGGTCTTGGGCACGGCGGACATGGTCACAGCCACGCCCCTGCCAGCTTTGGCCGAGCCTTCGCGATTGGCACTGCGCTCAACATAGGCTTCGTCGGGGTCGAGGCGACCTATGGCTTTATCAGCCGCTCCGTCGCCCTGCTGGCCGACGCGGGCCACAATCTCAGCGACGTGCTCGGCCTGCTCATTGCTTGGGGTGCGGCGATGCTGGCGAAGCGAAGCCCGAATGGCCGCTACACCTATGGTCTGCGCAGTTCGTCGATCCTTGCAGCTTTGCTGAACGCGCTTCTTCTGCTGGTCGCGATCTCGATCATTGCCATCGAGGCAATCGGGCGATTTGCCGAGCCGAGCCCGGTCGCCGGCAAGACGGTGATGATCGTCGCCGCGATCGGCATCCTCGTGAACGGCGCGACAGCTTATCTTTTCATGCGTGGCCGAAAGGGCGACCTCAACATCCGCGGCGCCTTCCTGCACATGGCGGCTGACGCGGCCGTGTCGGCCGGCGTCGTCCTCGCCGGTCTTGCGATCGTGCTGACTGGCTGGACCTGGATCGACCCGGTGACCAGCCTCGTCATCGTCACGGTCGTTGCGATCGGCACCTGGGGCCTGCTCCGCGATTCAGTGAATATGAGCCTGCAGGCGGCGCCCCCGGGGCTTGACCCGGAGGAGATCGGCGACTTCCTGCGTGAGCAGCAAGGTGTCGCGTCGATCCATGATCTGCACATCTGGCCGCTCAGCACGACCGAGACGGCGCTGACCGTCCACCTGCTGGTGCCGTCCGGCTATCCCGGAGACAGTTACTGCGTGGGCATTGCGGCGGCGCTGAAGAAGCGGTTCGAAATCCACCATGCGACGATCCAGCTCGAAACAGATCCCGGCGTCGAATGCGCGCTCGAATCTGATAAGGTCGTCTGAGATTCCTGGGAACCGCGACTCATGGAGCGCCGCAACTACCGCAAGCCGTGGTCGTCAAATGATGATGCCGAACTCCGCAGGCGAATCGCGGCCCGTGAACCGCCTGCGGTCCTCGCCGACGCGCTTGGCCGAACATATGATGCTATTCGGGGTCGGGTGGCATATCTTGGCCTCACCCTGCCTTCGCCCATGCGGCCCTGGCGCCCAGGCGCTACGAGCCGAACCAGACCGGGCGCGGGAGAGCGCTAGTCGACCGACGGACTCTGCGCGCCCGTTGCGGTGCTCATCCCGATCTCTAAGCC
>FTCZ01007175.1_pt1 | contig 35898 bp, 33 predicted proteins | sample 1658871 | NCBI WGS metagenome assembly FTCZ01 (sample SAMEA3914864, study PRJEB12502) | metagenome | biome: forest; material: soil | place: USA | collected 2012-03-12 | depth 0.3 m | reverse complement strand
CATTACCGCATTATCGATCTCCCCGGCGCTGTTGCGGTGGGGCGAGCCGAGCGTGGTGTAGTGGATACGCAGCGCCGGCAGGGTCTGACCTGAGCGGAAACGGAAATCACTGACAACGAAATCGCTCTCCTTCGTCCGCCACGTTGTAGCGGTAACAGTCGGCGCCGTCGGGGCAGTGGGCGTCGGGATGGCGGCGCCTTGGGCGGCGAAAAGCAGCAAGATGGAGAGCATCAGTATGTCCGGGTGCAATGGAGATCAGCCCGATCCTGCACATCCCGGCAGCAGGTTCAATCCTTTGTCGCAGCCGGCCTTCGCTTCCTCGGATAATGCCCGGATTGCGTAATGATCGTTGCCAATAATGCGCAATCCCCGCGATGAGCTCAAAATCCTTAGTCTCGCGATACCGTTGAAGATTAGCTCGCAGCGGTCACGGGGTAGGCTGGGAAGTCGATTTTTCCACTCAACCCGCCAACGCCGGACGTTTTGTCGATTGCTCGCCGCCAGTACGGTGCCAATAATGGTATTCGCGCGAGTATGACGCCCCTTAATGCTCCTGGCGCATCGCTCGCCTTGGGTGAGCGATGGTGCAGCCCCTTCCGGCATCGTATCAATCCCGGGCATCTAAGGTCCCGGCATCGCGCTTTTCGACCAACACCCAACACCCGTCGACGACGGTCCGAAAGTCGCGTTGAGTTGCCGGCTGGGTCGCCTCATGGTCCGCGAATAGCAGGGGAGGGTCGTATGAAATCCATCGTTTTGGCGGCGCTTGCGGGCGCCCTTCTTCTCGCAGCACCGGCCAGCGCCGCGACGGCTCCGTTCGACATGGGGGCAGCGGTCGCTAATCCAGGACGCCCCGCGGACGCGGTGGCACTCGATGCCAGCCGCAAGCCGGGAGAGGTTCTTTCCTTTCTCGGCCTTCGGCCGGGGATGGAGGCTGCCGACATCATGACCGGCTCGGGCTATTGGGCCGAGATCATGGCCAATGCGGTGGGCAGCAAGGGACATGTGACCGCGTTCGAGCCACAGCAATTCTATACCACGCCGGAAGAGCAGAAGACCTGGGCGGCGATGCTTGTGCGGCGGCCGGACATCCGCTTTGTGCGCTATCCCTTCGAAGCCTTTGCGAGCGGGCCGCGCAGCTTCGACTTCGCAATGATCAGCCTCAACTATCACGATCTCTACTGGGAATCGGCAAAGTACAAGATTCCCCGCAGTGATCCCGCCGCCTTCCTCCGCGCGCTCTACTCGACGATGAAGCCGGGCGGCATCGTCGGCGTGATCGACCATGTCGGACCGGCGGGTGACACGCGCGCGGTCGTCGACAAGTTGCACCGTATCGATCCCGAGACGGTGAAGGCGGACTTCAAGGCGGCTGGCTTCGTGCTCGAAGCGGAGAGCACGCTGCTCGCCAATCCGGCGGACGATCACAGTAAGCTAGTCTTCGATCCCTCGATCCGCGGCAAGACCGATCGCTTCGTCTATCGCTTCCGCAAACCACGCTGAATTTGTCAGGCGGGGAGGTGGGGCTCCCCGCCATTTGAACAGGCGACGGATGGATTTGGGTCGGGTCTGCGCTAAAGGGCGGGGGATGGACCTCAATGACCTCCTCGCGCGCCATTTCGGGAATGACAATCTGATGGCGCTCGAGCCGGCCGTCGTCGCGCCGTATCTCGACGTCGCCTTCGAGGATGAGGCCGATCACGATGCGGCGCGCTCGTGTATGGACCCGGCAGATCCGGTGTCGGAACGCTGAGCGAAACGCTCTCCCTCGATCAAGCGCGGCGCATCGCGCTTGCTGCGCAGGGTTTCGGTCGCGAGAAGCCGGCCGGGCCCATAGGTTTCGCGCATCTGCGCCGCACGCTGGACCGGATAGCGCTCCACCAGATCGACAGCGTCAATGTGCTCGTTCGGGCACATTATCTGCCGCTCTTCTCGCGGCTCGGCGCCTATTCCCGCGATCTTCTCGATGCCGCCGCCTGGGGGAAACCGCGACGGCTGTTCGAATATTGGGCCCACGAGGCGTCACTGCTGCCGCTCGATCTATATCCGCTGCTGCGCTGGCGCATGGCGCGCGCCGAGCGGGGCGTCGGTACCTGGGGACGGCTGGCGGCCTTCGCCGGCGAGCGTAGGGGCGAGGCTGAGGCGCTGCTGGCGCGCATCGCCGCCGAGGGGCCGCTCGCTGCGTCCGATGTTGCCGAGTCCCGCGCCAAGAGTGGCTGGTGGGAATGGAGCGACGCCAAGCACGCGCTCGAATGGCTGTTTTGGGCAGGCCTTGTCACCACGCGCACGCGACGTGGAAGCTTCGAGCGTGTCTATGATCTGCCCGAGCGCGTGCTGCCTGCCGCCACGTTTGCGCGGACGACGCCTGACGAAGCCGATGCGAGGCGTGCGCTGATCGCACGTTCGGCCCGCGCGTTGGGCGTGGCGACGGCGGCGGACCTCCGCGACTATTTCCGACTGCGCCCCGACGATGCCGATCCGCATATCATCGAGCTGGTCGAGGCGGGCACACTGCGGCCGGTTCGTGTCGAGGGCTGGAGCCAGCGTGCCTTCCTTCACGTCGAAGCCAAGGCTCCGAGGCGTGCCGAAGGGCAGGCACTGCTGGCGCCCTTCGACCCCTTGATCTGGGAGCGGGCGCGCACCGAGCGCCTGTTCGGCATGCGCTATCGGATCGAGATCTACACACCAGCGCCCAAGCGGGTGCACGGCTATTATGTTCTGCCCTTCCTGCTTGACGGGCGGATTGCGGCACGGGTCGATCTCAAGGCGGATCGGCAGGCCGGTGCGCTGCGCGTGAAGAGTGCCCATCGTGAGGATGGCGCGTCCATTGAAACTCCAGAGCGGCTTAAGGCCGAGCTTCGCTTGATGGCGCACTGGCTGGAGCTCGAGCGGGTCGAGATTGAACAGCGCGGTGATCTGGTCGGGGCGCTGGTTTGAATTTTTGCGCCGAAGGTCACGACAGGTATCGCTGTTTAGACCGACGCGCTGCGGCCGCTGCAGCTCGAAAATGCGTTCCTCTGCTCGGTTTCAAATATCCGGTGAGGCAGGGAGGCGCCGCATTTACTGCCCAGGAAAATTGTCCTGCTCTCGTGTCCTTGGGCAAGAGCGCGTGTCGTGCTGCATCGGCCCAGGACCGCCGCAGAGGTGGATCGTCGCGCTCACAGGCGCCCTCGCCGGAAGCTTGGCCAAGTTCAGCTCGGTGCTTATGGAAGGGCAATGAGCGAGGATCTCCGGGACGAAGATTATGTAACGCTGGCGGAAATCCGGCACGAATTGCGCCGCTTCCTCCGCTTCAGTGAAGAAGCAGCGCAATCAGAAGGATTAACGCCACAGCAGCATCAGGCGCTGCTGGCTATCCGCGCAGCGGGTGGCGAGATGCTCGTGGGGGCCCTTGCTGAGCGTCTGATACTGCGTCCGCACAGTACATCGGGCCAAATCGACCGGCTCGTCGAAAGGGGCTTGGTGCAACGTGCCGCGGGCACAACGGACCGCCGCCAGGTGAGTATCTCCCTGACCGCGGAAGGAGCACAGCTGCTGGCATCGCTGTCGACCGCACATCGGGCCGAATTACGGCGTATCCGGCCGCTGCTCAGTCAGTTGATCGAGAAGCTCTGACTTGATGACCTTCCTGCCGCCGCACGTTCCGGCAGGTTCTCCGAGGCCTAGTCCAGGCCAGCGCCATGAACCGTCACCGAAAGCGGGAGCGATGCGTCTCGAGCTCGCGATGCGCACTTCGTGCCTTGAGCAGATCCTGACGCGAAAGGATTCCAACGACGCGTCTGGTTGTCGGCTCGACGATCGGCACGCGGCCAATTCCGGTTTCGACGATAATGTCGGCGACCTCGCCTACCAGCGTATCAGGAAAGGCGACAGGCTGCGACGCATCGGAGAGTGTCTCCGCCAATGAGGCATTGTGGTCATATCCCATGACCTGCCATTTGAGCGCATCGGTGCGCGAAACCATGCCAATCAGACGGTCGTCCCGATCGACCACTGGGTAGCTGCGATACTGCCCTTCGTCTGCAAAGAAAGTCGTGGCTGTTTCTATTGTCATGTTTCCCGAAAGCGTCCGCGGGGCAGGGGTCATCAGGTGGGCGGCTTGTAGGAAGTCGAGTAGATCAACGGTATATTCCTGCAGGATGTGCCGGCCTCGCCGGGCGATTTTTTCCGTCAGGATCGATCTGCGCATCACGAGGACGCTCACTGCATAAGCAGCGGTCGCGGCGGCGAGGGTGGCCGGAAGGCCGTCAAAATGGCCGGTCAGCTCGACCGCGAATATCGCGCCTGTCATGGGGGCACGCATAGCGCCGCTCATGATGCCGGCCATGCCGATAAGGGCCCAGAAGCCGACAGCGCCGGGCAGGAAATGTCCCATCAGATAGCCGGCGGCCCCGCCTAGGATCAGAAGCGGCGCGAGAATGCCGCCTGAGGTGCCCGAGCCGAGCGCAATCAACCATACTGCCGCCTTGATGAGGAGCAGCGTGAGAACCGCACGGATCGCCAGCGATCCGTCGATCAGCGCCTGGATGCTGGCATAGCCCGGCCCCAGGGCACGGATATCCATCAGCCCGCCCAGGCCCACGATCAGCGCGCCGATCGAGGGCCACCACATCCAGTGCAGCGGAAGTCGGTGAAAGATGCCCTCGATGCGGTAGAGGGCGGAGGAGAGTGCCACGGCCTGCAGGCCCACGATCAGCCCGATCCCGGCCGCTGGAGCGATCGACCAGAATCCATGGGGCGTCATGGAGGTGGTCGCGAACATCGGCCCGACCCCAATCAGCAGCGGTCGCCAGGCGATCGAGATCAGGACCGCCACTACCACCGGAATGAAGCTGCGAGGTTTCCATTCGAAAAGCAGGACCTCGATGGCAAGCAGTATGGCGGCGAGCGGAGTGCCGAAGATGGCCGTCATGCCCGCCGCAGCGCCTGCCACCAGCAACGACTTGCGTTCGGCCGCGCTCAGATGGAAGCACTGCGCGAACAATGATCCGATCGCGCCGCCAGTCATGATGATGGGGCCTTCGGCGCCAAAGGGGCCGCCGCTGCCAATGGAGATGGCCGATGAAAGGGGTTTCAATAATGCCACCTTGAGCGAAAGTCGGCTTTCTCCGAACAGAATGGTTTCGATCGCTTCGGGGATGCCGTGGCCACGGATCTTGTCCGACCCATAGCGGGCCATCAGGCCGACAATGATGCTGCCGATGACGGGTATGGCCACAATCCAGACCCCCATTCCACTCTCTGAGATCGTTCTCGGAGCAGTGGACCAGGCGGCAAACCAGAAGAGGTTTACTGCAATGGCAATCATCTTGAGCAGGACCCATGCTGCGAGCGCGCCGCCGGTGCCGACGGCTACGGCCATCGCTGCCAGCATGGCGGTGCGGATATCGGCGCTATGATCGGCAAGGGGACGGCTCTCGGCCATGCGGGAGTGGGTCAAGGCTTGCTGCTCCGGTGACATTCGATCGTCCATATATATCGAATTACGATATTATAAAGGAGATTGGTCACTGGCCGATAGGATGTGCCCAAGCGCGCGCTCTTGCTGGGGTGAAGTGTCCCTGTCATGACGCTTGGCTTCGTCATGCAGTTCGGCCGCAGGCCAGAAGCCCAGTAGCCGGAAAATGCATATTTTTGGCGCTGCGCATTAATGGTCCCCCTGATCGGGATCGATGTCCCTGCCCGGGGTCGCAAGGGGAGGCGGAGCTCCCAAAGGCCTTTGGGTGCCGATCTCGTGGCCGAGAGCGGTAAACCCTGTCTCCTTTGTTGATTTATAGATCGATGTACGATATAAATATCAAGAGGTTCACTATTGACCCGGGCAACAGGAGTTTCGGGAGAGGCTGCATGTCGGTCATCACTCTTGCGCTCGAGGCGATTGGCCTGGTTCTCGGCAGTCTGGTTGCCGCCATTCTTCTGTGCGCAACCTTGTGGTGCGTGTTTCGCCACCTTGGGCATCCGGACTGGGGCCCGCCTCTAGTGCTGATGCTGGTTCCGATCGGACTTCTCGGCTGGCTGCCGCGGAGCGAGTTCGTGAGCATGACGGTGGTTTTTGCGGTCATTGCGGCGTTACCGTTTTGGGCAGAAGGCCGCGCGTGGCGGGCACGATATGCAGGCGGCCCTTCGTTTGGAGCGCGAGTTGCCAGGCACAGATCATGATGTCCCTGGTTGTCAGTCGACCTGGCCCTTATCCGGCGATCGTTGCGTGCATCGGCGAAGCTCGTTCACCGAAAGGCGCGGAGATGCGCGCTGTCGCCCGACGTATTTGGGACGAGGCGCTGCGTGTCCGTTATGGTTGCGGAAGGGAGCAAGCCAGCTTCGCTATGCGTCGGGTGTTGCTGACGATGACCTTGACGGCTCTCGAGGGCCGCGTGTCGGCATCGTCGAGAGTTCAACGCGCCCGCGTCCGTCATGACGCAGTGCCGACGCGTCGGCCGCTCCACACATTACCGTAAAAACTACAGATATCGGTGTCGCAACCACGGTATCCGCAGCAGTGACGCGTAACGCTAATTGCAGCAGATCCCTGAAGAGGATGCGCGAACTTGCGACGGCAACTGGCATGTAGGAGGATGCGCTTCCTGCAAAATTGAGGTGCCAGTGATCTTCGCCGGGTGGATCAATGTGGAGCGCGCGGCCAAGGTGCAGCTGCCGGAGCAGATCTATCGGCAGATCCGCGAGGGCGTGCGGGCCGGCCGGCTCGCACCCGGCACCACCCTGCCTTCGTCCCGTGCACTGGCCGAGGCGCTGGGCGTATCACGCAACACGGTCACTGCCGCCTATGAACTGCTGCGAGGCGAGGCAATCATCTCAGTCGGCGTGGGATCGGCACCTGTTCTCCTCGCGCAGTCAGTCCCTGCGCGGGAACCGACGGCTGCCGATGCATCCGATGCCGTCCGCCTGTCGCGCCGTGGCAGCCAACTCGCGAATGATCGTTATGACGCGGCCTACCATCTCCGCGACGGCACATTCCGGCCGGGGCGACCCGATGTCGCGCTCTTCCCAAGGGACCTGTGGGCGCGATCCTTGCGCCGCGCGACCCGCGCAGTGGCGCGCGAGGCGCTGCTCTACGACCATGCTGAGGGGCTTCCGGCACTCCGCACAGTCCTCTCAATCTACCTGGCCGAAGCGCGGGGCGTTCAGGTAGCACCCGAGCATCTGCTCATCTTCCCCACGGTCCAGTCAGCGCTAGCGATGCTGGCCCAATGCCTGCTCGATCAGGGCGACAGCGTGTGGATCGAGGATCCGGGTTATCTCGGCGCGCGGGCCGCCTTTGTCGGCGCGCGGCTGGCGCCGTTGCCCGTCGACGGCGAAGGCGCCGACCCCAACGTCATGACTGGCGTGCCGAAGCTGATTTATGTCACCCCCTCGCACCAATATCCGACCGGCGTGCGGATGAGTCTGCCTCGGCGACTGGCGCTCCTCGAACGGGCGCGGGCAACCGGCGGGCTCGTGCTCGAAGATGACTATGACAGCGAGTTTTTGTGGCAGGGCCGACCGATCCCGGCGTTGCATGCGCTCGGCGAAGCGGGTGAGGTGCTGTATCTCGGGACCGTCGCCAAATCCTTGCTGCCCGGCCTGCGGCTCGCTTATCTCGCTGCTCCGCCGGGCCTCGCCTTTGATCTTGCCCAGGCCCAGCGCAATCTTGGTCTGCTCGCCAACGTCCATGCGCAGGCGGCGCTCGCCGACTTCATCGACGCTGGCCATTACCGGACCCATCTCGGCCGTATCAGTTCAGTCTATCAGACACGCGCGAAAGCCCTTGTGGCTGCTATCGCTGCCCGCTGCGGAGACGATGTCCGGATAGAGCTCCCGTCTGGTGGTCTGCAACTGCTGGCGCGCCTGCGCCCGGATGTCGATGATGCCGCCGTCGCGCGACGGCTGGCCACGGACGGCTATGGTGTCGCCTTCCTTTCCGGCCTGTGCATCGGCCCTGGTCAGTCGGGACTGGTGATCGGGTTCGCAAATGCCGGACCGGAAGATGCGGATGCATTCGCGCAGGCGTTAGCCCGAGCCCTGGTTCTATAGCAAGCGACGCAGCGACCGCCTCAAATCATACGCAACTTCAGTAGGCACCGGTCACGGCGAATCTACGTTGTGACCGAACAGAGCTTAGGCCGATGGCTCGGGCCGATATCGTTACGGTCCTGGGGCCCTCAAAATGGTGGCAGCGCCCCCAATCTCGCCGATCGCGGACAAAAATGCGGTTGACGAAGCCAGCCGTTCCCCCGACGCCGTAGTCGGCATCTGGAGTCGACCAGCGGGGCCCACCTAAGCGTAGAGGGGGCGGCGCTAGACACATGTTCGGCGGCTGCTCGTGGCCTGAATGCAATGATGGCGGAATCGGGCCGCAATCTCTAAGGCGTGCCGGATATTGCGAGCACCAGACTGGGTTTTCTACGTGGCCAATTCCAACCTGCCGATTTGCGTTGCGGCGCTCTATCGGTTCACACCGTTCGACAATTGTGAAGAGATCCGGGGGCCGCTATCCGATCTTTGCGGTTCGCTGGGCGTGAAAGGCACGCTGCTCCTCGCTCGGGAAGGGATCAATGGCACGATCGCCGGAAGCGATGATGCCATCGATGCGGTGGTTCGCCACATTCGCGGACTGCCGGGCTGCGCTGGAGTGGAAGCCAAGATCTCGCGGGCGGAAACTCTGCCGTTTCGCCGGTTGAAGGTTCGGATCAAGCCCGAGATCGTGACAATGGGCGAGCCTTACATCGACCCACTCAGGGGTGTCGGGCATTACGTTGCGCCCGAAACATGGAACTCCCTGATCGCCGAGCCTGGGACTATCCTGATTGATACGCGCAACGATTATGAGGTTGCGGTCGGGACGTTCTCGGGCGCGATAGATCCGAAGACTCCAACGTTCCGCGATTTTCCTGCCTGGTTTCGCGCGCAACGCGAAACGCTGCTCGGCGACGGGCCACCGCCAAAGGTCGCGATGTTCTGCACCGGTGGCATTCGTTGCGAAAAGGCCACGGCCTTCCTGAAGGCGGAAGGTGTGGAGGAGGTTTATCATCTGGAGGGCGGGATCCTCAAATATCTCGAGACCGTGTCGCCAGAGGAAAGCCTGTGGGAAGGGGAATGCTTCGTCTTCGACGAGCGGGCGACGGTCACCCATGGCCTCGCGAAGGGTCAGCACGAACTCTGCCGCGCCTGCCGGCGGCCTGTGAGCGATGCGGATCGGGCCTCGCCCCTCTATGTCGAAGGAGTCAGCTGCCTCGCCTGCCATGCCGAACGTAGCGACCGCCAGCGTGCCGGATATACCGAGCGGATGCGCCAGAGTCGCTTCGCGGAGGCACGTGGTGTGTTGCACGTTGGTGCGTCACAATCCTGAGGGCTTTCACGAAGCCGCGCCACTCCTGTGCGGGCGATAGAAGATGTGGCTCTCGATCTTGGCTATCTTGTCGAGGGATCCAATCCAGTACGGCACAATCCAATCGGCATGGTAATGCGTTGCCGTGCCAATCGAACGGAATACGTGTCCGGAGAGCGCGCGCTGTGCGGCAACTCGCGCGGCAGCCCAGCCTGCATGCTCCGGCCGCCGTGTCTGTGAGCCGTCGCAAGTGAATGAGAACTGGCATCCCGTTGGCAGCGACGCCCCCTGGTAGACGACCCCGCAGACGGTCTTTGGATAGCCGGCGAGACGGACACGGTTGAGCACGACCTGAATGATGGCCTCCTGGCCTCTTTTGTCATCGCCCGCCTCGTAGAGCGCCGCGGTGCTCAGACATTGGATGGCCTGTTCGCGAGCGGCCGGGGTCCCGCGGAAATAGAACGGCTTTGCCGGTACCAGCTTGCCGCCGACGAGTGGTATGGCGGCGTTCACGGAGCGCGCCTGTTCCATCGTCAATCGTGCGGCCGTGCGCTTATCTCGCTCGGCGGGCCAGCGGTGACGTGCGGCTAGCCATGAGATGAGAATGATGGCGGCGAATCCGCCGACGATCAGGCGAGAAGAAAGGAGAGATGCCTGCCGCTTCCTACGTCTCCTTCCTTTCTGCGTTCCCATGGCGCGCTGTTATAGCCTGGACTGTGGCCCGGATAGCCCTGCCATTGATCTGGTTACAGCCAAGCACTCTGACGGCGAGATTTCGCAAGTTAGACGGAGGACATGCCATCGATCAGGACGATCAGACCCCCAAGGATCCTGAGCGTGATTATCGCCGACGCTTGCGGCACGCCTTGGGCGACAAGCCCCGGCGTTCGCATGATGCCCTGGCTGATGGTACGCCCAACAACGGCAGCGACACCGAAGGCCGTGCGCGCAACAACTGGCTCGAGCGCTCATCTGTCAAGTGATGATCCAACACATGGCAAACTACATCAAACTGGCGCTGAAAACTCATGATTGTCGCATCATAGATGCTCAAAATTGAATCAAGCAGGTGTGCGAATCTGCTGCTCCGCACCTGTAAACGGTCAGTATGATTTCGGCCGGCTGCTGTTGGAGCGGTTCATCGATGTACAGCATTTGCGGTTTCTCGCGGCGATTCAATTTTTCCGTAATGGGCCCCGACTTTCACGCCGAAAAGGATGTACTTTCGCGGTTAGCCGCGAAATGACGCCCCCAAAATGACAGCCACTTCAACGTCGTCGACTGTATCGCCTTTATCAGCGTGGCGTTTGAGCGCGCAGGGCAGGGGCAAGGCGACCTGCCACCATATAGAGCGACCTACTCCGCGGTCTTGAAGACCCTCTCGATGAAAAGGCGCTGACGGGGCCTCCCGGTCCTCTGTACGCGAGCGTTCCCACCCCTCCACGCCCGTTTCCGCAAAGCCATCTCCCCAATGGCCTCACGTCTCCCCATCTGATCGGCTGATATTCTCCTGCGAGTTGCGGGGGTCAGTGCCCCTGCGGATGGTAGATTACCGTGTCCTGGGTTTGCCATCTGAGCTGACGTTGGTCGGTCTCCTCGCCATTGAGGATCGTGACCAGCAGATCAGGGTCGAGCGAGGGGATGGCGATCGGCGTCAGGGTCGCGGGGATGCCTGTTTCGAGCGCCATGTATCGAGCCGCTTTCTCGGCGCGATCGCGTTCGGTGTAGAATCTGCCGGTTGGGCTTAAGGCGGTCCACTCCACATAGTAGAGGATCATGGTGCGCAAACCTCTAATTGAGCGTTCCGCGGACATTCACTGCATCGCCTCGCTCTTCGCACTGATCCCTGCTGGATTTACTCATCGGGGCGTCCTCGCGTTCTCGACCAACTGATGCGCCCGAAGAGTTCGCGAGCTTGGTGGCGGACTCGAGCTCCGAGGCGCGCGTCCCTAGAAGGGGCAGCGCGCATCTCGTCCAGTAGCGCCAGGGCTTTCGCCTTCTCCTCATCTGTGAGGGGCATAAGTCGATTTCCGTGGTGAACCGAAACGCAAGTTGTGGCGCCATACCCCCGTGTGCAAGGCACTGCGACATGTCCACATATCGTATGTAGGCGGCACCCGCCTGGCGGTGCGTTCGTAGTTTTCGTTTCGGCGCTTCATCTCGACCGCGCTTCCCGCTCGGCCTGCCCGTCGCCCGCGGCGTTCGCAGCATGGCCGAGCAGATGAACGCTCGACGTGCACCGAGTGGTGCAAAATGTGCGCCTCGAAATCGAGCGATCGCACCTCCGATTCCGTTGGAGCATCTCGCCTGGCTGCGGACTGAGTGATGCCGCTCGTCGGCTTCGCGCCCAAACCAAGTCGTTGGGCGCCGATGTCGCGGTTCCTGAATCCCCACTCATTCATATCGGTTCCGAACGACGGTTTGCGTCCGGAGCCGGACCATTGATGATGAAGCAGACGGGCCTCAGAGCGGACGGTCAGGTGGGTATGCGAAGTTCGTCCTCGCTACGGAGGACGCCGCCGAAATGGTGCTCCCAGAGATCAGCTCCCAGACCGGCAGAGCGATCCAGCGACGATCCGACACTCAACCATTTGAGGAGTGTTGGGTGAAGGCCAGCATCGAAGAGCATGAAGCCGGCAGCGAGGCAGCACGTGTCAGCCTGTACGCCGCACACGAAAACCCGCTCGACCCCGAGGGACCGCAGATGGTCGATCATGGCGATCGGCGGCAGATAGCCGTGCTTGATGAAGACGCGGTCGGCTGCGATGAGGCTGTCGTCGTTGGCGCCCGGCTTCCATCCGAGTTGCCGCTCGAACGGCGTTGTGGCCTCATCGTGCCTCTCGACTGTTGCTACGGTGTAGAGCTTTTGCGCCAGTGCTCTGATCCCAGCCACGATGCGGTCAGGCACGGCAAAGCTGAGTTGGACATCGACAACGAGTAGCGCCTGCGTTCCAGAGGCGGGGCGATCGGTTTGCGACTCCATCATGCCAACGCTTAACAGGCAAGGGCCCCAGGAACAGCCTTAGCGACCATGGCCTCTAAAGCGAACCGACCGCAAAGCACCATCCCGCGCCTTTCACGCCGTCGAAGCTGACGGCAGAAACGGTCGGACCGCAAGCGCCCCATTTATATAGACTAACAGTCGTGAATCAGTATAGCGAACTGACTTATATTCACATTCGCATGCCAGGCATGGATCCACGCATCATTTCGTGAATGTGGTGAAGTGCCTTTACCCAAGCAGTAGCATCAACCCTGATGCCACTGCGGAAAGGATATTGTAGCTCGAACAGCAGCACGAGCGTTGAGACGAGCATCATAACCACCGTCGCAGTCATGATCATTTGGACGACGGGCTTGTTGCCTCCGAACAACCAGCAAAACGCGATGATGGCGGCCGCCCCGAACAGCAGAACGAGCCATTCAAATCCGGACAAACCGCTCTCGTTGCTGGATATGCGGCGCTGGCGTGCGTCATGCAGAATGCTCAGCTGCTGCATGGTTGCACTTTGCGCATTGGCTTCGCCCCAATTTTTCGGTGCGAAACCGCCCGCCGCGTCCATCGCATCCATGCTGATCATTGCCGCGCTTGGTTCCGAGGCGCCGTCCTTCATTGCAGCCCACTCCTGCGAGACCATGATCTTGGCATAGCCCGTCATATCGCGGCGCACTCTTTGGCGGACCGGCTCAGGAAGTCCGACCGCCGTATGCCATGCATCGATACTTGCATCGGCCTCGACTACGACAATTTCACGGGATTCCTGGAAATGCTCCCACGCGACAACCGTCATGAATCCCAGCAGAACCGCATAAAGCGATGCGACCACCACAACGATGATCCCGCCAACTTCGTTGTGGGCGACGAACGCGGAACCGTCGAAACGGCGGTGGATGACACTCTGTGCGGTGAGAGCTCCTAGGAGCGACACCGCCAAGGCAGTCAGGAGCAAAATGGGAGCGGGTATGGCGTAAAACAGACCCATCGCGAGCCTCCGACGGTGGCGTCGATCATAATCCGGTGTTGTTGCGCTTAAAGAATATTCGAATATAGCGCCAGTTCCTATGGCCGCGGGCCACACCCTTTAGCTGTTCTGAGCAGCAATCGACGTGATGAACAAATAGCGACTTTTGATACTCAGCGCCAGCGGCCGGATTGACCTGGCTATTGATGGAAGACGGAACGGCGGTTCTGCGAGCAACTAAGGGTAAAAGCCGTGTTGGCGCTATCGCTGAATTTGCGGCAGACCGTCCGCGATCTCGTAATAGTCCCCCTTGCTCCCACGAAGATGTACATCTTGATGGGTGGCTGTGGGATCGTCAAAGGCGCCATCTCAGTCGCGTTGTATCGGCTCACAGAAAAACGACGATCCGCAGTGCGAACAAAATCCACGTCGGATGCTATCCGATGACTGATGCCACGAGACATGATCGCTGCCCTATCACCTCCACGGCGTCTTTAGGTACGTCGGTAGAGGCGAAATAATGCCCGAGTGCTTTCGACACTTGGTGCAGTGGCAAGCGTCGGGAGGCGGCAAAGCCGCTATCATTCACTCAGGTTCGTCAATCCGTGCGAGGCGCAGGAACAGGCGAACCCTCACGCCAGTGTGACGCCCAGTTTGATGGTCGCGGTCCCATCTCGAAGCGCAGCCGACCGCCAGCAATGATCTGGTCATAGGTTACGAAGGGTATTTCCAGCGCTTTGCCGTTTAGCTGGGCCGACTGAATATAGATGTTGCTGGCACTATTGTTCGCCGCCTCGACGGTGAAACTCTTGCCGCCGGGTAGGTTCAGCGTCGCTCGGCTGTAGAGCGGGCTACCGATCATGTAAGCCTTTGACACCGGATTTACCGGGTAGAAGCCCAGTGCCGCGAAGACATACCAGGCGGACATTTGCCCGCAGTCCTCATTGCCCAGCACGCCGGTCGGCGTATTGCTGTAGGCAGTATTGGCGATACGGCGCACTTGCGCCTGCGTCTTCCAGGCTTTGCCGCCGAAGTCGTAGAGATAGCTGTAATGATGACTCGGCTCGTTATCGTGCCGATTGTGCCCCCCCTCGAAATGGGCATCCAGCCGAGCGTTGAACGCTGCATCTCCGCCGAGCAGTGAGATGGTGCCGGGGATATCGTGGAGCGCGGCGAAGAGGTAGACCCACTTGTCACCCTCGGTCCAACCGTCGTCCGGCGACGCCCAGCTTCCATCGAGATTGCGAGCCTGCATGAAGCCGGTCGCCGGATTGAACAACGTGCGATAGCGTAGCGATCGGGCGAGATAGGTGCGATAGCCCGCCTCATCGCCTGCCGCTTTGGCAACCTGCGCCACCGCGTAGTCGTCGAAGGATTCTTCCATCGTGCTGGACGCGGATTCCGAAACCTTGTCGGCAGGAATGTAGCCGAGCCGGCGGGACCAGCTCAGGCCAGCCCTCGCTTCGTATGGCGCGTTCGGTTCCCGGTCCAACCACCGACGGCTTGTGTCGCCTTCAGGCGGCGTCGTCGCGTCCTTTAGCACCGCGGCATAAGCGAGCTTGAGATCGAACCCGTGAAACCCCTTGGCGATTGCCTCGGCAACCAGCGAGTCCGCATGGGTTCCGATCATGATGTTAGTGTAAGACGGATTGGGCCATTTCGGCATGTACCCGCCCTGTTGATAGTCCTGAAGTAGCCCCTGGATCATTCCGTCGATCCGCTCCGGCGCTATCAGCGTCAGAAGACTGTTTTCCGCGCGGAACGTGTCCCAGATCGAGTAGGCCGTGTAGGCAACGCCCGCATGCACCTGGTCGTCGAACGCGCTGTAATAGCGCCCGTGCTCGGAGAAGAGCTTGGGATAGAGCAGAGCGTGGTAAAGACCGGAATAGAGGATATGCTTCTGGTCGTCGCTGGCTCCCTCGACGGTCACCGCGCCAAGCTTGGCGTTCCAAATGGCCTTGAGCGCAGCCTGAGTGCCTTCGAAATCCCAGCGAGGTAGTTCTGCATCGAGATTGGCCCGCGCCTGTTCGATACTGATGAAGGACGTGCCAATCTGCGCTTCGACGGTCGACCCGTTCCCGTCGAAGTGGGCGAAGGCGCCGACATTGTCACCCTCAATCTCCTGCCCCGGCGCGGACAGGGGCCCCTGGTAGACGCCTCCGCTCGACGGCTTCCGATCGAATCGGATCACGAAATAGCCCTTGAAGTTAGGCAACTTGAGCGAACTCAGATGGGCGTCCATCCGATCGGGATTATAACCTACGATCTCGCCCCGTTTGGCGTCGAGCTTCACCCAACCGCGCACCCCCGCGCGTGTCGCCTCAACCAGAACGGAGCGCTGCGCCCCCTTCGGGAAGGTGAAACGCAGATAACCGCAATGGTCTGTGGCAGTCATTTCAGCCTGCATGGGCCGGCCGGCTGCATCGACCATTTTCACGGCGTAATAATAAGGCGTGACCGTCTCGTCGGCATGCTGGAAGCGCATGCGGCGATATTCCGGGCTCGGCTGCAACGAGCCCGTTTCCGGCATCAGCGTGACATACCCATAGTCACCCATCCACACCGCCGGCTGATGGGTGCCGATGAAGCCTGAAATCCATTCGTCCTCATAAGCGTAGGAACTGACGCTGATCCGGTTTTGGCGGGTTTGCGCCGTCCAATTGGTCATACCGAACGGGGTCGTGACGAGCGGCATGGTCCCGCCATATTCCGGGCCGCCACCCGAACCGCCGGTGCCGATATACGGATTGACCCAATCGACCGGGTCCGTTGCCGCCAAGGCCGGCGCGACAGGTATGGCGATCGCCAAGGCAACCAGCAGCCACGCAGCACCCGATCTCCCACGCATTCCTTTGGGCATCCCGTCCTCCGCCTTCGGTCATCGAAGGTCGGGTTGGACTTGCACATGAAGGGATGGGGCTACAATAAGTATTATAAATATTGTTGCGGGAGGATGAGGATGCGGCTCAGGCGGCGTGATGTGCTGAGCAGCGGAGCGCTCGGCCTGGGGCTTGGCGCCTTGCCGTCGCTGGCATTGGCAGAACCTGCGTCAGCGACAGCTCCGCCGCGTGAACAGATCCGGTTAGACGATGGCTGGCGTTTCCACCTTGGGCATGCGTCCGATCTCGACCGGGATTTCGGCTTCGGTCGCTATCAACGGACTTTTGCCAAGGTGCAGGAGGATGCGCCGCCAGCCACCCAGCCAGCCTTCGACGACAGCGATTGGGCCGCGGTACGGGTACCACATGATTGGGCTGTCGCGCTGCCGTTCGCACGTCCGAAGGGGCCTTTTCCGGCGTCCGACGACCGCAATGTTCGGGATCGTCTGGCCGCCCACGGCTTCAAGGCTATCGGCCGGGATCATCCCGAGAACAGCATCGGCTGGTATCGCCGCAGCTTGCCGGCCGGCTCCGCCGATCGGGGCCGCCAGCTCTGGCTTGAATTCGACGGTGTGTTCCGCGACTGCATCGTCTTCGTAAACGGTTGCATCGCCGGGCGGAGCACCAGCGGCTACGCGCCATTCCGCGTCGATATCGCCGAATTTCTCGATTATGACGGCGGCCCCAACGTGCTTAGTTTGCGCGTCGATGCGTCTCTCGGGGAGGGCTGGTTCTATGAAGGTGCCGGCATCTATCGCCACGTCACGCTCGTCAAAGCGGCCAATGTCCATGTCCCGCAATGGGGAAGCCTCGTGCGTGCCGAGCCGGCGGGAAGCGGTGCCGTAATCCGCATCGCAACCGACGTGGAGAACAGCGGATCGGAGCCGGCGCGAGTGACGGTGCGTCGGAAGATCCTAGCCCCCGACGGAAGCCTGGCCATCCAGTTGTCCGACGACATCGTCTCCCTCGGTCCGCAGGGGACGACGACGCGCGAGGTGGAAGGGCGTCTCGAGACCGCGTATCGCTGGTCGATCGAAGCGCCGCTGCTCTATCGCCTCGTGACTGAGCTTCACGATGAAAGCCGCCTGCTCGATCGCACGGAGACAAGCTTCGGAATTCGTACCATCCGCTTCGACGCGGACAGTGGCTTCTATCTCAACGACAAGCCCGTGAAGCTGCTCGGCACTTGCAATCACCAGGATCATGCCGGCGTAGGAACCGCCATTCCTGACCGGCTGAATGCCTGGCGCGTGGAGCAGCTTCAATCGATGGGCTGCAACGCTTGGCGCAGCGCCCATAATCCGCCGTCGGAAGCGCTGCTCGACATCTGCGATGCCAAAGGCATGTTGATGATCGTCGAACTGCGCCGGAACAGCACGGAGCCTGAGGCGCTCGACGAACTGGATCGGATCGTCCGACGCGACCGCAACCATCCCTGCGTGATTCTGTGGTCGGCAGGCAACGAGGAGCCGCAGCAGGGCACCGCTCGTGGTCAGCGGATTACGGCCGAGCTGATGCGGCGGATCAAGCGGATGGATCCGACCCGGCTCGTCACTCAGGCCTTCTATTTCGAGGACAAGGGTTATGGCCCTGGTGCTTGGCAGGTGGTGGACGTCGCGGGGCTGAACTACCGCACCGACCATATCGATGCCTTCCATCAGCAATTCCCACACCTGCCGGTGATCGGCACGGAAACCGGCAGCACCGTCGCGACGCGCGGGGAATATGAGAATGACGTGCGGCGTCACGTCGTGCGGGCGTACGACACTGAATATCCGGACTGGGCGTCGACCGCAGAACAATGGTGGCCGATCGCGGCCGAGCGCCGCTTCATTGCGGGCGGCTTCATCTGGACCGGCTTTGACTATCGCGGCGAGCCAACGCCCTATCCGGACTGGCCGAGCGTCTCAAGCCAGTTCGGAATTCTCGACCTCTGCGGATTTCCCAAGGACGACTACTGGTATTACCGGGCCTGGTGGCGCCCCGAGGAACCGCTTGTCCACCTGTTGCCGCACTGGAACTGGAGCGGTCGCGAAGGGCAGCCGATCGAGGTTTGGGCGCATAGCAATTGTGACGAGGTGGAGTTGCTGGTGAACGGCGTCAGCCACGGCCGACGGCGGGTGCCTCGCAATCGCCATGCGAGCTGGGGCATTCCCTACGCCCCCGGAAGCATCGAGGCCCGGGGCTTCAACGGCGGGCGGCAGGTAGCCCGGGATCGCCGAGAAACGACCGGTGAGGTAGCCGCGATCAGGCTGTCTGCGGATCGGCTGAAACTGCGTGCCGACGGGCAGGATCTAGCCATGATGACGGTTGAGATGGTGGACAAGGCTGGCCGGATCGTGCCGCGTGCTGATACCATGCTGCACTTTGCTGTCGAGGGCGCCGGACGGCTCATCGGGGTCGGCAATGGAAATCCGAACAGTCTCGAAGCCGATCAGGGCTCCTCGCGGCGGGCCTACAATGGTCTGTGCCAGGCCATCGTGCAGGCCGATCCGGACGCAGGCCTGATCCGGTTCGAGGCTCGCGCGGACGGCCTGCGATCGGCCCGCGTTGCCCTGCTCGCCTCCTAGAGGAGGTCATTGGGTACGCAATGGGCTATTCGGCTTCCAAGCGGGCGCGGCGGGCTGGTCCGCTACTCGTGTCACGAGATCGTAGAAGAAACGGTTGAAGTCGGTCGCCGCCTGCCAGTTGATCGGCTGGCGTAGATCATCCTGTGGCTTATGGTAGCCGGTGCGATACCACTGACGGTAGATTCGTTCGCTCTCCGTCCCCGGCCGGTATCCGAACACGAACGCGGTAGCTGGAATGCCCGCCTGTAGGAACGGCCACTGGTCGGCGCGCCGCAGAAGGTTGCGCTCGGGCTCGGGGTCGCGCTGTACCTCGACGCCCATAGCGCCCGCGACCGCGCGCGCGTCGTCGCCGAGCGTCGTGTCATCTACCGCGTGCACGGTCAGGAGGCGGAGCGGAAATATGGGGCGGAGTTGATCAAGGTTGATGTCGGCCGCGATGTGCGCTTTTGGTAGGGTAGGGTGGGCGACGAACCAGTGCGCACCGAGTAGGCCCTTCTCCTCACCTGTGAATGCGGCGAGCAAGACCGGTCGACGGAAGCCGTGGCTTTGCCGCCGATCCGCCAGGCGGATCAGCAGCGCAACATAGGCCGCATCGTCTAGCGTGCCATTGTAGATGCCATCGCCGTTGACGGGTTCTCCTGGCCCATAGCCATCGAGGTGCGCGGAGAGCACGACTGTCTGTCCGGCCAGCGCCGGGTCGACGCCTGGCAGCAGCGCGAGCACGTTGGGCGCACTCATGTCACGCTGCTTCAACGTGAAGGCGGCATGGAAATGGCCGGGTGGGTCGAACGAGGGCAGCGGTTCGCCGGCAGCGCCCGCAGCCACCAGCCGAGCACCGTCGTGGCCGCTGCCAGCGACCATGCTTGTGAGCGCGTCGGGGTTGAGCGTGAGGCGGAGTAAGGTCTCGCTATCCGGTCGGTTGCCGTGAAGCCACACGCTGCGCGCGTAGGCAAAGGGCCAGCGCGGTGGTTCAACCGCGAAGCCCGGATCTGCGATCGTGACGAGTCCCACCGCGCCCGCTGCTCTGACCGTTGCGAGCCGCTCGGCATCCCCAGGATGGTTAGGCCTGTGGGTGCCATGGCAGATCACAACCTTGCCCCGTACCTCGCCAAGAGTGCCGACGGCGCAGTAGCCGCGATAGGCAAGCGTCGCGTCGAGGATACGAGGCATAGCGGGAAAAGGCGTTACCGTAATCTCGTGCAGGAAGCGGAGCGGACGGCCATCAACGCTGAACGAAGCCTGTTGGACACGTAGCTCTTCCATCGGCACGCGTTGGAAGTAGCTGCCGTTCTCACCTGCGGGCGTCAACCCGGCCGCGGCGAAGCGCCGCGCGACCAGTCGAGCCGCGCGCTCATAAGCGGCGGAGCCGGTATCACGCCCGTCCATCGCATCGCCCGACAACGCGGTGGTAATCCCCCACCAGGCGCGTGTGTCGAGGTCGGCTGGCAGGGGCCGCGCAGCGCCGAGCGTAAGTAGACAAAAGGCGGCGGCGACACGGCGTTTCATTTGCATGGGGTGAGGCTGCACAAAACTGCTATCCACGGCAAGGGCGCATGGCAGAGTGAAAGGTCTGCTTCCTTTTACCCGTCGAGGGGGAAGTTGCTGGTCCGGTATCGGCCGCACCGTTGCATTCGGCGCCATCGCAGCACCGGGCTGTATCCGCTTCGGCCGGGTGGAGGGTGGACGTGACTCGTGCGAGCGCAGATTCCCGATCCCTGGTCGCGTGGGCGGCGTTTGCAAGGGCCGACGGTGCCTCGGAGGGGCGCCGGGTGAAGACCAGGCATTTGGCTGGAAACCGGATCCGGCTCCATAAGCTAAGTCGTCCGCGAACCGTGCCAATAGCTACGGAGCCCAATGTCAGCACCGCTCATCATCGTTTTCAAATCTGGCGCCGACCGCCTGCTGGCTGCCTGGGAGTTCAACCGTCTCCATCGCGGGAGGCGCCGCGTGCATCACTCCGGCTCAGCAAGGATCCCGCATCTACCCGCCGTATTTATCCGCTGCAGCGGCAATCGATGGTCCGGCCTTTTGCAGATCTTGCGGACTCATTACAGGTCGCAATGAAATTGTGGCGTTGAACGCCAGAAACCATGGCTCGGCGATCGAGGGAATCTGAGATGAGTCCGTCATGTCGAATATAATGGACCCCGATCTTTGTCCGCTGTCGTCTGCAAAGAAATAGGCTGCCTCCGGTTTGAGGTCGGCCAGAATTCGGTCCACCGTCGAACCAAGGGTTCCTGCTTTGGCAGCGGCATTCCCGGTGTCAACGGGAATTGATACTCGCAGTAGCATCCTCATCTGTTTTCCTTCCTTTTTAGTCATGCGCTCTTGGTCATCATATTCGATAGACGCATCTAAGAAATAAAATGTGATGTGACGCACTACCGCAGAGAGCGGACGATTTCGACATCGCGCCCTTGCTCAGAGGTGGTGCCATTGCGAGATGATGGCGCATATATCGTACACTATTCCGAGCAGGACTAAACGTAGATTCATCCGTTATCGTCTATGTGACCGGTGACTGCGGTGCGAGGGTCTTCTTGCCTCTCATTCTAATGCATCGGCATCATGACGCGTTGCCAAGGCCTTGGGTTTGAAGCAGGATTGATGCCCCTCCAAGACTGGCTCATTCCACCTTCCTCGCGACGGCAACCGGCGCTGCAGGCGAGCGTTCCCGCTATGGTAGGTTGATGACCGCGGGCGCCCGAGAACGGATATGCCATGCCGAAACTGATCGCGGCGACGTTCGTGGCCACGCTTGCGTGGCTTGGGCTCGCCATCCTCGGCTGGGGCGACCTCGCTGCCTTCTTCTCGAATCCGGCGCGGATCGCTGTCACGGTCGTGCTCCTCGCGCTGTCGATCACAGCGCTGTTCAGCAGCGGCAATCTCAGCGCCGGCGAGCGGGAGGATCGATCCAATCGGTGGGTTCTGATCGCCTTCGCGCTGATTGGCCTGCTGCTCGGCTATCTGCCCGCCCATGATGATCGGATCGACTACTGGACGCTGGACGGCGACACGGTGCGCTGGGTGGGTGTGCTGTTCTTTGCGTCGGGCGGCGCTTTGCGGCTCTGGCCGGTCTTCGTGCTTGGCCGCCGGTTCAGCGGTCTGGTCGCCATCCAGCCCGGCCACGAGCTAGTTACGGACAGCGCATATAGCGTGATCCGCAATCCTAGCTATCTCGGGCTACTCATTTGCTCGTTGGGCTGGGCGCTCACCTTCCGCTCTGGCGAGGGCGTTGTGCTTACGGCGCTGATGGGTCCGCCGTTGGTTGCGAGAATCCGCGCCGAAGAGGCGTTGCTGAAGTCGCAGTTCGGTACCGCCTATGACGTGTATCGCGCCCGCACTTGGCGCTTGATCCCCGGTCTCTGGTAAATCCGGCCCGTTGGACAGTCGACGCGGTATTGTTCTGGAAGAGCAGGTGCCCCGGCGTCGGGTCGCGGCAGGCATTATTGCGTTCTCCATTGTACAAATGACCGGGTTCGGGGGTTTGTGACCTGTTTGGAAATGACGTGATTGTGTGATGAAGGTGAGCACCTGTCTCTGGTCTGGTAAGGACGTTGAGGAAGCGGTCCGCTTCTACGTCGCCCTCGTGCCCGGCGCCTTAGCCGTCAAAAAAAATTGCAGGACCATGTCGATTTCCGAAGACCCGTTCGACAATTCGATGTCCGGCCGATGAGACCGGCTCTGACGAGGAGACAGACGATGCGTGTGATGGTGTTTGTGAAGGCAACCGACGACAGCGAAAAGGGCATCCTCCCCACGACCGAGCTGCTCGAGGCGATGGGCAGGTATAATGACGAGCTCGTCAATGCCGGCATCATGCTCGCCGCCGACGGCCTCAAGCCCTCCTCGCAGGGCAAACGTATTGCGTTCGATGGTCCCGGCCGCACGGTTATCGACGGGCCTTTCGCGGAGACACGCGAGCTGGTCGCCGGCTTCTGGCTCTGGGAAGTGAAGGACATGGACGAGGCGGTCGCATGGGTGAAGCGCTGCCCCAATCCCATGCTGGGACCGAGCGAGATCGAAATTCGGCCGCTGTACGAGATGGCCGATTTGCGATGAGAATTTGACGCCGGAGTTCATGGAAATCCATCAGCGAATGCCGCCAATCCGCTTCCCGCCAGCTTGAGCCGGAGAGCTGCCCGACGGCAGAGCGCCCAATTCTCGCCCTCCACGCGCCGCACGAAATCTCGCGAGACCTGACGTAGCAAGCTCCATTCCTGCGGATTTGTCGGCAGCTTATTCGGCTTCTCAACGTCAATGCCGTCGGAATTGATCGTTGCCGACCGATGGGCCAGGTTCGGGTGCGAACTCGAGCGGAAGATAGACCGACGCGTGAAATCCACCATTCGGGCCATAGCCGGTGTCGAGCTGGGCGCGCTCGCCATAGATGAGCGCCAAGCGCTCGCGGATGTTCGCGAGACCCACTCCGCTGCCCCCGACTAATGGCAGACAGTCACCATCGTCCTGGATGGAAAGCAGCAGGTCGTTGCCCTCGCATCGCGCTGAGATAGCGATGGTAACGGTGCGCCGGCTCGCGGCGACCCCGTATTTGACCGCATTCTCGGCAAGCGGTTGCAGGACGAAGGGGGGCACCAACGCTCGTCGCAGCTCCTTGGGAAGCACGAGACGTACTTCCATGCGATCCGCGAAACGCACCCGCTCGACATCCAAATAGGCGTCGAGCATCTCGAGCTCGTCGTCGAGCCGTACCTTGGCACCCGACGGTTCGCCGAGCGTCGCGCGCAGGAAGTCGGACAGCCGCGCGATCATCTCTTCGGCCTGCACGGAGCGACCGAGCACCACGAGGCTGGAAAGCGAGTTCAGTGCGTTGAACAGGAAATGCGGATTGAGCTGGAAGCGCAGAGCGGACAACTGAGAGGTCCGCTCATTGGCGTGGGCTATTCTCAACTGCGAAGTCTGTTCGCGAAGCGTCAGATAGGCCATCTGGAACGCGAGCAGCAGTACCGTCATGGCGGCGGCATAGAGATTGATCGGCAGCGAACGGATCACGCGCTCGAAATAGCCTCGGCCGAGTGGTTCGCCAGTCCAGACCCGAACCTCGGTGTCCCAGAAGGATTGGGCCACGGTCACGACGGTAATGGCGGCAGCCATGATCGCCCAGCGGCGGACGACCGTCAGTCGGTCGGTCATGAACAAGAGAAGAACAAGGGGGAGATCCAGCGTGGCGTCACCGACAACCATGATGACCGCAGTCGATATGGTGATGACGATCGACACGTCGCCCAGCAAAATCGACTGGGTCGTATAAATTAAAACTACGGCCGCCTCGATCAAACCGAGAGTCAGGAGCGCGATACCCAATCCGCGCCAGCGAGCGGAATTATCGCGATTCGGTTCGATTTCCGCCGCGACCACCGGCTCCTCCCCAGAACAATGCCGAACACTATAAGGGGAGGGGCTTGGTACTAACAGTGCCCAAGAGGGTTGCGAGACGGTGATCGCCGACATCAGGCGGCCAGAATTGTGCCGGCCTTCTGCGGAAGCACGCCTTGCTCGATCATGCGCCGCCAGTTGGTGATGGTGACCGCCGAAAGATATTCGCGCTGCATCTCGGCGCACAGCAGCTCAACCATCTGGAAACCCTCAATCCATAGCTCGATCACTCTAAATTTGCCGCCGCGGTTGCATATTTTGGCCGGCCAGTTCTCGCGCTGCGCGATCGCCAGCACCTCCTCCCTCTTCAACGGAGTCGCCATAGCGAAATGGGTGCCGTTGAAGCGGCGCGGTTCGCCCTCGACGCCGAAGGCGTCCGCCGTTCCTTCGGCCGGGTGAAGCTCAGTCCCGCGCGGATAAACCTCGATGAGTGTCGATCGGTCGTCCCCGGCGAAGGCGACCCAGGAGCCTTCCGCGACGGGCGGGAAGGGCATCGCCGTGCCGCTCCAGAACTCCGCCAGGACCTCGGCGACATGGCGGGGCCGATCGGCTTCGATCGAGACGTGAAAGAGCATGATCTTCTCCAGCAGTAAGGACCCGCGGGCCGACACGCACCGCGGCAGCGACCACGCCGCTCGTAGATGAGGCGTCGCACCTTCGCTGACGCTCGCGGTTAGAACCGTAACTGCCGGCGCCGTCGCGACCCGTTCGGCCGGTTCGACATTTTCATCGACGAACACGGCATACCGAAGACCAGGTCCACGTCAGACGCCATTCGGCCCGATCGAAGCATGTTCGTCGCAGCGGGGATGATGTTCGTCGCGCCGACGCATTGCCCGTCGGCTCGGTCGCGCACAGGCCGACAACAGGTTCACCCGCCGTCAAAGGCGTCGGCAACAGCGACGGGAATGGTCCCGCCGCAGAACCCGGCGATGGCAAGATGGCCCATTACGACCCGACCCTTTCGATCGGACATTCCAGGCTCAGCACGGCGGCGGTGGTGGCGCGAACCACCGCGCTGGGCCAACTGGAACGTGACGTTGTGCTTGTTTCGCGCTCAGATCCGAGATCGAGCCTTCGTCCGTTGGGCGTTCTTGGTCGGCTGGGCAGGCGTCTGTTTGGCTTCGCCCGGCCAAATCCCCTTGCGGATGTTCGCCTGGAAGCGTTGCGCCGGTTCGCCATCTTGCTGCGCCACCATCGCGACGGATTGTCTCACGGCGAAGAGACACGCCTGCTCGATGCCGGATTTACCCCCGAGCAGATGAGAGATGTGAGACGTCTGGTCTTGCAGGAGCAGCCCAGGCATCTCGTGGCGGCAATTCGGCGGCGCTATGTCGCTCTTGCATGTGTCGTGATCGCGGTTGAGATTGCCCTGTTCCGGCTTTGCACCGCCTATCTGAACGACGGTCTGCTCGGTCTGGTCGGAGCGTTGCTGCCGCTAGTGTCAGCAACGCCGCTAGTGACCTTCTTGCAGCGCACTCCTCGTACCCAGCCGTCAACGGCTTGACGGGCTGCGGTTACGCGAGGCCGAGCGCTGATTCCACCACTGAGACATAGCTCGGCCCGACCTGGACGCTGGTGCCGTCGGCCAGCACGAGTGTTGTGTTCCGATCCGCCCGTCTGATCTCGGCCACCTTGCTGGGGCGGACGAAGGCGGATCGGTGGACGCGGATCAGCGGTGTTGTTGCCAGCTTCTCCTCGAGCGCTGACATTGTGATGCGCAGCATGTAGCTGCGCATCTCGGTGTGGAGCAGGACATAGTCGCGTGCGGCTTCGATCCAGTCGATTGAGTCGATCGGCACGCGGCGCTGGCCGTGCCGTTCGGGCACCCAGATTTCGGCTTCTCCGGCACTTGTGTCTCGTCTGGTCCGCAGGCTTTCCATTTCGCTTTCGAGTAGCCCAACGCGGGCGGCGTCCTGCTGCAACTGGCGGCGGCGCCGGGCACGGTCGGTAGCTTGGCGCAGCCGATCGAAACGGACGGGCTTCAGGATGTAGTCGGCGGCCTCGAGGTCGAACGCGTCGGGTGCATAATGCTCGTGCGCAGTGATGAACACGATCTCCGGGCGAGGATCGACTCTGATCTGTGCCGCCGTCCATAGCCCGTTTCGGCCGGGCATCTGGACGTCGAGTATGACGAGATCCGGCTTCAGCTCATTGATACGGGCAAGCGCGGTCTCCCCATCGCCGGCATGGCCGACGATCTCGACATCGTCGATGTCGCTGAATAAAACCTTCAGTCGATCGAGTGCCAACGTTTCATCGTCAACAAGCAGCACCCTCATCGGGCGACCTCCCGATTGCGCGGTGCATATTGTATCGGCAGCCACAGCGTGACGATATTATCCTGATGGTGGGCTGCGACGAGACGATCCTGAACATTTCCGTAAAGCGCATTCAGTCTTGGTCCGATGCAACTGAAGGTCAGGTCCAGCATCCGGGGTAGGCCCTTCAAATCGTGCGAGATGTCGATCAGAAGCGCTTCGTCGTCGGCGCGCGCGGTGATGGTGATGTGTACGCGCGCCGTGTGCGTCTCTGGGATCGCGGACACCGTTTCTATCAGCTTCTCTACCAGCGGCTGGATCAGCAATGGGGGCATAAGCAACCCCGCCGCGGCAGGATCGCATGCGATGTTTACGCAGACCCGCTCTCCGAAACGGAGATGCTCGATGCCAGCATAATGCTCCACCGTAGCCAGCTCTTCCTCGACCGGGATCGACGAAGTCGTCTCGTAGGTGAAGGACGCCCGCAGAAATGCCGAAAGTTTATCGATCATGACATCGGCCTCGGTATTGCGGTGTGTGACGACCATTGCGGAGATCGAGTTCAGGGCGTTGAACAGAAAGTGCGGGTTCAATTTGAAACGGAGCGCCGCGAGCTCGGCCTGCTGCCTCGTCGCCAGCATGTCGGCGAACCGCCGTTCCTCGGCACCGCTCTTGCGGCGAGAATAGGCGAATTGGAACAAAGCAAGGTTCACGCCGAAAACACTGATATAGTTGATCATCGCCCCATAGCCGCGCGCTAGGTCGCGCGGCAGGGCTTCCCAGCTCTTCTCAAAATTGTGAGCGACCCAGGCCGTGAAAAGCAGATCAAAGACGGACTGAATAATTGCGGTCAGGAGCACTGCCACTACAAGCAGCGGTATGCGAAGCGCGATTGATGTCGTGAGAGTTACACGGAAGAGCGCGAAGATCGGCATGGCGAACAGCATCGACACGAACACGGTCGATCCGTCGAGCGCGACGCTGACGGCACCTTCGCCGGCATGGCGTTCGATGATGATCGGAAGGTAGATCAGCAGGACGAACAGCCATAAGGCCACAGTGGCGCCGACTGCATCGGTCCATCGTGCGTCGTGGCGAACTTCGGCCGCGTATGGAGGCTCCGCCAGGGTCTGCAACGATCGCCCGTCTCGTATCAATTCCATGTGCCCTGTCAAACGCACCGGGTGGCGGGACACCATGCCAACGGGACGAATGCGACAAGTGGCGCGACGAACATGTTCCAGCACCGCTCGAGCCGTTTGCGTCGAGACTTCGTCGCAGCAAAGGATGCTTTGGCAGCAGACGATATACGTCCTAGCGGTGAATGTCGTCGCGTCCGGCGTGGACGTCTTCGTCGTGTCCCTGGAAGAGTGGGGCGCCACGTCGACGCCCCGCCGGGACGAAGGGAGATCAGCGACGGCTCGTCCTGTGGGCCGTGACATGGTGCGCGACCGAACCGGGCTGCTTTTGCGCGCAGCTGTCCGTGCGGGCCTTGCTGCATGACGGATAGTCCGCGGCGAGCGCGGGTGCGGCGGCGAGCGAGAGGCCCAGGGCGGCAAGAGCGATAATGGTCTTCATGGATCTACTCCGGATTGATGTCGGTGGTTCGATGGATGGGGGCGCGTGATCGCGGCTTCGTTCAGTGCGGGGCGGCCCGGAGGTCCGGTCCTTTTCCACACCGTCGTTCAGGGACTTCTGCGAGCCGGACGTCACCAGCCGCGGGCAAAGCCGAAGCGCCCCCATCGGCCGCCCCATGGTCCCCAGGGGCCCCAATCCCAGTTTGCATCGGCGTAGGTTTCGGCGGCGTCCTGCTGTTCGTCGGCAATTTTCTGCGCCTGCTCCTGTCGACGGTAAGCACCATATGCCTGCTGCGATCCGACGTAGAGACAGTTGCAGTTCTTCGGATCGGCGTAGACGTATGCGATCGCGTCACCGTGGACGCGCTGGACGAACTTCTCCTTGGGAAGGCGGGTGAGCATCGCCTGGCGCTGGGGAGTGTCCGCGGGCTTGGCCTCGAACCCGGCTGCGGCGAGTTTGTCTTCCATGCGTCCGATCGACGCCTTGGACTTGGCAAGCACCGGCGACGTCGCGGCCATGCAACTCGCTATCGCCACGGCGGTCAGCGCCGCCCGTGATGTATAGGACATCGGCATCTCCATCATGTTCGACGCCGCCTCTATCGAGCAGTGGCGCCGCGTCGGATCTCGGAAGGGAAGAGCCGCTCTTCATTACATATCTAGGTATGATCGGTGGCCATGGGCCTGGGTCGAGTTATTTCACACGGCTATGCTGCAGGCATTTGCACGTCTTCTCCGCCGGCACTTCCTACGGAGGTGATTTGAACGGACATTCGCTTATCTGGAATGGGCTCTCGGAAACGCCCGACCACTGGTGGCCAGTTCACATCGATGAGCTGCCGGGCAGCAGAGACAAACCGACGTCGTTCCTGAGCGTTAGAGCGCGCTCATCCAGATTGGCTGCTTCTAGCGAGATCGTGCCTTTGCTGAGGCTCTAAGCCTCTGCCCATCAATGGATATGCGAGACGATCCTATCGGCAGCGATCGAGCACTTCATTTAGACCACGGCTCGCACGATGATCGAGCGCTATGGCGATACCGATCCCGCCTACTTTCCAGAGGGCCAGGGCAACGCGCCTTATGGGGTATTTGCAGACGCGGGAGACAATCCGGCAATGTAAGTCGCCACGGCTTGACGTTCGGACGAGCTGAGCGCGGTGGCCACCTGCCTCATCAGTGCATTATGCCCTTGAGGGCTGGCATAGTGTTCGAGCCGTGCGACGATCGTCGCCGCAGGACGACCTGCAAGTGCGGGAGCGTGGATGGCCGGATTTCCGTCCAGGCCGGATCCATGACAGGACGAGCAGGGCGGGGCGCCATGAGCGTTGCCGTGTTCGACGATGCTCCGCCCATTCGGCGAAGGCGAGGCTGCCAACAGTGGCAAAAAAGTGAGGGACAGAATGAGCCGAAAATGGCCGTTCATCGCTTAGCTCCTTGCACGTAGGTCGGGGGCGGTGTCGGACGGCCCCAATCGAGGTCGTGCGACCGATCAATGTCCGCCCCCGCGCGCTCTTCAGGCTTCGTTCGGGCCGGCCGGACCACTTCCGGCCCCGGTGGCCCCGATGGCCAAGGCGATCTCAGCCATGTCCTCGTTCGTGAGCTGCAGCGTAGCGGCATCGAGCCAGCCGTCCACCTGCTCGAGGTTGCGCGCGCCAACTATTGCGCCCGTCACGCCGGGCCAGGCGAGCGTCCAAGCGACTGCGGCCGCCGCTATGCTGGTGCCGTGCCGTTCGGCGACTGGGCGGAAGGCCTCGGCGAGCCGGAGGTTTCGATCAAGCGCCTCGCCTTGGAAATGCGGGTTGCGCGAGCGCCAGTCGTCCGCCGGCAGTGCCGCCGCGCGCGCGGCGCTGAAACGGCCGGTGAGCAAGCCGGCCTGCATCGGGCTGTAGACGATCACGCCAGTGCCATGCGCGTGGCACCACGGCAGCAACGTCTCGGCGCTGTCCCGGCGGATCGCGGAGAAGGGCGGCTGGAGCGTGTCGACATGACCAAGCCGCTCGGCGGCCTCGAGACCCGCGACATCATGATTGGAGAGGCCGATCGCGCGCACTTTGCCCTCGGCCTTGAGGTCGAGCAGCGCTTGCCAATATTCCTCGATTGGAGTGCCATCGTCGGCCGGCCAGTGCATCTGGTAGAGGTCGATCCGCTCGATGCCAAGGCGCAACAGCGAGGCCTCTACCTCGCGCCGGATGCTGTCCGCTGCGCCGATCCGGCGGGGCAGTGCGTGGCGATCTCGCTCGTCCCAGACGAGGCCGCATTTGGTGAAGACATAAGGCCGCTCGGCCTCCGACATCCCGGCCAACGCCCGGCCGACCAACTCCTCGGAATGGCCGAGGCCGTAGATGGCGGCGGTATCGATCCAATTGATGCCGTGATCGATCGCGTGCCGGATCGCCATCACAGAGTCCTGATCGTCCTGCGCGCCCCAGCCAACAGCCCAGTCCGCCCCACCAATCGCCCAGGCGCCGAAGCCAACCGGTGTGATCTCCATGTCTGTTCGCCCGAGCCGCCGGGTCGGTAGTGAAATAGTGGATAGAAGAACGCCTGTGTACACAAATATTCTCCATTCAAAGAAAAGACCCTCCGCCAAAGAAAGGAGGGGCATCGGGGGATCGAGAACCCGAATAGATCGGCCGGACAATGCGAGGGGCAGCCGTTAGGTCAGCCTCTCCACAATCTTGTCCATCGTGACGGGATAGTCGCGCACGCGAACACCGCATGCATTATAGACCGCGTTGGTGACGGCGGCGCCGACTCCGCAGATGCCGAGTTCGCCGACACCGCGGGCCTTCATCGGCGAGGACTTGTTGTCTTCGCCTTCGATGAAGACGACGTCGAGATCGGGCACGTCGGCGTGGACCGGCACCTGATACTCGGCGAGGTCGTGGTTGACGAAATATCCAAAGCGCGGATCAACAACGAGTTCCTCCATGAGCGCAGAGCCAATCCCCATCGTCATGCCGCCGAGGCACTGGCTGCGAGCCGTCTTGGGATTAAGCACGCGCCCGATCGAACAGACGCTGAGCATCCGCCGCACGCGGACCTCGCCGGTCGCCGCATCGACGCCGACTTCGGCGAAGTGCGCGCCGAAGCTCGCCTGTGCATATTTCTTGGTGAGATCGCCGTAGCTCATACGGTCCTCAGCGATGACCGGACCGTTGGCGGCAAGTTGGCGGAGCGGCACACTACGCCCGCCGGCCGAAATCTTGCCGTCGGCGAACTCCGCCTCCGGGCCGAGGCCCGCCTTCTGTGCGAGCATTGTGCGCAGCGCGATGCAGGCGGCATAGGTGCCAGCGGTCGAGCTGTTGGCACCGAAGGAGCCTCCCGAGCCTGGCGATGCCGGGAGCGCGGTGTCGCCGAGCTTCACCTCCACCGCCTCCAGCGGCAGCCCCAGCATCTCGGCAGCGGTCTGGCCGTTGATCGTATAGCTGCCGGTGCCGATGTCGGTCATCGCGCTTTCGACGAGTAGCGTGCCGTCGCGCCGGAGCGTCACGCGCGTACCTGAGGGGAGTACGGGATTGTTGCGGATGCCCGCCGCCATCCCCATGCCGACCAGCCATTGCCCATCGCGCATCTGCCCCGGTTGGGGGCGGCGCCGCGACCAGCCGAAGCGCTTGGCGCCGGTTCGCATGCACTCCACCAGCTTGCGCTCCGAGAAGGGTCGGCCGGGACCTACCTGCGGGTCATATTGGATATCGTTGATAACGCGCAGTTCGACCGGGTCCATCCCGATCCGCTCCGCCAGTTCATCCATCGCATTCTCGAGCGCGAGCAGCCCTACCGCCTCGCCCGGCGCACGCATAGAGCCCGCCCTGGGCAGATCGAGCCCGGCCAGTCGAGTCTGGATCAGACGATGGTCGCCGGCATAGAGCAGCCCGGTCTGGCCGGAGGCACGCTCGCCATGACCCCCGGGCTGATCCCCGGTGACTGTCTCATGACCGACCGCCAGCAGCCTGCCGTCATGACCCGCCGCCAGCCGTAACCGCTGAACCGTCGCGGCGCGATGGGTAGTGTGGTTGAATATTTGTGGCCTAGTGAGCGCGACCTTCACTGGCCGGCCAAGCTGCCGCGCCGCCATCGCCGCCACGATCGGATCGGCATAGACCACCAGCTTCGATCCGAAGCCGCCGCCGACGAAGGCCGAAATCAGGCGGACCTTCTCCTCTGGCAGGCCCAGAGTCGTGGCGATGCTGGTGCGCGCGCGGGGCAGCATCTGATGTGCAGTGTAGATGGTGAGATGGTCGCCATCCCATGTCGCGATGGAAGCATGCGGCTCCATCATCGCATGGCTCTGATCGGGCGTGGTGTAAGTCGCGTCGACCTTGAAGGGGGCGGCAGCGAAGGCGGCGTCGAAATCGCCCTTGGTCGTGTCCTCGCCGTCCGGCGGAGCCGAGGCCTTCGCCGCTGCCAGCAAAAACTGGCCCTTGTCCTGCCGATAGCCGACGCGGATCAGTCCGGCGGCGGCGCGTGCCTGCTCAAAGCTTTCGGCCACCACCAGGGCAACCGACTGGCCGAACTGCTTGATCTCCGGTCCCTGGAGCTGCGGCACGGCGCCGTTGCTGCTGCCTTGCCTGGGCGCGTTTCTATAGGTGAGCACCAGAAGCGCACCCGGCGCGCGTTCGGCATCGCGGGTGTCGAGCGTCTCGATCACGCCCTTGCCGATACTCGCCGTAACCAGGAAGCCATAGGCTGCGTTCGGCACTTCGGCCCGATATTCGTAGGCGTAGCGTGCGTGACCAGAGACCTTGAGCGGGCCATCGATCCGGTCATGCGCGTGGCCGAGCACCTTCTGGTTGTCGGTCGGATTGGGCCCGGCGGGCTGAGTGAATTCCATCCCGACCTCCTTCAGGCTTCCGCCAGCATAGCGGCAAGCGTGCGGCGGGTGAGTGCCAGCTTGAAGCGGTTCTGCTGTGTCGGCTGCGCGCCGGCCAACACGGTCTCGGCGATCGCGTCGGCGCCGGACAGATGCTCCGCAGCTTCTACCCGCCACGGCTTGGCGCCGATCCCGCCGAAGGCGAGGCGCTGCACGCCGGCGCCCTTGACCATCGCCACCGATACGGTTGCGAAGGCGTAGGAGGCGCGGTCGCGCACCTTGCGATAGACATGCCGGCCACCCAGCGGCCTGGGCAGGATGACGGCGGTGATGAGCTCACCGGACTCAAGTGCATTCTCGATGTGCGGCGACGTGCCCGGCAGCGTGTGGAAGTCGGCGATCGGGATGGTGCGGGTCCGCCCGTCGGGCATTACCGTTTCCACCTTCGCGTCAAGCAAGCGCATCGCCACCGCCATATCGGACGGATGCTGGCTGATGCACTGGTCGGATACGCCTAGAACCGCAAGGTTGCGGCTGAACCCGCCGATCGCAGCGCAGCCCGACCCCGGCTGGCGTTTGTTGCAAGGCTTGGTGGTGTCGTAGAAATAAGGGCAGCGCGATCGCTGGAGCAGGTTGCCGGCGGTTGTCGCCTTGTTGCGGAGCTGGGCGCTCGCACCTGCTATCAGCGCACGCGTAAGCACCGCATAATCCTTCATAACGCGCTTGTCGGATGCGAGATCGGTGTTGCGCACCAACGCGCCGATGCGCAGCCCGCCATCGGGCGTGGCCTCGATCTGCTCGAGCCTCAGACGGTTGACGTCGACCAGATGGGTCGGCCGCTCGATGTCGAGTTTCATCAGGTCGAGCAGGTTGGTGCCGCCGGCGATGAACTTTGCGCCCGGCGTGCGCGCGACCGCGGCGGAGGCTTCCTGTGGCGTGCGGGCGCGCTCATAGGTGAAAGCCCTCATGACCGGCCTCCGTGCACATCGCGGATCGCGGCGATGATGTTCGGGTAAGCAGCACAACGGCAGATATTTCCGCTCATCCGCTCGCGAACCTCGGCGTCCGAAAATGCGACATGCGCGAGGTCGGGCGTCACGTGGCTGGGTATGCCCTTTGCGATCTCGCCCAGCATCGCCACCGACGAACAGATCTGCCCCGGCGTGCAATAGCCACACTGGAAGCCGTCATGCTTGACGAAGGCCGCCTGCATCGGGTGGAGATTGTCGGGCGTGCCGAGCCCCTCGATGGTGGTCACTGCCTCGCCGTCATGCATAACCGCGAGCGTCAGGCAGCTGTTGATCCGGCGTCCCTCCACGATAACCGTGCAGGCGCCGCACTGGCCGTGATCGCAGCCCTTCTTGGTCCCGGTCAGCGCCAAATGCTCGCGTAACGCGTCGAGCAGCGTGACCCGCGGATCGAGCGTCAGAGCGTGGGAGGCGCCATTGACGATCAGCGTGACCTCCGTCGATGGCGGAGACACCTTCTCGGACGCCTCTGCCTCGAGAGCCAGAATCGGTGTCGTCACGGTCGCAACGCCAATAGCGCCACTGGCCAGCAGGGCACGGCGCGTTACGCATGGAGACAAGAGCTCATCGTCGTAATGCAAGACGGTGCTCCTTTCGCGGCAAAATCTGCCTTGCGAATAGACCCTCAACCTCGGGAGCACCAACCCCGGAGAGCCGGACTGGACTTCAACGCCCCGTTGATCAGCGTTCCTCGTAGTGCTGTTACAGGCCTTCGCGCACGCGGATCATGTCGATCAGCTGGCGCAGGCCTGGATCGGTCTGCCGGCGGCTGGCATAGTAGGCAAAGAATGCGGGGCCCGTGGATGCCCAGTCCGGTAACACGATCTCGAGTAAGCCTCGCTCCACCTCCTCCTGCGCCCGTCGCTCGAGCACATAGGCGAGGCCTACCCCGTCGATCGCGGCCCTGATGGTCGCCTCGGTTTCGTTGACCGCGAGAAATCCCCTGGTGTCGAGGCGGAGCATCGCGTCGCCATCGCCCAGTTCCCACTTGAAGCTGGTGTGGTTGCCCAGCCGGACCTGAATGCAGCTGTGATCCGCTAGATCCTCTGGCCGTTCGGGCCGGCCCTGGCGGGCAAGATAGTCGGGCGATCCCACTATTACCCATCGCAGCGGCCTGGTCAGCGCCACTGCCACCATGTCCTCGGGCACGGTGCCGCCATAGCGGATGCCGGCGTCGAATCCTTCGGCCACGATGTCGATCGGTCGATCCTCCACAGCCAGCACAAGATGAACGTGGGGGTACGCAGCGGCGAAGGCAGGCAGAACCGGCCCGACCAGCAGCCGCGCCGCATCGCGCGGAACATTGATCCGGAGCTCCCCGGCGGGGTTCTGGCGAAAGCTTTCAATGTCTCCGAGCGCGTCGCCAATCGTCGTGAAGCCCTCCTCCAGTCGTTCGGCCAACTGATGGCCGACGGGGGTAGGGATCACCGTTCGATTGGTCCGATGCAGAAGTCGGACGCCGAGCCGGTCCTCCAGGCGGCGCATGCTGTGGCTGAGCGCGGATGTCGTAACGCCCAACTCGGCCGCCGCGAGGCGGAAGCTTCGCCGTCGCGCGATCGTCGCAAAGATATGCAATTCGGCCAGATCCGATCGGTTGAAAGCGGGCATTGCATGACCTTGCAGTCTGTACGGTGGGAGAACGATAGCGAAAACAAGCCTCCGCGTACCACCTCGTTGCCGTCGAAGAGGAGGGCCGCTAGCTTGCGGGTGACGATGACGCCCGCTGCGTCTCCCGTGGTCGTCTTGATCGAAGAGTAGGCTTGATCGTGAGTGATGTTGATCGCATTGCCAAAAGTCGCTGCACGCGTTTCCTCTCCCAGCATATGCCCGCTTCGCCCGCGACGATGCTGCGTCATCTTGGCGAGATGAAATACGCTCAACAGGATCCGGATTTTTACGGTGAGGGTGGAGCTGTCGCGGAGCTGGAGCTCCGGACGGCGAAATTGCTCGGCAAGCCCGCTGCTCGTTTCTTCATCAAGGGGATGACCGCACAACTCTGTTCCTTCCGCGCGCATGCGGATCGTGCCGGTTCGAACAACCTGGTCCTCCATCCGATGAGCCATCTCGACGTTGATGAGGCCAACGCGAT
>FTCZ01004926.1_pt1 | contig 35956 bp, 30 predicted proteins | sample 1658871 | NCBI WGS metagenome assembly FTCZ01 (sample SAMEA3914864, study PRJEB12502) | metagenome | biome: forest; material: soil | place: USA | collected 2012-03-12 | depth 0.3 m | reverse complement strand
CCGCCGAGGCCTATGCGACTGTTCTCGATCATTCGGGCGCACTTCCACGCGACGATGTCGATCGGCGCATTGTTTCTGAAGTTCGTGCCCGGACGGGTCATATCGTCTCGACCTTCGGGACACTTCCCGTGATCGCTCCAGGACAGCCATACCCCGACCGCGATGGCGACGGCATGTCCGACGACTGGGAGGTGGCCCATGGCCTCAATCCCGACGTCTTCGACGCCTGGGGAGACCGAGACGGTGACGGCTGGACCAACCTGGACGAATTTCTCGACTCTTTGAGCAAAACGCTGAATGAGCAGCGCTAAGGTCGGCTCGAAAAGACCGCAGGCGGCGCGGTTAGTCCCTCGTAACCTGCAGCAACACCTGCTCCCATCGCGCGATGATGGTTGACGGTCGCAAGCGCTCTTCAATGCCCCGGGCAGCCCGACCGAGCCGTAATCGCAAGTCCCCGTCTCCCAACAGCCGATCAAGCTCGGTCGCCAGCGCGGCAACATCGCCGTTCGCAACAAGCAGCCCATTTTCCCCATGCCTGATCATGTCGGCAGGGCTGTACGGACAATCGAACGCCGCGACAGCAAGCCCCGCTGCCATCGCCTCGCCGAGCGCATTGCTGAATCCCTCGTAACGCGAGGAGAGAACGAATGCGTCCGCCTGCTCCACCCACTCTTCGGGCGAGCGGCTGTTGCCGGGCATTGTGACACGCCGGGCGAGGCCTCGATCCCTGATCTGGCGCTCCAGCGCCGCTCGTTCCTCGCCCTCTCCCCATATCACCAGCGTCCACAGCGGATGACGCTCGGCAATGCGCGCGAACGCGTCGAGAAGAAGATCGAACCCCTTCTGCCAGGTCAGTCGCCCTGTCGCCGCGAGGGTGAATTTTGGTCGGTCAGCTCTTCCGGTCGGATTGATCGTGATCGGGTTGGGAATGACAATTGCCCGTCGTCGGGCAGCCCGACCCAGGCATTCGAGACTGGCCTGGGTTTGCATAACGATGGCGTTGGCGCGCCAATGCAGGCGGGCCAGCATCAATGTCCACAGTCGGCTGGCCCGCTGCAGCCGAGGATTGTTGCGTTCCGCGACGACCACGCGTTGCTCACTGCCCAAGCTCGCGAGCAGTGTCAGCACGTTGATTTTGGTTAGGAAGGATATGGTGACATCGGGGCGCAGAGCATCCAGCGTCCGACGAAGCCGCAAGCATCGCTGAAAGTTCGTGCGCAGGCCAGCGAGCCCTCTTCGCGCACTCCGGCTGCCCCCCAAGCGCAGGAGTTCAACGCGAGGGTCGAGCGGGTGAAAGATCGGAGCATCCGGCTCCTCGAAGGCTATGATTGTAATCCGGTGCCCGTTGCCGACCCAGTTCCCGGCTATCAAACTGACAACACGCTCGGCGCCCCCTGCGCCCAACCCAGCGATGACGATGGCGATGTGCATCGGTCCGATGCGCGCCTCCGGCACAAGAAATGACGCCATGTCGCTGGGCGGCTGCTTCATCATTGGATTCTTGGGTGATTGCCTCTGCGCGCGGCCCGGAATCTTCCCAACGCCACGGTATGCTCTGAAATGTCGATCGCCGGCACTATGACCGATCCCCCGAAGCCCCACTAACCACAGAGATCTAGACCATGCGTCCGGGCCGAAACATCGCCCTTTATGCGTTACTACACTTGCGTCGACTGGGGGAGGCCGGAGGCGGAAAATGCGCGATCGACGGGAGCGCTTGCAAGCCATGGTGGACCAGCAAATCGCCGCGCGTGGCGTGCACGATGTCGCCCTCTTGAAGGCGATGCGCGAAGTGCCGCGGGAAGCCTTCGTCGACGCCCGCATGGCGAAGTTCGCCTATGACGACGCGCCGCTGCCGATCGGTGCCGGGCAGACCATCTCCCAGCCCTATGTCGTCGCCGTGATGCTGGAGGCGGCGCGGATCGAAGCGTCCGACACGGTGCTCGAGGTTGGGGCTGGCTCGGGATACGTCGCCGCGTTGATGAGCAGGATGGCGCGACGCGTGTACGCCATAGAGCGGCACGCCGAACTTGCGGATGCGGCTCGCGAACGGCTCTTGCGCCTGGGCTATGCGAATATCGAGATCAGGGCTGGCGATGGCACGGAGGGCTGGCCCGAAGCGGGACCGTTCGAGGCCGTCATCGTGTCCGCCGGCGGCCCGTCAATCCCGCTTCCCCTTTGCCGTCAAATCGCCCTCGGGGGTCGGCTCGTCATGCCCATCGGCGAGGCGGGCGAGCAGCGCCTCGTCTGCGCCGTCCGGACAGGCGAGGACGATTTCGATGAGGAGGATCTCGGTTCCGTCCGCTTCGTGCCACTTATCGGGACACATGGCTGGCCCGATGCTGCCGAACAGAGGCAAGGGCATAGGCACTGACATAGGATTTGACGGCAAGATACGGGTGGCGGCTCCTCTCGAACGCCGCCTATGGTCCGGGGCCTTGGACCGAGGCTAGCAGGATAACGATGACACCGACCTTGAAGATGGGCCGACAGGAATGGACCCTGCTCCTGATCCTTTCGACGTTGTGGGGTGGATCCTTCTTCTTTTTCAAGGTTCTGGTGGCCGAGTTCCCGCCATTCACCGTCGTGCTGGGTCGCGTCGGCATCGCTGCGATCGCGCTCAATATACTCCTCCTCCTGCGGCGTGACCCTATGCCGGGCAATCCGGGTCTGTGGGGCACATTCCTGATGATGGGCCTCCTCAACAACGTTATCCCCTTCTCGCTGATCGTCTTTGCCGAAACGCGGATCTCTAGTGGTCTCGCCTCGATCCTGAATGCGATGACGCCGATCTTCACGGTCCTTGCGGCGCATGTCTTCACACCCAATGAGAAGCTGAGCTGGCAGAAAGCCGTCGGCGTGCTCTGTGGGTTCGCCGGAGTCACGATTCTGATCGGACCGGCCGTGTTCAGCCATGTTGGTGGCACCGAGATGATCGGTGAAGCCGCCTGCCTGCTCGCCGCACTGAGCTACGCTTTCGCGGGAATTTTCGGGCGACGCTTCCGGGGCATCCCGCCGATCAAGGTCGCTACCGGCCAGATCACGGCGAGCACCGCAATGCTTATCCCGCTCTCCTTGATGGTCGACCATCCCTGGACGCTCGATCCGCCCAGCATCGATGGCTGGCTCTCATTCCTTGGTATCGCGCTACTGTGCACCGCGCTCGCTTACATGATCTACTTCCGCATTCTGGCGGCATCGGGGGCCACAAACCTGCTTCTCGTCACCTTCCTGTTGCCGATAAGCGCGCTTCTCCTGGGTTCACTCCTCCTCCACGAGAGAGTGACCCCGCCGGCCCTCGTTGGCATGGCCATCATCGGGATCGGTCTGGCAGCAATCGATGGACGACTGCCGGCTGCGCTCGGGAACTGGCATCGCAGCGCCGGGCTCCGGAGCAGATCATCCGCCATCCGAGTCGAACGCGACATCTGAAGTCGATCATCCTTCACCCGGGTTGCATTGCGCCGCCGCTTTCGCGCAAACTCGACAACCGCAATTCTTGCAGGCGAGACGGGGGCGACGCGCCAGTGGGAGATGACCGCTTCGACAAGTTGACCGATCGGCAACGCGAATGCCTTCGTCTGGTCCATAGCGGCCATGAGGTGAAAGAAATCGCGCGTGCGCTGGGGATCGGCCCCAGCGCCGTGGTCGAGCGCCTGCGCGCCGCCCGGAAAACCCTGGGCGTGGACAGCAGTCGCCAGGCCGCACGGATGCTCGCCCAAGAGGAGGTCAACGCGACCTACATTCGGCATGTGGACATGCCGGCCTGGCTTGCCGACCGCGCCCCAACGCCGCCATTGCTGTTTCCGTCCACAGCGGAGAGCGACGGGGGCATCAATCAGGATCGGGTGATGGAAGCAGCGGCCACGTTCGAGGCGCTGCCCACCTTCCTCCCGACCAGAAGAAGCGTCCCGTGGCCCCTCCGATCGAGGGAGCAAGCAACCAATGACCTGACGTCGACCGAAAGGCTGGTGATGTCCGTCGGTTTGACCGTGGTCCTCACCCTAGCGGCGTCTCTGTCGGTCATCGCCGTCATCATGCTGATGCAGTTCCTTATGGAACTCGCCAAGCACGGCGGCTGACCTGAACCCCATGACCGCATTTTAGACCGCGAGGTGACGCCTCGCGGAGAGGAGGCACTTATGCGCAACGACAAGATGGGCATCATCCGCCAGGTCCGCGACGACCTGCTTCCCGCTGAAGTTTCGTTCGACGAGACACTCGGTGGAATGGGCAAGCTTCTTTCGACGATCTGCGCCACCCGGCTGAACGGAGGGCTACCGATGCATGTCGGGCAGGAAGCGATCGGTCATCTCACCGCCGCCACGGCGATGCTGGGCGAAGCGCGCGGACGGATCGTGTCGGCGCACCAGTGCTTTGCGAAGGACCGCTCTGTCCTGGTGCCGGAAGTTGCGTGGGGCGACGGGACCGACTGCCCCTCGCAGGCCAGCGCCGAGCCGATCGCGCCACTGCGCGTCGTCGGCTGATGCCGGCTTGACCTCGGGAGCGCATCATGATCCCACTGCGGACGCATGACGCATGTCGAGGTCTTCTACACCCTGCTGGGCCTCTGCACCGGCTACGCGCTGCTGTTCGGCGGCGCGCCGGAGCGGATCGTGGCGGTGATGTTTCTTGTCGCCACAGCCCTCATGCCGCTCGTCCTGTCAGCACCGCATGGCCGCTATTCCTATCTGGAGGCCGGCGCGCTGATGGTCGATGGCCTCATGTATGTGGCTTTGCTTTGGCTTGCGTTGCGTGCCGAAAGGTTCTGGCCGATATGGATGAGCGCGATGCAGGGCGTGCAACTTCTCGGCCACGGGATCGGGTTGCTGGGGTCGAAGCTGCTCAGTCTATCGTACGCGATCATCGATCACACGATCTGCTACCCGATGATGCTTCTCTTGGTTATCGCAGTGTGGCGGCATCAGCTCCGCCTGACGAGGAAAGGTGTCGACGCTTCCTGGTCGAACTCCTCCAACCGCTGGAACCCGTTCACGCTCCACGCATAGCGCAGGCGCTGATCGACAAGTTCGGCTCGCTCGCGGGCGTGCTGGCGGCGGATCCGGCTCTTCGATCTCGGACGGTCCCCGAGCACGCCCAAGCGATGGCGTATCTCCAGACGATACGGTGCGCCATACTGCACGCGCTGCGGACCGAGATCGTCAGCGCGCCGGTCCTCACCAACATGAGGGCGACCGTTGACTATCTGCGGCTGCTGATCGCGCAGGAACTGGCGGAGCAATTCCGCGTCCTCTTTCTGGATACGAGGGGACGATTGCTCAGAGAGGAGATGATCTCGCGCGGATCGGTCCATGAGGCCCCTGTCTATCCCCGTGAAATCATGCGCCGCGCGCTGGAGCTTGGATCGACCACGCTCATTCTCGTCCACAACCATCCCAGCGGCGACCCGACGCCCAGTCAGCAGGATTTCCACATCACGCAACGCCTGATGAACGCTGGGAAGGAACTCGGCGTCGTCGTCCACGATCACATCATCGTGACCCGCTCCGGCTGGGCCAGCCTGCGGGCCTTGGGAGCCTTCCAATGACCGAGCACCCCTTTGTCGTCATTGTCCAACGCCAGGATGGGACGACGCAGACCGTGTTCAGCCATGCTGATCTCTACAGGGTCGCCAGCGAGGCCTTCCAAATGGCGGACAAACTTAGCGTCGCTGCCGATCTATCCTTACCGACCCAGCCTCGCGCTGTGACGATAGAACGCAACGGGCACTTGGAGCTCAGCATTGCTATTACTCCGGGCCGACCGCTCTAAATCAGGACGTATAGACTAAATCGCAAGATGCCCCGGTCCCCGGCGCTGGTAAAAGGAGCACCGGAAAGCGACTTAGGGGCCGATATTGTGTCCGAGATGGATAGTGCGGATGTCGACGTCCTCGAGCGACGTCAGAAAATAGAAAGCCTAGCCAAAGGCCTGCAGGCGATCTTCGGCCCGCGCGCACCCGATATCGCTCGCTTGCAACAGGGCGAGGCCGCGATCGGAAGCGAGACCGCGGAGGCCTGGCGCCTGATCCTGGAGCGGATTTTGGCGAGTCCCTCTGATGGGGGGGGCCGCGAGAATGAAGACAATCCATCCATCGACCCGGCATCGTTCTGACCGGTCGAGCCTGCAAGGCGCACCTGCACTGGCGTAGTTTTTGGTGACAAGCTAACCGTCTCGGAAACGTCACGCGCCCGAGGAGCCTGAAATGGGAATGCGCCTGCTGCTGATCGCCACCGCGCTCGGCACCACCGTCCCGATGCTAACTTCAGCCAGCCCAAAGTCCGCAAGCCATGCTCCGCGCGCAGTCGCCGGTCTCGAGCTTGCCGGCATCGACCATTCCCTGAAGCCCGGCGATGATTTCGAGGGCTATGCCAACGGAGCATGGCGCGCCAAAACCGAGATCCCGGCTGATCGCTCCAGCACCGGAACCTTCTACGACGTGTTCAAGAAGGCCGAAGCACGCACCACAACCATCATCCGGGACGCCGGCAAGGCGAACCCCGCGCCCGGCACAGATGCCCGCCGCATCGCCGACGACTATGCCGCCTTCATGAACACCGTCGCGATCGAGAAGCGCGGCCTCTCGCCCATCCAGTCCGAACTCGAGCGGATCGCGGCGCTCAAGGACAAGGGGCATCTCGCTGCAATGCTCGGCGCCAATATGCGGTCCGACGTCGACCCCATCAACGCGACCAATTTCTCGACTGAAAACTTGTTTGGCCTATTCGTCACCCAATCGCTGAATGACCCGGTCAGGACGGCCCCCTATATGCTCCAGGGCGGTCTCGGCATGCCGGATCGCGACTATTACCTTTCGACCACGCCCGAGATGGCGGAAATCCGCGCCGCGTACAAAGCCTATATCGCGCATCTACTTACGCTGGCGGGCATCTCCACCGCAGCCGCGCGCGCCGAGCGGATCTTTGCGCTCGAGACCAAGATCGCCACCGCCCACGCGGACATCATTACCAGCCAGGACGTCCACAAGGCGAACAACCCCTGGAAGCGGGCCGATTTCGCCGCCAAGGCACCCGGCCTCGACTGGAACGCTTATTTTGCTGCGGCCGGGCTTGGCGACCAGCAGGATTTTATCGCCTGGCAGCCGGCTGCCATCACCGGCCTGTCAGCGCTGGTCGCGAGCGAGCCGCTTCAGACGTGGCAGGACTGGCTGACTTTCCATCGCATCAACCAGGTGACATTCGTGCTGCCCAAGGCGCTCGACGACGCTCATTTCGATTTCTACGGCAAGACCATGAACGGCACGCCCCAGCAACGGACGCGCGAGAAGCGTGCCGTCGCTGCGGTCAGCGCCGATCTCGGCGATGCGGTGGGGCGGATCTATGCCCAGCGCTACTTCCCCGCCTCATCCAAGGCGGACATCCAGACGATGGCGAAGGGCATACTCGCCGCCTTCGATCGTCGCGTCGCCGCGCTCGACTGGATGGCTCCCGCCACCAAGGCCGAAGCACGCCGCAAGATCGAGACGATGCGTGTCAGCGTCGGCTATCCCGAGACCTGGCGCAGCTATGCCGGGCTGACAATCCGCACCGACGACCCGGTCAGTAACTTCCGGGCGGCGCAGCTCGCCGAATATCGCCATCAGCTCGGCAAGATCGGCCAGCCGGTCGACCGCGCCGAATGGTGGATGACCCCGCAGACCGTCAATGCGGTCAACCTGCCGCTTCAGAACGCGCTCAACTTCCCGGCGGCGATCCTCGAGGCGCCATTCTACGATCCGAAGGCCGACGCGGCGGTCAACTATGGCTCGATCGGTGCGACGATCGGTCACGAGATCAGCCACAGCTTCGACAACACCGGCGCCGATTTTGACGCCTCAGGCAAGCTGACCAACTGGTGGACGGCGGAGGATTTCAAGCATTTCGAGGAGGCCGGTACAGCGCTCGCCCTGCAGTTCAGCGCATATGAGGCGCTGCCCGGCCTGCACCTCAACGGCAAACAAGAGCTGGGCGAAAGCATCGCCGACCTGGCGGGCCTGACCGCCGCCTACGAGGCATATCACGCGTCTCTCCGCGGCAAGCCGGCGCCCGTGATCGGCGGGCTCACCGGCGATCAGCGCTTTTTCCTGGCCTTCGCACAAAGCTGGCGCGAGAAGATTCGGGACAAGGCGCTGCGCTCCCGTGTCGCCACCGACGTGCACGCCCCCGCCCGCTTCCGCGCGCAGACCGTCCGCAATCTGGATGCATGGTACGCAGCATTCGACGTAAAGCCCGGCGAAACGCTGTACCTTGCCCCCGACAAGCGCGTCCATGTCTGGTGAACTTTGAGACGTAGTCACGGGCCACTACAGGCCCACAACCACGAACCGCCACGCGACGCGCCCATGCCTGCCATCCATCCGATATCCGACCCGAACGATCCACGGATCGAAGCCTATCGCGACATCCGTGAGCGGGATCTCGTCGGGCGCGAGAAGCTTTTCGTAGCGGAGGGCAAGGTGGTCCTCACCATGCTGCTCGCTTCTCGAACCCATCGCCCGCTGTCCCTGCTGATCGCCGAGCACCGTCTCGACAGTCTGTCCGCACTGATCGCTCAAGTGCCCGACGACGTACCCGTATTTGCGGCGACGCAACGGGTTCTCGATGGTATCGCCGGCTTCTCGATCCATCGCGGCATTCTCGCGCTCGGCGAGCGGATTGATGCGCCCAGTGCCGAGACGCTGCTCGGCAACCTCCCACCGCGGGCGAACGTGCTGCTGCTCTCCGGCATCGCCAATCACGACAATATGGGTGGCATCTTCCGTAACGCCGCGGCTTTCGGCGTCGGCGCGATCCTGCTCGACCAGAACTGCTGTGATCCTCTGTATCGGAAAGCGATCCGGGTTTCGGTGGGCGCCGCCCTACTCGTACCGTTCGCTTATATTCCTGCAGACGAGGATCCGATCGCGCTACTCGAACGGCACCGGTTCGCCCCGATCGCGCTCAGCCCGAACGGGACGACGACACTCGCCGCCTTTCGTCCGCAGCCTCGCAACGCCGTCCTGCTGGGGGCCGAGGGGCCCGGTCTGCCGCCAAATCTCATCGCTCGCGCGACGAGCGTCCGCATTCCGATGGCCCCTGGCTTCGACTCTCTGAACGTGGCGACAACCAGCGGGATCGTCCTCCACCATCTCCTGAACTGACGCCGATCAGGGTTTCATCGAGCCCGTTTCGATGAAGCGCTGATGCCAGGAAAACGCCTCCTTCAGGAGGGACGGTGCGTGGCGGCCGTAGGATTCACGTCGCGCGCGGTCGTAATAGTCGCGGAGCGCCGGACGGTAATCCGGGTGGGAGCATTTCTCGATAATCAGGTCCGCACGCTGCTTGGGCGACAATCCGCGTAGATCTGCCAGCCCCTGCTCGGTAACGATCACCTGAACGTCCTGCATGATGTGATCGACGTGCGCGGCCTGCGGCACGATCGCCGAAATAGCGCCCTTCTTGGCCGTCGACGGCGTCATGAAGATCGAGACATAGGCGTTGCGCGCGAAGTCCCCCGATCCGCCGATCCCGTTCTGGATGCGTGAACCCATGACGTTGGTCGAGTTGACGTTGCCGTAGATGTCGGCTTCGATCAGGCCGTTCATGGCGATGCAGCCCAGCCGTCGGATCAGCTCCGGATGGTTGCTGATCTCCTGTGGGCGCAGGATCATCTTGTCCCGGAACCGCGACATATCCGCATTGAGTGATGTCGCGGCTTCGGGGCTGAGCGAGAAAGCCGTCGCCGAAGCCATGCGGAGTTTGCCCGCCGCCAGCAGGTCCAGCATGCCGTCCTGGATGACCTCGGTGTAGGCGGTCATGTCCTCGAACGGGCTGTCGAGCAGGCCGCTCAGCACCGCGTTGGCGATGTTTCCGACGCCCGACTGGATCGGCAGGAGCGTTTGCGGCAAGCGGCTCATCGCCACCTCATGCCGCAGGAATTCGAGGATATGCCCTGCGATCGCCTTGGCCACTGCGTCCGGCGCGCTGAAGGGTGCATTGCGATCGGGCGCGTCCGTTTCAACGACGGCGATTATCTTGTCGGGATCGCAGCGGAGATAGGCCTCGCCGATCCGATCATCGGGCCTGATGAGCGGGATAGGCACGCGATTCGGCGGCAGCGCCGTGCCGTAATATATATCGTGCATCCCCTCCAGCGCTTCGCTTTGCCAGCGATTGACCTCCAGGATCACGCCTTTGGCGCGATCGATCCAGGTCTTGTTGTTGCCGACCGACGAGGAAGGGATCAGCGATCCGTCGGCCCGAATGCCCGTGACCTCGATCACCGCCAGATCAAGTGGGCCCAGAAAACCCTGCCACGCCATCGGCGCGACCTGGCTCAGGTGCATATCGAGATAATCCATCTCGCCGCGATTGATGCGGTCGCGGGCGATCGGATCGGAGTTGTAGGGGAGCCGCAACTCGATGCCGTCCGCCTTCGCCAGTGCGCCGTCCAGCTCTGGTCCCGTGGACGCGCCGGTCCATACCCGCACCCGCATCGGCCGTCCTTCGGCCCGTTCCGCCTCGATGCGATCGGCGAGCGCCAGTGGCACCGCCTTGGGATAGCCTGATCCGGTGAAGCCGCTCATGCCGACGGTCATGCCGTTTTCGATCCGGGCGGCGGCATCCGCCGCGCTCATCAGTTTCGCGCGCAGGCCAGCATGGGCGATGCGATCGGTCATCGGATGCGTCTCCTATCGTTTCGGCGGCTGGTCGTGTGCCGCCAGCCTTCGGACGCCCTCGGCCTGTGCACAATCAGAAACAAGAATGATAATGCGTAGGTCAGTTGTGCATGAGGCGTGCGAATGACCGATATGATCGAAGCGCTGCGTACTTTCGTGCGCGTGGGCGAGCGGTTGAACTTCTCGGCGGTGGCGGCGGAACTGAATGCCAGCCACACGACGGTGGCACGACGCATCGGCTTTCTGGAGGCGCGGTTCGGCGTCCGCCTGTTCCACCGGTCGACACGGGCGCTGGCGCTCACCGACGAGGGGATCCGACTGCTCGATCATGGCCGGGCGATTCTCGACGAAATCGAGCATGCGGAGGTCGACCTGACCCGGGGCGAGGCCGGGGTCAGGGGCGTGGTCCGCATCGGCGTAACCACGGCGCTTGGCCTGCATTATGCGGAACATCTGACTGCGCTTCACGCCCGGCATCCGAACCTCCGCGTCGAATTCGCGGTCGCCGACTGGCGCAGCAACATGACGGAGGACGGGCTCGATCTGGCGCTGCGTGTCGGCGAGCTCCTGCCCGAGATGGAGGAGGCGATTCCGCTGGGGCGGGTCGACCTGGTGCTGGTCGCCTCGCCCGCCTATCTGCGCGAGCGCGGCACGCCCGAGCAGGCCGAAGATCTCCATCGGCACGAATGCATCGCCTATGGCTATGGCCCGAGCCCGGCCGTGTGGGATGTCGGTGGTATCCGGCTGCGCGTATCGGGATGCTTCCGCGCGAACAGCAGCGAGGCCGTGTATCGCGCTGTGCTCAGCGGACTGGGGATCGGGCTGCTTCCACACATCCAGGTGCGACGCGATCTCGCCGCCGGCGACCTCCGTTCACTGCTCGTCGACTCAGCGATCGAGCCTTTGATGCTGTCCATCGTTCACCGTTTCGGCGACACAGGCTTGCCGCCCAGAATCCGCGTCGTCCGCGATTTCCTTGTTGAGTACTTCCCGCAGGCGTCCCGAAGTCACGCTCCGTCGCGGAATGCCATGGCGACGTTGCACCGTTCGTAGCGGCTGCCGTAGACGCGCATGATCTCCGCATCATGCTCGAAGCCCAGCTTCTCATAGAGATGGATCGCCGATGCGCACTTTCGGTTGGTCAGCAGATAGAGTGTCTCAATCTTCATGGCCCGCGCGCGGTCGAGGATATTGCGCAAGAGGAACTCGCCAGCCTTCCGGCCCCGCGCCCGCTCCGACACGCCCATCTTGGTCAGCTCGAAGCACCCTTCGCTGATCTTGATCAACGCGCAGGTCCCAATCACGCCGAGGTCGGGTGACTCGACAAAGAGGATCACCCCGCCGCGATCGACAATGAGCTCGCGCGGATGGGACAGGATCTGGCGGTCGTTCTCCTCAAGGACGAACATCTGCTCGATCCACTCGGCGTTGATCCGGTAGAAATCGCCGGCCAGCTCGTCCGAATATTCGCGGATCGACAGGGCGGCTGCGGCGCCGCGCGGCTCATGTGCAATCCGGTTCACGCGCTGCTCGAGCGACGATTGGTCGAGTTCGGCTTCCAGCATAGTGATCTGCTCCAGAAAGGGGCCCGTCAGGCCGATGCACATATCCCGTACGGCGGCGTCGATCCGCGGCCAGATCAGCCGCTTCGCACGCGCCATGAGCTCGACGCCCTGCTCTGTCAGCGCGAGCGTTTTCTGACGTTGATCCGCGTCCCCCCTGCTGGCATCCAGCAACCCTAGATCGACTAGTGTCAGGGCATTCCGGGTGACCGCAGGCTGGCTCACACCCAGCGCCTCGACCGCTTCTCCGACGGTGAGCGGGCCGAAACGATCGACTGCAGCGAGCAGGGGAAACTGGGCGGGCTGGATCGGGAAACCGGCCGTGCGGATGATTCTGCCGGCATCCGCCTGGAATCGCTCCGCGAGCCGCTTCAGCCGACTGCCGAGGAACAGATAATCCTGCTCGATAAGGATGTCGGAAACTACCATCGGCTTTTCCGTTCGCAGAAATATAACACGCTATATATCTGCTCGGCGGTCGATTCGATAGCCCTTCAGAGACGCGCTCAGCCCTGCGCTTCGCTCAGATGGTCGATCCCCCTTCGACATCGATCATCTGTCCTTTGACAGCACAGGCGAAGGACATGGCCGAAGGAGCCAGACCGGGATAAAGGGACGGCCCCATTCCATCGGCGGAGTGAACACATGTGGGCGCTGGTTTTCGAGGCATTCGGCGGACCCGAGGTGCTCCACGTTGCGGAAGTGCCGCGCCCTCTTCCGGGCCCCAGTCAGGCTCTTGTCCAGGTTGAGTTTGCCGGCCTCAACTTCGCGGACGTCTATCGCCGGCAGGGCAATTACCATCTCGCCGGCACGCCACCCTGGATTCTCGGATACGAGGGCACTGGCATCGTGGTGGAGCTTGGCGCCGCTGTCGAAGGGCTGGCCATCGGCGATCGCGTCGCCTTTGCCGACAGTCCGCATGCCAACGCGGAATTCACGGCTGTCGACACCGACCGCCTCATCCCACTGCCGGCCGACGTCCCGTCCGAGACGGCGGCCGCGCTTCTCCTCCAGGGGCTGACCGCCCAATATCTCGTCAACGACAGCCACTCCGTGAGCGCGAGTGATACCGTCGTCGTGCACGCGGCGGGGGGCGGCGTAGGGCTGCTTCTCTGCCAGCTCGCGCGGCGACGGGGCGCCACGGTCGTCGGCCTGGCATCGAGCGAAGCCAAGCGCTCGGCCGCGCTGGCCGCCGGGGCCAAGCACGTGTTCGGCTATGAAAACTGGAGGGACGAGGTTCTCAGGTCGGTGGGGGCTGCCGACGTCGTCTATGATTCGATCGGTGCCACCCTGCCCGACAGCCTCGCCACGGCCAGGACGGGTGGTACGGTCGTATTCTACGGCATGGCGGGCGGCGATCCGGCACCGGTCGATCCACGCTTGTTGATGGATCGGTCGCTGACGCTGACCGGAGGAGATCTGTGGAACGTGCTTGTCAGCGGTGAGGATCGCCGCCGGCGGGCAGGAGAGCTGTTCGATGCTGTCCGCGCAGGCGAGCTCGATGTCCGGATTGCTGCGATCTACCCGCTTTCGGAGGGGGCAGAGGCTCACCGTTTCCTCCAAGATAGGCGCGCGATCGGCAAGGTCCTGTTGCGGATCGGATAGCCGTGCGACCTGTCGGCAGGCAGCGAAACCTCATCCCGTAACTAACGCTGAAGCCGGTAAGGCGGCGCTCGTTCCACCGCCGTACGAATGGGTCAGGATCGTTCAAAAATGTTGCGGCATGCACAAAACGGTGTGTCGATCGACGTCTTATAGGCTATGTGCCCACGGGATCCGTCAGGCGACACTTCGGGAGGTTAGAACTCCATGAATGAAGAGCCGGATAGCAGCACAGGGCCCTTCGATCGATCGCCCCGGCGCGCGAATCGAAGGCGTAAGGCAGACCGCCGCCCACTCGTCCTGCTGCTGCTACCGGCGCCGTCCCTTCTCGCCGGCTGCTCGCAGGGAATAATGGATCCGCAGGGGCCGATCGGATCGCAGGAAAGGACGATTCTCCTCAATTCGCTCGGTATTATGCTGGCGATCGTCATCCCGACCATCCTCGCCACGCTGGGTGTGGCGTGGTGGTTCCGCGCTTCCAACACCCGCGCCCAATATCGGCCGGATTGGGAATATTCGGGCCGGATCGAAATGATCGTCTGGTCGATCCCGGCAATGGTGGTCCTGCTGCTGGGCGGCATCTGTTGGGTCGGCAGTCATGATCTCGACCCGCCGAAGCCTCTGCCCGCTGTCACCAAGCCGGTAAACGTCGAGGTGGTGTCACTCGATTGGAAATGGCTGTTCATCTACCCCGATCAGGGCATCGCCAGCATCAATCGCCTGGTGGTGCCGGCCGGTACGCCGATCAGCTTCCGCCTGACCTCGGCCACGGTGATGAACAGCTTCTTCGTGCCGCAGCTCGGTAGCCAGATCTACACCATGCCGAACATGGCAACGCGGCTGAACCTCCAGGCAGACAGGCCGGGCATCTATCCGGGCCTTTCCGCCCAGTTTAGCGGTGATGGTTTTTCGGGAATGCGTTTCATGGTCAACGCGGTTTCGCAGCCGCAGTTCGACAACTGGGTCGCCACGGCGCGCACCACCGGCCCTGCGCTCGATGGGGCCGGCTACGCCTCGCTTTCAGAGCAAAGCCAGTATGTCGCGCCCTACACTTACCGAGCCGTGATGCCGGGGCTGTTCGATGCGATCGTGCGCACCCAGGGGGCTCCACCGGAAACACCACAGCCCGGCCGACTCAGCGCCGGTGGTTCCCCGCGGACGGAGGGCTGACCATGCTCGGCAAGCTGACCTGGGCCGCCATCCCGTTCGACCAGCCGATCCCATTTATGACATCGATCGTGATGATCCTAGCCGTCGGGGCGATCCTCGCCTGGATCACGCTCAAGGGCCACTGGCCCTATCTCTGGCGCGAATGGATCACGTCGGTCGATCACAAGCGGATCGGCGTGATGTACTGCCTGCTGGCGCTTGTCATGCTGCTCCGCGGCTTCGCCGACGCGATCATGATGCGCTCCCAGCTCGCAATCGCCGCAGGGCCAGCTCACGGCTATCTCCCGCCCGAGCATTACGACCAGATTTTCTCGGCGCACGGCACGATCATGATCTTCTTCACGGCCATGCCCTTTGTCATCGGCCTGATGAATTTCGTGGTGCCGCTGCAACTCGGCGTGCGCGACGTCGCCTTCCCGACGTTCAACTCCGTCAGCCTCTGGCTCACTGCCTCAGGCGTGCTGCTCACCAATGTTTCGCTGGTGATCGGGGAGTTCGCGCGGACAGGCTGGCTCGCCTATCCGCCACTCTCCGAGCTCAAATTCTCGCCCGGGGTCGGCGTCGATTATTATCTCTGGTCGCTCCAGATATCAGGCATCGGGACGCTGCTGACTGGCATCAACTTCGTCACCACGATCCTGAAGATGCGCGCACCGGGCATGAGCTATACCCGCATGCCCGTGTTCTGCTGGACGTCGCTGGCGGCAAGCCTGCTGATCATCGCGGCCTTCCCGGTCCTCACTGCCACTTTTGCGATGTTGTCGCTCGACCGCTACCTCGGCTTTCACTTCTTCTCGAACGACATGGGCGGCAACCCCATGATGTACATCAACCTCATCTGGGTCTGGGGCCATCCCGAGGTGTACATCCTGGTCCTGCCGATGTTCGGCGTGTTCTCCGAGGTGATCTCTACCTTCTCGGGCAAGCCGCTGTTCGGCTATCGCTCGATGATCCTGGCGACGATGGCGATCTGCATCCTCTCCTTCCTGGTGTGGCTGCACCACTTCTTCACCATGGGCGCGGGCGCCGACGTCAACGCCTTCTTCGGCATCATGACGATGATCATCGCGGTGCCGACCGGCGCCAAGGTGTTCAACTGGTTGTTCACGATGTACGGCGGACGGGTCCGCTTCGAAGTGCCGATCTTGTGGTCCATCGGCTTCATGATCACCTTCGTCATCGGCGGCATGACAGGCGTGCTTCTCGCGGTGCCACCGGCAGACTTCGTCCTCCACAACAGCCTCTTCCTCATCGCCCACTTCCATAATGTGATCATTGGCGGCGTGCTGTTCGGCGCATTTGCCGGCTACACCTACTGGTTCCCCAAGGCGTTCGGCTTCACGCTGCATGAAGGGCTGGGCAAGGCCGCGTTCTGGTGCTGGTTCATCGGTTTCTATGTGGCCTTTATGCCGCTCTACGCGCTCGGCCTGATGGGCATGACGCGCCGCATGCAGCATTATGACGACATGGGCTGGCAGCCGCTGTTGATCGTCGCCGAAGTGGGGGCGGTTATCATTTTCTTCGGCATTCTCTGCCAGATCGCCCAACTCGTCGTCTCGATCCGTACCCGCGATCAGCGCCGCGATCTGACGGGCGATCCATGGGACGGCCGTTCACTCGAGTGGGCGACCCCCTCGCCGCCGCCGGTGTTCAACTTCGCGGTGATGCCCGACGTGCATGGCGAAGAGGCCTATTGGGGCATTAAGCAGCGCGCGATCGAGGAACAGCGGCTGGCCGACGAGCCAGATTATCACCCGATCGAAATGCCGCACAACAGCCCGACCGGCATTGTCACCTCCTTCTTCGCTACCGCCACCGGCTTCGCGCTGATCTGGCATATCTGGTGGCTGGTAATCGTGGGCTTGGTCGGCGCGTTCGCCACCTTCGTCTGGTTCGCTTGGCGGGACGAGGACGAATATGAAATCCCGGCAGCGGAAGTCGCACGGATCGACCGCGAACGGCGACGCGTCCGCACCGAAGTGCTTCTTCCCAGCCTGAGCCGCCCGTCATGAACGCGACCACTGCTCCGCACGCGGCCCTGCAGCCCGTCCATGATCCGCACAAACTTGGCCGGTATCGGGGCGACGGAGGTGGCGGCAGAGATGCGCGTGGCCATGGCGAAGGCGGCCCCGCTTCGAAGCGGATCATCGTCGGCTACGGCTTCTGGATCTTCCTGCTGTCCGACATCGTCATGTTCTCGGCGATCTTCGCTTCCTATGCGGTGCTGTCGGGCGCGACGGCGGGCGGGCCGACCGCCGCGCAGCTGTTCAGCCGCACGACGGTCGCAATCGAGACAGGTGCCCTCCTGCTGTCCAGCTTCCTTTGCGGTCTGGCGATGATCGCCGCCAATGCGCGCAACATGCTCTGGACGCAGATCGGGCTGTTCATCACAGGGCTGTTAGGCTTCGTGTTCATCGCGCTCGAGCTACGCGAATTCGCTGACATGATCGCCCATGGCGCCGGCCCGTCGCGCAGTGCCTTCCTATCCGCCTTCTTCACCCTCGTCGGCTGTCACGGATCGCACGTCAGCGTCGGTCTTCTGTGGCTTGGCACGATGATGGCGCAGATTTGGGCCAAGGGCTTCCGGCCGACCATCATGCGCCGGCTGATGTGCTTCAGCCTGTTCTGGCACGCGCTCGACATCATTTGGGTCGCGTTGTTCACGATCGTCTATCTGCTGGGAACTCTCTGATGAGCGAAGATATTTCCCATGGCGAAGAGCATTATAACGACTCCGCTCCGGGGGACGAGCATGCCTCGACCCTGAAAGGCGTGCAGGGCTACGTGCTCGGCCTCATCCTGGCGACGGGGCTCACCGCCACATCGTTCTGGGTTGCATCCACCCACGTGCTATGGGGCCCAGGCGTCCCCATCGGGCTTTGCGTGCTGGCCATCGCCCAGATGGGAATCCACCTCGTTTTCTTCCTTCACATCACCACCGGGCCGGACAACACGAACAACGTGCTCGCGCTGGCGTTCGGAATATTGATCGTCTTCCTGGTGGTGACCGGTTCGCTGTGGATCATGGCGAACCTCAATTCGAACATGCTGCCTATGGGCATGGATCGGCTGACGAACCTCCAAATACAGCGATGATGCATGCTGGCCCGCCTTCGGCAGGGCGAAAGCTCGATCCGGCGAGCGGGCTGGGCGGAGCGTTTCGTAGGCGATAGGAAGGCGCATGATCGCGCGCCTGCTCCTCTTCCTCTCCCTCCTCGTCGCAACCCCCGCCATCGCGCAGGAGGTCGACCCTATCGCTTCGCCCATGCAGGCTCTCGATCAGGCGGCAGACGAGTTCCAGGCGATCGACAGCGCCTTCAACGAGCGCACGAACACCGCCGAACGGCAAAGCCTGGCAAACCGCGCGAACGCCGTGAAGCAGACGGCGGACGCACAGGTTTCGCTGCTCAGCACCCAGCTCGGCCTGATCGACGCCCGGATCGGGCAGCTCGGCCCCGTAACCCCGGGCGTCGTGGAAGCGCCCGATATCCGCGCGCAGCGCAAGCTCCTGTCCCAACAGCGGTCAGACGTCGATTCCGCCGTCAAACGCGGCAAGCTCCTCAGCGTCGAGGCCGAGCAGCTCGCAGTGGAGATCGGCGAAAGTCAGGCCAACGCCTTCAGCGAACGGATGTCTGAGCAGGTCGCCTCGCCGCTCACGCCCAGCTTCTGGACGGCACTTCTTCACGCAGCGCCACGCGACGGGCGGCGCATCACCGCATTTCTCGGTGTCGAGCTTGGCGCGATGCGCGGCGGCGCATCGCACGGAGGGCTGCTGAGTGCACTCTTCGGCCTGGCGCTGGCGATCGCCCTGGCGCTGCCGGGGCGGATCGCCCTGCGCTCGGCGGGACGTCGCTATGTGATCGCGAACATACCGGGCAACCGTGTCCGCCGTTCCGGGTTGGCCTTGTGGCGGGTCACCGTCGGCACGCTTGTTCCCGGGCTGGCCACGGCGGCGCTGGTCGAGGGCCTGCGGACCGGCGGAATGATCGCACCGGCTTGGGAAAGCGTCGCGCATAGCTTCGTGCGCGCGGTCTTCCTCGCGTCCTTGATCTCGGCGCTTGCCGGAGCGCTCCTCCAGCCCAGGCAGCCCTCGTGGCGACTGATCGGACTATCGGACCACGCCGCCAGCAGCCTGTATCCCTGGATGCTGGGGGCCGCCGGAGTCTTGCTGACCAATGTACTGCTCATCTCGTTCCGTGATTCAGTGGGCGCGAGTGGTCCCTGGCAAGCGGCGGCCGACAGCGCGGCGACGATGGTCTACATCACGCTGCTCGTCGGCCTGCTCGTCACCGTCGGGCGCCTGCGCGCACGCCGCACGCGCCAGAACAGCGACAGTGAAACCAGCCAGGCGGGATTCGGTTTTCTCTCGCTTGGGACCTGGTGCGTCGTCGCCACGGCGATCGTCGCGCTGTTCACCGGCTATGTCACCCTCGCCTATTTCCTGTCGCGCTTCGTGTTGTGGGTATCGGTCGTGTTGGCGACACTCTACCTCTCGCTCGTCGCGGTTGACGACATCTGTACCAGCCTGTTCCGGCGGGACGGGCGTCTGGCCGATGCCTTCCACCACGGCTTCGGCCTGCGTCGCAGCCTGATCGATCAGCTCGGCGTCGCGCTTTCCGCCCTGCTCCGGCTGATACTGATCGCTATAGCGATAAGCCTCGTCTTCGTTCCCTTCGGCTCGAACCTGACGACGTTGTTCGACCAGGCGACCCGCATCGCCCAAGGCGTGACAATCGGGCAGATCACCATCTCCCCCGGTGCGATATTCAGGGCGGGCGCGGTGCTGGCCGTCGGCCTGTTCGTCGTTCGAGGCACGCAGCACTGGCTCACCCATCGCTACCTTCCGGCGACAGAGCTGGACGCTGGCGCGCGCAATTCGATCAGCATGGTCGCCCGCTACACCGGGCTGATCCTGGCCGTGTTGTGGGCGCTTGCGTCGCTCGGCATCGGCGTCGAGCGGATTGCGCTGCTGCTCTCCGCCTTGTCGGTCGGCATTGGCTTCGGTCTTCAGGCGATCACGCAGAATTTCGTATCCGGTCTCATCCTGCTCGCCGAGCGGCCCGTGAAGATCGGCGACCTCGTCCGCATTGGCGACCAGGAAGGCGATGTGAAGCGGATCAGCGTGCGCGCCACCGAAATCCAGATCGCCGACCGATCGACCCTGATCGTCCCCAATTCCGAGCTCATCACCAAGACCATCCGCAACATGACGCTGGCCAACCCGATCGGGCGCATTCAGCTCAACTTCTCGGTGCCGATGGGCACGAATGTCGGGCAGGTGCGGGACATGGTGCTCCAGATGTTCGCCCAAGCCCCGGCCGTGCTCGACGAACCCGCCCCGAGCCTGTTCATCGATTCCATCGCAGACGGGCGGATCAACCTGATGAGCTTCGCTTATGTCCGCAGCCCGCGGGACGTTTATGCAACCCGCAGCTCTATCCTGTTCCAGCTGCTTGAACGGATGCCGGCAGCGGGGATCGAGCTGGGGACTACGCCGCAGCGCTTCGAGTTCATCAGCGCGCCGCCCCCGCTCGCGGAGAACTCCGACGCGGGCTAGAAGGACTGACCGGCGGCCCAGCCGCTCGCCCAGGCCCACTGGAAATTATAGCCGCCAAGCCAGCCAGTGACGTCCACTGCCTCGCCGATCACGTAGAGGCCGGGCACAGCCCGCGCCTCCATCGTCTGGGACGACAGCCCGGTCGTGGCGATGCCGCCGACGGTCACCTCGGCCTTTGCGAATCCTTCGGTGCCATTCGGCTGGAAGCGCCAGTCCGACAGCTGGCGTTCGGCGGTCTCCAGCACCCGATCCGGCAGGTTGGCCAACTCCCCCGCAAGGTCGAGACGATCGGCCAGCGTCTCCGCCAGCCGATCCGGGAGCATACCGCCCAGCACACCACGAAGGCCGGCGCGCGGCCGCGCCCGCTTGGCCTCGCGCAGCCAGCCCGTCCCCTGTGCAGGCAGGAAATCAATCCCGATGCTTTCGCCGTGGCGCCAATAGGAGGAAATCTGGAGGATCGCCGGGCCGGACAGGCCGCGATGCGTGAAAAGCGCCGCCTCGCGGAAGCTGGTCTTCCCGGCACGTGCCACCACGTCGCTCGCTACCCCCGACAGGGAACGGAACAGCGCCTCGTCGCCGCCGAGCGTCAGCGGCACCAGCGCCGGGCGCGGCTCGACGATCTTCAGTCCGAACTTCCGCGCGACATCATAGGCAAAGCCCGTCGCTCCCATCTTGGGAATGGAGGGCCCACCCGTCGCGATAACCAGCGCCGGCGCAACCGCTGCATGCTCGCCATATGTCACGGTGAAGCGGCTGTCGGCGTGCTCGATGTCCCGGATCGCGCGACCGCAGCGAACCGTCACGTCGCCCTGGCCGCACTCGTCGAGCAGCATCGTCACGATCTGCCGCGCGGATCCGTCGCAGAAGAGCTGACCCAGGGTCTTCTCGTGCCAGGCGATGCCGTGGCGATCGACCATGTCGATGAACTCGGCCGGCCGATAGCGCCCCAGTGCCGATTTGGCGAAGTGCGGATTGGCCGAAAGATAGCGGTCCGGCACCGCCTCCACGTTGGTGAAATTGCACCGTCCGCCGCCCGAGATCAGGATCTTCTTTCCCGGCTCGTCGGCATGGTCGATCACCAGTATGCGGCGCCCGCGCTGGCCAGCAACCGCCGCGCACATGAGGCCCGCACCGCCCGCCCCAAGGATGATGGCGTCAAAGGCTTCGGGCGCGGTCGTCATGGCGCGCGCCTCTTCCACATCCGGGAGCCAAGGGGAAGGCGAAAGACCGCGCCTCGACTGACCGGCAGGGCCAACGACGTCGAGGCGCGGGAAAGTGCCCTCAGCCGCCCGCGCGGTTCGTCCGGTGGATGAAACCGGCCACATCGTCGTGGATCTGCTTCAACGACGCCTCATGGGCGTAAACCATGTGGCCGGACGGATAGTAGCGATATTCGATGTTGCTCTGGAGCTTCGCCGGGATCGGCAGATGGTGCATCTCGTACCAGCCCTCATAGAAGGGCGTCGCGAGATCATAATAGCCACCCGCCACCAGCACCTTGAGATTGGGGTTATATTTCATCGCAGACGCGAGGTCTGGCATCACATTGGTGGCGCCACGGATCGCGAAAGGCAGCCCCGGCTGCTGATGGTTGAAATCCCAGTCCTTGAACACGTCGATCTCGGGCTTGTAGATCTGATTCTGCCCGAACCGGAGGTCCTTGCGGACATAGTCGTTGAAGGCCGAGACATAGGCCGAGCTGATTGACGCCGACTGAGGATCATAATCCGCTTCCTTGGAGAGCGGGTCCATGTCCGGACCGGAGAAGCGAGAATCGAGCCGTCCCGTCGTCAGGCCCGAGGCGTTCTGCAACTCCTTGGAGAACTGTCCGCCATCGATGCGGAGATCCGACTTCATGATATAGGCGGCGGGCAGGCCTGTATATTGGGCCAGCTTCTCCGCCACCTGCTGCTTGCGGGCCGGGTCGAGCTCCGAGCCCCATTGCAGCGCCTGCGCATAGTCGGTGTTGGCGAACTGCTCGACCTCCTTGAGGAACGGCTCAAGCTCAGGCGGGCGCTTACCGGCGAGGCGGTTATGGTACCAGGCCGTTGCAGCATAAGTAGGCAGCGTGGTCACATAGGCTTGGTCGCTGCCCGGATTGAGCGCCGGCGTGTCGGCCGAAAGATCGAAATTGAGGATCTGCGAGAGCAGGATCACGCCGTTGAAATCGACATCATTGCCGGTTTCGAGCTCGTTCACGACCACCGCCGAGCGCGGAGTGCCGTAGCTTTCACCGAAGAGATACTTGGGCGAATTCCAGCGGCCATATTGCGACAGGAAGCCCTTGATGAACTCCGAGAAGGCATAAGCGTCGGGATCGACTCCGTAGAAGGCCTTCTCCTTGTCCTTGCCAGCGACGCGGCTGAAACCCGTGCCAGGCGCATCGATGAAGACGAGGTCGGAGGCATCGAGAAGACTATAATCGTTGCCGATGAGCCGATAGGGCGCGGCCGGGGTGTGGCTGTCGTCCGCGGTCACGACCCGGCGCGGGCCGAAGGCTCCCATATGGAGCCACACGGTCGAGGAACCGGGGCCGCCATTGTAAAGGAAGGTGATCGGCCGATCGGCAGAGGGTGCGCCTTTCTTGAAATAGGCGACGTAAAACATCGCGGCCTCGGCCTTGGCATTCTTCTTGTCGCCGAGATCATTGCTCGACTGTTCGCGCCAGGCGGCATCGTCCCAGCCCTTGGGATGCACGATGATGGTTCCGGCCACCGCCTTGTAGTCGACCCGCTTGCCCTCAACCACAACCGAGCCCTCGCTCGACGAGCTTTCCGGCTCGAACAGCACGCCATTGTTGCGGGCTGCCGTTGCCGATGCCTCGGGTTTCTTGCTCGCGATCGTCGCGGGCTTGGGCGTCTCCGCCGCATGGAGCGCGGTACCCATCGACAGGGCGGTAGTGAACAGCAAAGCCTTCTGCATCGGGTGATCCTCTTTTGTGTATGGTTCAAATAATACACTAGACTTGGAACTCGGAGGGCGACAAGCCCTTTCGCCGGGAGCGAAATGATCCGGCTCATTGTCAGTGAAAAGGATCGCCCATAGGCTCGGGATGAAAAACAGAGGGGAGCGGCGATGCGGAAGGGAATGTTGGCGCTTTCGGTCCTGGCGGTGACGCTGACAGCGCGAGGCGTGGCGCAAACGTCCGTGCACACCCCGGACGATCCCTATGTCTGGCTGGAAGACAAGGACGGTGCCAAGGCAATGAAATGGGTCGCGGCCGAAAACGCCCGCAGCCTACCGCGTCTCCAGAACGATCCGCGCTACGCTGGCTTCTACAAGGACGCCTACGCCATCGCAGCGGCGGACGATCGCATTCCCTATCCCAACCAGGTCAACGGTCGCGTCCTCAACTTCTGGCGAGACACGGCGCATCCGCACGGCGTCTGGCGCTGGACGGCGACGTCCGATTATCGCAACGCCCAGCCGCACTGGGCGACGCTGATCGACGTTGATGCGCTGGGCAAGGCCGAAGGCAAGACCTGGGTGTGGAAAGGCTCCACGTGCCTCGAGCCCGAAGAGCGGCTCTGCCTCGTCGCCCTGTCCGAAGGCGGCGAAGATGCGGTGAGCTATCGCGAGTTCGACCTCGCAACCGGGCAGTTCGTGGCGGGCGGCTTCACGCTGCCCAAATCGAAGCAGGAAGTTGCCTGGCTCGACAAGGATACGCTGCTGCTCTCGCGCGACTGGGGTACCGGTACGATGACGGCGTCCGGTTATCCCTTTGTCATCAAGACGCTGCGGCGCAGCCAGACACTCGATCAGGCGAAAGAGGTGTTCCGGGGTGCGGCGACCGATCAGGTCGAGTCCTTCCCAATCGTACTGACCGACGGGCAGGGCCATCGTGTCGCGCTGCTCGGCCGCGGAACCACCTTCTTCGGCCATGAAACCTTCGCGCTCACCGACAAGGGCGCGGTGAAGCTGCCGATCCCCCTGAAATCCAACATAATCGGCATGGTCGATGGCCATGTCGTCATCCAGACCAGCGAGGACTGGGCCAGTGGCGGACGCACCATTCCGGCGGGCGCACTCGTCTCCGTCGAGCAAGGCGCGCTTACCGGAGGCCCAATCAAGCCGACCGTGATCTTCCAGCCCGGCCCGCGTCAGTCGATCGATGGCGCGTCAGTGACACGCACCCGCGTGATCGCGTCTATCCTCGACAATGTCCGCGGCCGGGCGATGATCCTCAGGCCCTCGGCCACGGGATGGACGGCTCACAGCGTCGCTCTGCCCGACAACGCGTCGATCGGCATCGTCTCGACCACTGATCGCAACGAGGAAGCCTATCTCAACGTCACCAGCTTCCTCACCCCTACCACGCTCTGGTCGCTCGATGCCGGCACGGGCCAGCTTGCACAGGTCAAGGCGCTTCCGCCCAAGTTCGATGCCTCACACGACATGGTCGAGCAGTTCGAGGCGACATCCTCCGACGGCACCAAAATTCCCTATTTCATCGTCCACCGGAAGGACGTGAAGCCGGACGGCTCGACACCCACGATCATGACCGCCTATGGAGGCTTCGAGGTTTCAGAGACGCCCTATTATTCGGGCACGGCGGGCAAGCTGTGGATCGAGCGGGGCGGCAGCTTCGTCCTCGCCAACATTCGCGGCGGCGGCGAGTTCGGCCCCTCCTGGCACGAGGCCGGCCGCAAGACCCGCCGCCAGATCATCTACGACGATTTCGCCGCGGTGGCGAAGGACGTCTTCGCCCGGAAGCTCTCCAGCCCGCGGAAGTTCGGCATCTACGGCGGCTCCAACGGCGGGCTGCTGATGGGCGTCGAGTTCAACCAGCATCCCGATCTCTGGCATGCCGTGGTCATCCAGGTGCCGCTGCTCGACATGCTGCGTTACGAGCAGATCCAGGCGGGCGCCTCTTGGGTCGATGAGTATGGCAGCGTGTCGGTACCCACCGAGAAAGCCTTTCTTCAGACCATCTCGCCCTACCAAAACCTGAGGAAGGGCGGCACCTATCCCGAGCCCTTCATCTGGACAACGACGAAGGACGACCGTGTCGGCCCGCAACACGCGCGCAAGTTCGCAGCGCGGATGAGCGAATATGGGCTACCCTACCTCTTCTATGAAGACACCGCTGGCGGTCACTCGGGTGACGCCGACATCGCGCAGGGTGCCCGCCTCCAGGCGCTGCAGATGACCTATTTCACGCAGAAGCTAATGGACGAGTCCAGCACACAAAAAGAGCGTCATGGCGGGTGATGCGCACTGCGGCTGGAGCGGCGGATCGCCGCTCCCCCGAGCGCGGCACTGAACACCCGTCACGAGGGGAAAACGGTGCTGCGCTAGTCGTGATGCGATGAAGAGGTACGAATCCGATCTCGTCCGGATCAAGGAAGAGCTCGCCGACAGCTTCGACGAGGAGCTGGAGATGGAGCTCGACGAGGCGCGCCTACGTGGGCCGGCAGCGAATTGGTGTAGATGACGGTCGCGACCGCATTGGTGGTCTCGTGGAAACCATTCGCGAACTCGAAGTCGAGCGGGATAAGCAGAGAAATGAACAGCAGCACAAACGGTTGCACCGCGCGCGCGGACGCCGCTGTTGCATCCGCGTAAAGCTCTAGACTACAAACAGGATCACCGCGGCACCGAAACGGATACCGCCCGCTATGCCTGGGCCCTTTTCAAAATCGGGACGCGATGACCCAATTCTTTCTGCCGCCGTTGCCATAACGCCGACGCCCCAAGGTCATTGACTAGGGGTTAACCCGGTGGTGTGCCAGTTTGGCGGACGGGCTCAGGCGCCCGAGGAGCCTCCCAGCGCCCGCACGCCATCCACCGCAGTCGTGAGCTGGCGGGTGTGGAGATCGAGCAGCGCACGCTCGGCATCCAGCGCGGCGGTTTGCGCCGTAACGACCTCCAGATAGTCGGATGCGCCGTCGCGATAGCGCGTGAGTGCGAGGTCGCGGGTCTGTTCGGCAGCGACGGCGGCTTCGCGCTGGTCACGTTCCTCCTGCATCAGATCACGGCCACGGGCGAAATCGTCCTCCACTTCCCGGAACGCGTTGAGCACCGTCTGCTTGTAATTGGCCGACGCTTCCTGGAACTCTCCGCGTGCGATCCGCACCCGCGCGGCGCGCGCGCCGCCGTCGAATACGGTCAGCGCCGCCGCCGCAGGGCCGAGCGCCCAGAAGCTGCTCGCGGTGTGCAACAGGCTTGCACCCGTCGTTTCGTAGCCACCACCGGCACCCAGCGACAGCGACGGGAAGATCGCCGCGCGCGCTACTCCGATCCGGGCGTTGGCGGCCGCCACGCGTCGCTCGGCCGCGTCGATGTCAGGTCGACGCTGGAGCAATGTCGAAGGCGTGCCAGTCGGAAAGGCAGGCGGCAGGCTCTGGCGGGGATCGGGCGGGATCGCGAAGGTCGAGGCTGGCTCGCCCACCAGCACGGCGATGGCATGCTCGAGCGCGGCGCGGTCGGCATGGACCTCCCACAGCTCGGCGCGGGCAGACGCCAGCTGCGTCCGGGCGCGGCTGGTATCGAGCCCCGAGGCGACGCCCCCCTCGTGCCGCGTTTCGGTCAGATCATAGGCCCGCTGATAGGCGTCGACCGTCTGCCGCAGCAGCCCATCGCGCGCGTCGAGGCCGCGCATCTGGAAATAGGCGATGGCGAGGCTGGTCTGGAGGCCCAGGCGCACCCCCGCGACATCGGCCGCGCTTGCCTGCGCCTCGGCGCGGCCCGCGCGGATCGAGTTCCGCACCCGACCGAACAGGTCGACCTCCCACGCAAGCGAGGCGCCGACACTGTAGTCATTAAAGGTCACGGCCCGGCCGTTCGACAGCGGACGGTTGGCGGAGACTCGGTCGCGCTCGGCGCTGCCCCCGACGCCGATGGTCGGGAACAGGCCGGCGCGCGCCTCGTGCAGCGCGCCCGCTGCCTCATCATAGCGCGCGACCGCCGCAGCAAGCGATGGATTGGCGGCCTCGATCCGCGCTTCCAGCCCGGTCAACACCGGATCGCCGAACGCCTCCCACCAGCTAGCCGGCCGCGCATCGGCGGCCGGCGTCGCGACCGTCCAGCCATCCGGGACCTCCTTGTAGGTCGCCGGAACAGCAACCTGCGGACGATGGTAGTCGGGAGCCAGCGAGCAGCCGGAAAGCAACGCTGCAGCGGCAAGCAGCAGCGGTTCAGTGCTTCGCATCGGCGGCGCCACCCTGCACGACCTGCACCTGATCGCCGTTCGCGATCGCGTCCGGCGGACTGTCGATCACCCTATCGCTGGCAGCGAGCCCGGCGACGATCTCCAGCTTGTCGCCCGAATCGCGGCCGATCTTGATCGGGCGGAGCCGCACACGCCCTTGCCCGTCAACGGCCGCCGCGAGCGTCCCGTCGCTGCGGTAGAGCACCGCGCTGGCCGGCACGATCACCGCCCCGGAACTGCCTGCTACCGGGAAGCGGATCTGGGCATAGGCACCGGGCTTCAGCGCACCGTCAACATTCGCCGCCTGCAGTTCCACCAGCACGGTGCCGGACTGCTGGTCCACCGCGTCGGCGGTGCGGGTGAGCGTCGCATCGAAGGTACGGCCGGGATATTCGGGCAGCGTCAGCGAAGCATGCAACCCCGGCTTGATCTCCGCCGAATAGGCCTGAGGAACCCTGACATAGATGCGTACGCGGCTGACGTCGGACACCGTGAATAGCGGCTGCGCGGCAGCATTCCCCGCCGTCACCAGCGCGCCAATCTGCGTCGACCGGCTCGTCACGACCCCCGCGAAGGGAGCCTCGAGACGTGTGAAGCCCTGCAGCGCCGCCAGCCGCCGAACGTTCGCCGAGGCTGCGTTGGTGAGCGCCGATTTGGCGGCCAGGTCGCCCTGCTTCTCATCCGCTTCCTGCTTCGACACCGCATCTTTCTGAAGCAGGGCCGACCAGCGCGTCGAGGTCGTCTGGGCCAGCGCCTCGTTGGCGCGGGCGGTCTGGTAGTCGGCGCGGGCCTGCTCGAGCTGCTGGTCCACTTCCGGCGCATCGATCAGTGCCAGCAGCTGCCCCGCCTTCACGGGCGTGCCGATGTCCACGAACCACTTGCGGACATAGCCGTTGGTCCGCGCATAGATGGGCGCGCTGTTGAGCGCCTGAACATTGCCCGGCAGCACCAGCGCATCCGCCGCGCCTTCGGACTGCGGCTGAACGACGGTGACGCTGGGCGTCGCCTGCTGCTTCGTCCAGTCGGCGAGCTTCTGGTCGGCGTGGTGCCGCGAATGGATACCCCACGCGACCAGGAGAGCGGCCCCGACAAGGGCACCACCACCGATGCGCTTCAACATTCGGCTATCCTCCGGCGGTGCGCTCCGCACGGACGGGACGTCATGCATAGACTTCCTCCAGTCGGGCAGCGGCGGAGACGGGCCGGCCCTTGCGATGGGCGACGCTGAAGACGACGGGGACGAACATCAGCGTGGCGAAGGTGGCGACGAGAAGCCCGCCGATGACGGCGCGGCCGAGCGGCGCGTTCTGCTCGCCGCCCTCGCCGAGGCCGAGTGCCATCGGCAGCATGCCGATGATCATGGCCAGCGCGGTCATCAGCACCGGGCGGAAGCGCGTCATTCCGGCCTCGAACGCGGCCTTGGTGGCGTCGCCGAGCTCCTCGAGCTTCTCGCGGGCGAAGCTCACCACCAGGATCGAGTTGGCGGTGGCGACGCCCATGCACATGATCGCGCCGATCAGCGCCGGCACCGACAGCGTGGTGCCGGTCACGAACAGCATCCAGATGATGCCAGCGATGGCGCCGGGCAGCGCGGTGATGATGACGAACGGATCGAGCCAGCTCTGGAAGTTCACGACGATCAGCAGGTAGATCAGCACGATCGCCCCGATCAGGCCGAAGAACAGGCCGGCAAAGGCGATGTTCATCGTCTGGTACTGGCCGCGCAGCGTGACGGTGGTGCCCTTCGGCGCCTCCTTCTTCAGATCCTTCAGCACCTTGTTGATGTCACCGGCAACGGCACCGAGGTCGCGACCGGCAGGCGTCGCGTAAATGTCGATCGCCGGCTGGATGTTGTAGTGGCTAACGACGGCGCTCGCATTGTCTCGCCCGAAGCTGGCGACGCCTCCCAACACCTGCGGCTGGGTCGCGCCCGAGCCCGTCACCGGAATGTTGCTGAGCTCCTGAAGCGAGCGCACGCGATATTCCGGCGCCTGTGCGGCCACGGTGTAGGAGACGCCATTGTCGGGGTTCACGAAATAGACCGGGGCTGTCTGCGATGTGCCGGCGAGCGCGTTCGACAGGCTGGTGGTGACGTCCTTCTCGGTTAGCCCGAACTGGCCGATGCGCGTGCGGTCAACGTTGACGCGGAGCTCCGGATAGCTGGTCGACTGCTGGATGCGACCATCGGCGGCGCCCGGGATCGCCTTCAGTCGACGCAGGATCTTTTGCGCGTAGAGCATGTTGCCATTGGCGTCCTTGCCCGTGATCTGGATGTCGATCGGTGCCGGCGCGCCAAAGTTCAGGATCTGGCTGGTGATGTCCGCGGGCAGGAAGGCGAAGCCGGCGCCCGGAAAGGCCCGCGGCAACTCTTCGCGCATCCGGGTGATATAGTCCGCGGTCGGCCGGTGATCCTCGTTCAGCGTGATGAGGATGTCGCCGTCCTGCGGCCCGATCGTGCCCGAGTTGTTGTAGGTAGTGTTGATCGACGACACCGGCAGGCCGATATTGTCGACCATCGTGGCGAGCTCGTTCGGCGGAATGATCTGGCGGATGCGCCGCTCGATCCGATCAAACTGCGCCGAGGTGTCCTCGATGCGCGAACCGATCGGCGCGCGGACGTGCAGCGTGATCTGCCCGGCATCGACCGACGGGAAGAAGTTGCGGCCGAGGAAGGGCACCAGCAGGAACGACAGCGCGACGACCGCGAGAAATCCGATCGCGAAAGGCTTGCGCGCACCGAGCGCCCGGTCCAGCAGGATGCCATAACCCTCGCGCAGCCGCTCGAACCGCTTTTCGAAGCTGCGCTGGAAGCGGACGAGCGGATTGGACGTTTCCGCCCTGTGTTCCATGTGGGTGTGTGGCTTCAGCAGGTACATCGCCATCGTCGGCACCAAGGTGCGCGACAGGATGAACGAGCCAATCATCGCGAAAACTACCGCCAGCGCCAGCGGCACGAACAGGAAGCCCGCGACGCCCGGCAGGAAGAACATCGGCACGAACACGATGCAGATGCACAGCAGCGAAACAAAAGCCGGCGTCACGATCTGCGCCGCGCCATCGAGGATGGCGCGGACAACGCCCTTCCCCTGCTCAAGATGGTAGGTGATGCTCTCTATCGTCACTGTCGCGTCGTCGACGAGGATGCCGACCGCGAGGCTGAGGCCACCCAGCGTCATGATGTTGAGCGTGTTGCCTGTGGCGCCGAGGAAGATCACCGCGAACAAGATCGCGAGCGGGATCGACACTGCGATGATTACCGTCGACCGCCACGAACCCAAAAACAGCAGGATCATGAGCGACGTCAGCGCCGCCGCGATCGCGCCTTCCTTGACGACGCCCTGGATGGCGGCGCGGACGAAGACGGACTGGTCGCCGATCGGTATCACCTTCAAGGAGGACGGCAGCGTCTCGGTAAGCCCGGGCAGCTTGTCCTTCACGCCCTGCACGATCGAGAGTGTCGAGGTCGCGCCGTTCTTCAGGATCGTCATCAGCACCGAGCGCGTGCCGTCGACATGCACTACATTCTGCTGTGGGCCGGAGCCGTCACGCACATGGGCCACGTCGCGCAGATAGATGGTCGCGCCGTTGACCGTCTTGACCGGAAGGTCGTTCAGCCCCTCGATCGAGTTGGGCGCGTTGTTGAGCGCGATATTGTACTGGAAGGTGCCGATCTTGGCGAAGCCAGCCGGGTTGATCTGGTTCTGGTTGGCGATAGCATTGCCGACGTCCTGCGCCGACAGCCCCTTCGATTGGAGCGCCTGCGGATCGATATCGACCTGGACCTGGCGCTGCTTGCCGCCCGAAGGATAGGGCAGCGCCGCGCCGGGCACGGTGACGAGGCCCGGGCGGATCTGGTTCTGGGCAAGGTCGAACTGCTTCTGCTCGCTCAGGCCCGGTCCCGATACGGCGAGCTGCAGGATCGGCACCGTCGAGGCGTTGTAGTTGAGGATCAGCGGCGGTGTGACGCCCGGCGGCAGCTGCTTGAGGATCGTCTGCGAAACCGAGGTCACCTGCGCGGTGGCGGTCTGGATGTTGGCGCCCGGCTGGAAATAGATCTTAACTACGCCGATGCCCTGCATCGACTGGCTCTCGATATGCTCGATGTCATTGACCGTCGTGGTGAGCACACGCTCGAACGGCGTGATGATGCGGCCGGACATGTCGTCGGGCGACAGGCCGGTATACTGCCAGGCCGTCGCGATCACGGGCACACCGATGTTGGGGAAGATGTCGACCGGCGTCCGTGCCGCCTGAAGCACGCCCACGATGGCGATCAGGATCGACATCACGATGAAGGTCAGCGGTCGGGCCAGGGCTATCCGGACGATGCCGTTCATCGCTCTATCTCTCTTCGGAAAGGCGGCCAGACCGGGCGCCCCATTGGAGTTGCCGAACCCTGCGCGCTCACTCGGTGGGGGGGAATGCCGGGGGCGCAGGGTTCGGACGAGGCGCATTTGCTCCCGCTGTCATCGCAGGTCCAGTATGGATTTACCTCCTATCGATATGTACGAAGTATCAATCATGGAATTGCGCCATCTCCGCTATTTCGTCCGCGTCGCCAGCGAGCTGCATTTCGGCCGTGCCGCCGAGCAGCTCGGGATTTCGCAGCCGCCGCTCAGCCAGCAAATCCGCCTGCTGGAGCAGGAGTTAGGCGTGCAGCTCTTCGAGCGATCAAGTCGAAAGGTCCGCCTGACAGTGGCGGGCCGTCTTTTTCTTGAGGAAGCCAGGGCGACTCTCGCCCAGGCCGATCACGCTGTGCGCGTCACCCGCCGCGCCGCTCTCGGTGAGATCGGCGAATTGACGATCGGGCTATCCGCCTCGACGCTGTACGTCTCGATCGTGTCGGACGCCCTCAGCCTGTTCCGCTCCCGTCATCCCGACGTGCATCTCAGTGTCGCCGAGCTGCCGACCGCGGCCCAGCGTGACGCCGTGGCTGGCGGCGCGCTCGATCTCGGCTTCGTCCGAAGCCGCAACATGCCACTGCTGCCCGACAGCGTCGTCGCCGAATGCATCGCAACCGATCGTATGTTTGTAGCGATGCAGCGGGGGCATCGCCTCTCGAACGGCGATACACCGATCGATATCGCCGATCTCGCCGGCGAATTGCTCATCCATTACCCCTATGATCGCGAGGGGTTTCTCGAAGACCTCCACCGGCTTTTCGACAAGGCCAACATCCGCGCCCGCTTCGCGCAGGAAACCCACGAGATGTCGACGCTGCTCGGCCTGGTCAGCGCGGGGCTCGGGATCACCGTCCTACCGGGCTCGCTCCGTCGGCTCAATGTCGACAACCTGCATTACCGGGAGCTGGGCGGCGGATGCGCGCTCAGCAGCATGTGGCTGCTCCACAATAGCGAACGCGCCAGCGCGAGCGCCCGCGCCTTTCTCGAATTGATCCGGGCGTCAATGGCGAACGTTCGCTCCGACATGGATTTCGCGGTGGCGTCCTAAGCCAACCGGGCGGCGTGCCAGCGCAGATGATCGGCCATGAAGGTCGAGATGAAATAATAGCTATGGTCGTAGCCGGGCTGGAGCCGGAGTGTCAGCGGGATGCCCGCCTTCGCGCAGGCCGCTTCCAGCAGCTCGGGCCGGAGCTGTTCCATCAGGAACGGATCCGCCTCGCCCTGATCGACCAGCAGCTCCGGCGGGCGCGCGCCGTCCTCGATGAGCGCGGTCGCGTCGTGCCTGCGCCACGCCTTGCGATCCGGCCCCAGATAACCGGCGAACGCCTTCTCGCCCCATGGCACCTGCGAGGGCGCGACGATCGGCGCGAATGCTGAGACCGCCCGGAAGCGCTCGGACAAGCGAAGCCCGATCGTCAGCGCGCCATGGCCTCCCATTGAATGCCCGGTGATCGACTGCCGCTCCATGTCTGCAGGAAAATGCTGCGCCACCAGCGCGGGCAGCTCCTTGGTCACATAGCTCCACATGCGGTATTGCTTCGCATAGGGTTGTTCGGCGGCATCGACATAGAAGCCTGCCCCAAGTCCAAAATCATACGCCCCCGCCGGATCGTCGGGCACGCCCTCGCCGCGGGGTGAAGTGTCAGGCGCCACGAAGATCAGCCCGAGCTCGGCGCAGGCGGCGCGGAACTCGCCCTTCTCGGTCACATTGGCATGCGTGCAGGTGAGCCCCGAGAGATACCAGACCACCGGCAGCTTCGCGCCCTCCGCATGAGGAGGCACATAGACCGAGAAGGTCATGTCGGTACCGGTCGCCGTCGAAGCATGGCGATAGACGCCCTGCGTGCCGCCGAAAGCCCTGTTGGTCGAAACCGTCTCCACGTCCGCTCCTATCGGAAAACCACGGTCCGCTGACCGTTGAGGAAGACTCGCCGCTCCGCTACCCAGCCGACCGCGCGGGCCAACACCTGCGCCTCGATGTCGCGGCCGATCCGGGCGAGGTCTTGCGCGGTCGCGCGATGGTCGACGCGCTCGACCGCCTGCTCGATGATAGGGCCTTCGTCGAGGTCGCCGGTGACGAAATGGGCGGTGGCGCCGATCAGCTTTACGCCGCGCGCGTGTGCGCGGTCGTAAGGTCGTGCGCCCTTGAAGCTCGGCAGGAAGCTGTGGTGGATGTTGATGCAGCGGCCTTCCAGCTCCGCGATCAGCGTCGGGGAGAGCACCTGCATGTAGCGGGCGAGTACCATCAGTTCGGCGCCCGCCACCCGAACGAGGTCGACGATCGCCCGCTCCTGTGTCTCTCGGTTGTCCGCGGTCACCGGTAGATGGTGATAGGGCACGCCGTGCCAGCGGGTGATCGGCTCGAGATCGGGATGGTTGGAGACGACACCGGCGATGTCAATCGGCAGCACGCCGGTGCGCCATCGATGAAGCAGGTCAACCAGGCAATGCGAGCCCTTCGACACCGCGATCAGGATGCGCGGCTTCTCGTCCGCCCGGTGAAGCTGCCAGTCGAGCGCGAAGCGGTCCGCCACCGGCGCCAGCGTCGCCCTTAGTGCCGCTTCGTTTGCAGGGAAGCGGTCGCCGCCCGCCATGAAGGCGAGCCGCATGAAGAAGCGGCCCGTCTCCAGATCCGCATATTGCTGACTGTCGAGGATGAAGCCGTCGATCCCCGCGAGCGCCCCCGACACGCCCGCGACGATGCCCACCCGGTCCTCGCAGGTGAGCGTCAGGATCCAGCCCGCCTGCGTCATCAATAGACGACGACGGAGCGGATGCTCTCTCCGGCGTGCATCAGGTCGAAGCCCTTGTTGATTTCGTCGAGCGTCAGCACGTGGGTGATCATGGGGTCGATTTCGATCTTGCCGTTCATGTACCAGTCGACGATCTTCGGCACGTCGGTGCGGCCCTTGGCGCCACCGAACGCGGTGCCGCGCCAGTTGCGACCGGTGACCAGCTGGAACGGCCGCGTGCTGATTTCCTTGCCCGCTTCCGCCACGCCGATGATGATCGAGGTGCCCCAGCCGCGATGGCACGCTTCGAGAGCCTGGCGCATCACAGTTGTGTTGCCGGTGCAGTCGAAAGTGTAGTCGGCGCCGCCGTCGGTGAGCGCTACCAGATGCGCCACGATGTCACCGTCGACGTCCTTGGGATTGACGAAATGGGTCATGCCGAACTTGCGGCCCCATTCCTCGCGCGCCGGGTTGATGTCGACGCCGACGATCATGTTGGCGCCCGCCATCCGCGCGCCCTGCAGCACGTTGAGGCCGATGCCGCCGAGACCGAAGACGATTACATTGTCTCCGGGGGCCACCTTGGCGGTGTTCACCACCGCGCCAACGCCCGTCGTCACGCCGCAGCCAACATAGCAGCTCGTCTGGAAGGGCGCGTCCTCGCGGATCTTGGCGACCGCGATCTCGGGCAGCACGGTGAAGTTCGAGAAGGTCGAGCAGCCCATATAATGATAGATCGGCTGGCCCCTGTAGCTGAAACGCGTGGTGCCGTCGGGCATCAGCCCCTTGCCCTGCGTCGCGCGGATAGCGGTGCAGAGGTTGGTCTTGCCCGAAAGGCAGCTTTTGCACTGGCGGCATTCGGGCGTGTAGAGCGGGATGACGTGATCGCCTGGGCGCACCGAGGTGACGCCGGCGCCCACCTCGCGCACGATGCCGGCGCCTTCATGGCCGAGGACCGAGGGGAAAATGCCTTCCGAGTCGAAGCCGTCGAGCGTGTACGCGTCGGTGTGGCAGATGCCGGTCGCCATGATTTCGACGAGCACCTCGCCTGCCTTCGGGCCTTCCAGATCGAGCTCAACGATCTCCAGCGGCTTCTTCGCCTCGAACGCCACCGCAGCCCGTG